>Ga0068859_100000601_pt1 | contig 35982 bp, 30 predicted proteins | sample KBSSwiS22_FD_66585 | JGI IMG/M metagenome (GOLD analysis project Ga0068859, IMG submission 66585) | Switchgrass rhizosphere microbial communities from Kellogg Biological Station, Michigan, USA - KBS Switchgrass S2-2 | ecosystem: Host-associated > Plants > Roots > Rhizosphere > Soil ... | reverse complement strand
TCCAGAAAGCAGCGATAAACCCGTTCGCGGCGAGGTAAGCCGAGTGTCCGACGTTGCCATCACCGTCAAATTACCGGTGGGAACCAAAGGTGCAGGCAAGCTGACATTGATCAGCTTGGCCGGATTACGTAGTAGTCATCCTGTGAAAATCGAATAGGTGCTCATCGGTGCTCTCTCGAGCTTCTGCGACATCACTGTAATGGAGGGAGGCCGAAGGGATCAAAATAGTACGAACGCTTGCTCAGTCGCTACTGCCAACCGTCTTGTTCCTGAATTCATCTGGTTGTGCCAGGATTCCGCCTCAAGCGGTAGTCTTGTCACGAATCGCAGGTGAGCGTTGTGGGTGCTTGCCCGATCGGCGCCCGCAGATTTTGTTGGAAACGCACATTTTTCATCGTTTGACAAACGCAGAATTCAACGACGGCGACATCGGAGAGGAACGCAAGCCCTAGCAGTCGCCAAAGAGGCGTGAAGAAGATGAGGTGCGATACGAATTCGCCAGTCATTAGCACGTCTACCATTGTGCACCCGTCAAGTCGGTGCTGATAGCACGCTACTTCAAACTAGTGGCGATTTCCTGACATGCCCCCTCTCTCAGGTGCAAAAAAGTAACGCCGTTATGACAGGCCAGTGACACCCTCCTACTTAGCCAGCGATACGATTGGCATTATCCACTTCCGAAACATTCAAAAAGGAGGGCTACTGACATCTCGGACTGTTGTCGTTGTCAGCTTCCAAGATCGGTCGGCCGAAACCAAAATAGAGTTCATTGTCGTGTAGCCAAAGCTATTAGCCCCCACGATTTTAGCCGGAAATAACAGAATGTTGAGCATCCCCAGACCAACACGATATTCGTCTTTGTCCCTGAAAGACGTCGTCTGTTTATGTGCAAGCCATTCTGACGAGGAGGTATGGGAGGAATTCGTTTCGCGAGTGGGGAAGGCGATCAGCCTCACCATCATGCGCACAGCATCCTTGTTTGGGGAGCCTTCTCGCTCGCTGATCGAGGACCTGGTTCAAGTGACCTATCTCAAGCTCTGGGAAGACAAGTGCCGACATCTGCGGGACTTTGCTATCCAATATCCGGAGGCTATCTTGGGATATTTAAAGAAAACTGCCGCCAACACGGCTCGCGACCATTTCAAACATGGCCATACTCAAAAATCTGGCGGCGACAAACCTCATGTTTCGACGAGCGATGTCGATCCAGAGGCAGGGATATACGTTCACGGGAGTGAACAAAAGATAGCTTTCGAGGTCTTCTTGAATGAGATTGATGACCACCTGAAGCGTAGCTTAACCGGGCCCGACCAGGAGCGCGACCGCATGATTTTCTGGCTCTATTTTCGGCAAGGAATGAGCACCAAAGAAATTGCCTCCCTGCCGACGATAGGACTGGGGGCCAAGGGAGTTGGAAGTGTTATCGAGAGGCTAAAGCATTGCGTTCGGGAGCACATCCTTGAGGAGCCTTCAGATTCCGATGAGGCTAGGGCAAAAAGCAAATTGCCTGGGGAACTCGTAATTGGTTTTGTATGAGGCCTCCCAATTTGGGACGTAGATTCGATAAGCATATCGACGACCAGGAGCTTAATGCCCTGGGTTCCTCACCTTCGGACCGCGGAGTCCCCGAGCTTTCTCGGGAGGCTGTCCTCGAGGCCGAGCGTCACGTAGAGTCATGCCCAAGCTGCGCTAGGAAAGTGTCGCAATACCGGCAGCTTGTTGCTCGGTCGTGGAACGGGGTTATGTCGGTAGCCGCAACTCCTGGCGATCACTGTCCCAAAGACATCGACTGGCACGAAGTGGCTGCCGGGTTGTGGCCGGAGTTGAAGACCAAGCAACTGATCATGCATGCCGCGCTTTGTAACCACTGCGGCCCGGCGCTTCGCGCGGCTACCTCCGTGAGTGACGCGCCCACTCCACAGGAAGAAAAAGTGCTGGCGCAACTAAAGGTGCCATCGCGGCCTGCGGGCAAAGTCGACTCAGAACTGATTCCAGCAGTCTCCAAATCCCGGCAACTCTGGCAGCGCTCTCTGCAGTGGAAAATAGCTGTTCCTGCGGTAGCGCTGATGATTATTGCCGGAGTGTTGTACGCGGGGCTGCTGTCGTCATCAACTCCACTCTCGGGATCGAAGTTTGCGGAATTCGCCGTTGATACGCATCGCCAGCATGCTCAGGGAAATCTTGCGCTTGATATTCGTTCAGACTCGCAGCAGGCGCTCAACGAATGGCTCAAAGAGAACTCACAATTTAGCCTGGCTGTGCCGGGGTCCCCTGCTGCGCCTGGTGAAGAGCGCCCTTACCGTCTGGAGGGCGCCCGCCTCGTGTCCGTCGCTGGGAAGACCGCTGCCTACATGGCCTATCACATGCAGAGCGGGCCTGTGAGCTTGATCGTCACACCTGAGACCGTGGCCGTCGCTTCGGGGGGAGTCGAACTTGATTTTAAAAAAGTTAGTTTTCACTACCGCATGTTGGATGGCTACAAGGTCGTTACCTGGTCGGTGCACGGTCTGACTTATGCCCTGGTTTCGCAGGAAGGAAATCGCAAGCAGCAATCCTGCATGGTTTGCCACTCCGCTATGCATGACCGCGATCTAAGCCAAACCCCAACTCCGTTGCATGTCGAGCGAAATGCCATCCAGCCTCTCTCGCAATAAAATTTCGCGCACAACCGAGGTCCTTCAAGGAGAGTGTTCCAGAGATGCGAATCACGGTCCGCTCTGCCGTCGGACTGGCTAGCTGCTTGCCGCCCCGATTAGGTCCGTTATAGAAACCTCCGCTTTCCAAAAGATCTCACAATCCACATCGCAAAACGAACAACCCCAAAACGAACGCCATCTGAAAAATCCGTGATCGTCACAGGGATATCTATTGCCGCGAATACCTGACACTTGGTGAAAAGCAAACTTTGTTGAGTTCTCGTTAAGTCAAGTGAGCCGAGCACCAGAAGAGAAATTCGCAAGTTGTCGCCGTAAGCGTTTTTTGCTTTGGAGGAAAGCGCTCTGCGGAATGGCGTTGCGATAAGCCTGGTACACAGCGCCCTTAGTTTGTGCACAATCCCAAATCCGAAGGAGAACTTGAAATGAAAACAATAAGTCGCTCACTGGCAACCAGTCTTTTGCTCACCTTTGCGAGCTTGACCGTCGTTGCCCAGAACACAACGTTCAACATGGTACGCTCTGCGGGCGCCACTGCCGGCAACTGCATTCCTGAAGCCAGGGGGAGAGTAACGATCAACTCGCTGGGCAATGTGGAAGTCATGCACCTGGAGGCCAGCGGTCTGCCACCGAAGACCGAATTCGACGCGTTCATAATCCAGCTCCCGAACTCTCCCTTTGGTTTGTCGTGGTACCAGGGAGACCTCACGACGGACGAAAACGGCAAGGGGGTTGCGGACTTCATTGGCCGGTTCAGCGTTGAAACCTTCATTGTGGCTCCGGGAATCGGGCCCGCACCGGTCGTGCATGAGCAGCGTCCATTTCCCGATGCCAGCGTGAACCCCGCTACAGCACCGGTCCATACCTTCCACGTCGGCCTGTGGTTCGGTTCCCCAGACGCCGCTTCAGCGGCCGGATGCCCGGCTACACCGACGCCCTTCAATGGTGATCACAACGCTGGTATTCAGGCGCTGAGCACGCGTAACTTCGCCAATGCCAATGGTCCGCTTCGCAATATTAAGTAACGACCGAGTCCTGCCATTTGCGACAAGATGGATAGTGTGAGTTGACCTGGAACAGATTGAAGCTCGGGGACGATTGTTATCCTGAGAGCGCCGGCGGCCAACCCGGGGGAGGTTGGCCGTCGGTATTGCTATCGTTCATGCCATGGAACTATGGAACTAAGGCCCTGGCCGGCAGTTACGAGATTTTTGGTCGGTTTTTGAGAATGCCGCTGCAAAATGCACAAGCGCGGATGAGCACATTTGGTACCGTTTTTGCCCGAGCAACGGCGCGATTTCCGTCATACCAACGCCTGCCGAAAGAACTCCCAGCTGGCGCTGCCGTCCTTCTCGAAAGAGCCTTGACCCTCGATCGAAATCCCCCCCGAGTAGCCGGTTTTCCTCAGATACCCAAAGAACGCGGCATAGTGATCGTCTTCCCCTAGATCGTGCGGCCAGGCGCGCCCATGGGGATTGGCGAAGTGCAGGTGCACTATCTCGCGCCTCCCAATCTCAATGATCCGCGGGTCTTCGTTCTCTTCCCGCAGATGGAAGTAGTCGATGATCATTCGGATGTTGGGGTGCTTCACCCGGCGCACCATCTCCATGGCCTCGGCGCCGGTGTTAAGAATGTTGCTCTCCTGGCGTCTTAAAGGCTCGATGGCAATGATGACGTGAGAGCGGCGTGCTACTTCACCCGCCATCTTGAGGAATGCGGCAATCTGATCCAGGGCCTGCTCACGAGAAAATCCTTCTGGCACGTGGCGGGAACCGGCGCTGCCCCATACCACGATGGAAGCCCCGAGACGCCGGCAGCGAGGCAGACACTCCTCGAGATATTCCTTCAAGGCAGCGGTTGGGACTTCCGGGCCAACCACTTTCAAGTCAGGACGGCGGATAAAACTATTGAAGGCATAGCAGCGCAGCGGCGAGGCGAGCACGGTATCGGAAAATTCGCGAAACTGATCTTTGCTCATGGCCGCGATTTCAGCCGCGGCCGGTTCTACGTAGTCGAACCTATACCTCGCCGCACCCGCGATGTCGCGGGTACAGACTCCGATCTTTACCGGGCGCGCCCGGCCCCAGGCGGCGGGGCATACGAATGCGGTTGCGGCACCGGCCAGGAATGTTCGGCGTGTCACCATGAGCAGTGCAAAAAGTCACACTTCATCCGGCACTACATACGGCGCGCGATAGGTACCGCGAAGCATCTTAGTGGCCTCCTCATCGCCGATGACCTTCTCCCCCTCCGGATCGAATTTCAAAGTGCGACCCAGACGGTAGGAGGTGTTTGCCAGGTGCACCAGAGTGGTCGAGATGTGACCTTCCTCAATCGGACAATGGAGATCTTCGGCGCGCCGGCTGCGAACGCAATCAATGAAGTTTGCCCAGTGGTCGCCAGATGCTTTGCCGGACGGTCCGGGCTCGACCTGATCCGTGAGCCAGGTCTTGTAGGCATCGTATCCATCGATTGCCAGATAACCGTTTGATCCGTAAAAGATATTGCCGATGGTGTTGGTCCTAGCATCTTTCGGGCCCAGAACTTGCTTCTCCTCGGGTTTCTTGGTCAGGCCCGCGGTTGGAATGCCACTGGCGCCATAAGCGTTGGTGCCGATCTCGGCCTCGTGATTGGTGATCCAATGCCGTACTTCGAGCTCCATCATCTTCCGTTTGCCCTCCGGTTCCTCGAAGGCGAATGTGGCGTTCAGCGTGTTGGGTGTCTCCTGGTCATCGTCAAACATGAAGTGCCCCCCCATGGCGGAAACCTGAACCGGGAAACGCACCCCCAATCCCCAGCGGGCAATATCGATTTCGTGGATGGCCTGATTGCCGATGTCGCCATTGCCGGTATCCCATATCCAATGCCAGTTGTAGTGAAACCGATTGCGGGTGAATGGCTTCATGGGTGCGGGACCGGTCCACAGGTCGTAGTTGACCCCGGCCGGCACCGCTTCCGGCTGCGCATGTCCAATGCTGGGCCGCCATTTGTAGCAGAGTGCTCGGGCCAAATAGGTATTGCCTATGGTGCCGTCATTCACCCGCTTGATGGCTTCGATCATGCCGGGGTTAGAGCGGGACTGGCTCCCATGTTGGCATATTCGGTTGTACTTCTTGACCGCCCGCACCAGTTGACGCCCTTCAAACCAGTTGTGCGAGCAGGGCTTCTCCACGTACACATCTTTGCCGGCCTGGCAGGCCCAGATCGCCATCAGCGAGTGCCAGTGATTGGGAGTGGCGATGGAAATGGCGTCAATATCCTTGTCCTCAAGAAGTCTGCGGATGTCGCCGTACGATTTCGGCCTGGCCAGCCCCATTTTTTCCGCGTCACCGAGACGCTGGTTCAATACGCTTTCGTCGACATCGCACATGCCAGCGATTTCGGTCCCAGGAACGTTGGCGAAGCCCTTGAGATGATCGTTGCCACGGCCTCGGAGCCCACAAATTGCCAGCCGCACCCGGTCGTTGGCGCCAAATATTCTGCCTCCCAGGGTAAGAGTCGCTGCGCCCACGGTCATTGCTCTTCCTGTCGTCTTGAGAAAATCGCGTCGATCAATTTCCATAGTGCCGCCTTCGGACAAGGATAATTTCTGCAAGCCGCATGATAACGCTTTCCACGAATAGAAAGGGCAATGCTCGCGGGAGTCCCTCGCTTTTTCACCTTAAGGGCGGCCCGCTGGAGCAGGGCGCGCCTGAATATCGCCAGATTGATGGACACTTGTCGGAGCTGTGCTTGCCCGCGAAAGAGTTCCCGCAATGAGATTGAATGCGTGAGAACCAGACCCGAAAGGTGTCAATATCTCGGTCTCGAAAACTGGGGGTCAGGCGGTAGTGGATTTTGATTTAGTCGGATATAGCGAAAACTGCGACGGATGAATGGGATGGTGAAATCCTGCCGAACAGCCCGTGGTTCTCGCCCCTTCCGCCGGCGGCGAAATAGAGAGTGTTTGCGCCGCCTATCCCATCCCCTCGGAAGGTCAACGCCCAGAGTCCGGGGTTGACTATCACGTTTCCTGCTGAGTCTGTGATCTGGCCGAGAAAGCGTCCCGTCGCCGGATCAAAAGCGTTGATGATGCCGTCGCCAAAGTTGCCGATAAGAATGGCATTGCTGAAGGCTCCGAAGTTAGCGCTTGCCTGAACGATTCCCCAGGGCGCATTGAGGGGTCCATGGGTGACAAAACGTCGAACGAAAGTGCCGTCCTGGTCAAAAACGTTCACGATGCCGTTCCCTGGGCCAACCTGCGGATGGCTTCCAGATGCGTCCTGCAATGCGTACGTGACGAAAACTTGGCTGCCGATCTGCTGAATGTTGAAAGGCGCATAGCCGGCGGGGAGATTGTGATCTTGGAAAGAGCCTGAAGTAGCCAGCGGATTGAAGCTGACATCATAGGTAGCGACAAAACCGGCGTGGAACTCAGCAAGCGCCAGATACTCGCGGCAACACTGAGGGGTCAGGATGGCAAGCCCTGTGTACACTGCCCCGCTTGCCGAGTCGTCGCGGGCCAAGAGTGCGAATGTCGGATTGTTTCCATTGATCGATGCCCAGGTGGAAATCGTGCCATCCTCGGCGGCAAAGAGAAACTGGGTGGGGGTGCCACGAACAAGAAAATCTTGGGCAATTGGATTAAATACAACGCCCGTCGGACTTGAAGGTGGAGTGTTTCCGGAAGGAAGTGGAATGCCAACGACAAGCGGAATCGCCGGTGCGCCGGAGGGAGCGAACACTTTTGCTGTTCCGCGAACGTTGTCGGCGACGAAAAAGGGCTGCCCTGGTTCGAACGCGAGGCCCCATGGGTTGAGCAGGCCCGGGTCGGTGTGGAGTGCACTTCCGGCGACGTCCGCAACTAGGCCGGTCTGTTGGAATCCGCTACCGGTTGCCGATGGTGCCGGGACTTGCATGCGGGAGGCATTGCACGCAAGAAGGCCTCCAAGCAAACACAGACAAGCGCTAAGTACCGAGATCTTACTGACCACAGGAATCGCCTCCCCCGATAGGTTGTCAGTGGCTCACTTTTGTAGAGCTGAAATTAGGATTCCGAGCCCCGTTCGTGAAGTAACGGCTCAAGCGGTCGCGCAGCTGCAGCCGCGCCCGCATAAGTCGCGTCTTAACCGCAGCCTGACTGAGATCCAAGACTTCCGATGTCTGCTCGGTTGAGAGTCCTTCTATGTCTCGCAGTACAAAAACGAGGCTCAAGGTCGGCTGCAGCGTCTTTAATGCCTTCCTCAGGATTGCTCTCAGCTCTGATGAACGGTAGCGTTCTTCAGGATTCGGTGCCCAGTCAGCAAACTCCAGCGCGTTTTGGCCCGTTTCCGCCTGAGAATCCTGGTCGATGCCCACTTCTTTTTTCGTGTGCACCTTACGTACTTTCATGAGCGACTGGTTTATGGTGATTCGGACGAGCCAAGTTGAGAATTGCGAATCCTCTCGAAATTGGCTGAGGTTACGAAACACCTTTAGAAATGCTTCCTGCACAACATCCTGGGCGTCCTCGCGGTTCTGGGTGACATGTTGAGCAATTCTGAAGAGTTTTCTGTCGTAGCGTTTTACGAGTTCCTCAAATGCGGCGACATCCCCCCTCTTGCAGGCGTGGACGAGAGCCATATCGTCATGCACCGACTCTGCTGCTGCGCCAGTTGGTCTCGGACCGCACACCATACAAGTTGTTGCCATCTCAGTTTCCTTTCCGCAATGCGAACTCGGACCTCACCTCGCGCGACACTGGGCAGTGCCTTAACGCTTTCTTAACGCTCCTTGAGTCTAAGACCTGGTGTCGGCGTACTTGTCGGCACCGTGTCGAACAATTGCCATTTTTCTGAAAACAATCACCGCGTCTGCTCCGCGGTGGTCGTTGTGCATTGACCGAGGTCCTTGCTCAGCTTGTGCACCTCAAATAGGGGCTCGCCGGATGAATCCTTCGTCTTTTTGCCTAGAAGTTCGACGAGTTCTCCGGGCTTGAGTGTCTGGTTTTGCTTGTTAGTGAGGTTGTAGATGTGATTGTCTTTCTCGCTGACCAGCTTGTCTCCGCTGCCAGCCAAACAGCCTTCCACTTTGGTTCGCTTGTGAAATTTCCAGTACAGCAGCCCGGCAGCGGCCGCTCCACCGGCGACCGCACCGATGACTGCACCTTTCGACCCATAACTTGGATAGGACCCTGAGCTGCCGGCACCCCCGCCACCTGGATATTGGGCAAATGCGGCGCTGGAAACTAAGACCAGCAAGACGATCGCTCCGATGGCGCGACGCGAATTACTGCGGAATAGTACTTGCGAACCTAGCGACGTTTCTTTCGTTTGATACACAATTCGATTCATTGCAAGATCTCCTTCTTTTGAGAAACTAAACGGATTTACGGCAAAAACTTGTATCCAACACTGTGGATGGTCAAAAAGTGCTTGGGCTGCGAGGGCTCTACTTCCAGTTTTTGGCGCAGTCTCAAAACGTGGTTGTCCACGGTGCGACTGCACGGATAATTGTCGTAGCCCCACGCTCGATTCAACAATTCGTCCCGCGAGATCACCCGCCCGGGATTCGAGACAAAAAATCGGAGAGCCTTGAATTCCTGAGCCGTCAGCATGATTTGTTCGCCGGACGATCGGCGCACTTCCATGCTGGCAAAGTTAATGTAGACATCGCCAAACCGAGTCACTGCATCCTTCGGGCGCGAATGATCAAGGAGCGAGGCAACACGCCCTACGAGTTCTTCCCAACTAAAAGGCAGGACCAGCGCGTTCATCACAGGAGAAACTGATTTGGACCTGAAACCTGAAGTGAGATTCGTCCCATCGGCAAAGCTAATTTCCACCTGCAGCCCATCAGACTCGAAAAGGTCCCTTAAAGCTCCTGGCACGGAGGGCTCGCAGTAAGTCGTAGGAATACGGTCGACCTCAGGGATAGCGATCGCAAACAATTCTGGTCTCACATTCCTGGTTCGATCGATGGGGCTCACGTGGTTGGGTACTACCCAAGTCTCACCTGACAGATTCAGCGGGCTGTTATAAGCCATAGTCTTTTCCTCTCCAGAATTGGTGTTCGCAATCGCACCCTAGTTACGCAGCGTGCATAGGTTGTCGCGCACTGACCACAAGCTGAAATTCAACATCCTCGCTGGCTGTTGCAGCTCTTCTGCAATAAATAGTCTCGGCTTCTCCAGTCTCGGAGTTGTGCCGCAAAGTCTTGTCGAGAATTACTCTCTCTTGAACCGGGCTATTAGGATTACGCCAAACGATCTCCAACATGAAAAGCTCCTCTCCGCTTACCTCTTTCACTTGACATCCTTGAAGTGATCGCAGAATAGCTGCGTCTGCTTGCGAAGTCATAAGGTTCTGGTGGTGTTGTTGTATTGTTGGCGTGTGGACAGTGTTGCTTGGGGCTCATCTCTGTCGTGGAAGTCGCAGGCCTCTCGTTTCCGCCAAAAAAAAGAGCGAGGTGGGATTTACCTCTGGTGCCCACCCCGCTCGGGGAGTCCGACGCTGAATGCTGGCTACTGTATGGCGAACAATGGACCGCGCGTATCGGGGAAGTTCGTCGTGTTTAGTACCTGAATGCCAGCCTGATGGTCGCCATCGAATGGCGTCATCGTGCTGGGGCAATTAGCTGCGCCCGCGGCGTTCGGATCTGCGAACCAAATTCCTAGGTGATAGATCTGAACTGGAGGAGTGGCGGGATTAACAGCTGCATTATCGGGAAATACCTGCGGTGCGGGAGCTACATTGGGCGCTTGAATGAACGTCTCTTTGCTGAAAATGCCGGTAAAGTCGCCAACAGCCCTGCCATCGCGATTGGTCCGAATGTCACCCTGATACCAGGAGAGTCCGAAAGGACTGTGTGGAATCTGGATGAGGAATACTGTGAACTCAGTGTTCGGGGGCAGATTGGCGGTTTCTACGTGCAGGTTCTGAACCAAGCCGAGATCGCTAACGGTGACCCGACCCCCGGCGTTAGGCTTGAGGCATGCTGCCGCCCCGGCAGAAACTTTCAGATTAAAAGTGATGCTGTCGCCTTCTGCCGCGTTCGCACACGGGGTTAAAGCGACCAATGCGATGGCGACGGCCATGGCTGCGGGCAGTAAAGTTTTCTTCATAACGGGCGTCTCCTTGATTTGTGGCTCTGTTTTGAGTGTTCTGATGGGTTCTGCCTACGCAAGTTCATCTGCCTCCCCTTCCTTCTCTGAAGCCACAGCTCTCAGCATTTTCAACAAGATCTGCGGCAACTCTTCGACGGTCTGGAAGAGTGTGGTGCGTCCTGACGCGACGTGCTCCACTCGGCCCGAAAGCCTCTCTGGCGTCGCTTCCTCGGCGCCTCGGAACTGGATCACGAATGCATTTGCGTGTTGCAATCCCTTCATCACGAGCCGAGAATACCCGCAGCCTTAGAACCGAGTCATAACGAAGTCGTCACGTTGAAGTGGTGTTTCAGTGGCCAATCGGGTGGGATTCGAGTCGCCGAGGGGATCCCTGGAGTCGGGCCTTTCGATGGTTTGACAATTGTTTGGAGCCTCAAAGTCAATCGGCTCATCAATGTAGGGGCAATCGCGACACTCCGGCCTTATAAATGCAAGCCCCAAAAGAGATCGCGTTCGGGCAATTTCGTCTGGACCTTACGAACGAGTGCCTGTGGAATGGCGCACGCGCAATATCGTTGCGCCCGAAGGCCTTCGCGGTGCTTAAGCTCCTGATCGACAATTCGGGACAACTGCTCACAAAGCAACAAGTGCTCGACACCGTGTGGCCGGGAACCTTCGTAGGTGACGCGGTCCTCAAGGACAACATCCGTCAACTTCGCGAGGCGTTGGACGACGATGCCGGATCACCCGCATATATTGAGACCGCACATCGCCGCGGCTATCGCTTTATCGGGAAACTCTCCGAGCCAGGGCCTGCCAAGAGATTGGGCGCAGCGTCCAATATTCCTGCTTCAAAACGCACCTCCATTATCGAGGCTGTTACATCCACCACGGCGGAGGAAGTGCTAGGCCGGCAGGCAGAGTTGGCAATCATGCGGGGATGGCTAGAGAAGGCGATGTGTGGCGAACGTCAAATTGTCTTTGTTACCGGAGAGCCTGGAATTGGGAAGACTACCTTAGTTCAAGCCTTTCTCCAGCAGAGTTCTCGTGATTCGGCAGTTCTCGTCGCCCGCGGTCAATGCTTGGAGCACTATGGGTCAGGCGAAGCCTACTTGCCCGTTTTGGATGCGTTCTCGCGGCTGTGCCGCTCAGCGGCTGCAACTCAGGTCTTGAACTGTTTACGTCAGCATGCTCCGAGTTGGTTGGCTCAGATGCCTTCGGTTATTGAACCGGCCGACCAAAGCCTGTTGTACTCGCATGCCCAGGTAGCAACGCGCGAGCGGATGCTGCGCGAAATGGCTGAGGCGATCGAGACCCTGTCGTCAGAGAACCCCTTTCTACTGCTTCTGGAAGATCTTCACTGGAGCGACTACTCCACGCTTGATCTCATTTCGTACTTGGCACGCCGCCACGACCGCGCACGCTTGATGGTTATCGGTACCTATCGCCCGGTAGATGTAATTGTCGGGGACCATCCTCTAAGAGGTGTGAAGCGCGAGTTACAGGCGCATAAGCTCTGTCGCGAACTGCCGCTGGAGTACCTTGCTGAAGAGGCGGTCGCGGAATACTTGAACACGAGATTCCCCGGCAACCAGCTTCCCGCCCGTTTACGACGGACGATTTACCGGCGGACCGAAGGGAATCCGCTCTTCATGGTCAACGTAGTGGATTATTTGATCGATCAAAAGATGATCGTCGAAGAAAAAGGCGGCTGGAATTTGCGCGTAGAGCTATCGGCTGTCGAAAAAGGAATTCCAGCGAACCTGCGGCAATTGATTGAAAAACAGATTGAACGCCTTGCTCCAGATGAGCGAATGGTCTTGGAGGCGGCAAGTGTAGCTGGAATGGAGTGTTCGTCAGTTGCCATTGCCGCGGGACTCGAGAACACCGTGGAATGGGTCGAGGAACATTGCGAAGCATTGGTACAACGGCACCAGTTTTTGTCCCCCGCGTGGGTGGTTGAACTGCCGGATGGGACGATCACTCCACGGCATCGCTTTATTCATGTGCTCTATAGAGATGTACCTTACCGATCTATGGCTCCTATGCGCCGCTCGGGGATTCATCAGCACATTGCCGAACGGGGAGTAGCCATTTATGGCGATCGTGCCAACGAGATTGCCGCGGAACTGGCAATGCATTTTGAGGAGAGCCGCGACTGGCGGCGTGCAGTGAAGTATCTGACCCAAGCGGCTGAGAACGCTACCCGGAGGTCAGCCCATCACGAAGCTGCTGATCTTGCGGAACGAGGACTGGTGATACTGAAGTTATTGCCTGAATCTACCGAGCGGGATCAGCAAGAGATCGCTCTGCGCATAATCCTGATACTGTCACGCGGGGCGGCTAAAGGGTTTGCATGGGACGGGGTGGAATCGGCTTATGCCGACGGAAAAGATCTGTTCCGCTTAAGCAAGCCGTCGCCCCAAGTATTCAATTGGCTGTATCTGCTCGGCCTGTTTCGCATGTTCCGGGCAAATATTCGGGGTGCTTTGGAGATTGCAGATCAAGTGCTAGATCTTGCCGAGGACCTGAAGGATCCAAGACTGATCATGGAAGCACACCGGGCAAGGGGGTCCACGCTATTAGAAATGGGCAGATGCGCCGAAGCGCTTGAACACGTGAATCGGGCTTCGCACCTCTATTCTATGAACCAACCCTTCTCCGAGACTCTGATCAGTGGTCGTGACTGCAAAGTGCTCAGTGAATGCTCCGCAGGAAAAGCATTGTGGGCCCTTGGGTTCCCTGATGCAGCCATGCGACGAATGCAGACCGGATTGGAGTTCGCGAGGCAGCTTGCTCACCCGCAGAGCTTGGCTTATGCGGCTCGCTTTGTCGCGCAGCTGCATCAGCTAAGAGGCGAGCCCCTACTCGCGCAAGAGCGCGCCAAGGAAGTCATGAGAATAGCTGAGGACTATGGACTGGAGCTCTGGGTCTCGTTCGGCAGAATTGATCTTGGCTGGGCTGACGCTGAACTCGGCGAAGTCCGACGAGGGATCGAACGGATGCAGGAAGGCCTCTCAGCGTACGAGGCCACTGGGACAAAAATCTGGTATCCGGTCTTTCTGGGTTCTTTGGCTGATCAACTAAATAAAGCGCAACGGGTAGAGGAAGGACTGGAGGTGATCGCGCAGGCTTTAACATGCGCTGCGCAAACCGGAGAAGGTTATGCGCTTGCGGAGTTGCATCGCATACGAGGTGATTTATTGTTGAATCACAGCGGTCTACTGCAGGCTGGCAAACCTCCCCGAGATTCATCCACAATTTCGATCCTGGCGGAAGCGAGGGCGTCCTTTAGTGACGCCTTGACAATCGCAAAGCGACAAGAAGCAAGATCGTGGGAATTGAGAGCAGCATTGAGCCTGCACCGTCTTGATCTGATGCTGGGGAACCAAAACCCCACGCACCTTGCAGAAATATATTCCTGGTTTACTGAAGGTTTCGAAACCGCGGATCTCAAGAGCGCTAGAACGTTGCTTGATTCAGTTCCGATGGCATAAAGGCGTTAAGCATGGTAGCTGATGGTCGGACTGGTTGGAGAGGACGCTTTTAGTCACATTGTGACTGTGCGGACAGAATGTTTGGAACGTGGTTCGTACCAGCGATCCACAGCAGAAGCAGTCGAGTCGTCCTGGCGCAGTTTGTGATGTTTACCCGAAAATGCAAGCCGAGAAAGAGATCGCGTTCGGACAATTTCGCCTAGACCTCACCAACGAATGTCTCTGGCGGGGCACGCGAGCGATCTCTTTACGACCAAAGGCTTTCGCAGTTCTCAAACTTTTGATCGAAAATCCTGGGCAACTGGTCAGCAAGCAAAAGGTGCTGGACACTGTCTGGCCTGGCACTTTTGTTGGCGACGCAGTCTTGAAGGACAATATCCGGCAACTTCGAGAGGCATTGGACGACGATGCCGGCTCGCCCAGCTATATTGAGACCGCACATCGCCGAGGGTATCGCTTCATCGGGAAGACTTCCCAACGGACGCCGGGCAAGCCTTCCATCCAAGCAATGCCGGTTTCAGCGCTTCCGCCGAAAGGTTCCGGATCCAGCTCCACACCCGTTGAAATCCGAGTGCTTGGCCGCAAGTCCGAGTTGGCCAAAATGCGGGACTGGCTTCATCTTGCGCTCGCGGGAGATCGGCAAGTCGTCTTCGTCACAGGGGAAGCTGGAATCGGGAAGACCACTCTCGTTCAGGCCTTCCTCGAAGCAGCTGACGAGTTGCCGAATATTCGTATCGCGCGAGGACAGTGCCTTGAACAATATGGCGCCGGGGAAGCATATCTCCCATTACTGGATGGATTTTCGCGACTTTGCCGCTCGCAGGGCGGAGATCAGGTACTCAATTTGTTGCGTAATCAGGCCCCAACCTGGTTAGCGCAAATGCCCTCGCTGGTTCCGCAGTCGGAACGAGCCCACCTGCAATCTCAGGCAATAGGTGCAACGCGCGAGCGGATGCTCCGCGAAATAACCGAAGTGATCGAAATTTTGTCGTCAGAAACTCCCTTGCTACTAGTCCTGGAGGATCTGCATTGGAGCGATTACTCCACCCTAGACTTGCTTTCGTATCTCGCACGGCGTCGAGACCCCGCGCGCCTGATGGTCATCGGCACGTATCGTCCGGTTGATGTCATTCTGGCTGACCATCCCCTCAAAGGTGTCAAACGGGAGTTGCAAGCACACGGATTATGCCGCGAAGTGGCACTTGAATGTCTCTCTGAAGAAGTCGTTGGGGAATACCTGGATGCGAGATTTCCCGGGCATCAGTTTCCCACCAGACTAAGACAGACGGTTTACCGGCGCACGGAAGGCACCCCGCTTTTCATGGTTGACCTGGTTGAGTATTTGGTGGATCAAAAAGCAATCGTTTTAGAACAAGGCAGCTGGAGGCTGTGCGTAGATCTGTCCGAAGTCGAACGGGGCGTTCCGGCCAATGTCAGAGAGCTGATCCAAAAGCAAATTGAGCGACTGAGCCCGGACGAGCGCACGGTCCTTGAGGCTGCCAGCGTCGCGGGGATGGAATGCTCGTCAGTGGCGATTGCCGCGGGACTTGAGAACACGGTGGAATGGGTGGAGGAACATTGCGAAGAATTAGCCCGACGGCACCAGTTTTTGTCGCCCGCGTTGCTGTTTGAACTGCCCGACGGAAGTGTTACGCCGCGTCATCGATTTATTCATGTGCTCTATAAAGAAGTGCCTTACCGATTGATTGCTCCGATGCGGCGTTCGCAAATTCACCAGCGGATCGCCGAGCGCGGAATCGCGATTTATGGTGATCGAGCTAACGAGATTGCTGCTGAACTGGCGATGCACTTTGAGCAAAGCCATGACTCATTACGCGCGCTTGAATACACACTGCAGGCGGCAGAGAACGCCGCAGCCCGTTCAGCCCACCACGAAGCCATTGACCTGGCCAAGCGGGGTCTGGAGACACTAAAAATCCGTCCGGAAGCTTCCGAGCATGCAAAGCAAGAAATGAAACTGCGCATGATTCTGAGTGCTTCGCTGATGGCGATCAAGGGATTCGCGTCGGCGGAGGTGGAGAAAATCAACGCTCCTGGGCGCGAGCTATTCTGGCGCCACGGTCCTTCTCCAGAGTTGTTCTACATGCTGTGGTCACAAAATTTCTACAAGCAGTTCAGTGGAGAGTTGCGTCCGGCGTTGGAGATTGCATATCAGCTTATGCAACTAGCCGAGGATCTGAGCGACGGAGCGCTAACGATGGAAGCCCACCAATCCATAGGGGCGCTGCTGGTCTTGTTAGGGCGCTGCTCCGAAGCACTCGAGCACCTTGAAAAGGGCTCAGCGCTCTACGCCACACATCACGATCACCGCAACCACATTTTTAACAACTTTGATAGCAAAGTGATGTTTGAGTGCTTTAGAGCCCTGGCACTTTTGGAGCTTGGCTACCCCGATCAGTCGGCAGAGAGGTTGGCGGCAGCATTGGCACTCGCACGGGAGCTGGCGCATCCCCAGACTTTGGTGGTTGCTTTGCACGTTGCGGCGCAGCTCCATCAACTGCAAAGCGAGGCTCCCCTGGTTTACGAAACCGCCAAACAGGCATTGCAACTGGCCGACAAATACGGCTTTGCAGTTTGGCGGGCACACGGTTTGATAGAGCTCGGCTGGGCGGTTGCAGAAATGGGGAGACCACAGGATGGCATCAAGACGATGCAGAGGGGGTTGGCGGAATACGAAGCGACAGGCGCGAAACTCCGGTCGCCCTTCTTCTTGGGGCTGCTCGCTGACCAAGTTGGTAAAACGGGACGAATAGAAGAGGGCCTTTCAATAATCACAGATGCCATAACGCTCGCCCAAACCACTGGAGAAGGGTATGGAGTTCCCGAGCTGCATCGGCTCAAAGGCGAATTATTCTTCAACAGCAGTGATTTACGAAAGGCAGGTACGCCTCCTAAGGATTCATTCGCAAGGTCGGCTCTCTCCGAAGCGAGGGCGTGTTTTGCTGAAGCCCTGAGCGTTGCGCAACAACAAGGGGCAAGATGGAGGCAACTGAGAGCCGCGCTAAGCATGGACCGTCTGGAGTCGAGTCAGGGGAGCTGCGATCATAGACAGCTAGCAGAAGTGTTGGCTTCCTTCACGGAGGGGTTTGAAACCGCAGATCTCAAGCAGGCCAGGACTCAGCTAGTTTCAGATCTTTCGGAGTAAACCGAGAGTCTTTGCTCGGATAGTCGGTTGGCATTTGCTCTCGATCTTGTCGGACCACATCAGCCCGACCGGAGAGCGGGCAATCGCCCGGATGACGAGCAAGCCGGAAGATCGATTGCGTCGGAGACGCGATTTGACCGTTTCAAGATGCACACCCCCCACAAGCCTTGCCGTCCCAATTGCCCTCCGATTCTGCAGGTTTATCGGGAACTCCTCCCCGATAGAGATTCGTTTCCCAATCCAAAGTCGTGCCCCATGCCCCTCTCTTAGAGGAGGCACGCAGGTGACGCGCCAGTTGCAGTGATGAGCTTCATGATTGTGTGCCGGGTTTACGTCTGAATTGTGCATGGATCTCTCCTATGGCTTCTGGTAGCAACCCAGATCGATTTTTCCGGAATTCACTCGCGGTGAGCCATCGAGGTCAAGTTCTCCCACCGGCAATTCATCGATAGTGCCCGCAGCGAGGGCGGGCGAACCAGCCTGCAGATGAAAATTGTGTGCGGCTGGATCGACAAAGTCCGGGTCGAGGAAGCGTGACTGCCGATCATTCCCCGTGGACTTGACGTAATTGTTGAAGCCTTTGATGGTGCCCAAAGCCTTTACCCAGGCGCTTACCTCGGGACCGTCGGCGCAGTAATAAAGGTTATAGTCAATCAGGGCGGGCGGTTGAGTTTTGTTCACCTCGGTTTTGGTCACTGAGATCACGCAGCGCGGTCCGGCGTAAACGATGTTATTGGCAAAGACATTGTCCGACATGTTCCATTGCATCTGGAACTCGCCGCTGCCGGTGGACGACGTATCGTTCGCGTAGAGTGTGTTGTTGAGTACCTGGGAGTGTTCGGTATGTCCACGGTCGGGCGCATAGCCGCCAATGGAAACACCTGCGGTGTGGCAGTGATAGATAAGGTTATTGCGGGCAATAATGTAGCTGGTTGCGCGATCCTTGTGTTCACTAGCCAGCTCGATCCCGAAGTCCACATCGTGAATGGTATTCTGCTCGATCAGGATTCTTGTTCCACCATCCACGTAAATCCCGTCCGACGATTGATCGTTTCCGTATGCCGGATTGCCGCGTGAGGTGATGTTGTAAACCAGATTGTGGCTTACTGTCCCATCGCGGGCCTGGTCCACGGCAGGATCGTGTGCGGTACGCTCAAACCCAATGACATCGATCCCGATATTGTTATTGTCATGAACGATGTTGTGGGTGATGCGAAAATTCGTGACGTTTCCGTTTACCACCAGCGACTCGCTCGATCCAGTCTTGAGGTGGTGCACCTCATTGCCGTCAATAATCAGGTCCGTAATGGGAGCTTGGGCATTCGTACCGTAGACAGCGATGCCAAACCCGTTGCCACCGCTCCCCGGCTTATCACGGCCGGGGAAGGTCTGCTCGATGTGATGGACGTTATTTTTGAGCAATTCGATGTGCGCGCCGGATCCGATGACGTTGATGCCTAAAGGAGTCAGGTGATGTTGGGCGGTGCGAAAATTGCGAATTTCAAATCCTTCGATCCGCACGTAAGACTGGTTCTGAATAGTGAGTACACCCTGCCTGCCTTCAGGTGTGGCGTGGATTGCGTCCAAAACCGCGGTTTCGCCCGGGTAGCTTCGGAAAGTAATAAAGCCGTCGTTCGCATTTCCGGACACACTGATGCGCACCAACTCTTCGTAGATTCCGCCGCGCACGTAAACCGTGCTGCCGGCGTGGACCGTGTCGGCCGCATGTTGAATGGTTCTCCAGGGCGCGGATTGGGTACCGGGGTTGGAATCGTTGCCGGTCGTCGCCACATAATAAGAGGCATTCGGCTGGGCCGAGGCAGCCGAGGTACACGCAAACAGGATCAACACTCTCATGAATTTCACGCTTACTCCCCCTAGTTCATGTGATTGCTTCCGGGGTTAAAGTCAAAACCGTGTAACAACACAGGGCACAGAGTTCGACCGCGGACCAGAGCCTGCCAGTTTTGAGGTTTAAGTTCTTCGCGAAGCCAAGAGTTTCTCCGCATTGTCGCGATAAACCCGACGCAATGTTTCATCTGAAAGTCCGAAGCCATTCAGGCTCCAGTGGTAGCCGAACTGGCTGTTTTCATAGAAGTGCTCGTCCAAAGTCTCGAGAACCCGGAAAGTAATTCGATACATGGCCTTGTCAAATCCCATGTCGGTGCCGTAAAGCAGACGGTCGCCGTGCTTTTCATAAAACTTGGCGGTGAAGCGGGGAATGGGCGCAGTTTCGGCATAACGCGCGGAAATGTCCGCATACAGATTGGGATGAGCATCGAGTACTTGCCCCAGGCGCGCGAGATCGTAGTCGAGGTTGGCGAAGTGGCAGGCGATGAAAGTCGTATTCCCATGTTTCTGGACGGTGCGCTCCAGGATGTCAACCATCCCGGAAAGCCCGACAATGCCAGGCTGGTTGTCCAACCGCCAATGATAGGCATTCATCAAGCCGTCATTGGTGTTGTCCATTGGTTGGTACATCCAGATCGGGTCGGCGACGTGAATGCTTACCGGCATGCCTAACTGCCCGCACCTCTCAAACAGCGGATCCATGCGAGCGTCGTCGGGATGCATGCCAAGGGCCTTCACCGTGCTTGAAGTGAGTCCCTTTCCTTTGTCATGAAGCTCTCCAACGCCGCGCGCGCCCATATCATGACATCGCTCTAGGACCTTGACGGCCTGGGGACCGAATCCGGGCTGATCGTAGCCCGTGTAGTCAAAACCGCACCACAGCTCGAAGCGGCCAGGATACGCGGAGTATTTTCGATAGATATCTGAGAATTTCTCTCCCGTGGCCATGGCCAGGATGATTGTCTTCTCCAGGCCCACCTCGTCCATATTCCTGACCCACTCGGCGATTTCCTCCGCCGTCTTGGCGTAAGGATGGGAATGCATGTCAATGGCGGGAAACTTCGCTTTGGGGACCTCTGTAATCGGAATCTTGTAAATGGATTTCGGCCTGTAGTCTTTGAGCAGAATGTTTTCTGGGGAAGAAGCTGGGGATGCCTTGCTGGAAGACACTAGGTGACTTGCGTGTTGTGGGCCACCCCAGGCTGGCATGGCGCCGGCCATCACGCCCGCCACGCTGGCGGTTTTCAGAAAAGAGCGGCGTTTCATATGTTCTCCTCGTAATTGTTCCAATGCTAAGAAATCAATGCGAGTCCACCTTTAGGGCGGCGAGTGCTTGAGCGAGCGTAGCCATGAGCATCAATAAGCCGTATCAAGGTTTTGCAACAATGAGCAAGCACGGATTTTCTTCACTCGAGCGATCGCTATGGAGAAATTGGTAGCGAGGTGATCGCGAGTTCATGGCACCTCGGTAACCGTGTATTGGGTAGTCTCGGTTCCGTCCGGAGAGACGACGCGAATGTGGATTGATGGAGATTTTCTTTTAAGCTCGACTTCGTGCGGCACTCCAGCCTGTACAGGGTCCCCATCGATCGTCAGCTGACGCGATTGCGTCGATGTCGGCTGAGCCGTGATCTTAAGACTTCGCGCCCCTCGGGGTATCGTCACCGTGTACTCCTTCGTATTCGGTCTAAACGTCGGCGAAAGCTTCTCCCCCTCGACCACCAAGTATGTGAGCCCGGCAATTTTTTCCACTGCTGCGGGCAGGTAAGCGTTCGTGTTGACGTTGATTGCGACCCAATTGGGATCGTGAAAGCGGTCGCCCACCATTACCTGCTCGAACCCAACCGGCCGGTAAGACGGCATCAGCGCAGCATGACCCTTGTCCATCAAGGACTGCAGCGCGATCTCGAGATTGTCCAGGTATTTTTCGCCCGCCAGAGGGTGGTCGTTGTGGCCAGTCATTATGCGCTGCACCTTACCGCGGAATTTTGGTCGGCAGTTCTTCACAACTGAGAGATATTCATCGAGCGGTGTCTGGTTCCATTGCATGAAAAGTGCATCTGGAATCGTAGGCGAGTTGCTTCCGAAAGAATCACCGGTAAAGAGATTCCCCGTCTGCTCATCGAAAACAACCATTGACCCTGGCGTATGTCCCGGTGTTTCATAGACCAGCAGCGAACGGTCTCCCAGGTCGATGCGGTCGCCGTCGTGCAGCAGCAGAGCATGCCGTTCAATCAAATCGTCCGAAATGCCACGCTTTTTCAGCAAATCCTTTAAGACCGGGAGATCCGCTTCCCCGATGTGCTCTACGCTGTCCCGCACAAATTGATCCGCCTGCCCGATGTGATCTCCATGACTGTGCGTAAAGATGACTTCAATCGGCATGCCCCCGGTAAACTGGGACAGGTAAGCCTTCAAGTCGCCCCGGCCCATACCGCTGTCGATCAACGCATACTTGTTTGCACCTTTCACCAGAAACATCTTGTCGTTATCTGCGTCTCGCACCATACGGACTCCGGGCAGAACCTCTTCCGAGATGTACGCGGTGCGATCACGCCGGTCGATGACGAACTGAAAATTTGCCACCTCACTATTCGTACGGCCCTCGTGCATAGCGACCGCACGGATCGTGTATCCGGTGTTCAGCCCATGGTCTCCGTCATAAATTCCATAAATAAAGAGGACTTGGTGCGGATCAAAGACTGGACTCTTCGAAGTAGGTGTGCTGCCGTCGAAAGTGTAGTGAATGATTGCCTGTGGATCATCATCGAGCAGCGTGATGGATTCTGTAGTGGGATAGGTACCCGGTGGAGGAAACACGGTTGGAGGATTCAGTTTCGGTCCTGAGCCTTGCGGCTCCGGCGGTCCAAACTGGGCATGCGACGGAGGCCCTGCGAGAAATCCAACGCATAGAAAGGTGAGAATCGGGAGCGAACGACGCGTGATTGTGCTCAAAGTGCGCATGTTGATTGTCGGCCTGGCAGTAAAGCCAGATTATCTCACTGCGCGCCCATGGTAGCTGATAACACCAATTCCAGGTAGGAGGTTTTCGAGCACTCGATCCGGCCTCTATGGAAGTAATGGCGACGGACGGAAAGGCGGTTTCTTACTTCAAGCCCTTTACCACGTACGATTGCGATAAGACTTGATTATAGATGTACGAGTACGCTCTTCCATCCGCTGAAAACGTCGGACGTGCGACAAATACTGCATCCTTCTCCAAAGACGCGCCGAATTCCTTCCAGAATTCCATTTTGCCGGTATTGATATTTACGCGATACGTCTTGGCCGTCTTTGTTGCATTGGCCGGATACACTAACAACGATTGACCGTCGGTCGACCACCCACTCACTTGGTAGTTCGTTTTGAGGTTGGGGACCGGCCGGAAACCACTCCCTGACTCGTTCAGCGGCCAGATGCCCCAGCTTCCATCTTTCATGACCGCAGTTGCGCGTCCATCCGACGATGGAACAACACCAAAAATTCCTTCCGGCGTAAGCGGCTTGGACTGGCCACTGCCAAGATCAATCACGTAGTCTCGCGCCCCGTGTCCCGGCTCAATCCCGCTTGCCAATATGGGTTGGCCATCCGGTAGAAAACGTACAACGCCGTAGTTGATGCTGTCGTGAGTCAATCGTCTGGAAGTTCCGGCGCCGGTTGGGACAAGAATCAGTTCATTGCTTCGCAGCGGCTGTGTAATGGCCCACTTCCCGTCGGGCGAAATAGCGCGTCCAGTGCCTTCGCCCATCCGCACCGGCGGCGAGCCATCCGTATTGCGAAGAAATACCGTGTAGTTGGGTCCGCCGCCATCCGCCTGTTCCTCAAAAAGGATTTTTGTTCCGTCGCGGCTGATGTCACGAAAATACGACCAGCCCAGCCAGCCCAACTCAATCTCCTCTTTTGCTCCTGGTCCCATTCCGCGAATCTTCAACCGTTCTTGGTTCGTGACGATCAACACCAGTCCATTTTGTTCGTCCTCAAGCCACATTCCTCCGGGGACATTTGCGATAGTTCGCATTTTGCCGGACCGTGTTACACCGCGGAGGTTATCGGAACTGCCGCTGTTCGAAGCCGAGAACCACACTTCATCTCCGTCCGGCGACCAAAGAATTCCCTCCAGCGAAGACCATCCGGAGGAAAGTTTCTTCTCGTGTTCATCGGCACCAACTATCGCGACTGAAGCTTCGTCGTCGCCGTCAGGATTCTCATGGTCGGCAAACGCTACCGTTTTGCCATCAGGGGAAATTTTGGGATGGCTGATCCAAGTGATGCTGTCAATCAAGACTTTCCCGATGGGGTATTCCAATTTCCAGTGGTGAGTCTCGGGCACGAAGCGGACCACTGCCATATTTTCTCCATCGGCCGCCCAGTCCGCGTCCTGAACATTGTCGAGCACCTCGCGCGGGCTGCCACCGTTCAGGGAGACGCGAGCCAGCGTTCCTGTCCTCGCGTACCCGCCGAGCTGCACAGTATTCAAACGGATTGCGAGTTCACCATTTTTTGATATCGAGAGAACCTCGGCATGTTTCAGTCCAATGGGACGCGAGCCCGGGTCATCAGTCCTGACCAAGTAAAGCTCACTATCGCCTCCATCCCACGCGGCGCTATAAATAATGCTGCCATCGCGCGCAAAGCGGGCATTGCCCATGGAACCAGTGTTGAAAGTAATTTGTTTGTATTCAGGGGAACCAATGCCGCCGCTACCGTGCATCCACGAGAGGAGTCCTCCGCATGCCAGGAGAATCAGCACAGCGCCTACAATCGCTGCAGGTTTGAAGTAAGAACGTTTTGCTGCCCTAGGTGCCGAGACGGCGCTTGGCTTAATAGCCGAGGAGGTCTCGGTCAGCGCCTCCAAGCCAAACGCCAGATCGCCAGCAGACTGGAAGCGCTGCGTCGGGTTCTTTTCCAGGCAATGTCGAACAATGCGGTCGAGCGCCGGTGGAATGTTGCGTCCGGACTCGCTGAGCTCCGGCACGTCTTCCTTCAATATCGCAGTCATGGTATCGGCGGCAGTTTCGCCATGAAATGCCTTCTTGCCGGAGACCATTTCATAAAGAACAGCACCAAAAGAGAAAATATCGGTGCGCCCGTCTGTAGGTTTTCCCCTCACCTGCTCGGGAGACATGTACCCCGCCGTTCCCATGATCAAACCAGGTTCGGTCACGGCTTGCAGAGTCGGCGAATTGGGATCATCAACCGGTGCTGGGACGGACGCCAATTTCGCCAATCCAAAGTCGAGGATTTTTACTCGTCCGTCCTGAGTAAGAAATAAATTTTCGGGCTTCAGGTCGCGATGAACAATTCCCTTCTCATGCGCTGCTGCCAACCCGTGGGCAACTTGTAGCCCATAATCAATTGCTTTGCGGGTCGAAAGTGGGCCGTTTTTCAGGCGCTCGCGCAGAGTTTCACCTTCAAGAAGCTCCGACACTACGTACGGGCCGCGACCATCACCCACATCAAACACGGAAAGAATGTTGGGATGATTCAGCGCGGCTGCAGCGCGCGCCTCTTGGCTAAAGCGGTGGAGGCGGTCGGCATCCTCGGAGAAAGAAGCAGGTAAGACTTTGATCGCTACAACTCGATTCAGACGCGTGTCGCGAGCGCGATAGACCTCGCCCATTCCACCCGCACCGATTGACGAATGAATCTCGTAGGGTCCCAGTTTGGTGCCCGATGCCAGCGACATAAGAAAAGGAATTATGCTCGGCTACTATCTGATCACCTGAGCCGTCTGGGGGAGGGTCCTTAAGCAGGCTGTCACTAAACCCACGTCTTCTTCCAGATCAATCCAGCCGAGATCGTGTCCATCGAGCTGACCAAGCAAAATGCTGTGGTCAACTTCTTTGACTCGTGCGGCCTCTTCCGGTCGAACAACGAGGGGCAACGGGCAGGCGTCGAGAAAATTTGCTAAGCCCTGGTGAGATCGACCTCACAAGAAGCGCCGTCTGGCTCCGCTACGCACGTTTTGCAATCGGAAGAAAGCCAGGAACCGAACCCGAAGCAATCCCGCTCTCCATCCATTTCAGGCTGCGGATGCGGCTCGCGGCCACAGGCGAGTGTTCTTGATCTGCAATCTCGGCTGCGGTCTCAAGTGCTTCATTGATTCCCAGCATCACCATGCAGGCAGCTTTCGGCTTAAAGCTGGTTAAGGCGTATTTTGTGCGAAGCTGTTCAGCCAAGGTCATACGTTTCTCCTTAGCGGCCTGCGGCATTATACCCCCGAGGTCTCTGGAATCACCTGTGCACCCCAAATTTTTTTTTACCCCTGGAAGCTCGGGAGATCACGATTCCGATTATTCCCACCCAAAGCATGTTCTTTCTCTGAACTGAAGCGCCAATCAGAAATACCCAGGGTTGGATTGCTAAGGAACTCGGTGTATCGCGGGTACAACCATGCCGCGCTCCCCCGGCAGATTGCGAGGCACATTAGCGGCCTTCTTGATGGCGGTCTTGTCTGTATCGGCTTCCGACCAAGTTAGGTGACCATATATTAAGCAAACTGCGAGAAGACATGAATCAATTGGTCAAAGACTTTCTTGAGCGCTACGAAAAAGCTAGCTCGTATTCCGACTGGGCGGCCATCGGGAGGCTTTACGCCGATACATTCCTTTTCGGTGGTGCGAACGGCGTACAAGTGGTTCGAAAAGACGACTTCCTCAAGCTTGTACCTAGAATGAAGGCTCGATTGGCCTCGTTGGGACTCTCTGAAACTCAGCTGCAGGCCGTGGAGGCCAGCGTCATAAATGTCAAATACCTCCTTGCTAAAGCAGCATGGAAAATGACCGTTCGTCATTTTACGGGCGCAAGGACCCAGCTAGATGCGTTCACGACTTATGTGCTTGAGCGGCAAGAGGAGGGCATGCTTTCAATTGCCTTCCAAATCGACCATCAAGATTTGGCGACAGTTATCGCGGGCCAACAAACCAGGTAGCGGTAGCGGTCATCTGGCTGTGGATGAGCAAGGCTCAGATTCTATCGTATCCATTCAACTTATCTAGCTTTCTTAGGGCCACATTCCCTGATAGGATGGACCGACATTTAGAGGTTAGGCTGGCAAAACAAGGCTGATTGATATCTTTTGTGCTGAAGAAACAAACTTTAGTAATGGCAATAAGTTCTATCTCACATATAAAACCTATGCAGATAAATGAGACACTTGTAAAGCAGGCAACTCTTCTACTCTGGATTGCACCAAATAAAGCAACCTGCTAAAGCAGTGAGCCCGCGCGCCACAGGTCGATCCCTCAGTTACTGCCAATTGCCGCTTCTCGCCGCGGTGTTCTTTCTCTTTTCCGGCTGCGGAGGAGGATCCAACGGCCCTCCAACACAAGTGAAGAAGCAGGTACGGCTAACAGTTACAATTTCTGGCAGCGGCACATTGACCAGTATGCCAGTTGGAATCAGCTGCCCCGGCACTTGCAGCGCGTCATTCCTTTCTGGTACGGCGCTGTCCCTCACAGCTACACCTGCTTCTGGATACGGGCTGAGTAACTTTGGAGGAGCCTGTAGCGGCTCATCCTGCAGTCTCGTTTTGTCCAATGATACCTCCGTCTCCGCCACTTTCAGTGCTATCCCGCCCGCGCAGGTTACTGTCACTGTGTCGGGGAGCGGAACGGTTATCAGTAGTCCAGCCGGAATCGCCTGCCCCGGGACTTGCACGGCAAGCTTCAGCGATGGTACGGGACTAACATTGTCCGCCACGGCTGGTTCGGGGTACAACTTTTCCGGCTTTGGCGGGGCGTGCTCGGGCACCACGTGCCAACTCAGTGTCACTGGCGGACAAACGTACGATATCGACACCACGTTCGCCCCGATTCCTCCGCCGCAGGACATCACCGCGATCAATCACATCATTGTTCTGCTTCAAGAAAACCGTTCTTTCGACCATTACTTCGGCCAGCTGGCGAATTATTGGCAGGTCGGTGGCTATCCGCAGGCCACCAACGGAACGACCTTTGACGGCGAGCCGACGAATGCGTCGAATCTCGACGAGAACGGCGACCCCATTTCGCCCTTTAATCTGAAAACGGGATGCACCGAGAACCCGAGCCCGTCATGGAACGAGAGCCACGGTGATCGCAACCGGTTCAATCCGACAGATTCAACTACCGCTCCCATGGACGGCTTCGCTCATACCGCAGGGAAGGACGCTGTGGGCTTTAACTTCTACGACGTGTTGGGGCATCGAGCGATGGGCTATTTCGATGGAAGTCAATTGAACTACTACTATTTTATGGCGTCGAACTTTGCGACGTCCGACCGCTGGTTTGCCCCCGTCATGACCCGAACCCAGCCCAATCGAATGTATCTGTATGGTGCAACTTCGCAAGGGCATGCGAACGCCCTGAATACGACGAACAGCCCTCCCCTAACCGCCCAGACAATCTTCCAGTTGATGCAGAACAACGGTGTTAGCTGGAGGCTTTACGTTCATCCGGATTCGAGCGGCTGCACGACAGCATCCTGTTTGTACTCTCACAGCTATTTGAGCCAGTTCACCTATGGCAGTTACGTGCTCAACAATCTGCCGAGTCAACTTGCGCCAATTTCTCAACTGCTGAACGATATGCAGAATGGCACGCTTCCTCAGGTGTCGTTCATTGAACCTGCGGGGTACGTGGGTTTGGACGAGCACTCACCAACGGTTGACTCGACCGCAGCAGGTACGATTCAGGCGGGGGCGGTCTATGTTCAGAGTCTGATTGACGCACTGATGTCGAGCCCGTCATGGAAAGATTCTGCATTAATTTTCAGCTACGACGAGCCGGGCGGGTTCTACGATCACGTGCCGCCGCAGCCTGCTGTGCCCCCGGATAGCATCCAGTATCCAACCGACATTCTGAGCACTGATATTTGCGCCAACAACACGAGCCCCGTGTGCGGATTCTCTGTCACTGGATTTCGAGTTCCGCTGATTGTCGTGTCGCCGTTCACGAAGCCGAACTACGTGTCCCATACAGTCATGGACTATACGGCCATCTTGAAGTTGATTGAGACACGGTTCAATTTGTCGAGCCTGACCGCTCGCGACGCTGCACAGCCGGACATGACAGAGTTCTTCGATTTCATAAATGTACCGTGGGCCACGCCCCCTAGCCCACCTAAGCAGGTGAAATCGCTCCCGTGCATTATGGAAGCTCTGAACTCCATCACCGTCTCCCCGAATCCGGCTCCGGCAGGGGGGCAGGCTACGGTTTCGTTCAGTTTGTCCAAAAATGCCATTCAGAACGTCGCGGTCGCTTTGTCGAGCGACCAGCCGAATGTACTGCCCCCGACTACCCAGATAGCCATTGGCACCTCGTCTACAACGCTCAACATTAGCGTCCCAAGCGCGATTACCTCAATCACTATCACTGGTTCAATTGCCGGAATTCCGGTGAGCACAATCGTTCCCGTGCAGTGATGCTAGCCAACAGGCAGACAGATGTTCCTGCGCATGGGGCAAAGCGGATGGGCGGTGTACGGCTTATCTCAGGCACCTACGTTGTGATCGTCGCCATCGACGTGACGCAACGGGAAGTGCCAAACAAGGATTGCTGGCTTCACCATGATGAGCGTCCTTGCGTGCGGCTCAACTGGCCAGGGCAGGCGACCGCAATACCGCCGTGGTTCCTGATTCCAGACCGAAGCGCTCTTGCAAAACGCACGCGCTGACCAGGATCATCAGAACCTGATCTACGGCCACCCGTGCGCCTTCATCCATAGTGTCCAGGCTGTCCAGAAGGGCGACGACCTTCTTCTGATCGAAAAATGGAATGGAGGCGAGGACCGGGCCACGAAGAGTGTCATTGACCAACGCGCTCAATTTTTCTTTTGGGTTCAAGGTCGCAGGTGGGCTGAGGAACGGATGTTTCTGGCGCTTGTATACCGTTTCAGTGATTACGTCGCGAACCGCCTCGCGGAGAACGTACTTCTCAGTCATGCCATGAATTTTTTGGTGCACGGGCTGCGAGCAGAGAATTTCGACGACTTCATGGTCCAGAAAAGGTACGCGGCCCTCCACCGAGTGCGCCATTTCCATGCGGTCGCCGAGCATATTAAGTATGTAACCGGGCAGCAGGGTCTTTGACCAAAGATACAGCGATTGATGTACCGGATCGCGGCCGCTGAGCTGCCCGCGGACGTCAATTCCGCTCAGCAGGGAGTAATAACTTTCGCGAGAGCCGTATTGTTCGACAAAGTCCGCATGCCACAAAGGCTGCATCTTCGCTGCTCGGGCAGAGAAGGTTTCTATCCACGACGGCACAAATCCAAGGACCCGCTTCACATTCTCGAGTGGTTTGGCCGCACCGTGAGGCAACAGCAATCCTCGGGACACGGGATTCAGCCTCTCGAGGTCCTCCAGAAGGGCAGCGGCTTCCGACGGATCCTGACCATCGCGGTTGTAGAGCACCATATCGCGACGAAAGTGCGCGTAGCCACCTAAAATCTCATCCGATCCTTCGCCGGTGATCACGACCTTGTAGCCCGCGTCGCGAACCGCTCGGCTCAAGAGATATTTTGCTACGCCATGGGCATTGAAGCAGAAGGTTTCAGATTGCTGAATGGCATCAGCAAAATTGTCGGCCAGATCATCCTGCAGGATTCGGATAGGGAAAAACTCAGCCCCCACCTTGGAAGCCATCTCCCTTGCTTCTTTTTCTTCGTCGTAGTCCGGACGATCGAACGTTAGCGTGAAGGCGCGAATGGGATCTGAGCGGTGTCTTGCCGCAAGGCCCAGCACGGCGCAAGAGTCGAGTCCCCCGCTGAGATAGCAACCGACCGGAACATCAGCACGCAAGCGAAGGCGAACCGCTTCTTGCAGAACGTGACGGAATTCCTCCGCATACTCTGCGCTAGACCGGTGTAATGCGGCGCTATCTCTTGCCGGATAGTTGAAGTCCCAATACTGGTTGAGTTGGATGTGCCGGTCGGTGGCGATCAAGTAATGTCCTGGTGGGACTTGAAAAATTCCGTCAAAAAGCGTGCGGACCTGGTGACTGCCGAATTCGGTCGCCTGCGCAACTGATTCAGCGTCCCAGCGGGCTGGCACTCCCGCCTCAAAGAGCGCCTTTACCTCTGACGCTAGGTAAAGCGTCTCGCCATGGATCGCGTAGAAAAGCGGCTTGATGCCGAAGCGGTCGCGCGCTGCAAACAGGGTGCGATGGTTCTCGTCCCACAGGACGAAAGCAAACTCACCGCGTAATCTGTGCAGGCATTGAACGCCGAGGTCTTCATAGAGATGTAGTGCGATTTCGCTATCAGAGCGCGTACGCAGATGGTGGCCCGTGTGTTCGAGTTTGCGCTGAGTGGCTTCGTAGTCGTAGAACTCGCCATTGACGATAATGTGCTTATGCCCATCCTCACTGGCAATGGGCTGGTCTCCGGTCGTGAGATCTATGATGCTCAGCCGCGCGTGACCCAGACCTACTAGCCCATCCGACGAAATCCAATGCCGTTGTCCATCAGGACCGCGATGGTGTAGTTGCCGCGTAGCCCTCTCTAGCAGCGTCGGCGAAACCGGACTACTGCGCGAGAACATTGCTACGATTCCACACATATTGGCCTCCACTATTTGGTCTTTGCGACAGGGGTAGGAGAGCTAGATCTGCTGCGCGCAATTATACCTTCGAGTCATCGAGGGCATCAGGCACGTTCCGAAGGTTCCCAAATGCTTGTAGCCGGACGGCGAAGCCTTCGATTTGTCCGAATCGAAAGCACATCGGGAATCAATTGGCCGTGACCGCACATGATCGCTAGGCTCAATTCGCCGCGAGAACGGATCCGCCCTGGGATGGGCGGATGGGTCCGAACTCTGCCACCCCAAGGCGCATCGGGTGAAGACCTGGCCGACAATTGTGCCGCGATGACAGCCGATCTGCCTTAGCCAATTGCCCCAGGGGGTACATTCCACGGTCGTTCTTGACCTTCGTGTGCGCCAGTGCCCGTGAGGCGGGCACGACGCATTTTGGTAGCGAAAAGACTTTTTCGAAATCCATGATCGTTTCTTGCTCCGAATTGCGCCCGTATTGGTGGAGGGAAACTTCATCATGATGCCAAATCAAATAGAACTGGTACAAAGTAGCTTCCAGCTAATAAAGCAAGACGTTGAGTCCGCCGTGATGCTTTTCTACGATCGCCTATTTCACCTTGATCCTTCTTTGCGGCACATGTTTCGCAATTCACGCGAGGAACAGGCCCGCAAGCTGGCTCACGTACTCACGGTAGTAGTGAACGGATTGAGCCGCCCTGAGCAGATACTGCCGACGGTTGAGGAACTGGGCCGGCGACACGCGGATTATGGCGTCCGCACTGAACATTACGCGACGGTGGGTGCCGCTCTTCTGTGGACGCTCCAAGCAGGTTTGGGCGAACACTTCACACCCGAGGTGCGGGAGGCCTGGGCGAGCGCTTATCTGCTATTGTCATCTACCATGCAGCGCGCTGCCGCCGAGGCTGGAACCGTGGACATCTTCGCAAACGCGCAGCATGCATAATTTGCGATTCCACAGGACTGGAAAGATGTGTTGATCCCGCTCTCAACTGGCCTCCTTCGGGGGGCCAGTGTTGTTTGATGCAACGACCAAAAAATCGCGCTTTGGGGCGATCGTTCTCTGCTCTTCCCCCTCCCCCGTAAGGGCAACATGCCGAAACAAAAAGGAGAGATAAAGACGAAGAGAGTCGCCAATCCTTCAAAAGATCCCCAAGCGATCGAGCCACTTTTGTAGATCGAACGAGTCGGACTTGATAACCGGTCGTCCTTCCGAATTAAACCATTCCGTTCTCGGGCGATCATAATAGAGCTCGATTCCATTTCCATCGATGTCTCGCAAGTAAAATGAGAGTGTGCCGCCATGGTCACGTGAGTCGTCGATAGGATAGCCACGCTTCAAAACCCGCGACACCGCCCTCGCCAGAGGGACTTCATCGGCATAAAGAATCGCGAAGTGATGCAGGCCAGTATGTCCCGGAGGAGGTGGCGTAGCTCTGCCACCGCGGGAGGTATTCAAGGCGATGTGATGGTGATAGTCACCCATTGCCAGGAGCACCTCAGGCAGACCGATCTCCGGGCCATAGAACGTAATCTCAAAACCGAGCACCTCGCGATAGAACTTCGCTGCATGGTCCAGGTCGGCAACCCGCAGGGTCACGTGCCCGATCCTTGCATTCGGAAAAGTCTCGTTCTCCGCGATCGAGTCAGACAAACCGGCTGGACTGACTCTTCCGAAGATAGGGCGCCCTTCCTCCTTCGCCTCACCGAATTTGGGGAATCTCATGCTCACTTCTACACGGGCGCAAATTGCCAAGGAAATCGCTCAAGCGCCAGAAATTCCTTGTGGAGAGACGATGCTGGAAAGCTCGGCGAACGAAAACGCCTGTCAAATCAGGAAGTTAGAGTATCCTGTTTATTCGACGCCTGACTTCATCGCCTCACAGACCCTAGTAATCGCAAGGCGCCAGGCTTCTTTCGTAGCCGCATTGAAGCTTCCTTCCAGCTCCTGAGCAATGGCCCACAGCAAAGCTGACGTCAAGGTTTCGTACTGTTCAGAACGCACACCATAGCTGGCGTGCTTGCGACCGAGTTCGGCGAGCCGCGACCGCAAGGGCTGGAAGTTCTCGAGCGAGCTGACCACCTCCGCCAGCATGTCCATGAGCTTCCGTCCCTGCAAAGAGATGTCATTGTGGAACAAGCTCCGAACTGAGGGATCCATTTCGAAGAGCTTGCCGTAAAACAGGAGCATGAATGGGCGAGCATTTTCGCGTAGCAACTCAAAGCTCTGGCGGACAAGAGCTTGTTGGTTGGCTGTCATGCTACTCACAATGGGGGCAATTGGGGTTCTCAAACGATCACCTGCCTTCAAGAAATTTTAGGGCTTGCTCCGTCTCCGGCATTTCTTGTGCTTGTGGGGATTCCAAAGCGGTTTCACCTGCCGCCCGATGCCATGCGTCCAGACTCTCATGAAACCAGGAAATAGCCTGCTCGCGGTCGCCCGGCTGGCCCAGGGGGCTGCGAAACAATTCGGCATAAATCAGCGCCATACTCGATGCGGCTCGTGCCGAAGTAACCGGGGAAGGCGAACCGCTCTGTGCTCTCGCGCCGGCTTCTACTGCCTTTCTGCCAAATTCCAGTGCTCGATCTCGCTGTCCCAGGGCAATTGCATTTAGACCAAGTTTTCGGTTCGATCCGATATAGACAGTCAGAAACGCTCGGCCGCCCGATCTCCAGTTGGTATCTGCCAGGGATGCAGATTCCGCGTAGGCTCGGTTGGACTCCGCCAAATTTCCGGCTTGGTTTTCTCGATCTCCCAATTCCTGACTCGCCAGCGCTCGATAGAGCTCTGCCGACATGAAGGTGTCTTTCGCCCGAGGGGCAATGATTTCTCTGACCTCACTGGTGCTGTCGCGCAGCACGGTCAAGGCATCTGAGTCGGGCGGCGAGTTGCGGAGCGAGACGGTTCCTGCCTTTACGTGCTGTTTGTCTTGCCTTACACGTGAGGCGATATTGACCATCGCCAACGCCACGATGATCACCCCGGCTACAGCGGCAATCTGCACCCGATTCCGCCGTGCAAACTTCCTGGCCTTGTAAGGGAAGTTTTGAGGACGGGCGAGGATTGGCTGATCCAGCAGGTGACGCCTGAGATCGTCAGCAAGCAGAGCAGCTGTTTCGTATCGCCGCTCAGGGTCAGGTTCGAGCGCGCGAACAAGAATATTGTCCAGATCGCCCGAGAGCCGGCGCCGCAGAGCGCGATCAGCAACTGCCTCGCTGGCCAGCGGAACCGAGGCGTGCATCACTGGACCAGCATGAACCAGCCGATTACCTTTCGCGAATGGCTTGTCTGTAAGCAACTCATACAGCACCACTCCGAGTGAGTACACGTCTGAAAGCAGCGTGACGGCCTCACCTCGAGCCTGCTCCGGGCTGGCATAATTTGGGGTTAGCATCATGCGAGCTGCGGTGTCGGTCGTGGTCAAATCGGAAAGAGGGTCGGCGAGCAGCTTACAAATACCAAAGTCGAGGAGCTTCGGCGAATCGTCAGAGCCAACCAGAATATTGCCAGGCTTGATGTCTCGGTGAATTACGAAGTTCCTGTGGGCGTAATCCACCGCAGCGCAGACGCTCAGGAACAATACAATGCGCGCTTCGATCCCCAATCTCTGCTGGCAGGCATGCTCGGTAATCCTCAAACCATCCACGTACTCCATCACGATATAGGGAAGGCCATGGTCGGTAGTGCCGCTGTCGAGGAGGCGAGCGATGTTTGCATGTTGCAGGCGAGCAAGAGTCTGGCGCTCGCGCCGGAAGCGCCCCAGAATGAATTCGGTATCCATGCCGGGGCGGACCAGCTTGATAGCCACTCTGGTTCCGCCCTCGACGTCGCTTGGCTCACCGAGGAAGACTGTCCCCATTCCGCCCTTTCCCAGTTCGCGGATCAGTCGATACGGCCCAATACTGGTAGGGCGAGTTATGTTGGCTTGATAGAAAGAGATGACGGCATTTTTGATCTTTTCTTGAACAAAACCTCCTGGCAAGGCTTGATGGTTAGCGAGCAACGATAGAACTTCGTTTCTTAGTTCATCGTCGCCAGCACTGCCCCTTTCCACACAAAGCGTCTGTTCGCCTGGGGGCAAAGCAGCCGCTCTCTCGAAAAGTTCTCCAACTGCTTGCCAGCGTTGGGGGTTCATAGCTACACGCGGGACATCTCTCGGTGCAGCCACGCCTCGGCAAGACGGGTCTCGCGGCCGACGGTTGCAACAGAGATATTAAGGGCTCTGGCGGTCTCTTCAACGCTGAAACCGCCAAAATAGCGAAGTTCCATGATTTGTGCCTTGCGCCGGTCGATTTTCGCAAGACCCTCGAGGGCATTATTCAACCCCAGCAATTCTTGGCTCTTCTCTGGTGCGAAGCTCAGCGCCTCATTCAGTTGAACCACAGGTGCACCGGCTCCTCGTTTCGCGCTGTTGGTTCTGCGCGCATGGTCGACCAGAATCTGCCGCATCAGGTGGGCGGCAACACCGAAAAAGTGTGCGCGGCCTTCCCAGTCAGGAGTTTTCTGAGAGACAAGCCGGATATAAGCCTCGTGTACTAAGGCGGTGGGCTGCAGGGTGTCCGCTGCATGTTCATCTCTTAGATAATGAACGGCCAGCCGGCGAAGCTCGTCATAGACAATCGTCGTCAAACGCTCGATGGCATGCTCATCGCCGTTTTTCCAGTCATGCAGCAGCAGGGTAACGTCCGGCGCATTCACGGGATTCACCAGGAAACAGAGTGTAGCTCACTTCTGAAAACGACGGAAGGACGCCATCGTGCGGCGCCGTGGTTGAGGAAGGCGGTCACGGCGTACTCCGGCCTTCGTTTCTGCTTGAGCGTCGAACCCGCCATCAAAAATGAGCTTTGAGTGACAATGAGATAAGCTCCTCAAACCCAATTTTACGAAGATTTCGCGGGGAGCAGGAATGGGCAATCCTGCATTGCAGAGCTGCTGGAAGGGCATCGATCACCGGACACATCTGCCTCAACTGTTGTCCATTTTCGGCACCAATTCTGCAGAATAGAGCCTTGCGGCGCCACTCACCTTGCCTTTGGTATTGAAAACAAACGGGATTAACCTGGAGTCACTCGCGGCCGCGAATTCGTATTCGGCGAGTTATCGGTTCAGTCAAATTGTCGCCCTATCCTTATTTATTGTACGTTCCGGAGGCATAGGTAACACGATTGGCCCAATTGGTTCTCCGGTAATGGCCAGCTGGCTTTGGTGCCGGGAATCGCCC
>Ga0068859_100000598_pt1 | contig 35993 bp, 27 predicted proteins | sample KBSSwiS22_FD_66585 | JGI IMG/M metagenome (GOLD analysis project Ga0068859, IMG submission 66585) | Switchgrass rhizosphere microbial communities from Kellogg Biological Station, Michigan, USA - KBS Switchgrass S2-2 | ecosystem: Host-associated > Plants > Roots > Rhizosphere > Soil ... | reverse complement strand
CATGAGCGCCAGACCGTTTCGCGTGGGTCTCACGGGCGGCATCGCCAGCGGCAAATCCACGGCGGCCAAATTCTTCGGAGCGCTGGGCGTTCCGATCATCGACACCGATCAGCTGGCCCGTGACGTCGTCGAACCCGGGCAACCTCCGCTTGAGCGGTTGGTAGAGCGATTCGGTCCCTCGATCCTCACACCTGACGGACATCTAGACCGCCCGGTGCTACGCACGATAGCGTTCTCGGATGCGAAAGCCCGCGCGGACCTTGAGGCGCTGCTCCATCCGGCGATCGGCGCGGCTGCGGAAGCCCGATCGGCCGACGCCGGTGGCATCTACCAGATCCTCGTCATCCCCTTGCTCGTCGAGAAGAGCCTGGGCACCCAGCTCGATCGCGTGCTGGTCGTCGACTGCGAGGAGGAATTGCAGATCCGCCGGCTCCAGGCCCGCGACGGCTCAACGCTCGAACAAGCACGTGCCATTTTGAATGCACAGACCTCACGCAGCGCCCGCCTCAAAGCGGCGCACGACGTCATCAAGAACGACGGCGACATGAGCGCCGTGCGCGATCAGGTGGCGGCGCTACACACCCGCTACCTCGAGTTGGCACAACAAGCACGGACTTGAGCGGATTCTTTGCGCCACGGCAGCCTTGAGGGCCGCCGTTTGCGTGCGTACCGTTTACGCGCGGTTCACACGTCAAGCACAATACGCGAATGACGCAATCCGACATAACGGAGCCTGGGGAATCTACCGAGCCCCAGGAAGAATCCGGGACTCTGGTCTTTGAGCAGCCGCTGAACGAGCGGATGCGCACCTTCCTGCGGCTGGATTTCCTCTACAACCAGGCGCTCTATCACACCGAAATGGCCAGCCAGTGGGGCAGCCGTGCAGCGATGGGCAGCCTGATCGACATCCTGGCCATTACGACGCGCGGCGACGTCCGCTCAGATGTGCTCAAGGAGCTCGAGCGGCATCTGTCCACGCTGACCGAATTTCAGTCGAAGCCCGGGGTCGATCCCGAGCGTTTGCGCACGTTGATAGCGAATCTTCAGCGCCTGCGAGGCGAGTTGATGAACGCCGGCTCCGCCTTCCTGCAACCGCTGCGGGATTCGGAGTTTCTCAGCGCCATCAAGCACCGCAGCGCCATTCCCGGTGGCACCTGCGAGTTCGACCTGCCCGATTACTATTACTGGCTCGCTCAACCCGAGGAGCCGAGAACGCGGACTTTCAACCAGTGGCTCGGGATGCTGCGACCGCTCTGCGATGCCATCGCGGAATTGCTGTGGCTCACGCGCCAAAACGGCCGAACGCGGGAGGAAACGGCGGCAGCCGGTCTCTTCCACATCACCTTCGAACGTGACAACTCGGTTCAGCTGCTACGAATTTCGTTGCCGACGAGCCTGGGAATGTATCCGGAGATCAGCGGTAGCCACTACCGCTGCAGCGTGCGATTTTTGAAATGGAACGGCTTGACCTCACGTCCAACGCAAACGGAGGAGGACGTACCGTTCATTCTGAGCTGCTGCGCGTAAGATGAGTCCCGCACGCGTAAAGTGTCCGACGTGCAAGCGCGAGATCGACTGGCTGGCGTCACCCTTCCGCCCTTTCTGCAGCGAGCGCTGCCGCCTCATCGATCTGGGGGCATGGCTTTCAGAAAAGCACGCAATTCCGGGCGGCGATACAACCTTGGAAACAGATCCGGAATCGGAAAAAACAGATCCGTTGCAATGATCGGTCTCGCAGTCAGTCAACCGGCAGGATCGACTTTATCTGCAATGTCTCGAGATCAAAGACCGCCAGCGCCCGCAAGCTCTTGCCCGTCAGCAGCAGCGTGCTCGACTGATTGGTTGGCAGGCCTGACCGGGCCATCCGATCTTTGAGTGCCTGTTGCTGCCCCTTGGAGAAGATACGTAACTGATCGACCGACTTGAGTTGCTTGCGCAAGCCGGGCAATCCCTGCGCCCAGGGTTTGAAATATCTCGGCATCTGGACGAGATCCGGACCATTGCCAGTCACGGCTGCAATAGCGATCCGGGCACCCTCGATCGGGTCCGTTGGCCCGGCAACCCAGATCCAACGAGGCAGACTGTACCAATGTGGCGCGAAGTCCGGGTTTTCCTTGCGAGCGAGCTCAATCTCGGCCGCTTGCAACTCCGAAGCCTGCACGAGCTCCACCTTGTCGTTGCAGAACGTGTAGTAAAGCGGCCGTCCGTACCACAGCGTCCCTACGCCGTATATTAACGCTACCAACTGCACAACGACGATCACCGCGATATCCCGCGCCAATTCGCGACGCGGCTTGCCGGGGTTCGCGATCATCAGTGTCAGCAGCGGACCCAGCGTCAAGTCGACGCCCGCCAGGATGGCCGCCACATGCACCACTTCGGTGAGGTACCAGCCAGGCCAGCGATACCAGCCCAGATAGAGCCCACCCAACATCAGCGCCAGCACAGTGGCACTGCCCAACAAATGCAAGCCGAACGCTTTGAGCCGGAACCTCATAGGCCGCTCCTCAAGCCCCACACCGACTAACCCTCTTTCAGATCCAACAGCGGACCGATGAACTTCCTGTAGTTACGCCAGCGCTGTACAGAGTCCTTGTAAATCCGCTGGCGCACCTGCCAGTAACTAGCCGTCACCACCGCACGCTTCGTACTGTGGAAATCCAGGCACCGCGGATCCCATTCGAGACCGACAAACTCGAGAATCCTGCGCGTCCATCCCTCCTGATCGGCAACCAGTCCGGCGTAAGGCACATCCAGAATCGTCCCCTGCGGCAATACAGCACGCCAATGCGCCATTAGGCGCTGATGCTCCCGGTAGTAGTGCGCCAGGTCCGATAAATCCATCGTGAAATTCAGATTTGCCGGGAACTGCTGGAAATAACAAGACAGGCACGTGTCGATCGGGTCGCGTTGCATGTAGATGATACGGGCATTTGGGAATACAGAGTGAATCACTCCCAAATAGTCGCAGTTGAAGGGCGCCTTATCGACGATACGCAGTGCATCACGGGAATAACCGCTTAGAGCACGCAGATATCCTTCGGCAAGTTCTTTCCTGATCCCTTCGCCGAGCAGTTCCCGCCGCACGAGGGCGTCGTGTTTGCGTACCGCTGCATTCCAAAACGTCAGCTCTCCCGCACCGGCCGCCGCGGGATGCGAAGCGATGATCTGCTCGGCGAGCGAGGTGCCGGAACGTGCCATGCCAACCACGAAGACGGGCTTCGTAGACGCAGAGGCACCCTCTGCACGAGAAATAGCCTCGCGGGTATAAACGCGAATCAGGTCATCGACGAAGCCCGTGCGTAGGGCGGGTTTGTATTCTTCGGCAAGCGTCTTCAGCAGCTCGTTGGCGCGTTCGAAGCTCTTGAAGGCTCGCTCGAATTGCGCGACATCATCGAAATACTTTCCAATTGCAAAGCGCAGATTAGCTTCCTCGAAGGGCCTGATCCCGCTCGCCGCGATTTCCTCCGCGCGGCTCAGCCAGGCGCCGTCAGTGGACGTCATTCTGCGAATGCCAGCCAAAGCTGCACAAGCGCTTGGCGTGTTCGGATTGACATCGAGCGCGCGGTTGAACAGGGTTTCGGCCTCGTCGAAGCGCCCCTCCGTCCGGGCGATGAGTCCCAAGCCAACCAATGCCTCAGCATGCCGCGGCGCGAGCCGCACGACTTTCTCCAATTGGCCCTGAGCCTCCTGCAGGAGGCCCAGTTGAACGAGGGTTAAACCCAGATTGCACCGGTGATCCAGCGCGGTGGCATTGGACTTCAGGGCACGCCGCAGCGAGTTTTCGGCTTGAAAGAACTGGCCCGTCGCCAGATACAGGGCGCCCAGATTCCCGTGTGCGTCCGGATGGTTCGGCTCCTTCCCGATCGCCTTGCGAAATTGACTTTCTGCCTCCTGGTAGTGGCCCAGGTTGAAAAGAGCCGATCCGAGCCTGTTGAGAACATCGGCATGAGGGGCCTTCACCCCGGCCGATTCCTGAAAATAGGCTACCGCCTCGGCATAAGCGCCCCGCGCGTAGGCAGCATCACCGAGCGCAACAAGGTTTCGGGCCTGTTTGCGGCCCGGTCGATCCGCCTGCGCGACGGACGCTTCGCCGCCCGGCGCAGAGTGGGTTCTATGCGAGGAGATCTCCAATACCAATGTCTGCGTCCACTCATTGGCAATCTCGGCGTCAACACCCTTTTCGAGCAATCTCCATTTGAAGGCATTGGCGAACCAGGCTCGCTTGAAGAAGTTCAGCCGCAGGCTGCGAGCCTCGTGGACTGCGCGCGAGAGGAAGTCCTGCAATGCCTCGCCGTGTGCCTTTTTCGACTGCTCTTGCTTGCCACGCGCGGCCGACAGCGGCGCTGGTGGCAATGGAAATTGGTCCGCTAGCGCAATGGCAGTTTCGGCCGCTTCGCGCGCTTTGAACCACTTGAGCAACATAGAATTATCCAAAAAAATGAGTCGGCGCGGTCCCACACCCTGCGATTGCAGGAAGCGATGACGCAGGAAAGAAACTATCGAATCGGCTGTGCCAAGGGATTGAGACTGGTCACAGTTTACCGCATCGCGAAAGGACGCCCGGCGCGGCAAGCCATTGAATTTCTGAACTAATCTGTGTTTGTGACGGTCATCACGGCACCGCCACCGCGCGCGGCTTCACCCATCCCCACTGGTCGCAAAATCCGCGCTCTGCAAATGTTCAATCAAGTGCGGCGGGACCTGAGAGCTGCATCTCACTCCTCATGAAGTTCTCTGAAAGTGTGATCGAGCGCAGACTTTGCCATTTGGTGCAGTGCGTAAGATCGGAGGAATGAATACCCAAATCGCATCCAGACAGCGCGGATTCACGCTCCTGGAGCTCATGATCGCGGTGGCGATCGTCGGCATCCTCGCCGCAATAGCCTTACCGAGCTACCGCAACTACATCCTGCGGGGGCAGATCGTCGATGCAACCAACGGCTTGTCCGCCTTGCGCGCCAACATGGAGCGCTATTTTCAGGACAACCGCGCCTATCCAGCGGCTGGAGCTGCCACGACTCCTTGTCCCGCGGCGGCCACTCCGCAGGTAATTGGCTCTTTCAATCTATCCTGCACGTCTGACACCGCCGCAAACACGTTCACGCTGAAAGCCGTTGGTTCCGGCCCCACCGCCGGATTTACCTACACCGTCAACCAGGACGGCACGCAGTCCAGCACGGTGACGGGTCATTCGGGTTGGAACGGCTGTACCGCTGCCTGGGTAACGAAGGCCGGTCAATGCTGAGACACAGAGTTACCCATCAGCCGGGCTTCACGCTCCTCGAGGTGATGGTCACTCTCGTGATATTTGCCATATTGGTAGCGCTGGCAGTTCCGCCCATGAGTCGCTGGATCAGCAATGTGAAGGTTCGGACTACTGCCGATGCTCTGCAGAACGGCTTGCGCATGGCGCAGGCGGAGGCCCTGCGCCGCAGCCGGCAAGTGGTCTTCTCGATGACCGACAGTCCGAACTGGTCCATCAACACCATCCCGTCGATGACAGACGGCAGTGAGAGCAACCAGCTCATCGAATCCGGCACGCTGACCACCACCACTTCGGGGGTCAGCGTCACCGGTCCTACTGCGATCTGCTTCAATTCCATGGGGCGCTTAGTGGTCAACACGAGCACCGGTATCACTGGCGCGAGCTGCAGCGCTCTGCCAACGGGTACGCCGCCGGTGCAGAAATACACGATCAGCCTCCCGTCCGCCGATCGGTCGCTGCGGGTCGACGTGGGTTTAGGTGGGCAAGTGCACATGTGCGACCCAGCCAAGACCCTTTCGACCACCAACCCCGATGGATGCGCGTGACCGATGAAGCCTTCAGCCAGGATGCTCTTGATGAGTCGCTCTGCAAGACGGCGCTCTAACCCGCTTCCCGGGCGCTCCGCCCGCAAGCGCCAGTCGGGTTTCGCCCTGCTGGAGGCCCTCGTCTCGGTCCTGATCTTCTCCTTCGGACTGCTCGGGCTGATCGGTCTCGAGGCGCGTGCCATCAACTTCTCCGTGAACGCAGAGGATCGCAACCGTGCGGCATTGTTGGCGAATGACATTGCCAGCAGCATGTGGCTGTCGGGCACGGTGACCGTCAATACAACCGCACTGGCCGGCTGGCAAGCGAAGGTGAGCGATCCTACAGGAGCTGGTTTACTCAGTGGAACCGTCGCGATTACGGCCGTCACCACCAACAGCGCAGATATCAAGATCACCTGGCAGTCATCAACGAGTAAGGCTGGGGATCCTCCAAGCCAGCTCAAGACGCGGGTGACACTGCCATGACGCTCAAGAACCGCAGCTGCAGCGCAGCCGCTCCTTATTACGCGGGTGCGCAGCTGGGAATGACCCTGGTCGAGCTGCTCGTGGCGATGGGGATTGGCCTGGCCGTCACGCTTGCCATCACCAGCCTGTTGATCGCCAGCGAAAATCACAAGCGCACCACGACATCGACCAACGATGCCGAGCAGACCGGCGCCTATGCCGTTTACGCTCTCGACCGCGCCATCCGCGGTGGCGGATCCGGCTTCGCGTTCAGTGCCTTCGGAACCGATCGCGGCGTGTTGGGATGCAAGCTCAATGTATCCAATATCCTGCCACGGGCCGACGCCTTACCGGACCCCTTCGGATCCACCGCATTCCTCACAACGAGCGCCAACCTGCGGATGGCTCCGGTGTTGATCGCCAAGAATCAATCCCAGGCGGGCTCGGATGTGGTGGTCGTCATGAACGGTTCTGGGGCCGCGGGCGGTGTGCCGCGTCAGGTGACCGGCGGCGGCAGCGCCACCACACTGATTCTGGACAATTCCGTCGGCTTCGCGGTCAACGATCTGGCGCTCGTGAGCCAAAGCGGCATAACGGACTGCCTGCTCGAGCAGGTTACCAACATCAGCGGTGCGACTTTGACAGTAGGTGGCACCTATTCCACGACAGGACCGAGCACCGCTACTCTGGAGACGCTGGCTTCAAACACGGCGACCTACGTAACCCCGCTCGGTAACGCCACGGCCAACAATGTGCAATTGACGCTTTACGGTGTCGGCGGCAACCGCACTCTTTTCAGCTATGACCTACTGCGTGCTACAGGCGACGCTTCTCAGGCCATAGCGGACGGAGTCGATCAGATGCACGCCATCTATGGTGTGGACACTAACGGCGACGGTATACGAGACGACTGGGCTGCCCCGGACGATACGGGGTACGACATCGCCACAGTCATGAGCACGCCGGCCACGATGCGCAAGATCATCGCAGTACGAGTGTCTCTGGTACTCCGTAGCAACTACTACGACAAAAAACAGATTTCACCGGGGACTCTCACGCTGTTCAGCGGTTTGACGAACGCAGCAGGCACATCGTTAGCCCAGTCCGTCACACTGGGCGCTGACGATCAGCATTACCGGTATCGGGTCTTCGAGTTCACCGTTCCGCTGCGCAACATGCTGCTGCTGGCTGGAGGCCCATAAAGCCATGACGCACGTTTCGCCGGCACGCGAGCGCGGTGTCGTTCTGATTTTCACGCTGATCGTCCTGTTGATCATGACGATAGGTGCCGTCGCGCTGCTGCGTTCCATGAACACCTCACTGACCAGCGCAGGCAACCTCGCGTTCCGTCACGACCTCGTCAATCAGGGCGAGCAGGCGATCTCGAACGTTCTGCAATCAGTCCAGACGGGCGCGCTCGCGACTGGAACCACGGCCGATGTACCCTCCTCCAACTACTATGCGGCGACTCTTGACACAAACGCACAGGGTGTGCCGACCGTCCTGCTCACCAGGACAGCACCCAGTGGCATGACAGCCGGCGACATAACCGGCGCGACCTCCGACGTCAAAATTCGCTACGTAGTAGACAGACTGTGCAACGCCGCGGGCGCAGCAAGCGCCGCCTCGTGCGTACAGTTCGTGGCCAACCCCCTAGGACAAAAGGCCCTTCCCACTCCCGGCATCCCGGCGCCCAGCGCGACTGTATACCGCCTGAGCGTACGCGTGACGGGTCCGCGCAATACCCAGATCTTTCTTCAAACCACCTTCACCAAGCCGGACTAACAACCCGGACTACAAAGAGCTTCCGTTATGAAGAGCGCTTTCCAATGCTGCCTCTCATCGCCGCTCGTACGCGGCTTTTATGTGGTCGGGCTGAGCGCTTTGCTGGCCTTCAGCGGCTCTCAGATGGCGGCTGCCGACACCACTTTGGCGGACCAGCCCGTCTCCGCCGGCGCCGTCATGCCGGGCAACATGGCTCTCGCGCTGTCGGTTGAGTACCCAACCGCGATCAGCGTGGCCAACCTGCAAAGTTACTCCGACGTATCGACCTACCTGGGCTACTTCGATCCGTTCAAGTGTTACGACTACACGTACAACTCAGCCACCCCCAGCAGCAGCTATTTTCAGCCCTCGAGTCTCGCTACGGGTACGAATAAGCACAGTTGTTCCAGCAAGTGGAGCGGCAACTTCATGAACTGGGCGACGATGCAGACCATCGACCCGTTCCGCTGGGCTCTGAGTGGCGGATATCGGAGCGAGGACACCACGACCAGCACCATCCTCGAGAAAGCATGGGCCTCCAGCCAGGGTTCGGCGAGCGCCAACTATCCGGATCGCGGCACCAACGGGGCGGCCGGTAATGTTATTGCGTCATCCCTGATCAGCTCGGTCACCCCCTTTCCCTCATCGTGGTCGAACTTCAATTTCCGCATCTGGGGCAACGGCAACCGCATGGTGTTCTCGGGCAACAGCTCTGCGCCGACAGGCAGCGGCACGGAACTGAGCACCCTGAGCTCCTTGGATAAGACCAAGGCATACCAGGTGTACGTGCGCGTGAAGGTGTGCGATGCGACCACGAGCATGGGAACGGGTGGCCTGGAAGCCAACTGCGTGCCGTATGGTTCCAATTACAAGCCCGAAGGGCTGCTGCAACAATACTCGAATCAGATGCGTTTCAGCGCTTTCGGGTACCTCAATGGCGACGGCGCCACGCGTCAGGGTGGCGTATTACGCGAGCCCATGGGATACATAGGACCGACCTATCCCCAGCCAACGTCTGGGAGCGTGGTGACCAATACCAAAGCCGAATGGGATTCCAACACGGGTGTCATGTACACCAATCCGGATACCGCGCTGGCCACTGGGAGCAGTGTCACGCAGAGTGGGGTGATGAATTACCTCAACAAGTTCGGCCAGAGCGCGCACGGTTACATGACCGATGATAATGTCAGCGAGCTGTACTACGCGGCTGTCCGTTACTTCGAGAACCTCGGCAACGTGCCCGAATGGACCAATAATGCAACGCCCACCGAGAAGGATGGCTTTCCGGTGCCGACTACGTGGACTGATCCCATTCAGTACTCTTGCCAGAAGAACTTCATCCTCGGGATCGGAGACGATCACACACACGTTGACTACAACGTCGGTACCGGGACGACCCCCGCGGGCATGGTGGCCACGGGCGGCCGAACGAAGCCATCCGCCGTAACCAATGACGCGCTGAATCTAGCTGCGTCATGGACGGACAAAGTAGAGACTATGGAAGGCTCCCCGACGACGCACACTCCATGGTTTGCCCTCGGCGCCGGCCAAGCGACGTACTACATCGCGGGGCTTGCCTACGGAGCCCACGTACTGGACCTGCGTCCGGAGGCGACGATGCCTGGCACGCAATCCATCTCCACCTATTGGATGGATGTGATGGAGGGCCAGCGTGCCGAGGATCTGAACCAATACTACCTCGCAGCCAAGTACGGCGGCTTTACGGTGCCTTCCGGCTACAGTATTTCCAACACGACAGCGCTGCCGCAGAGCGAATGGGATCCCAACGGCAACACCATCAGCATGAATGGCACTTCACGGAAGCAGCCGGACAACTACTTCCTGGCGGGCAACGCGACTCAGATGGTGACGGGATTGAAGGCTGCCTTTAAGAATATAAGCAACGCCATCCAGACCTACACAACATCTTTCTCCCTCTCGACACCCGTCATTGCCACCGCCGGCACAACTTCGTTCGCTACACAGTACGATGCCGGTAGCTGGACGGGCGTGCTTTCGGCGAGCACGTTGACGTTGGCAAGCAACGGCACACCGACGCTCACGCCTTTGTGGAACAGCAGCTCCACGCTCCAGACACAACTCGCCGGCACCGGATGGGACACTGGGCGCCGTATCGCCACGTGGAACGGCACCCAGGGCGTGGCATTCCGTTCAGGCAATCTTTCGGCAACACAGTTGGCGGCACTGGCGCCCAGCTATTCAACGTCGACCACCGGCGCTAAATATCTGAATTATCTGCGCGGCGACCAGACCGACGAAGTGGGATCCACGGCGTCGGGCAGCACCCAGTCCCTGCGGGCTCGCAAGTACCTGCTGGGCGACATTGTCGATGCCAAACTCACGCCGGTGCCGGCTCCCAGCATGAGCTACTCCGACAGCTTCAATCCCGGTTACTCGACCTTCAAGAGCTCAAAGTCGAGCCGGCCTCTGGTCGTCTACGCCGCCGCGAACGACGGCATGCTGCATGCCTTTTTGGGGTCGAACGGCACGGAGCAGTTTGCTTATGTACCGAGCGCTCTGATCAACGGCCCGACCTCTCATCCGCAGGTGGACGGTCTGGCTCAGCTGGGCAATCCGAACTACGTCCACCACAATTACGTCAATGCAACCCCGCTGGCGTTCGATATCGACCTCGCCAATGCCGGCGGCAGTACCTCCGCCACCCCGAATTGGCACACCCTCCTGATCGGCGGTCTGGGCAAGGGCGGTAAGAGCTACTACGCCATCGATGTCACCGATCCCGCCGGCATGACCACTGAAGCCATCGTTGCCGGCAAAGTGAAGTGGGAGTTCACGGATACCACCATGGGCTACAGCTTCGGCGCACCCATCGTGGTGAAGACGCTCAAGTACGGATGGGTGGTCGCCCTGACCTCCGGATACAACAACAGCGATGGGATTGGATACTTGTATCTCGTCAACCCGAACGATGGCACTTTGCTCGAGAAAATTGCCACCCCGTCATCCTCCAACGGTCTGACTAAAGCCGCCGGGTACGTTCGGGACTTCACGGACTTCACGGCGGACTCCATCTATGCGGGCGATCTCGACGGCCAGGTGTGGCGGTTCGAGCTCACCGCAGCCACAGGGACATACCCCGCCGCGACATTGCTCGCGACGCTGAAAGACGCGTCTAACCACGCCCAACCGATAACGACTGAGCCGCTCATTGCAATATATCCGACGACCCGCAAGCGCTACGTGATGGTCGGTACGGGTCAGCTGCTTTCGGCGTTGGACACGACGTCCTCGGGCGAACAAACGTTTTATGCCATCGTGGACGGCACCACCGGCGCTTTCAGTGCCGTGGCCTCGCCTGTCACCCGGTCCACCCTGCAACAGGTGACCGACGTGACCGCCGGTGCGCCATCACCCGCCGCGCAGGGCTGGTACACCGATCTCGGGACGACCTCCAACGTCGGCTGGAGGGTGGTCGTGAACCCGGTAGCCTACAGTGGAGTTGCGTCATTCAGCACTTTGCTCCCGCAGGGCGACGCTTGCAGCCCGGGGGGCAAGAGCCGGGTGTATGCCATCAACTACGGCTCCGGAACGTCCGTCCTGACTACTACCAACTCGAGTACAACCATCATCGCGTATGCATCGTTCGACAACGCCATTACCGATCTGAGCTTCGTCACTACCGTGCCCAACAAGCCTGAGCTGGTTGCCGGTACGTCGGTGGGGGCGGTCACGCCGGTGCCCGCGAACCTGGGTTCCGCGATCGCGACGCGGTTGCTCAACTGGCGTGAAATTCCGACGGTCGAATGATCATCGGGACACGGTGTCGGGCATGATCACATGCCCGGCACCGGCATCCCCAACGCCTGCGCCGCAAACGCCCACTGGTCCGCAAAGTCCTCGATCTGCATCCACAACGGCTTCCCCGCGCCGTGCCCTGCCCGCGTCTCCACGCGGATCAGAATCGGATTGGGGCAGATCTGCGCCGCTTGCAGCGCTGCAGCAAATTTATAGCTATGCCATGGAACGACGCGATCGTCGTGATCAGCCGTTGTTACAAGCGTAGGCGGATAACAAGTCTTCTTGACGTTGTGATACGGTGAGTAGGAATACAGCGCCTTGAACTGCTGCGGGTCCTCGCTCAACCCGTAGTCGGATGACCACTGCCGCGCATTCGCGCTGGCGGTGTGATACCGGAGCATGTCGAGCACACCGACCGCCGGCAGAGCAACACCGAACAGGTCCGGCCGCTGCGTCAGAGCAGCGCCCACGAGCAGTCCACCGTTACTTCTGCCATGGATTCCTAGGCGGGCGCTGCGCGTGTATCTCTCCCGAATCAGGTACTCGCCCGCGCCGATGAAATCGTCAAATACATGCTGCTTGTTGGCGAGAGTGCCCGCCTTGTGCCAGCTTTCACCGTACTCACCCCCACCGCGCAGGTTGGCTTCGGCCCATACGCCGCCCATCTCGAGCCATGCCAGCACGGATGCCCTGAACGTTGGCAGCAGGGAGACATTGAATCCGCCGTATCCATACAACAACAGCGGCTGGTTGCCATCTTTGACCATGTCGCGCCGATGGGTGATGTACATCGGAACGCGTGTACCGTCCTTGCTGTTATAGAAAACCTGCTCGGTGACATACTGATCGGTGCTTGCATCGATCTTCGGTTTGCGCCATACGGCCGCATTGTTGGATTTGACGTCATACCGATAAATCTGTGTCGGCGTCAGATAGTCGGTGTATGAGAAGAATGTTTCGGCATCGCCTGCGTCGCCCTCGAAGCCGGTGATCTGACCCAGTCCCGGCAGCGGCACCTCGCCCGCGGGCTTACCGTTAGGGTCATAGCGTCGCGCAACGCTGTGTGCGTCCTCCACATACTTCGCCACGATCATGCCACCCACATACGAGGCCTCATCGAGTGCCGAGCTCTGTTCGGGCACGACTGTTGGCCACAGGGTCGAGGCGGGCTGGCGCGCGTCAACAACGATGATCCGCCGCAGGGGCGCATTCTTCGTCGTCAGGAAATACAGCTTGTCATCCTGCGAGCCGATGAAGTTGTAAAGCGCATCCCACGCATAGAACAGCGGCTTCACTTTCGCCCCGGGGGTGCGCAGATCAAGAATGCTGACCGCATTCTTCTCGTACCCATCGAACTGAGTGATGATCAGGTAGCGGCCGTCATCCGTCACATGTGCAGCCGGTATGCGCGTGGGATGATCGGTCACTTCGTAGATCAGCTTGTCCTGGTCCTGCGACTCGCCCATGCGATGGAAGTAGATGGCAGGCCGGCCGGCGTCATTGCCCTTCCCGTTGGGCAGAACGGGATAGCGGTCGTAGTACACACCTGAGCCGTCATTTGCCCACGAGACGCCCCAGAACTTCGTGTAGCGCAGGGTGTCGGGCAGGTCCTGACCATCGGAAACGCGGCGGAACATCCATGTCTGCCAATCGGTGCCGCCGTCGGACAGCGCATACGCCAGCACCGTACCTTGGTGATTCGGCGTGAACTCCGACAATGACACCGTAGCGTCCTCGCGCACCCCGTTCGGGTCGAACAGCACGCGGCCGGGAGACTCCAGGTTGTCAGCGACGTACAGCACGCTCTGATTCTGTTTGCCGTCGTTGTGCGTGAAGAAGTAGCGAGCATCGGCGCCCTTGCCACGCTTGACCGGAACTCCGAAGCGCTCGTAGTTCCAGAGCGCCGTCAGCCGCTGCTTCAGCCAAGCCCGGTGTGGGATAGCCTCGAGCCGCGGCTTCGATATCTTGTTCTGGTTTTCGACCCAGTGGCGCGTCGCATCCGAGTCCAGCTCCTCGAGCCAGCGATATGGATCCTCGACCTCGACCCCGTTGTACTTGTCCCTGACATTGACGCGCGCCGTAATCGGGTAGACGACCGGCGTCGCGGGCGCGGGTTCCAGGCCCACCGCAATCTGGCTGCTCGAGCGCAATACAGAACCATTTGGTCCGTTACCTGGCATGGGGCGCGCTCCTTGAAACGTGAGGCCATGACAGGCTGTCAGCAGCGCGCCGGCGGCGCATGACAAAAAAACCCAGCCATGGCGCTTGAGGCTTTTCATCCCTAGACTCTCGTCCGGCAATTGAGAGTGAAAGTCTAACAAATCGGCATGAAAGCACGGCTGACTTCCCGCTGGCTCCTGACCGCTGTGATGGCCTCCCTCACCCCCTTGACAATGACCTTGGCCCAGGCAGAAAAACTCAGCATCGAGCGCATGTTCGCCGCTCCGGACCTCTCCGGCGCGAGCCTGCGTTCTCCGCAGATCTCACCGGACGGTCGCCTCGTCGCATATCTGCGCGGCGCGGAACGCAACAAGGACCGGCTCGATCTGTGGGCATATGACATCAGCAAGCGTCACCACCGCCTGCTGGTAGAGGCGGCGAGGCTTGCGCCAGAAGAACATGCCCCCTCTGCCGAAGAAGAGCAGCGCCGCGAGCGACAGCGAACATCCTCCCTCTCGGGCATTGTGGAGTACCAGTTCTCTCCCGACTCGCACTACCTGCTCGTGCCCCTGGCCGGTGATCTGTACGTCTACGATCTACGCGCCAAGCCAGAGAAAGCCGTGCGCCGCCTGACTCACACCGCAAGCTACGAGACCGACGCTAAATTCTCGCCGCTCGGCCACTACGTCAGCTTCATTCGCGACCAGAACCTCGTGGTCTACGATCTCGCCACCGGAAAAGAGCAGGCCATTACCCACGGCGGGGGTGGGGTTATCAGCTTTGGAACCGCGGAGTTCATTGCACAGGAGGAAATGGCGCGCACCACGGGATACTGGTGGGCGCCGAACGAGAAACGGATCGCCTTCACGCGCGTCGACGAATCCCCGGTTCCCGAGGCAGAGCGCTTTGAGATTTACGCGGACCGCACCCAGGTCATCAAGCAGCGCTACCCCGCCGCGGGCGCACACAACGCAATCGTGCAATTGTTTGTTGCCGACGTGTCTTCGAGCACGCCTGCGCCATCGGGCACGCCTGCGCCATCGGGCACCCCTGCGCCTTCGAGCACGCCCGCGCCATCGGGCATGTCACCGTCCGCCACGCCCGCCCCTGGCACGGCCCCCGCGCCTCCCGTACAGGTAGACCTCGGCCCCAACCCCGACTTCTACCTCGCGCGCGTCCATTGGTTCCCGGACAGCAGCGCCATAGCGGTCCAACGCGAAGCACGCGACCAGAAAACACTGACCCTGCTGCGCGCCGATCCCGCCTCCGGATCCACAAACGAACTGCTGACCGAACAGAGCACCCGCTGGATCGAGCTCAACGACAACCTCGCCATCCTGGGGAAGTCACGCCAATTCATCTGGGGCTCCAACCGGAGCGGGTTTCAGCACCTGTACCTTTACGATTGGACCGGCAAGCTGCTGCGTCCGCTCACTCAGGGCGAGTGGCAGGTCACCGGCGATAACGACACACACGGGATGCGCGGAGTCGACGAGGAACACGGTCTCGTCTACTTCATAGCCAATGCAGACTCGCCCCTGGAGCGGCACCTCTACAGCGTCTCGTTCACGGACGAATCGGTTCCGATGCAGAAAATAACGAGCGACTCGGGATGGCATGCGATCGCAATGTCAGGCGACACACGCGCTTTCCTCGATACATTCTCCACGCCAGACCAGCCACCATCGCTGACGCTGCGCTCAGTGACTGGCGAGGCACTGGCTGACCTCGTCCCCAACAAGATCACACACGATCATCCGTACGCACCGTATCTGCCTGATCACTTGCCAACGGAATTCGGCACACTCTCGGCGAAGGATGGGCAAACGCTTCACTATCAGATCATCAAGCCCCGTACCCTGGAGGCCGGACACAAATACCCGGTAGTGGTCGATGTCTACGGCGGCCCGGGAAGCCAACGGGTGCGCAAAGCCTGGGGCGGGTATCCGCGCGGCAACGAGGGATTCTTCCGTCAATACCTCGCACAGAACGGCTACATCGTCTTCACGTTGGACAACCGCGGCAGCGGCTCGCGTGGCGTGCGATTCGAGACGGCACTGTTCCATCACCTGGGGTCGGTCGAAGTTGAAGACCAGGTGAGCGGCGTCAGCTTTCTGAAGTCACTCCCTTACGTCGACCCTGCCCGCATCGGCGTGTTTGGCTGGAGCTACGGTGGATATATGGCGCTGATGTGCATGATGCAGGCGCCCGATGAATTCGCGGCAGGCGTATCCGGCGCGCCCGTGACAGATTGGAAGCTTTACGACACCCACTACACGGAACGCTTCATGGGCACACCGCAATCCAACCCGGAGGGTTATGCGCGCAGCAGCGTCATGGGCTACGCGGAAGACTTGAAAGGCCCGTTATTGATCATGCACGGAATGGCCGACGACAACGTCCTCTTCGCGCACAGCACGACGCTGTTCAAGAAGCTTCAGGATCTGAATACGCCCTTCGAGATCATGACGTACCCCGGCAGCAAACACGGCCTGCTACGCCACGCCGGGACAGGCCCGCACGCCTACATGACCGTGAAGAGATTTTTCGATCGAACGATCGGTGATGACCGGCCAGTAGCAGATCGGCCCGCGTCCGCGTCAGTCCAGCAAGCCGGCGCCGGGAACCACTAACCAACCCGGGCTAACGCCCGCCGCGCGGGGACCGGCACCGCTTGCGCGCCCACGCCGCGCCGGGCACCACTTGCGCGCCCACGCCGCGTGGGGACTGCCAGCGCCCCAGCGCGCCGACCGACTCAGGGGAATTTGATCTTCCCGCCGCCCGCGGCCGGACCTGGCCCCATGCCGCCCCCCACTTCCGGGACAACAATGCGGGAAGCCTGCTCGCGGCGCATCTCGCGCGCCTCATCTATAGCCTGCTCGAGCGCGCCCTTCACCCCTTCCGGGAATTTCTGCAGCGCCTCTTCCAGCGTCTGAGCCTCAATCTCAAACACGAGCGGCAACACACCCGCCGGAGTCAGGAGCTGGGTCTGCCCCGAAAAAAGCACGTGCCGGGTGTTGTCATCGTTGCCGTCGATCGTCACCGGAGTCAGCTTGCGGATAGTCCCCGCGTGCCGGTCCGTATACACCTCTTCGCGGTACATACCAGCCGCATCGAGCTTGACGTCGGGAAGGTCGTTCTGAGCTGCCATCGCTTTGTGATCCAGGAAAGACGCTTGATCCAAATTACATTGTACACAGGTAACCCAAAATCAAGGGTCAACCCTCTCTAACGGCCCGGTGGCTCAGCGGCTCGCTTGGCAGCGGTCCCCTGCAGCGCCGCGACAAAGGGCGCATCAGCCTCGAGGATGTCCTCCTCCCCCAACCGCTCCAAGGCCACCCACTTCAGCTGCTGCCCATCCAGCCCTGCAGGATCCCCTGAAAATATGTCAACGACCCAAAGGGACAGCTCCACAACCCGGTCGTCGTACTCATGAGAAAGCCGCATGAACGGGCGGCAGGACGCCGCGGTAACGCCCAGCTCCTCGCGTAGCTCCCGTACAAGCCCCTGAAGCTCCGTTTCCCCGGCGGCCAGCTTGCCGCCCGGAAACTCCCACCGCCCGGCCATATGCTTCCCAGGAGGCCGTTGCGCGATCAGCACCCGCCGTTCGCCGTCGAACAGCGCACCCGCAACAACGCACACAAGGGGTTTCGAGCCTGGAACCGCCAAGGGCGACAGCTATCCGATACCCGACAGCGCCCCATGGCAATTTTTGTATTTCTTACCGGACCCGCACGGACAGGGCTCATTGCGCCCGATCTTCCGCTCGCCCCGCACGAATGTGCCGTGTGGGTCCTCCGGCGGAGGCGGCATCGGCAGCACCCCACCGCGCGTGAACGCGGAAGCGGCCTCGGCACCCAACGGCGGGGAGCCATGAGCCGGAGGCTGCTCGGCTGCGCTCTCGCCCAACAGAGGCGACTGTGCCTCGGCATGCTGAGCCTGTAGCGCCCGCATCAAGCGCAGACGCCGCTCCTCCTCCTCGCGATCGATCTCGTCCTGGGTTCGGACCTCGATCTTCGCCAGAACCGTCACGGTCTCAAACTTCACGCGATCGAGCATCGCGGCGAACAGCTCAAAAGCCTCCCGCTTGTACTCGAACCGATAGTCCTTCTGGGCATACCCGCGGAGGTGGATACCCTGCCGCAGATAGTCCATCGCCCCCAGGTGCTCGCGCCAATGTTGATCCAACATGCGCAGCATCACGTCCTTCTCGACATGGCGCATGATCGGCTCGCCTCCTTCGGCGGCACCGACCCTCATGACCTTCGCGTCGTACGCCTCCTTGACCGCAGCGACCAGGCGGCCGCGCAGCGCAGCCTCCTCGAGCTCGGGCTCACCCTCCACCAGCGCCTTGACGTCAACGCGGGTATTGAAGTCTTTGAGCAGCGCCTCAGAAAGCCCCGCCAGATCCCAATCAGAGGGCGACGCATTCTTCGCCATGTACTGATCGAGCAGCGTGCCGACTGACTCTTCCATGATGCCGTGAATGGCAGCGGAGAGATCCTCAGTGCCCATGATCTCGGTGCGCTGCTGATAAACGACCTTACGTTGATCGTTGGCCACGTCATCAAACAGCAGCAGCTGTTTGCGGATATCGAAGTTATGCGACTCGACCTTGCGCTGCGCCTTCTCGATCTGGCGCGTGAGCATGCCGCTCTCGATGACCTCGCCTTCCTTCATGCCGGCCATCTGCAGCAACCGCTTCGTCCGCTGCGGATCTCCGAAGATCCGCATCAGATTGTCTTCCATCGACAGGTAGAAGCGGCTCGAGCCGGGATCGCCCTGACGGCCCGAACGGCCGCGCAACTGGTTGTCGATACGGCGAGACTCGTGGCGCTCAGTACCGACGATGTGCAGTCCGCCCGCCGCGAGCACCTTGTCATGCCTCGTCTGCCACTCCGCGCGTATTGTTTCGCGAGTAGCGTCGTCGACATCGCCGAGCGCATTGAGCTCGGCCTGGAAGTTACCGCCGAGGACGATATCGGTACCGCGGCCGGCCATGTTGGTCGCGATAGTGATGGCGCCCGGCCGACCCGCCTGGGCGACGATCTGCGCCTCACGCTCGTGCTGCTTCGCGTTCAGAACCTCGTGCGCGATTTTCTCTTTCTGCAAGAGGCCCGCCAGGAACTCCGAAGTCTCGATGGACGTTGTGCCCACGAGCACCGGCTGCTCGCGCTCCACACAGTCGCGAATGTCCTCGATGATCGCTTTGAATTTGTCGGTCTGAGTCAGATACACGAAGTCGGACATGTCCTTGCGGATCATCGGCCGATGCGTCGGGATGACCACGACCTCGAGCCCGTAAATCTGCAGGAATTCCGGCGCTTCCGTGTCGGCCGTACCGGTCATGCCGGCCAGCTTCTTGTACAGGCGGAAGTAGTTCTGGAACGTGATCGAGGCAACCGTCTGGTTCTCCTCGCGCACCCGGACCCCTTCCTTGGCCTCGACCGCCTGGTGCAAGCCGTCGGACCAACGACGCCCCTGCATGGTACGGCCCGTAAACTCATCAACGATGATGACCTCGCCACCCCGCACGATGTATTCAACATCGCGCTTGTACAGAGCGTGCGCGCGCAGCGCAGCGTTGAGGTGGTGCATCAAACGGATGTTCGCCGGGTCGTAAAGGCTCTCACCTTCACGCAGCAGCCCGAGCTCGATCATCAGCTGCTCGACGTGCTCGTGTCCCGCCTCCGTGATGTGAACCTGTTTGCTCTTCTCCTCGACACTGAAGTCGCCGGGCCCCTCTTCCTGCATCTGCCGAGTGAGACGCGGCACGAGCTGATTGATCCGCAGGTACAGCTCGGTGCTCTCCTCCGCGGGCCCGGAAATGATGAGGGGAGTACGCGCTTCGTCGATCAGGATCGAGTCGACTTCATCCACGACCGCGTACGCAAGGCCCCGCTGCACCCGGTCCTCGAGCCGGAATGCGAGGTTGTCACGCAGGTAGTCGAATCCGAATTCGTTGTTGGTGCCGAAGGTGATGTCGCAGGCATAAGCGGCCCGCTTTTCCGGTGGCGTCTGGGCGTTCTTGATCACACCAACCGTGAGACCCAGGAACTGATAAATCGGACCCATCCAGTCCGCATCGCGTTGCGCCAGGTACTCGTTGACCGTAACGATGTGCACGCCTTCGCCCGGCAATGCATTCAAGTACGCCGCCAGTGTGGCCATCAGCGTCTTGCCTTCGCCGGTCTTCATCTCGGCGATCTTTCCCTCGTGGAGGGCGATACCGCCGATCAGCTGCACATCGAAGTGCCGCATCTTGAGCGTGCGGCGCCCAGCCTCGCGCACCACCGCGAAGGCTTCCGGCAGCAGGTCATCGACCTTGGCGCCTTCCTGCAGGCGCTTACGGAATTCATCGGTTTTGGCGCGCAGCGCCTCGTCGCTCAGAGCCTGAATGGTGGGCTCGAACTCGTTGGCCGCGCGGACATACCGGCCATAGCTTCGAACCAGCCGCTCATTCCGGCTGCCGAAAACGCGCGTGAGAAAGTGCAGCAACTTGACGTCCTGATCGGGAAAAAAGCTTGGCTCAACAAGCCCTTATGGCAGCCTGCCGAGTCTGAGGAGCGCATCGAAAGCCGCGTATTCTAACGCAATAGACGGCCCGTAGGCCTATTTGGTTCGCGGGAGGGGAAATTCCAAGGGGGGCCGGTGGCCTGGGGGCACCGCCGTCACCGCCAAGCCTTATTTATTGCGGCCGATGAAGCTCAGAGGATCAACCTGCCGTCCGTTGCGCACCACTTCAAAATGCACGTGCGGCCCCGTTGAGCGCCCGGTCGAGCCCATGAGCGCAACGGGATCGCCGCGCTTAACAGTCTGGCCCACCGTGACCAGCGTCCGCTGGTTGTGTGCATAGCGGGTGATGTAGCCGTCGCCGTGATTGATCTCGACGAGGTTGCCGTAACCCGTGCGGTTGCCCGCCCAGGTCACAACGCCTGCCGCAACCGCCATCACATTGGCGCCCGCGGTACCGGCGAAATCCACACCTTTGTGATACGCCTCTTCACCCGAAAACGGGTCTTCCCGCTCACCGAAGTACGAGGAAATGAAGCCTGCCGCGACGGGCCGGCCCTCGGGGTGGATCTGCTTCTTCAGATCGCGGTCAATGATGACGTTTTCCAGGGCTGACAGCTGCGAGTCCCGCAGCGCGACCTTCTGCTCGAGGTCATTCAACTTCACAGAGATGTCGGGAATCTGGGCCGAAACACCGGCCCCGTCGGCCTCGGGCCCACCGGTCGGGGGCGCGCTGTCAAAGTCGAATTCGTGGCTGTCGATGTCGGCCATTTCCGTGAGCCGCTTACCCAGTGCATCGAGCCGGATGACGTGGGCATTCACTTCACCCATGCGCATCGCCATTGCATCGACACGCTCGTTCATGCGCTCCTTGAGCTCTGCAATCTGGTGTTTTTGCTCCGCGAGAACCTGGGTCCAGCGAGCCGCTTCCCCGTGGGCCATGCGCCCGCCGCTTCCCTGCCCGAGTTGCATGCCCAGCATGAACGCGGTACCGAGTATTCCCAGAACGAGCACGGTCACGATGCCGAGAGTTACCGGGTGGGCGAGATTGAACTGGCGGGCCAGCCCCTCACGCTTCGAAAACCAAATAATGTTCATGCCGTACGCTCCCGTCCACTCGTGCAACTACCCCGGTCAAAAGGGCCCGTTTCGATGGGCAGTAGCCGAGTGACAAGCGAGCAAAAGTCGCGCCTTTTGCTCGCGGTTCGTCGAAAGCGGCGCAGCCGACTTTCGACAAGACAGATCACCGCACGGCAGTAGCCCGGGCGTTGAGCGCCCTGTTCTCGTTCAATCGAACTAAATAGCTTGCACCTTGCTGGCAACCCCGCTGTCATGGCTCCTCGCTTTAGACCGGTGGCTTTGCGTCCCCACCTTTCAGCGGGTTTGCCCAAAATCAGCAATTTCAATATGCCCAATAAGCTTCACCGAAACAAGCGCGGCGGCTCTCGCAAATTGGCGACAAGTGTCTCAAAACCGTTCCGCGCCCCGCATTCTGTCAAAGATGTACTGGACCGCGCGACCCCTACCTTGACGCGCGTCGCAGATCAGGCGAACCGCCAAGGCTTCTGGAAGCAGTGGCTAGCACAACACGTGCCCGCTGAGCTGACAGCGCGCCTCTCGGGCGTCGTGGAGCGCGAGGACACACTGGTTATATTCGCAGAGTCGGCCGCCTGGTCGGCGCGGCTGCGCTACGTTATGCAGGAACTGGCGGCCGAGATCCAACAGGCACGGCCCACGATTCAACATGTGAGCGTGCGCGTCATGCCCAAAGCGTGACTCAGGTCTGCCGGGCGGCCGAGACATGGAATTCCAGCAGGCCCCGTTTCGAGTTGCGCTTGCGGATCGGAACGATACGCACGTCACACAGACCGACAGCCGCCATCGCGTGCGCGAGAAATTCCTCCGCGGCCACCATGTGTCCGTAAAAAATAGAGTTTCCCACGATGTAGTGCACCGTCGCGCCGCGCCTCAGCAAGGGCAGCATGGCGGCCAGGTGCTCGAAAATGTCCTCAAAATATTTGTGCACGTAGTTGGCCAACAAGGGCCCGTTGCGCTCGTGCGCGCTGCGAATTTTCCCGAGCACGCGCGCCAGCCCCGGCGGAACAAACGTGCCTGCGCAGACCCACTGCGCGAGGCGGCTGGTCGCCACGCCCCACGTGCCCCCGATCGCTTCCCAATCGAGCTCACCCGCCTGCCGGCCCGTGGACAGGAAGCGCAACCAGTACATGTAGGGCCGCAACTCCCGTATGTACGACATCCGATTCGGATACGGCGGCGAGGTGATCAACAGATCAACACGATTGCGCCACTTCGCCAGCGGCGCGGCGTCCACCAGGGTGCCGCGGGCGTTCGAATGAATGTACTGCGCGCTGCCTGACGGATTGTCCGCTGCCGCCGCGGCAACCTGCTCCACGTCACTGAGAAATTGGCTCCGAAATGAATCCATCTCGTCCGCGGTAGTGGCCGCAGTTGACGCAGCCGGGCTCTCGAGCGCCCGGAACGACATCGACTGGTGATTGAACGCTGCATTGGACAACTTCATCATCGTCCTGCAGAACGCGACCTGCAGAAGTGTCGCTTCGTCGGCTGCAGTTGCGTCTATCGCGCCTTTCAGGCGCAGCAGGAATGTCAGCGCAGCGGGCCGCCACCATCTCTCGATGTTGCGCAGAGGCGGACACTCGGCTACCGGCGCGCGCGCCTCCGCGGCACTTTGGACCGCGGCCAGCGCCGCGAGGCGGAACGACTCGATCGAAGCCCGGTCATACGACCTTGCCTTGGCGTTCGCGAGCCAGACCAGGAACGGATTGATGTCCGTGGCAATACCCGTCTTGCCACGATAAGCGGCACACAACGCCGTCGTGCCGGACCCCGAGAAAGGATCGAACACAACAGCGGCGTGCGGCGCGAACTCATCGAGGATCTGCTCGACCAGCCGCACGGAATAAGCAGGAGTCAGGCGCAGCCAGCCATGCCGGCCTTGCTGGCGATTCTGTTTGAATGTGAGATCGGCGCGCTGCGTTAATTTGGCGCCGGAACTCGTCTTACTGGCGCCGGACTTCGCCGGCGCGGAGTCACCGCAGGACTTCGAATCAGCCCGAGTCAGCCGGAGGATCCGGGCAGGGCGGGCGCCTCTATATAGGAGATCGGCGCATCCGCGTACGACTCGAAGGAGACCTCCTCCCACGTAGTCGCATCCGCCAGCAGCGTACGCAACAACTTGTTGTTGAGCGCATGCCCCGACTTGTGACCGCTGAACTCGCCGATCAGGCTGTGTCCCAGCAGGTACAGGTCCCCGATCGCATCGAGGATCTTGTGCTTCACGAACTCGTCCTCGTACCGCAGGCCGTCTTCGTTCAGCACCCGGAAATCATCCAGCACAATGGCGTTGTCGAGATTGCCGCCGAGCGCCAGGTTGTGCGAGCGCAGCGTCTCCAGGTCCCGCATGAACCCGAACGTGCGCGCGCGGCTGACTTCCTTCAGGAAGGAAGTCGTTGAGAAATCCATCGACGCCTTCTGCGCGCGGCGCTTGAAGATGGGGTGGTTGAATTCGATCTCGAAGTTGACCTTGAAGCCATCAAACGGATCGAACTGCGCCCACTTGCCGCCATCCTCCACACGCAGGCGTTTCTTTACCCGGATGAAGCGCTTCGGCCGGCGCTGCTCCTCGATTCCGGCGGACTGCAGCAGGAACACGAAGGGACCCGCGCTGCCGTCCATGATGGGCACTTCCGGCGCACTGAGCTCGACAATGGCATTGTCGATACCGAGCCCAGCGAACGCGGACAGCAGATGCTCAACCGTCGAGACCCGTGCCTCCCCCTTCCCGAGGGTGGTTCCCAACATCGTGTCGCCGACATTTTCCGCGTGGGCGCGGATATCCACGATCTGCGGCAGGTCGGTCCGCCTGAACACAATGCCGGAATCGGCAGGGCCGGGCCGCAGGGTCATGAGAACCTTCTTGCCCGTGTGCAGGCCCACACCTGTGGCTCGAATCGAGTTCTTCAGCGTCCGTTGTCCGACCATGCTTTAAATTGCTTGTATCCAGAAGGTTGCCGTGAGGCACACGTACTGTAAGCACGTGCCATGCCTCACGGCAAAAGAGCGCGTTACCGTATCACAGGCGAAAAAGCTACACCAATCGTTCGTCCGGCTGGAATCACCTTGGGCTCGGCGCCCTTTGGGCGATTCCAGCGCCTTCCAGCCCTCAGTCGGCCTGACGCCGCAGGAACGCCGGGATATCCAGCAGATCCTCAGCTTCCGCCTCCGGCCGCAAGCCATCGCCAACAGCCCGCTGCCGCTGAACCGTGGGCTTGTCCAGAGCTGCGTAGTCGCTATTCGACAACGGACCGCGTCGGACAACGCGCATTGCCGGCTCAGCCCGTGACGTCAGCGGATCCCGGTGCGAATGCGGATCCCGGGCTGAAGACGTCTCGCGATGCTGCGCTGACGGAGCGCGTGCGGCAGCCGCCGGACGGCCCAGGCCGGTGGCAACCACCGTGACCCGAACCATGTTCGACAGCTCCGGATCGATCACCGTTCCGACCACCACGGTCGCATCCTCGGACGCGAACTGCTTGACGATCTGACCGACCTCCTGGAACTCGCCAATAGACAAGTCCATTCCGGCCGTTACGTTGACCAGAATGCCATGCGCCCCGGCCAGGTTGATATCCTCCAAAAGAGGTGACGAGACTGCCGCTTCCGCAGCCTCGCGTGCTCGGCCTTCACCGCTCGCGGCACCCGAGCCCATCATGGCCATGCCCGTCTCGGCCATCACGGTGCGCACGTCCGCGAAGTCAACGTTGATCAGGCCAGGACGCGTGATCAGCTCGGCAATACCCTGCACCGCACCCTGCAGCACCTGGTTGGCCGACTTGAATGCATCCAGCAGCGTCGTCTGCGGACCGAGCACGGTCAGCAGCTTCTGGTTGGGAATCGTGATCAGCGAGTCACAGTACTTGCCCAACTCGGCAATGCCATGATCGGCCACGAACGAGCGCTTGTTGCCTTCCATTTCGAAAGGTTTGGTTACAACTGCGACCGTCAGAATCCCCAGCTCCTTGGCTACCTGGGCCACCACGGGAGCAGCTCCCGTGCCCGTGCCACCACCCATGCCTGCGGTGATGAACAGCATGTCGCAGCCCTCGACCAGCTCGACGATCCGGTCGCGGTCTTCCATCGCGGCCTGCCGGCCCACTTCGGGATCGGCGCCCGCGCCCAACCCCTTGGTGATGTTGCAGCCGATCTGCAGTGCGGTCTTCACCTTCGCATGCTTCAGGGCCTGCGAGTCGGTGTTGATGCACATGAACTCCACACCATCAATACCACTCGTGACCATGTGTGCCACGGCGTTCCCGCCACCGCCGCCCACACCGATCACTTTGATGACGGCGCTCTGGCTATACGCGTCCATCAGTTCAAACATATTGCGCGCTCCTCTCGACATTCATTGATTGGTTGAGCCTGCAGCCGGATCGACCCGGTCCGCAGCCTCTTGTTCGCCTCTTCTTTCCGCCTGTCTGTCATCGTCTGTCAGCTTCAAAAGTTGCCCTGGAACCAGGAACGCATACGGTCCAACACCGTCTTTGCATTGCCACCCAGGGAGCGCCCGCGGCGTGCGGGCATGACGTTGTCCCGGGCGTAGAGCAGCAGCCCCACGCCTGTTGAGAAAATCGGATTGCGGACCACTTCCGACAGGCCGCGCACGGATTGCGGCAGCCCCAGCCGGACGGGCACATGGAAAACCTCTTCAGCGAGCTCGATCGCGCCTTCCATCTTGGCGCTGCCGCCCGTCAGGACGATGCCCGCCGCAATGACCTCTTCGAAACCGCTGCGGCGCAGCTCCTCACGCACGAGGCCGAACAACTCCTCGTAGCGTGGCTCCACGATCTCCGCGAGCGTTTGCCGGGCGAGCCGCCGCGCCGGCCGATCGCCCACACTCGGCACCTCGATGCTCTCATCGGGATTTGCGAGTTGGGACAAGGCGCAGGCGTAACGGATCTTGATGTCTTCCGCGTACTGAGTCGGCGTGCGCATCGACACCGCGATGTCATTCGTGACCTGGTCGCCTGCTATCGGAATCACCGCCGTATGACGGATCGCGCCGTTGGCAAACACCGCAAGGTCTGTCGTGCCGCCACCGATGTCCACGAGGCAAACACCGAGCTCCTTCTCATCCTCGGTCAGGACGGCGAAGCTTGACGCCAGCTGCTCGAGCACCACGTCATCGACTTCCAGCCCGCAGCGTTGGATGCACTTCTCGATGTTCTGGGCCGCGCTGTCGGCGCCGGTCACGATGTGCACCTTGGCCTCCAGCCGCACGCCTGACATCCCGATCGGATCGCGGATGCCCTCCTGGCCATCCACAATGAATTCCTGGGGCAGCACGTGGAGGATCTTCTGATCCGCCGGGATTGCGACCGCTTTCGCAGCATCAATGACGTGCTCGACGTCACCGTGCGTTACTTCCTTGTCGCGGATCGCAACCACACCGTGCGAGTTGAGGCTGCGCACGTGGCTGCCGGCGATGCCCGCAAACACCGAGTGGATCTCGCAGCCCGCCATCAGCTCGGCCTCCTCGACCGCCCGCTGAATTGACTGGACCGTCGACTCGATGTTGACGACCACGCCTTTTTTCAGCCCGCGCGAGGGTTGTGAGCCGATGCCCAGCACCTCGATCGAGCCGTCGAGACCCACCTCGCCCACCAGCGCCACAACTTTTGAGGTGCCGATGTCGAGCCCGACTATGAGATTTCTTTCGGAGCGCTTAAGCATCCCGGCCACCGTCTTCTTTAGCACTGTGTGTCGCTCCGCCCCGCCATCCAATTGCAAACCCGTTCGTGTAGCGCATGTCGACATAAGAGATATCGTCGCCTCGCTGTGTGACGAGCTTCAGAGCTGCGTTGATGAATTTCTCAAACCGTTCGTCAATCTGACGGCGTCCCAGCCTCACCGTGACTCCATTCGAAAGATCGAATTCCCACGCGCCGCGCGCATCGAGGCGCATTGCCGTAAGCCGCAGCCCGGCCTGGATGAGCCGTCCCTGCGCGGCGAGATAGCGCTGCGCCACGACAGACTCCTTGCCATCCGGCCCCGAAAGCTCCGCGAGCTCGGGCGGGATGTGATGCTCATCCTTTGAAAACAACTCGCCGCGCGTATTGAGAAGACCGTTATCACCCCAGCGCGCCGCTGCAACCTGCTCGATCACGAGCACGTGCAGCCCGCGCGGCCACGCGCGTTGCACACTCACTGCATCGACCCACGGCAGCGTGTGGATGGCCTGGCGGACTGCATCGAGATTCACACTCAAAAGGCCGGCGCCGCGCACCCGCTGCTTCACGACACGCTCCACGTCAACAGGCGCCACACGCTGGAACCGGCCAGCGACCGACACCGACTCGATGGGCTGATCCAACGTCCAGGTGACCACCGCCGCCACCGCACAGACCACAGCAACGCTGCCGATAGACATGGCAAACGCGCGCCAGTTGATGGCAGGCAGGCGCCACTGGCGCTCAGTCTGCTTACGGCGATTCTTTTTCTGTGGGCCGAACATGTCAGCTCCTGACCCGGGGAAAACTGGTTTCGAGCACGCGCCATGCCAACTCGTCGAAGTCGATGCCGGCGGCGCGCGCAGCCATTGGCACCAGGCTGTGATCGGTCATGCCCGGGATCGTGTTGACCTCCAGCAGCAGCGGGCGGCCCGTCGTATCCATCATGAAATCGGCGCGGCCCCAGCCACCCGCACCCACGGCGTCGAAGGCCGCGACCGCGAGATTCGCCAGGTGCTGTTCAGCCGGCACCGACAGACCACAAGGACAGAAGTAACGTGTGTCGTCGCGAAAATATTTCGCCTCATAGTCATAAAACGTCCGCGGCGTTTCGATTCGAATCGCCGGCAGCGCCTGTCCCTGCAGAACCGCTACGGTGTACTCCCGGCCCGAAATCCAGCCTTCCGCGAAAACCGAGCTCTCGATGCGGGCCGCGGCCGCATAAGCCGCGGGCAAATCGCCCGCCTCCTGCACCTTTGACATCCCGACGCTCGAGCCCTGAGTGGCCGGCTTCACGATCATCGGCACACCCAACCGCTCGAGTGCCAGCTCAAAATCCTGCTGGCCACGCAACACAACATAGTCAGCCGTAGCAACGCCGACCGCCTGTGCCAGGCGCTTCGTGCGCAACTTATCCATGCCGATCGCAGAGCCCATCACACCGCTGCCCGTGTACGGCACCCCGAGATACTCGAGTGCGCCCTGCACAGTGCCGTCTTCACCGCCGGGACCATGCAGGGCAATCCACACGCGGTCAAAGCGCTCCGCGAGCAATGCCGGTAGCGCCTGCTCGCGCGGATCAAACGCATGTGCGTCCACGCCCCGGCGTTTGAGACCGGCGAGCACCGCATTCCCACTCAGGAGCGAAATCTCACGCTCCGTCGAGTCACCGCCCATGAGCACGGCGACGCGCCCGAATTCCCTCGCATCGGCCGCTCTGTGCATCGCGCGGGAATCGTGTTTCAGGCGCATCAGCTTGGCGCCCCCATGATCCGAACCTCCGTGTTCAAACGAACGCCATGCTCGCGCTCCACGGTGTCCCGAACATGACCAATCAGGCGCTCGAGGTCATCCGCGGTCGCGCTGCCATGATTGATGATGAAGTTCGCGTGTTTCTCCGACACCGAAGCATCACCGACCCGGTAGCCCTTCAACCCTGAAGCCTCGACGAGCCGGGCGGCGTGATCGCCTGGAGGGTTCGTGAACACCGAGCCGCAGCTCCACTCGCCGATGGGTTGCGACGCCTTGCGCCGCTCCAGCAGCTCACGCACCTGGGCCTCATTCGTGCCGGGCTTGTGCTCAAACTTCAAACGAGCCCCGACGAACCACTCGTCCTGCACCGGTGCAACCACGTGCCGATAGCTAACCTTGTACTCACTGGCGTCGCGCCGTTGTTCACGGCCGTGACGATCCATCGTCATCACATCAATCACCTGGGCCCAGGTCTCGCCACCGAACGCGCCCGCATTCATGGCCAGCGCACCCCCCAGTGTCCCGGGAATTCCCGCAAAGAATTCGGCGGGACCCAAACCCCACTTCACGCACTGACGGGCAATGCGCGCGCAAGCAACACCCGCCTCGCAATACACAGTCGTCTGATTGAGGCGGTCGAGCCGATCGAGTGTGCCCACAGTGCTGACGACTACACCCTTGACGCCCCCGTCGCGAACCAACAAGTTGCTGCCCAGACCAATCCAATGAATCGGCACATCCCCCGGCAGCGACTTCAGGAACGCCGCGAGGTCGGTCCGATCGCGGGGGTTGAAGAACACCTCTGCGGGCCCGCCAACGTGCCAGGACGTATGGCGGCTCATGAGCTCATTCCGCTTGACCCGCACGGCGAATTCGGGAGCAACTGTCACAGTCACGAAGCCCCCCGAATGGCCGCGTCTACGGCGAGCCGGCCCGGCAGCTCGTGCGAAACCGCGGTGATGTGACCTGCACCCATGGTTACGATGACGTCGCCATCCCGAAGCACATCCACCAGCGAGTCGGCCAGATCCTCGACTTTCTCAACAAACACCGGCTCAACGAGCCCCCGGCCGCGCACGGCCCGGCAGATGGCCCGGCCGTCAGCGCCCGGAATCGGGGTTTCACCAGCCGCGTACACCTCGGTTACCAACAGTGCGTCCGCGCTCGACAGCGCCTTGCTGAAGTCATCGATCAGATCGTGCGTGCGCGTGTAGCGGTGCGGCTGGAACGCGAGCACGATTCGTCGGCCCGGATAGCCCTGGCGCAAGGCTTCAAGGGTTGCAGTGACTTCCGTTGGGTGGTGCCCGTAATCATCGATGATCGTCACGCGGCCGGAAGCAGTCTGGACGTCGCCAATGTGCTGCAGCCGCCGATCGACACCCTGGAAGCTCGCCAGCGCGCGTTGAATCGCTGCGTCGTCAATACCAAGCTCGCTCGCTACGACGATCGCCGCCAGCGAATTCAAGACATTGTGAGTGCCCGGCAGGTTGACGGTCACCGTGAGAGGCGGGCCCGCGACACGCACAACATCATAGGTCGTCTGCAAACCATGCCGACGGATGTTCACCGCCCGGATGTCCGCATCCTCCGCGCTGATTCCGTAGGACACGATCGGCCGGCCGACCGCGCGCACGATGCTGCGAACATTCGCATCATCCAGGCAGAGCACGGCCAGCCCGTAGAACGGCAGGTTGTGCAGAAAATCCACGAAGCTCTGTTTGAGCAGCTCGAAGTCACCGCCGTGGGTGACCATATGATCGTTGTCTATATTGGTGACGATCGCGATCAGTGGCTGCAAGTGCGTGAATGACGCGTCGCTTTCGTCAGCTTCGGCGACGAGATAGCGGCCGGCACCCAGGCGCGCATTGCTGCCGGCGCTCTTCAGGCGCCCACCGATGACGAAGGTTGGGTCTTCGCCCCCCTCGGCCAGAATGCTGGCAACCAGGCTGGTCGTAGTTGTCTTGCCGTGTGTGCCCGCCACCGCGATCGAATAACGAAAGCGCATGAGCTCGCCCAACATCTGGGCGCGGGCCACCACCGGTATCCGCTGTTCCATCGCGGCATCAACTTCCGGATTGCCGCGCGCGATTGCACCCGAGACCACTACGACATCGGCGCCGGCGACATTCGCTGCAACGTGACCGATTGCGATCTTTGCACCGATGCTCGCCAGGTGGGCCGTGACCGCATTGGGCTTCAGATCTGAGCCCTGCACGGCATATCCCAGGTTGATGAGCACTTCGGCAATCCCACTCATGCCGCTTCCACCGATGCCCACGAAATGAATCGTGTTGATACGGCGCATGCGGTCGCGCCGGTCAGGCGCGGCGCGGCGCTCGACCGAGGGGCGTTCGAGGTTTACACGCCGATCCTTCTGTGCGCGCCGTTCTTCGCTCATGCGGCCGCCTCCGTAGCCATTTGGAGGCATGAGGTCGCCAGCTCGTCAGCAGCCCGCGGCGTGGCCAACAGGCGCGCGCGCTCGGCCATTGCCAAAAGCTTGCCGCGTCCGGCGCACAATCTGTGCAACTCATCCGCCAGCCGCTCAGCCGTGAGGTCGCGATCGGCGATCAACACTGCCGCGCCCTCTTTGACGAGGTACTGAGCATTGTGTGTCTGGTGATCATCCACGGCCGCAGGAAACGGAACAAGGATGGCGCCCACGCCCGCCGCCGCAAGCTCGGATACGGTCAGTGCACCGGAGCGGCAGATCACAAGATCGGCCCACGAATACGCCTCGGCCATGTCCTCAATGAACGGCCGGACGTCGGCGCGCACTCCAGCGCTCGCATAGCTTTGCCGGCCTGTCTCGATCCAGCGCTCACCTGCCTGATGACGCACGTCAATCGCCGGAACCTGCTCGCTATGCAACTGCTTCAAGCGAGCCAGCGCGAACGGAACAACCGCGTTCAAACGCGTCGCGCCCTGGCTGCCGCCAATCACCAGGATGCGGATGGCACCGCTTCGATCGGCGAAGCGGCTCGCCGGTGGAGCAATCGCGCTGATGTCCTGGCGCACTGGATTGCCAATTGCACGAGCCCGGACACCGCGCCCGAAGCTGCCGGGAAATGCCTCCAGAACTTCGCGCGCCAGGTGTGACAGGCAGCGATTCGTGAAGCCCGCGACCGCATTCTGTTCGTGAATGAGGAGCGGCCTGCGCATGAGCCAGGCTGCAACACCCCCAGGCCCGGTAACGAAACCGCCCAATCCGACGACCACGAGCGGCCGATGCCGCCACATGACCCGCAGCGCCTGCATCAATGCCAGGGCAAGCCGGAAAGGCGCCGCGAGAAGCGTCATCACACCCTTGCCGCGCAAGCCGCCGACCGACAGCCATTCGATCTGAATACGCTCCGCCGGGACAACTCGCGCCTCGAGACCGCGCTGGGTACCGAGCCAGACGACTTCAAATGACTTGGCGCGCAGCAGCCGCGCGAGCGCGAGCGCAGGGAAGACATGGCCACCCGTTCCGCCGGCCATGATCAGGATGGGGCGAGCGTGTACTGAGCTCATTCGGGCTCGCCTCCGAACGGCCGCCGTCCCTCACCTTCCATCCGCACGCCACGCTGGCGAACCGTTGCCGAGCCACGCGTCTCGAGCATCGCTTCGTGATACACGCGCAACAACAGTCCCACCCAGGCGAGCGAGACGATCAGGCTCGACCGGCCATAACTCATCAGCGGCAGCGTCAACCCTTTGGTGGGCAGCACGCCCATGTTGACGCCCATGTTGATGAACGCCTGGATGCCAACCCACAAGCCAAAGGCGGCCGCCAAGTACGACTGGAACTTCAAGCCCGCATCGGAGGCGAGGCGGGCGATATAGAAACTGCGCCAGATCAACGCGAGGAAAAGGGCGAGCGTCGCAATGACGCCCGCCAAACCAAGCTCTTCCGCTAGGACGGCAAACAAGAAATCGGTGTGCGCTTCCGGCAGATAGAACAGCTTCTGCACGCTCTCGCCCAGGCCCACCCCGAACCACTGGCCCCGGCCGATGGCGATCAGAGACTGGGTGAGCTGGAAGCCGCTGTTGTAGGGATCCGCCCAGGGATTGAGGAAAGTCGTGAGCCTGCGCATGCGGTAGCTGGATGACACCGCCACTACGGCAAAGCCAACCCCTGCGATCAGCGTCATGGCAATCACGTAGCGCAGCCGGGCACCGGCGATGAACAGGATTCCGAAGCCGGTTGCGAACAGCACGGTTGCCGCGCCGAAATCCGGCTCGGCCAGCAGCAGCCCTCCGACCAGAACCAACAGGCCCAGCGGCTTGGCCAGGCCACCCAAGGTCGTGCGCAGTTCTTCTTCACGGCGCACGGCATAGCTCGCGAGGTAAATCAGCACCAGCACACGCGCCAGCTCGGACGCCTGGAAGTTGAGACCCAACACCTGGAGCCAACGGCGGCTGCCGTTCACCATGTGACCAAGTCCGGGAATGAATACGAGCGCGAGCATCGTTAGCGCGACGATGAGCAGGCCAACGGATGCTTTCTCGAGCAATTCGGTGCGGATGCAGAACAGCAGCACCGCACAGGCAGCGCCGATCAGCATCAATAGGAGCTGCCGCTCCATATAGAAGAAGGCCTGCCCCGTATCCTTACTGGCAATGGACACCGACGCAGAAGTCACCATCACGAGACCCAGCAACGCGATCGCCAGGACGAGCGCAATCGTCACGGAATCGATGTGAACGGCACCGCCGCCCCTGCCGGAGCGGGCGTACGACATCGGGGAGCTCGCGACCGTGCTGTTCAAGCGGCGAGCTCCTTCACGGCTTGGGTGAAGACGGCGCCGCGATGTGTGTAGTCGCGGAACATATCCAGGCTGGCACAGGCCGGCGAGAGCAACACAGTGTCACCCGGTTTCGCGGCGCGTGCCGCGGCTTTCACGGCATCCTCGAGCGACGCGCAGGTTTCCGTTGTGCTCACTCCGTGCAGAGCACGGGCGACCGCATTCGCATCGCGCCCAATCAATACGGTGTGTCGGACTTTGCCTCGAAAGGCATCGGCAAGCGGACTGAAGTCCTGATTCTTGGCGTCGCCGCCGGCGATGATGATCAAGGGCCCCGCCATGCCACTGACGGCCGCGATCGTCGCGCCTACGTTGGTCCCCTTGGAATCATTGATGTAGGTGACGCCGTTGATATCGGCTACCCATTGCGACCGGTGCGGCAGGCCGGGGAATGTGGCGAGCTCGGCCAGCATGGCGTCCATCGGCAAACTCAACGCCTCGCCGAGCGCGAGCGATGCCAGAGCGTTGGCGGCGTTGTGCAAGCCCTTGATCTTCATTCCTGACACAGGCATGAGGGGCTCATCGCGCCGCATGAGCCACCATTCACCGTCCTTAGAGGCAACCGCGTAGTCCGCTCCAATCGTTGCGCGCAACGAAAAGCCCAGCGTGCGCTGTCCCGGGAGGGGCATGGCAACGACGAGCGGATCGTCGAGATTGATCACCGCGGTGTCGCAGCGGGCGAAAATGCGCGCCTTTGCGATCGCGTAGTCCTCAATCGACTTGTAACGATCCAGGTGATCCGCGGTCACATTCAGGACAGTGGCGCTCTTGAGGTCCAGAGAGCGGGTCGCCTCGAGCTGAAAGCTCGACAGCTCCAACACGTACAGCTGTGTAGGCTCGACATCAGCGCGGGCGCTGGTCAGCAGATCGAGCGCGGGCTCGCCGAGATTTCCGCCCACGCGCACCTTGATTCCCGCGCGCGCAGCCATCCGGCCAACGAGCGTGGTCACCGTGCTCTTGCCATTGGTCCCCGTGATTCCCACCACGGGCGCATCGACGGCCCGCGCGAACAACTCGATATCGCCAACGATTTCGAGACCGCGCCGCTGTGCCTCCAGGAAGAACGGCACGCTGAGTGACACTCCCGGCGATGCCACTACGCACACGGCATCATCGAGCAAGCGTGTGTCGAGCCCACCCGCGCTGACCGGAATCTTTGGATCGAGCTGACGCAAGCCGGCCAGCTCGGGTGGTTGAGCGCGTGTATCAGTCACGGCGATCTTCCAACCGAGCGCATGCAGATAGCGCGCGCACGACAGTCCCGTCCGGCCGAGGCCGACGATGACTGCCGAAGAAGGTTTTGGCGTGCTCGCACTCATCGCAATTTCAGGGTCGCCAGGCCAAACAACACGAGGATCAGGGAGATGATCCAGAAGCGGACAATGACTTTCGGCTCCGCCCAGCCTTTGAGCTCGAAGTGATGGTGAATGGGGGCCATCTTGAAGATGCGTTTGCCGCGCAGCTTGAACGACCCCACCTGCAGAATGACCGAGGCCGTCTCGAGCACGAACACGCCGCCCATGACCAGCGCAACCACTTCCTGGCGCACAATGACCGCGATCACTCCGATGGAGGCGCCGATGGCCAGCGCACCCACGTCACCCATGAAGACCTGCGCGGGATACGAGTTGAACCACAGAAAGCCGAGGCCCGCTCCCGCCAGCGCTCCGCAGAAGATGAGGAGCTCGCCGGCGCCGCGCACTTCCGGGATCTGCAGATAGCTGGCGAACTTGGCGTTGCCGGTCGCATACGCAAATATGCCGAGCGCTGCGATGACCAGCGTGGCCGGCATGATGGCCAGCCCATCCAGGCCGTCCGTGAGATTCACGGCGTTGCTCATGCCGACGATCATGAAATAGGCCAGCGCGATATAACTGAAGGCCGACAACGGCTCGGCGAATGTTTTGAAGAACGGCAGGAAGAACGTGGTCTCGGCCGGGCTCGTGGCAGTGAAATAAAGTGCCGCAGCGGTGGCGAGTCCGGCGATGGACTGCCAGAAGTACTTCCAGCGGGCGACCAGACCCTTCGGGTTGCGCCGGAAAAGCTTCAGATAGTCATCGTAGAAGCCGATGAGCCCGAAAGCGAAGGTCACGCCCAACACCATCCACGTCAGGCGATTGGTGGGCTCGGCCCACAGCAGAGTGCTGATCAGCGTCGTGACCAGGATCAGCGTTCCACCCATTGTCGGCGTGCCCGCCTTCACCAGGTGGGT
>Ga0068859_100000597_pt1 | contig 36010 bp, 24 predicted proteins | sample KBSSwiS22_FD_66585 | JGI IMG/M metagenome (GOLD analysis project Ga0068859, IMG submission 66585) | Switchgrass rhizosphere microbial communities from Kellogg Biological Station, Michigan, USA - KBS Switchgrass S2-2 | ecosystem: Host-associated > Plants > Roots > Rhizosphere > Soil ... | reverse complement strand
GCGCTTCGCCTGGGACAGCTATCGCCGCTTCATCCAGATGTATTCGGACGTGGTGCTCGGGCTCGATCACGGCCGCTTCGAGGAAGCGCTCGAGATCGCCAAGGAAGACCATGGCCATTATCTCGACACCGATCTCACTGCCGACGACTGGCAAAAGCTGGTGGCCACCTACAAGGCGCTGGTGCAGGAGCTGTGGGGCAAGCCGTTCCCGCAGGACGTCCACGACCAGCTGTGGGGCGCGATCGGCGCCGTGTTCGGGTCTTGGCAGTCCGAGCGCGCCAAGGTCTATCGCCGCCTGAACGACATTCCCGGCAATTGGGGCACGGCGGTCAACGTCCAGGCGATGGTGTTCGGCAACATGGGCGACACCAGCGCGACCGGCGTTGCGTTCACGCGCGATCCCTCCAAAGGGGATAACGCCTATTACGGCGAGTTCCTGATCAACGCGCAGGGCGAGGACGTCGTCGCCGGGATTCGCACGCCGCAATATCTCACCAAGGCCGCGCGCGACGCCGCCGGGGCCAAGCCCGCCTCGATGGAAGAGGCGATGCCTGCCACATACGCCGAGCTCGCGAACGTGTTCGACCTGCTCGAGCGCCACTATCGCGACATGCAGGACATCGAGTTCACCGTCGAGCGCGGCAAGCTGTGGATGCTCCAGACACGCTCGGGCAAGCGCACCGCCAAGGCCGCGCTCAAGATCGCAGTCGACATGGCGAACGAAGGGCTGATCTCGCAGGACGAAGCGATCCTGCGCGTCGATCCGAGCGCGCTCGATCAGCTGCTCCATCCGACGCTCGATCCCAAGGCAGTGCGCGACGTGCTCACCAAGGGGCTTCCGGCGTCGCCGGGCGCCGCCTCTGGCGCGGTCGTGTTCGACGCCGATACGGCGGAGCGCCGCGCCGCCAATGGCGACAAGGTGATCCTGGTGCGGATCGAGACCAGCCCCGAGGACATCCATGGCATGCACGCTGCGCAGGGCATCCTCACTGCGCGCGGCGGCATGACCTCGCACGCGGCGGTGGTCGCGCGCGGGATGGGGCGACCGTGCGTATCGGGCGCGGGCACGCTTTCGATCAAGGCGGCCGAAAAGGTGATGCGTGTCGGCAGCCGCGAGGTGCGCGAAGGCGATATCATCACGATCGACGGCTCGACCGGCGAAGTGATGCTCGGCGCGGTACCGACGGTGCAGCCCGAACTCGCCGGCGACTTCGGTACGTTGATGGAGTGGGCCGACGAACATCGCCGGCTCAAGGTGCGCACCAACGCCGACACGCCGCAGGATGCCAGGACTGCGCGCGAGTTCGGGGCCGAGGGCATCGGCCTGTGCCGCACCGAGCATATGTTCTTCGAGGCGTCGCGGATCGCCGCAGTGCGCGAGATGATTCTGGCCACGGACGAAAAGGGCCGTCGCCACGCGCTCGACCGGCTGCTCCCCGAGCAGCGCAAGGATTTCGCCGAGATCTTCGAAGTGATGGCCGGGCTGCCGGTGACGATTCGCCTGCTCGATCCTCCGCTGCACGAGTTCCTCCCGCACGAGGAAGGCGAATATGCCGAAGTCGCCGCGGCGTCGGGCGTCGACGTCGAGACGCTCAAGCGCCGCACCGCCGAACTGCACGAGTTCAACCCGATGCTCGGGCATCGCGGCTGCCGGCTCGGCGTGACCTATCCCGAGATTTACGAAATGCAGGCGCGTGCGATCTTCGAAGCGGCGATCGCGGTCACCGACAAGATTGGCGAAGCGCCGATCCCCGAAGTGATGATCCCGCTGGTGGCGACCAGGCGTGAGCTCGAACTGATGAAGGCAGTGGTCGACAAGACCGCCGCCGCGGTGTTTGCCGAGACCGGCAAGTCGGTCGACTATCTGGTCGGCACGATGATCGAACTGCCGCGCGCGGCGCTCAAGGCCGGCGAGATCGCCGAGGTCGGCGCGTTCTTCTCGTTCGGCACCAACGATTTGACTCAGACCACGCTCGGCGTCAGCCGCGACGACGCCGCGCGCTTCCTCGGCACCTATGTCGAAAAGGGCATCTACGCCAAGGATCCGTTCGTCAGTCTCGACGTCGAAGGCGTCGGCGAGCTGATCCAGATCGCTGCCGAGCGCGGCCGCGCGACGCGCCCGGGCATCAAGCTCGGCATCTGCGGCGAGCATGGCGGCGACCCGGCGAGCATCGCCTTCTGCGAGAAGATCGGGCTCGATTACGTCTCCGCGTCGCCTTACCGCGTCCCGATCGCGCGGCTGGCGGCGGCGCAGGCGGCGCTCAGGAAGTAGATCAACTCCCCTCCCTTGCAGGGAGGGGAGCAAGTCGGGATCTCCGTGATGCTCGCACTTCTCCTCGCCCTGCAAAACACTCCTGCCGAAGACCTCAACACGCGCCTGCTCGCCGCCCGCAGCGCCACGGCGGTGCTCGAACAATGGTGCGGCGAACATCATTTCGCCGACCCGCCGCGCGTCCGCGCGTTACCCGATCGCAACGCGCATCACCCCGCCGACGCCGAAGTCCGCGCCGCCCTCCAGGTCGGCCCCGACGAGCCAGTGCGGTACCGTCGCGTTCGGCTGCGCTGCGGCAACCGCCTGATGTCGCGCGCGGAGAATTGGTACGTTCCCAGACGCCTCACGCCGGAAATGAATCGCGCGCTGCAAACCAGCGACACGCCCTTCGGCACGGCGATTCGTCCGCTCCAGCCGGCACGCCGTACGCTCGGCGTGCAATGGCTGCCCGGCGCCACGGCGTTTCGACATAGCGCGCTGGTGCTCGACGGCGCCGGGCGTCCGCTGGCGTTCGTAGTCGAATCCTATCCACGCTCGGCATTGGTCGCGCCGCGCGGAAATTAGGCGGCCATCGCATCGAGTGTCGGCAACCGGAAGCGGAAGGTGACGCCGCGCTCGGGATTGGGCGTGATCCAGATCTTGCCTTCGTGCGCCTCGATGATCGACTGGCAGATCTTGAGGCCGATCCCCATGCCGGTCTGCTTGGTCGTTGTGAATGGCTGGAACAGCCGCCCGAGCACTTCGGGGGCAATGCCGGGCCCGGTGTCCGAGACCGAAACGGTGACGAACCCCGGGTCGTCGCACTGCGTGGCGACTGCGAGCACGCGGGGGTTGGCGCGCCGCATCGCTTCGAGCGCATTGCGGAACAGATTGACCAGCACCTGTTGGATCTGGACCTTGTTGACCAGCACCGGCGGCAGCTCGGTCGCAAGCTGCACGTCGACCCGCGTATCGAGATGCGCCGCGCCCACCGCGCCCAGCGCCATCGCTTCCTCGACCACCTTGTTGAGATTCTCGATCGTGCGGTTCGTCTCGCGCCGTTCGATGAACTCGCGCAGGTTGCGGATGATCGCGCCGGCCTGCGCGGTCTGTCGGGCGGCGTCTTCGAGCAACCCGCGTACCGGAATCGTCGGATCGGGGCGGTCGAGGACCACACGGATCGTCTCGAGATAGTTGGTGATCGCGGTCAGCGGCTGGTTGATCTCGTGCGCCAGCGTCGCCGCCATCATCCCCATCGCGTTCCAGCGCGAGACATGCGCCAGTTCGGCCTGGAGCTTGTTCATCTCGATTTCGTTGCGCCGGCGCTCGGCGAGAACCGCCTGCATCGCCTCGACTTCGCGCGCCGCGCGTGCCTCGATCGCTTCGAGCTCCTTCTGGGCGAGTTGCTCGCGGATCAACCGGTTTTCGTCCTCGAACTGCTTGCGCCGGATCTGCGCGAGCACGCGCGAGCGCAGCACCTCGAAATCGCTCGACTTGGCGATATAGTCGTCGGCGCCGGCCTCGAGCCCGCGGATCATCGCCGCGCGATCCTCGAGCGCGGTCAGCATCACCACCGGGATGCCGCGCAGGATCGGCGTCGCCTTGATCCGCCGGCAGGTTTCATGGCCGCCCATCCCAGGCATCATCAGGTCGAGCAATATGCAGTCGACCGGCTGAGCGGCGAGCAGTTCGAGCGCTTCCTCGCCCGAGCGTGCGAGCACCACGTCATAGCCTTCGGCGCGAAGTTTCTCGGCGAGTTCCTGGAGATAGGTCTCGCTGTCGTCGACGGCGAGGATCTTGCGCGGGCCGAGCAGGCTCCGCGTTTCTTCGCCTGCGCGCGGTCCGTCGACGCTGCGGATCACGGCGCCGAGCCGCGCGAGCAGCACCGCAACATCTTCGTCCTTGCGGACGAACGCATCGGCACCGGCATCCAGCGCGAGCACTTCGGCGTTGCGCTCGTTCGAAGCAGTCAACAGCACGGCCGGCGTGTGACGCAGTGCTGCGTCCATGCGAATGCGGCGGAGCACGGTGGGACCATCGATCCCGGGAAGCTGGCCGTCGACGATCATCGCGGTCGGCCGCGCGCTCGCCGCCAGACGCAACCCTTCCTCGCCGGAAGCCGCCGCGAGCACGGCATAGCCCGCCGCTTCGAGCGCTTCGGTGATCGCCTCGCGGAAGGTCGCGCTGTCGTCGATCACCAGCACCGTCGGCCGGCCGGGCGTGCCGGGGACATCTGCTTTTCGGATCAGCTCGCACGCGCGCGCAAGCACATAGCCGAGCTCATAGGGCTTGCCGACATATTCGTCGGCACCGGTCCTGAGGCCGCGGAGGCGGTCGCGCACTTCGGCTTCGCTCGACAGCAGCATCACCTTGATGCCGCGCGTCTCGGGCGCGTGCCGCAACTCGCCGAGCAGCGCGATGCCGTCGCCGTCGGGCAGCAGCACGTCGAGCACGATCAGTGCGAAAGATTCGCGTGCCAGCGCCAGTCGCGCTTCGGCGATCGTTCCACAGGCGCGCGTTTCGAGGTGCGCCGCCTCGAACGCCTCGACCAGGCTCATCCGGACGGTCAGGCTGTCGTCGACGATCAGGACGCGCGTGCTCATTTCTGGCGTTTCCTCGGCACCGGCGTTGCAAGCGCGGCGAGTGCCGGGCCGATCTCGCGCAGTGGCAGGATCCGATCGGCCGCGCCGAGCAGCGCGGCTTCGCGCGGCATGCCGTAGACAACGGACGTCGCCTCGTCCTGTGCCACGGTGAACCCGCCGGCGCGCCGGATTTCGAGCAATCCCGCGGCGCCGTCGCGTCCCATGCCCGTCAGCAGGCACGCTGCCGCTCCGGCACCGAATTCGCTAGCCACCGATTCGAACAGCACGTCGACCGAGGGGCGGCAGGAATGACGCTCACCGTCTCGGCTAAGCCTAATCAGGCCGTCACGTACCAGCATATGGCGGTCGGGCGGTGCCATCGTCACGCCCGGCCGCCGCGCGACGGTCTCGCCATCGCCTGCGAATCGGACTCGGTGCGCAGTCTGGCCGTCGAGCCAGTCGGCGAAACCGGCGCCGAACGGCTCGCCGATGTGCAGCACCAGCAGGATCGGCAGCGGAAAGTCGCCCGGAAGCGAATGGAGCACTTCGACCAGGGCACTCGGTCCGCCGGTCGAGGCGCCGATCGCAACCAGTTGCCGCGGGCGCTCAAGCGGCTTGACGCGCGTCGCCGCGTCTTCGGCGGCGAGGCCAGCTTGGCGGAACGGCGCAATGCGCAGCCGCGGATGCGTGATCACCTTGATCCGCGAGACCAGCCGCACTGCCGAACGCAGCCGCGCCTCCCATTCGCCATCGGCTTCGGTACCGGTGGGTTTGTCGAGTACGTCCACCGCGCCCGCGGCAAGGGCGTCATAGGTCCGATACAGTTCCCCGCGGTTGGTCGAGGCGGAGACGATCAGGATCGGTGTGGGACAATGCGCCATGACATATTCGGTCACGGCTACGCCGGTCATCACCGGCAGCATCATGTCGAGCGTGATCACGTCGGGCTTGAGCTTCTCGCACAGCTCGATCGCCTGCTTGCCGTCACTTGCCTCGCCTACGACTTCGAACTGTTGGTCGGCGGCGAGCACTTCGACCAGCCGCGCGCGCACGGTCGGCGAGTCTTCGACCACGAGGACGCGAATCGAAGTCATGGCTGCTCCAGCAGCGCGCGAATCGTCGCGAGCACCTGGCCCTGGTCGAACTCGCTCTTGACGACATAGGCGTGCGCACCCGCCGCGCGGCCACGCTCGCGATCCTCGGGGGCGGCGCGGGAAGTCACCAGGATTGCGGGGATCGTGCGCAGCACCGGGTCGGCGCGCGTGGTTTCGACGAAGGTGAAGCCGTCCATTCCAGGCATCTCGACGTCGACCAGGAACAGCGCATAGCTTCGCTGCCTCGCCTTTTCGAGCGCTTCCTCCGCCGAGGTCGCGAGCTCGACGCGATAACCCGCGGATTCGAGAATACTCTGCTCGAGCACGCGCGTGGTCAGCGAATCGTCGATCACCAGGATCGGCGCCTGCCGCTTCACCGCCTTGACCCGCGTCCCGACGGCATTCGCCGCACGGCGCACCAGCGCGGCGGGGTCGAGCACCGGCTGCGGCGCGCCTTCGGCATCGACGTAAAGACCGGCGACCACGTCGCCGGCAAACGCCAGCGGCGGCACCGGCCGGACGACGACGTTCGCGACGCCGCGCAGTCGGTCGACTCCGATCACGGCACGCCCCCCGTCGCTTGCCACCACCAGTGCGGTTCGCGTCGCCGCCGGGACGCCGGCGGCGGGAAGAACATCGGTCAGATGCAGGAAGGGCAGCGTGGCGCCATCATAGTTGACCGTGTTGCGGTCGGCGGTGCGAACCACGTTCTCCGGCGCGAGCCGAAGTGTGCGCACCACCGCGGAAAGCGGTACCGCGACGCGCTGGCTGCCATGCTCGGCGACCAGTGCGTCAAGCGACGACAAGGATACCGGAACGATGATCTCGATCGTCGTGCCGCGCCCGGCCTCGCTGTCCGCCCTGACCTCGCCGCCGAGCTGCGCTGCGATGTCGCGCACCACGTCGAGACCCACGCCGCGTCCCGCCGCCTGCGTCACCGTCGCGGAAGTCGAGACGCCAGCTTCGAACAACAGCGCGAGCAGCTCGGCATCGTCCGCCGCGGAACTGCGTCCGGCGGCGCGCCGCACGGCCTCGAGATCGACGCCGCTGCCGTCGTCGCTGCACGCAAAGGCAACGCGGCCGCCTCTGCGTTCGACGCGGACCGCGACACGCCCGGCCGCCGGTTTACCCAATGCGGCGCGTTCGGCTGGTGGCTCGATGCCGTGCGACACCGCGTTGCGCAGCAGCTGGATCAGCGCGCGCTGAACTAGTCGCAAGACCTGCGCCTCGATGCGTATCTCGCCGCCGGCGGTCTCGAACTGGGCTTGCTTGCCGAGCTCCTGGGCCGCGTCGCGCACCGCGCGCGCGAGTGGCGCGAAAGCCGCGCTGCACGGCAGCAGCTGCAAACGTTCGGTCGCGGCATGGGCGGACTGCAGCGCGCGCGCGCCCTGATCGAGGCCGCGCCGGAGCAACTGCTCGATCGTCGAGACCGACTGCCGCAACTCCTCGGCGAACTCGCGGCCGGCACCTGGGGCGGCGTCACCGCGATCGACGAGCACTCCGGCAAGCTGGCGTGCCTCGCCGGCGAGATCGGCGGCGCGCTGCAATCCGCGCAGCTGCACGCCGGCGGCGGCGATGCTCTGGGCCAGCGCCATGGTCTCGATGCGATCGACTTCCGGCGGGGCGATCGCCTCATCGCCGACGAGCCTGGTGCGCGTCGGAGCGGGCCGCTCCTGGGGTGGCGCCAGCGCCGCGACGTCTGCCGCGATCGCATCGACCTGGCGCAAGATCCCGGCGATCGACCCGGCGGCCACCGCGCCGCTCGTCGCACGCAGCGGCGCCAACATGTCTTCGAGCGCGTGAGTGTGATGGGCGATCGCCTGTTGCTTGACGACGCCGGCCGCGCCTTTGAGCGTATGCGCGAGCCGCATCATCCGCGCGACCAGCTCTGAGTTCGCGCCGGCCTCGAGCTCGAGCGCATCGCGTTCGAGCGCTTCCGAGATCTCGCGCGCCTCGACCCGGAAGTAGCGCAGAGGATCCTTGGCCGTCACGCCCGCGCCTCTGGGCGGATGATCCGCGCAAGATCGCGTGACAGGCCGGCGAGCTCGGATGCGGTCTGGAGAATCTGGCCCGAGCTCGCCTCGGTCTCCTGGCTCGCCTGCGCGACGTTCGAGATCGCGACGTTGACCTGCTCGACGGCGGTCGCCTGCTGCTTGGTTGAAAGCTCGATTTCCTTCGCCGCTTCCGTGGCAGTCGCGACCATCGCCAGGATCCGCGTGAACGACGCCGCGACATTCTCAAATTGCCGCGTGCCGGCGTCGACTGCCTTGGAGCCGCTCTCGGTCGCCATCACCGTGGTGTTCACTGCCGCACGTACATCGTCGATCAGCGCGCGGATTTCCTTGGTCGAACCCGATACGCGGTCGGAAAGCTTGCGGATCTCGTCGGCCACGACGCTGAAGCGATTGCCCGCATCACCGGCGCCGGCGGCTTCGATCGACGCGTTGATCGCCAGGATGTTGGTCTGTTCCGCGAGCTCGGCGACGATGTCGAGCACGGCACCGATCTGCTGCGATTTGCGGCCGAGATCGAGCATGTGGTTGACGATCCGGTCGACCTGCAGCCGGATGCTCTCGATCGATGCGGTCGCCTTGTCGACAGTTCCACCACCATTGCGGGCATTGGCCTCGGTATCCTCGGCGACATGGGCCACGCGCTGCGCGCTTTGCGCAATCTGGCGCGAGGTTGCGATCAGCTCCCGGATCGTCGTCGCGATCTCGTTCATTGCGCCGGCCTGTTCCTTGGCGCTCGCCGCCTGCTGGTTCGCGGCCGCCTGGAGCTCGGCCGACGAGCTCTGCATACCGCCTACCGCGCTGCCCACGCGGCGCGTGAGCGCCACGACAGTGTACCACCCGGCCAGCGCCACCAGCGCAACGCCGATGATCCCACCCCACAGGATCGCGCGCTCGGTCGAGCCCGCGCTCGCCGCCGCGGCTCGGCTGCGCAGTTCGAGCAGATCGGCCTCCGCGCGATCGGCGTCGGCAATGATCGCCCGCATTCGATCCATCAGATCCTTGCCGTGGTTGGTCGAGACCGACGCTATCGCGGCCGGAAGGCCGCCGGTCCGCCGCGCCTGCAGCGCGCGCTCGAATGCTTCCAGCCGCGCGTCGATCATCGGCGAAAGCGATTGAAGCCGGCGCTGCTGCTCGGGGTTGTCCGAAGTGAGCTTGACCAGCCGCTCCCGGGTGGCGCGCACTGCGGTGCGACCGGCGTTATATGGCTCGAGATAGGTGTCGTCGCCGGTGATGATATAGCCGCGCTCGCCGGTTTCCGCGTTGATCAGGTCCGCCAGCAGCGCAGCGAGTTCGCGGCGCACCTGATGCGTGTGCGACACGCGCGCATTGTCTTCGATCAGGCTGGCGGTGCTGCTGTAGCCGATGATGGCCACCACCACCAATATCGCGCCTGCCAGTGCATAGCCGATGCCGAGCAGCCGTCCGAAGGTCCAGTTCCTCGCCATTTCATTCCTCCCTCGTGCCCGCCAGCAGCGCGACGACTGCGTCCAGCCGGACGACCGGTCGCGTCGCGCCGTCCGCGCTGATGCTTGCCGCGATCAGCGTGTGCATCATCCCGGACTGCCAAGGCGCGATCGCGTCGCGCGGCACGCGCAGCTGGCCATCGAGCCGGTCGAATGCCAGTCCGAGCGCGCTTTCCGCCACGCGCAGCGTCCAGCGGGGCGGGGGGCCGTCGCTCGCGCCATGGCCGAGCAGCCCGGCAAGGCTGTGCACCGCCACCGGCTCGCCATCGAGCATCGCGACTCCAAGGCAGGTCGGTGCGGCGCTCGGCAGCGCGGCAACGGGCCGATCGACGAACAGCGCGGCGACTTCGGCCTGTGCGATCGCGTACGCCGTGCCCGCGGCTTCGATCGCGAGGAAGCGTTCGCTGTCATCCTTCACAGCGGGCGGAGGTTCGGCGAAGCTGCCGTCGAACGCGTCGCGTAGCACTGCTGCCCGCAGATCGAGTTCGGCGTCGGTCATGCCGTGCCACCACACGCCGCGAGTTCGGCGCGGCACAAGGCGCGTAGCGCGCTGCGGCTGAATCCCCCGCCGAACAGCAGCAACCGTGCGCTTTCTTCCTGCTCGATCAGCAGCAGCGCGTGGCGCAGCTCGCGGCGCGCTTCGTCGCGCTCGCCGGCGCGTCGCGCAAGCAATCCGAGATGCAGCCGCGGCATCGCGAAACCCGGGTCGAGATGCGCGGCGATGCGATCCTGCGCGAGCGCACCCGGGTGGTCGCCGGCGCTCTCGCGGCACAGCGCCATCAGATAATGCGCGCCGGCATTCGTCTCGTCGAGCGCGAGCAACTCTGTACAAACGCGTTCGGCGGCGGCGAGATCGCCGCCGTGGCTGTGCAGTACCGCATGGAGCAACAGCACTTCCGGATCGCGCGCGCGCGCCTCGGGCAGCGCGCAAAGCAGTTCGCGTGCTTCGTCGAAGCGTTCGCGTTCGATCAGCGCGACGGCATCGCGCAAGTCGTCGGCGGTGCCGGCCGCCAGCCTCGGGCGTGCCGCCGTCAGCGCGTCGATGCGCCGTGCGGCGTCGTGGATCGCACCGATCCAGTTCGTGCCGTGCGCCGCGAACGCCTCGGATGGAGCAGGCCTGATCTCGGTGGCGCGCGACGGGACAAAGCCGATCGGCCGTCGCGCCTCAGCGGTATCCTTGCGCTGATAATAAAAGGCGCCGTGAGTATGGCGGAGATGGAAATCGGTCGAGAGGCCGCGCAAGGTCTCGGCGTGGCCAAGGAACAGAAATCCGCCGGGACTCAGGCTGCGCGTCAGCCGGGCGATCACCGCACGCATCGTCTCGGGCGCGAAATACATGATGACGTTGCGGCAGAAGATGACGTCGAAGCTGTCGGGCGCCCAGAATGAAGCATCATCGCGCGTCAGATTGCGCTCCTCGAATCTGACCATCGCGCGGATGGCGCCGTCAAGCACGAAGCTGGCGCCATCGCTGTGGAACAGCCGCGCGCGCTGCGCCGAGTCAGTCTGGCGCAACGACCAGTCCGAATAGCGACCCGCTCTGGCCTTGCGCAGCGCGGACGGGTTCACGTCGATGCCGCGGATCGCGACGTTCCACCCGGCCAGCCCAGCGCAGTCGCGTATTCCGACGGCGAGTGAATAGGCCTCCTCGCCCGACGCGCAGCCAGCCGACAGGATCCGCAGGCTCCGCGTCCCCGCGCGCGCCGCGATCCGGTCGGGGAGGGCCACCGCCCCGAACGCGTCGAACTGCTCGACGTTGCGGAAGAAGCTGGTTTCGGTGACGGTAAGCTCTGCGGCGAGCCGGCGCAGTTCCTGCGGTTGCCGCGATGCCGCGAGGGCGTCCAGATAGGCGGGCGCGTCGACTCCCATCGCGTGCGCTCGGCTGCGCAGCACCTCGGCCAGCAACGCGTGCTTGCCTTGGTCCAGATCGAGTCCCAGCGCCGCGCCGACCAGCGTGCGCAGGCGCTCGATGTCGTCGGCGACAGGGAGCATGGCGGTCATGCGCGCGCTTCGCCCGGCAAGGTGCGCAGGATGCGTTCGGTCAGCGTGCGCGCCAGCTCGAGCACCAGCAGCAGCTCGGCGTCGAGCGCCGCCAGCGCGGCCACGACCTCGCTGCCCGCGCGCAGCAGCGGTGGAAGCCGGCGAAAACTGTCCGACGTGAGCGGTTGCACGCCCAGCACGCTTTCGACGGCCAATGCGACTCCGCCACCGTCGGTGCGCAATGTCACAAACCGCGTGAAGTTCGACGGCAGGGCGGCGCCGATCAACGCGCCCGCGTCGACCACCGGATGCGCCGCACCGCGGATGCGCGCAATGCCAGCAACGAATACCGGCGAATCGAGCGCGGACTGGAGCGGCAGCGGCCGCATCGTCTCGACCACCGCGCCGAGCGGAAGCGCGCATAGCTGCGACCGTGCTCGGAAGATCAACGCCGGATGCTGCGCACGCGTCGTCAAGCACTATACTCCGTCTCGGCGGCGCTTGCTTCCCGGTCACCGACCGGGAACCTGCGCCTTTTCTCAGGATCGGGACAATCGATGTGCGATAGGTACAGTTCCTCGTGGCCCGCGCATTTACGCGTGTCAATCAAAGCCGGCGGGCTCCAACTATCCGGTTCCGAAGGATAGTTCAAACAACTTGCGCGGGGCGATCGATCGACCGTGAAAGCCTTGCGCAAGCAACTCGGAGCGCAAACCACGGCGGTGTAGCTATCGCGCCACGAGCTTATGAAACGCAGCGGCGATCTGTCCGGGCCGGAACGGCTTGCCCAGCACGATCGCCGGCGGACTGCACCGTTCGCAGTCTTCCGGGGTCGCTGTGATGAAGATGACCGGGACGGGGCCGAGATCGCGGAGAATTTGCGCCACTGCGGCCGGCCCGTTGCCCTTCGCCAGCTTGACGTCGGAGGTGATCAGGTTCGGTCTGCGATTACGTGCAAGCCGAATCGCCTGATCTTCGGTTGCGGCAATATCTATCGAGTTTACACCTTCATCTTCAAGCACCGCCTCGATCGATAACGCGATCAGCGGTTCGTCCTCGATGATAAGCACATGGCACACGTCGCACGTCCTAACTTAGGGGCTTCTAACGCATGTTAAGTGCGATTGTTTCCACGGAGCTTAGAAATTTTCCACGGTCTCCCTGAATTCTATGTATCCGTCGGGATAACCTTGTGATCCTTGGCCGTTTTCCGGCCCCACTTGTGCGTGTTTGGCGCGCTGGCGGCCCTCGCCGTGGAGCGGTACGTATCGCGACTTGCATCTTCCGCCAGCGCTTGCCGGCGGACGCAATCAGTGCATCAGTGCGTCGTTGATCGAGCAGGCCGCGGGCCCGAGGATGACGATGAACAACACTGGCAAGATGAACAGGATCAGCGGAACCGTCATGATCGCGGGCAGTCGTGCGGCCTTTTCCTCGGCGCGCATCATGCGCTCGTTGCGGAACTCCGCCGAAAGCACGCGTAGCGCGGACGCCAGCGGTGTGCCGTATTTCTCGGTCTGAATCATCGTCGTCACCACGCCCTTGACCGCCTCGAGCGCGACGCGCGTCGCAAGGTTCTCGAATGCCTGGCGCCGTTCGGTAAGGAAGCCGAGTTCGATGCCGGTCAGCGAGAATTCCTCGCCCAGCTCGGGATAGGCCTTGCCCAGTTCGCGCGCGACGCGGCCGAACGCAGCGTCGACGGTCAGACCGGCTTCGGCGCAGATCACGAGCAGATCGAGCGCGTCGGGCAAGCCCTTGCGGATCGCGTCGCTGCGCTTCTTGATCGTGTTCTTGAGATAGATGTCGGGCGCCTTGTACCCCAGGATCAGCGACCCGGCGACGAGGCCATAGGCCTTGATCGGCGACCAGTTCGCGAACATCTCGGTACCGTAGACCAGGAACCCCATGATGCCGCCGAGTACGATCGGCAACACCAGTCGGCCGAAGATCACGAGCGGTGCCAGTTCCTTCTTGCGGATCCCGGCCTGCATCAGCTTGACCTGCGCGACCTTGATCTGGCTGTCCTGCAGCACCTTCATCGAGGAGAGCAAGGCGCGGATGCGATCAGCGCCTTCGTTCCGCTGCACCAGCTTGGCGCGGCGCTTCGACGTCGAGGCGGTGATGCCGGCCTTGAGCTGCTCGCGGCGTTCGTTGAGCGCCTTGACGCGCTTCGCCATCGGATCGCGCACGCTGGTCGCGGCATAGATGGCGACCAAGACCGCGGCGGCGGCGACCGCGGCAAGCAAAGTCGCGACCAACAATACGTCGACGCCCAGGAGCGTTGGAGTGTGAGGGGGGATCTGCATGCCGCTAGATCTCGAAGTTGATCATCTTGGCCATGATGAACGCGCCGATGCTCATCCACACCAGCCCGCCACCACCGGCAACCATCAGCCGCTGATCCAGGAAGAACTTCATCATATAGTGGTTGTTGATGAACCAGATCAGCCCGAACACGATGAACGGCAGCGCGCCGATGATATAGGCCGATGCCTTGGACTCGGACGCCATCGCCTTGACCTTGAGCTTCATCTGCGAGCGCTTGCGCAGTACGTCGGCGAGGTTGGCGAGAGTCTCCGCGAGGTTGCCGCCGGTCTCGCGCTGGATCGCGATGGTGATCACGAAGAACTGGAATTCGGGCGTGCCGAGCCGGTCGGCGGTATCCTGCAGGCCGGCGTCGAGCGAGCGTCCGATCTTCATCTTGTCCGAGACCGAGCGGAACTCTTCGCCCACCGGTCCGGGAACCTCGGACCCGACCACGCCCATTGTTTCGGTGATCGGCAGGCCCGAACGCAATCCGCGCACGAGCAGCTCGATCGCATCTGGGAATTTGGCGACGAACTTGCCGACGCGGCGCTTGATGAAATAGCCCACGACGAAATGCGGGATCGCGGCGCCCAGGAACAGCCCGACGAACAGCGCGAGCAGGATCGGGGCGCCTTCGAACCATAGCGCCGCCGCGGGCACTATGCAGAGCGCGCCCGAGATCATCACATATTTGCCAACGGTCCAGTCCTTGCCGGTCATGTTGAGCCGCTTCTGCATCTGCGCCGGATTGGGCAGCAGCTTCTGCAGCTGGAGATCGAGACCGCTCGCGCGATTGGCGGAGATGCGGCGGATCTGGGCTTCCATCGTCGTCGATGATGCCGCGCCCGAATGGCGAACGCGCAGCGACGACAACCGGCGCGCGCTGATACGCGCTGCCGACGGCCCCGAGAAGGCCAGGATCAGTAGCGCCAGCGCCATGAAGATGCCGGCGGCGAGGATGATCAACGGGAGCATCGTTCAGCCACTCGCTTTACTTGCCCATTCACTTGCCCCTGCCGGGCAGCTTCAACTTGCCGAGCTTGCTGAGCAGCGATCCGCCCTTCGCGGCCTCGCCTCGCGGCGTGCCGGGTTTCGCGCCTTTACTTTTCGCGGCAGCGGGCGCCGCGTCGCCGGTGTCGGCGAGCACGCAGAGCTGCTGCGCCAGTTCGGCGAGCGGCCCCAACGCCTTGTTGTTCTTGCCGGCCTCGGCGAAGGTCTTGCCGATCTTGGCTGCCTGCGCCGCGACCTTCTGGTCATAGGGCAGGACATAATCGATGCGGCGCTCGATCGAGCCCTCGAAATCCTTGCGGCTGATCTCGAGCATCGCCGCGGGATGGGTCTTGTTGGCGACCACGATCAATCGGGTCTGCGGTGCGTTCGACTTGAACCACGACAGGATACGGATCGCATCGCGTGCCGCTGCCAGCGTCAGCTCGGTGACGATCACGGCGACCTGCACGTCGGCGATCAGATGCGGGTGATTGACCAGCATGTTGCGCGGCAAGTCGATAATCGTCGTCTCGAACGCGCCGCGGATTTCCTCCTGCAGCTGGTAGAAAGCCGTTCCGTCGGTCATCATCGGCGAGTTGATCGGTGCTTCCGCCGACAGCACCGCGAGCCGTTCGGACGCACGCACCATAGCGCGTTCGATGAACAGCCCGTCGATGCGGCTCGGATTCTCGATCGCGTCGGTCAGTCCGCGACCCGGCTCAAGGTCCAGCGCAAGCGCGCCGGTGCCAAAATGCACGTCGAGGTCCAGCAGCGCAGTGGTACGGCTGTGCTTCTCGCTGATCATCCAGGCGAGTGACGTCGCGATCGTCGATGCGCCGCAGCCCCCGCGCGTGCCGATCACGGCGGTGGCGCAATGCGCGCGCTCGCTGCCCGGATCGACTGCCTTGGGCGCGTTGAGCACGGCTTGCGCGTGCGCGAAGCAATCGCGCAACATGTCGGCGTTCAAGGGCTTGAGAAGATAGTCGTGGATACCCGACGCGAGCAGCTCGCGGTAGAGCCGCACGTCGTTGACCTGGCCCGAGGCGAGCACCACCGTGCCCGGCTCGCATACTTCGGCAAGCGCGTTAATGTCGTTGAGCGGGTCGCCCGATTCGGAGAGGTCGACGAACAGGATATTCGGGCTCGCCGACACGGACAGGGTCTGTACGGCGTTGCGCAGCCCGCCCCGGTGCACCTTGTCGGGTGCCCAGCCCATTTCGGCGACGATCGGACGGATGGCGTCGGCAGTCGATTCGTCACACACGAACGCGACGAACGGCTCGCGATGCGACGAGCGCGCGGGGTTGAAGGGCGCGTTCACTGGGTGCCTCCGCTTGTGCCGCCGCTCGAGGCGCCACCGGCACCTCCGCTGCTGCTACCGCTACTGCTGCCGGCTCCACTGGTGCCGCCGCCACTACCGCCACCGCCGCCCATCGTCGCGCTGCGCAGTGCTTCGACTGCCTTGGCGGCCATTGCCGGGTCGCTCACGCCGCTACCGCTGCGGCCACGCACCAGGTCTTCTGGATTGGCGACCATCGCCGCGAGATTGCCGTTGATCGCGCAGCCATAGTTCGAGGCGGTGCTCGCCGAATAGTCGGGCTGGTACATGCGCGAATAGTCGGGGCAGTTGGGTACCGAGGCAGTGGTCCGCGTCACGACGACGCGCACTGTGCCCGGGGTGACCGGGCCCCCGGTGACCGGCGCGCTATCGGTGAGCAGCAGCCCGAACTTGGCGGCTTGCGCGGAGACCTGGTCGCGCACCGTAGCCGAAGCCGAAGGATCGTCGAGCGCGACGCGGTCGCCATAGCTGACACGCAGCGAGCCCATCCAGCCATTCAGTCTTGCCGCTTCGCCGGGCGCCAGATTGCCGCCGGAGGTGCCGAGATCGAGCGCATAATGCGCGCGCTCGACCACTGGCTGATGGACCGATTCGAGGCCGCCGTTATAAGTGCCGCAGCCGCTCAGCAGCGCGGCGGGGGCCAGGAGGATCAGGAACTTACGCACTCGGGTCTCCTGCGGCGACTAGTTGAGGCTGAAGCCGGGGGCAGGCGCGGCCCCCTTCTTCTTGGATTGCGCGATCGGCGCGGGTGGCTGCGGCGCGACCGCCTGCGGCGGCTGCGCCGGCGGTGTTGCCGGAACATTCGCCGGTGCCGTCACGCCGAGTGTCGGTGCGGCGCCGGCGGGCGTTATCATTGTCGGTTTCGGCCGTTCGCCGCCGCCCTTGCCGCCGACCAGCTGGCCGAGCAGCACGCGTTCGGCATCGTCGGGCGCAGTATAGCCGTCGGTCGGCAGCTTGATGTCGCCGTCATTGACCGGCTTGACCAGATAGGGGGTGATCACCACCACCAGTTCGGTTTCGTTGCGCTGGAACCCGTTCGAGCGAAACAGCGCGCCGAGCACCGGCAAGTCGCCGACTCCAGGGGTTTTGTCGATCGAGTTGTTGTGGTTGTTCTGCATCAGCCCGGCGATCATGAAGCTCTGCCCGGATCCAAGCTCGACGGTCGTTTCGGCACGCCGTGTCGTAAGACCCGGAACGCGCGTGCCGCCGATGGTGACCGCGTTCGAATAGTCGAGCTGCGACACTTCAGGTTTCACGTGCAGCGAGATGCGTCCATCCGACAGCACGGTCGGGGTATAGCTCAGGCTCACGCCATATTGTTTATACTCGACCGAGACCGTGCCGAGCCCACCCGCGAGCGGAATCGGTATTTCGCCGCCGGCGAGCATGCTGCCGGTCTGGCCCGAGAGCGCAGTGACGTTGGGATTGGTCAGCGTCGTCACTTGTCCGATGCGCTCACCCAGGTCGAGCGCAGACAATACATCGAGACCCAGCAGATGACCTGCGAACGCCAGCGTGCCGTTCTGCGGACCCTTGGTAAAATTGTATGTGGTCACGCCGTTGGTGGTGGCGATGTCTCCGGGGCTGCGCGTGCCCGTGGACAGTCCGAACAAGAACCCGCTCGTCGCGTCGCGCGTCTTGTTGTTGAAGCCGATTTCCTTGAGGTAATTCCGGCTGACTTCGGCGAACCGCACCTGCAAATTGACCTGCAGCGGCACTGCGGTCTTGAGCCGTGTCAGCACGCGCACGTCCTTGCCGACGAAGGCCGTCACCAGCTGTTCCGCCTGGTTGACGTCGTCTGGGCTCGCGACCGTGCCGGTGAGCAGCACCACGCCGTTCATCGTCGTTGATGTGATATTCGCTTCGGGCATCGCGACCTTGAGCATCTGCCCGATCGAATCGAAATTGGTGCCGACACGCACGATCGTCGAAAAGACGGTCCGGCCGTTCTTGGCAGTGGCGGAGATCGTCGTCTCGCCCGTCTTCTTGCCGAAGATATAGATCTGGGTGGGGGAGCGGACCTGGACGTCGGCGATGGTGTCGTCGGCGACGAACACGTCGGTCATCGGCGCGCTCAGCGTCACCAGCCGGCCACGTCCAGTGGCGACTTCCAGAATCGACGTCGGCGACGTCACGGTCGGCGCGGCGTCGGCAACGGCGGCCTGCGCACGCCCGGCCGGCAGGCGCGGGGCCCGGCCGGTCTGGGGCGCGGCCAGCAGCGGCGCGGGTAGCGCCGATCCGATCAACGCGAGCGTCGCGAGCGGCGCGGCAAGGAATGGCCTCAACGCCATGTCAATTCTTCCCCAAAACCGGAACGATGGTGACGGCGGTGCCACGCGCAATGCGGACTACCGGCGCATTAGGATCCGTGCCGGCGGCGACAGCCGGTGCACCAGCAGGTTGCGGTCCCGCCGGCGGAGCGACTTGCTTGCCGGGGACAGAGGCGCGTCGGAAACGCGAAACCTCGCCGCCGGTGGTAAAGGTGCTGGCGCCGTCGTCGGGGCGCGCCGCCACCGCGGCGAGAAATTTCTTGTCCGCCTTGGGGTCCGTGCCGTCGGGCACGCTGATGGCACCCGAAGCGATCGCTTCGTCAAGATCGTGCGGGTTGTCGGCGATCGAGCGCAGCGTGAGCGATAGCGTGCCCAACGTCTGCACCACCGCGATCTTCTCGGCGAGCTTCGGAGTCGCTTCGACCGTGACCATGCTCGGCGTCGACACGACGGTGTGACCCTTGTCGTCCATTTGCTTGTCGGTGAGGTGATCGGTCGCGAGCACGCGCAGGTTGCGCAGTACCGTCTCCGAGACCTTGAGCGGCGGTCCTTCGCCGCCACCGGCGACTTCCTGCGTGAGTACGAGGTCCACCCGGTCGCCCGGGAAGATGAAACCCGCAACTGAGGTCGTGGCCGAGACCGGAACGGTGACAGCGCGCATGCCCGGTCCGAGCGCCGCAGCCAGGAATCCGCGATCTCCCGGCTGCACGACCGAGCCTTGGGTGATCGGCTGCCCTGCGGGAACCGCGTAGCGCACCACCGTGCCCTGCAGCGACTTCACGTCGCCGGTCTTCTCGCCCCTGATGAAATAGGCGTTCTGCACCAGCTCCTTCGGCCAGGGCTGATATTTGATCGATTCGGGATCGAGGATCGTTCCGACCGGCAGCGCGCGCGTTGCGACGAGCACTTCAGGGCCGTCGGGCGCCGGCGCAACCGCGTTGGCGATCTGCGCGCCGGCAGTGGGCGCAGAGGTGCCGACGACCAGACTGCGCGCCATGAACGCCGTGATGGCCGCGACGATCAGCGCGCCGACCAGGAGAATGAGCTTCCGTCCATCCATTACGCTACGCGCCTCTTTCGCAGATCGACCGGATTGATCCGGCGTTAATCAATCAACTTAAATGGTTAAATATTGGTTCGCCGAGGGTCAGTAAGGCTGCGAAGACGATCGCGACTCCGTAAGGAATCTCGATCGGCCGAGTGGATCGCCGCACATGTTTTTCGATCACCATCGCCAGCGTCAGCGCCCCCCCGGCGACTGCCATCACCAGCAGCATCCAGACCAGCGGCTGCAGCGGCAGCCACAGCGCGAGCGCGGCGATCAGCTTGACGTCGCCTCCGCCCATCTGTCGCAGCGCGAACGCCAGCGCGAACAGCGCGAGCACCACCAGCGCAATTGCCAGCTGCACGCCCATGTCGCCCCAACCCATGCCGCTGGCCCACCACCACAGCGGTGCCATCAGCGCGATGGCGGCGTTCTTCCAGTTCGCGATCGTGCGTGCGCGCACGTCCTCGATCCCGGCCGAAACCAGGAGCAGCGCCAGCGCGGCGAGCAAAATCGAGAGAAACAGATCCCCCATCCCGGCAAATATGTAGACGGCTCTGCTTTCCAAAACGTAACCAGCGTCATGACCAATGTCGTTTGCCAATGACGTTCAACCGCCGCGCAGTCCCGAGTGGGGCACAAGTGACACGCTGGCTGGCGCCCGACGGGTGGCAGCTGCGCACCTTCGCCTGGCCGGCGCCCGCCGGGCGCTCGCCGCACGGGTAGATCCTGTTCGAGGGGGGGCGCGGCGACATTTTCGAGAAATATCTCGAGGCGTTCGATCACTGGCACGCCCAGGGCTGGACGATCACGTCGTTCGATTGGCGCGGGCAGGGTGGATCGGGGCGCCTCACGCCGCGCAAGAATTGCGGTCATATCGAGGACTTTGCCCGGTTCGTCGACGACTTCGCGGCCTTCTTCGCCGAATGGCAGGCGACGACACCCGGGCCGCACGTCGTGATCGGTCATTCCATGGGCGGGCATCTCGTGCTGCGCGCGCTGGTCGAAGGCCGCGCCACGCCCGATGCATTGGTGCTGGTCGCGCCGATGCTCGGACTCCACAGTCCGCTCGGGCTCGGCGAGCATTTCGCGCGGTTTCTCGGCGGCATCGGCAATGCGGCACGGCCGGCGTGGAAGGGCAACGAGAAGCCATACACCACCGAGACGCGCGAGAACCTGCTCACGCACGATCCTGATCGCTACCAGGACGAGCTATGGTGGCAGCAGCATGATCCGGATCTGCTGACCGGTCCGCCGAGCTGGCGCTGGGTGATCGAAGCCTTTCGCTCGACGCGCGAGCTCCGCGGCGATCCGCGGCTCAAGGCGATGCGCGTGCCGGTGCTCGGGCTGCTCGCCGATAACGACGGGCTGGTCGACGGCAAGGCCGCGCGCAAGCTGCTTGTCGAGCTGCCAGACGTGCGCATCGTGCGCTTCGGCAGGGAATCGGCGCACGAGATCCTGCGCGAAGCCGATCCGGTGCGTAACCGGGCGCTCGACGAGATCGACTCGTTTCTCCAGGCGCGGGTGTAACCATGGTAAGCCGTTATGACATTGCGATCGTCGGCGCCGGGATCGCGGGCGCGAGCCTGGCGGCCGAACTCGCGGCGCACGCGTCGGTGCTGTTGCTCGAAGCCGAGGACCAGGCCGGCTATCATTCGACCGGTCGCTCCGCCGCCTTCTGGTCCGAAACCTATGGCGGTCCGTTCATCCAGCCGCTGACCACGGCATCCGAGCCGGGCATCCGCGCGTTTCTCGAGCCGCTCGGGTCGCTCCACATCGCGCGCAGCGACGAAGCCGCGCTGGTCGATCGTTTTCTCGCTGCATTCGATGGCAGCGGGGTCGAGCTGCTGCCCGCCGATCCGCGCGACACGCTTCCGGGCCTCCGTCCCGAATGGACACTCGCCGCCTGGGAGCCGAGCTGCGCCTATATCGACGTCGCCGGGCTTCACGCCGATTGCCTCGCGCGAGCGCGCCGCGCCGGTGCCGACCTGCGGACCGGTGCCGAGCTGCTCGCGGCGACGCGCGCCGGCGGCAGCTGGCAGCTCGACACCAAGGCCGGGCCGATTGCCGCCGAATTGCTCGTCAACGCCGCCGGCGCCTGGGCCGACTCGGTCGCCGCCCTTGCCGGTGCCGCGCCGCTCGGGATCCAGCCCTATCGCCGCACGCTCGTCCAGCTGCGCACCGATCCCGCCCCGCCCGCCGGGCTGCCGCATGTCGGCCATCTCGGCGGCAGCTTCTATTTCAAGCCCGAAGGCGTCGGTCGGCTGTGGCTGAGCCCGCACGACGAGATCGAAACGCCGCCGTGCGATGCCCAGCCCGAGGATCTCGATGTCGCAGTTGCGATCGACCGCTTCGAGCACGTCGTCGACTGGCGCGTCGCAGCGCTCGAGCGCAAATGGGCCGGCCTGCGCAGCTTCGCGCCCGATCGTCTGCCAGTGTACGGCTTCGACACCAAGGTCGAAGGCTTGTTCTGGTGCGCGGGGCAGGGCGGCTTCGGGATTCAAACCGCGCCGGCAGCGGCAAAGCTCGCTGCGGCGCTGCTGCTCGGCCACGGTCCGGCCGAGGAGGTCGTCGCGATCGATCCGCAGCGGTACGCGCCAAGCCGCTTCTGACCTAACCGATTGCAATTCCGGGTGTGATAGAGGTACCGCGGATTGGCGACCTCGCCCTGAACATTGCACGCTGCAAGGACAAGCGAAAGCATTGGCGCAACGCGCGCCAGGGTCATCCGAGCTTCCCTTCCTAACGGATTACTAGCTCGGCGCGCAGTCCCGCCGCTCTGGCTCGATTGAGGATCATTCCCGTGTCCCCAGTGTCCAGCATATCTCCCGGGCGCGGGTTCGACACTGCGTCGAATACGATCTGGCTCCGCGTCGCATATTCTGTGCGAGCTGTGGACACGAAGTGATCGGGATATTCGCGCTTGAGCTGTTGCGCCATGTGCTGCAACTTGGGAGTTGGGCCACTGATATAGATGTATATTCCGTTGATCGTGGGAATGCCATTTGTTGACGGAGCCTTGCCGCAAGCAGCCAACGCGAGCAGTCCGATCAAGCCCATCGACAGGCGCAACTCGGAACGCATTCTGTTCCCTGTCGGCTGGAGTGGCTTTCATCCTGCCGCGGACCCGTCTCTTGCGCAACAGGATTCGTCGCGGTTCTCTGCCGCCAACCTATGATCGTTTGACGGCCTGGGCTACGGTTCCAGTTCCGCAACGATGGAGAGTGTCATGGCGCACAAGTTCGTGATCGAGCAGAACAAGGCCGGCGAGTATGTTGCGAAGTTCAAATACAACAGCGAAGTGATCTTCTGGACCGAGGGTTATAGCTCGAAAGCCGCTGCCAAGAACGCCATCGAGTCGATCAAGACGAACGGTCCGGAGGCTCCGACCGACGAATAGGACCATCCGTCTGGAAACGCGTGGCGCGAATGCCGGTGCCGCGCTTTCCACTCCTCCTTACGTAAACGTAATGCTATGTTCCTCGACATGGTCGAATCACCCGGTCCCTATGCGTTCCATATCGACGTCGCGCCCGCCGACATCGACTTCATGGGCCACGTCAACAACGCCAGCTATCTCAAATGGGTGCAGGCGGCGGTCCAGAGCCATTGGCAGGCGCTGGCGCCGGTCGAAGCCGCGGCGAAGCATCTGTGGGTCGCGCTCAAGCACGAGATCACCTATCGCCGCCCGGGATTCCTCGACGACGATATCGTCGCGACGGTGCTGCTCGAACGCGTCCAGGGCGCGCGCGCCTTCTACGAAACCGTGATCCGCCGCGGCAGCGACGTGCTCGCCGAAGTCAAATCGAGCTGGTGTTGCGTCGATGCCGAAACCCTGCGTCCGGCGCGCATCGCGCAGCACGTGATCGATCGCTTTTTCGTCCGCGACGAGAAATAGACCAGCGTGCCGGCCGGCACCTGTCGTTTCCGCGGTGCCCCATGCTACTCCGCCCGCGACAGGATCTGAGAGGGCAAGAATGACGGTACATCTGCGTGCGCCACGCGGCGACGAAGCCGCGATGTTGGGCGACATCTGTTTTCGGGCATTCGCTGCAATTTCACAGGCGCACGGGTTCGCACCCGACTTTCCGGTGCCCGAGGCGGCGATCGGCATGATGGACGGACTGCTCCAGTCACACCGCTTCTACAAGGTCGTCGCCGAAGTCGACGGGCGCGTCGCCGGCTCCAACTTCCTCGACGAACGCGGCACGGTATCCGGCGTCGGCCCGATCACGATCGAACCCGAGCTGCAGAACCGCGGCGTGGGTCGCGCGCTGATGCAGGCAGTGATCGCACGGTCCGATGCACAGGGTTTTCCCGGCATCCGCTTGCTGCAGGCGGGGTTTCACATGCGTTCCCTGTCGCTGTACCTGAGCCTCGGCTTCGAAGTGCGCGAGCACATCGCGTGCGTTCAGGGCCCGCGGATCGGGTTGGCGATTGCCGGCGCGACGGTCCGCGCCGCCACGCCGGACGATCTCGTCGCCGCCAACGCCGTCTGCTTCCGCGTCCACGGCCACGACCGTTCCGGCGAGCTCGCCGACGCCATCGCCGCCGGCACCGCGCGCGTCGTCGAGCGCGACGGGCGCATCACCGGCTATGCCAGCGCGCTCGCCTTTTTTGGCCACGCGGTCTGCGAGACCGACGACGATTTGAAGGCATTGATTGGCTCGGCCGAGGCGTTCGGCGGCTCGGGCATTTTGATTCCGTCGCGCAACGGAGAGGTCCTGCGCTGGTGCCTCGCCCATGGCCTGCGCATCACGCAGCCGCTGACGTTGATGGCACGCGGGCTTTATGGCGAACCGCTGGGCGCGTGGATGCCATCGATATTGTACTGATCCGCGTCGAAGCCTTTTGATGGCGGACGCTGCCGACTAGTTGCGCGCAGCGATGGAAACAGGCGACACGACGCGACTCCAGCCCGCCGACGTTGTTCTAACCGGAAACGGCGTTTGCAGAGGGTGGACGAGAGGGGTCCGGCAGCTAGCCAAGATCGCTTCAATCCGGACGACAGTGTCGGGCTCATATTGGTCGATACTTCGAGCACTCGCAGCGCTTGGCTGAAGAAGGATGCGCGGATCTTCCAGCGCGTCGCCTGGATCGGGGAGCGCCTGTCGCTTGGCCTGACACGAGACGGCTGTTGCCGTCTGCGATCCCGTCGAACTGAAAGAAACTTGTCCAATATGGGCATGAAAATCAGTTCATTTTGAGACGACTTGAATCGGGCAGCGACCGCTTGTGGTGCGCTTCTCTCCGGAAGTGCTTCGGATCGGGGCCTAGCATTGAGGCAGAATCTATTTGAAATCTCTGGGGACAGCGGCTTGACCAGACTTCCTTGTATGTGAAAGAAAAGCCTGGGGATTTAAAGAGTGCCTTCCGCTGATTCCGCAGCTGCAGGCTTTCGTTGGGGGGGAACGATGTCTGGCCAACCTTATACCGTAATCGCGGGTACTCGCCCCGCCGACTTCGTCCTTAGCCAGGACGGCAGCAAGCTGTACGCGACCTCGGGTATGAACCTGCTGACCTATGATGCGACAACCGGCGCATTGCTTTCGACGCAATCGATTGGTCAGGATCTTGGCGCAATCGATATTTCGCCCGACGGCAGCTATCTGCTCATCGTTGATCGTCAGCCTGCCAGCTCGGTCATGGCGAGCCCCTGGTGGGACTCGAAGACGGACGTCAACGTCTATCGAGTCGACACCGCGACGGGTGCGACGCAGACCTTCACCTATCACGCCACCGGGGACAACTGGGCGTTCAATGACATCGCGATCCTCGCCAATGGCACCGCCTATTTGACCGAGAATATTTTTCCGGGCTGGAGCGGGTTCAGCGCGACCGCAACGTTGGATCCCGTGACCGGCACTTTCGGCACGGGTTTCGGGTCGTTCTACGATGGTGAATTGACTGTCGACGGCGCGCGCGCCCGCGTAATGGCTGCCAGCCTCTATCTCTCCTCGGCCGAGCTCAGCCTGTACAATCCCAATACTGGTGGTTCCGTCAGTAACGGCATCTATCAAAATGGTGTCTATGGCAGTGCCGGCGGCATTCAGGCCTTCAGCGACAAGTTGAATGCAGCGGCGCTTTTCGCGGGCGGCCAATTGCACGTCTATGATGCGCAATTCAACTATATTGCCAATCTGACGACGACGCTAGGTCTCTCGTCGGTTGCAGGTATCACCTTCGATCCACTCGGCCATTCGATGTTTGTCGTGGATTCCGCCAACCTAGACATCGTCCAGATTTCTACCGATACTTGGACGATCCAGCGACTCATTGACATCGGCACCGGAGTCACGTTCGCTGCATCGGGTATCGCGGGAGAGATCGTGGCCAGCCCGGTGGCCGATTTCTTCATGCTCATGACTGACAGCGGCCTGATCCGTGTCGACAACCCGGTGCGCACCGATTCGCATGTCGGCACCGCGGGCGCGGACAATCTGACCGGTGGCTCGGGCGACGATTATCTCCTCGGCAATGGCGGTTCCGATCATCTCACGGGTCTGGCCGGAAACGATGTGCTCGACGGTGGGCCAGGTGCCGATGTCCTTTACGGCGGTACCGGCGACGATATCTATGTCGTCGACAATATCGGCGACCTCATCGTCGAGAATGCGAGCGAAGGCGTCGATACGATCCTGACGTCGGTCAGCTTCACCCTCGACGAACAGCCTGATATCGAGAATCTCAAGGCCTCGGATCCTCGCAGCACTACTTCGCTCAATCTTTTCGGCAACGATTTGGCGAACGTGATGGTCGGCAATGCCGGCGACAATCTGATCAATGGTGGACACGGCGCCGACGACATGCACGGCCTGGCGGGCAACGACACCTATATCGTTGACGACAGCGGCGACGTGATCGTCGAGAATGCCAATGAAGGCACCGATTCCGTTTTCAGCCCGCTAAGCTGGACATTGTCCGCCAATGTCGAGAATCTGACGCTCACTGGAACTGCTGCGATCAATGGCACCGGCAACCTGCTCGCCAATACGATCACGGGTAACGATGCCGACAACCAGGTCGATGGTGGCGCCGGTGCCGACAATATGGCGGGCGGCAAGGGTGACGACTTCTACATCGTCGACAATGGCGGCGACGTCGTGACCGAATATGCCAACGAGGGCATTGACGGCGTATTCAGCACGGCGAATTACATCTTGCCGGCGAATGTCGAGTTCTTGCTTCTTGGCGGAAGCGCCCTGAACGGGACCGGCAACGGTCTGCAGAACCTGATCATCGGGAACGCGCTGGACAATGTGCTCGATGGTGGCGCGGCCAATGACGAGCTGCGCGGTGACGTCGGGAACGACACGCTGATCGGCGGGGCGGGCGACGACATCCTGCTCGGCGGCACAGGTATCGACACCGCGAGCTTCAGCGGGAATCGCTCCCAATATACGCTCCACGTCAACCCCGACGGCACCGTTCAGGTCACGGGATCCGACGGGTCGGACAGTACGACAAGCATCGAACGTTTTCAGTTCGCTGATGGAACGACGAGCCTGCCGACCGGGACGGACTTCAACGATGACGCTTTCGGCGACGTGCTATTCCGCTCGGCGTCCGGAGGATTCGCCTCGTGGCAGCTGAGTGGTGCGGCAGCGATCGGCGGTGGGGGCGACTTCGGCAACCCGGGGTCCTTTTATTCACTGGTCTTGACCGGCGATTTCGACGGCGATGGTCGGAGCGATCTGCTCTTTCGCGGCCGCGACGGAACGATGGCTACTTGGCAGATGTCCGGAACGACGATCATCGGCGGCGGCACGATCGCTCGTATCAATCCGGGCTTCGCCCTGATCGGAACCGGCGATTTCAACGGGGACGGCAAAAGCGACCTGTTGTTCTTCAACAGCCTGACCAACAGCTATTCGACGCGGTATCTCGACGGCACGACCTATGTGGGGGGTGGGACGCTCGGCAACCCCGGCGGCAACTGGGTATTCAAGGCGACCGGCGATTTCAACGGCGACGGCAAGAGCGACATTCTGTTCGAAAGCGTCAACGGCGGCTATTCGACCTGGACGGTCGACGATACCGGCCTGACGAGCGCGGGGGTCGGCAACCCTGGGCCGGCGTGGTTCTACAAGGGTGTCGGAGATTTCAACGGCGACGGCAAGACCGACATCCTGTTCGAGAACACCAATGGCAATTACGGCAGCTGGGACCTCGACGGCAGCACGATCCTCCGATCGGGCGGGTTCGGCAATCCCGGCTCGGCCTGGAGCCTCGCGGCGGTGGGCGACTACAACGGCGACGGCAAGTCGGACCTGATGTTCCGGAACATCGACGGCACGGTCGCGACCTGGACGATCGACGATACGGCGGTGGTGGCCGGCGGCGGCAATGTGGGCAATCCGGGTTCGAACTTCAGCGTCGCAACGGTCCATCGCGCGAATATTTTTGCCAATCTCGTCTTCCAGGGCAGCGATGGCACGATTGCAACCTGGGTGACGGGGACGGCAGGTGCCAACCTCGGCGGTGCGACGCTCGGCAATCCCGGCGCGAACTGGACCGCTATCGCCACTGCGGATTTCGTCGGCACTGGCGAAACCGACATCTTGTTCCAGGGCGCCGACGGCACGCTCGCGACCTGGAAGTCGGACGGTCGGCATCTGATCGGCGGCGGCGACATCGGCAATCCGGGTGTGGGCTGGACGTTCAAGGCCGCCGCGGACTTCAACGGCGACGGCAAGGCAGACGTGCTGTTCCAGGACGCCAGCGGCTTGTACGCTACCTGGGACATCGCCGATCATTCCATCATTGGCGGCGGCACCATCGGCTCGGCGGCCGGGTACAGCTTTGTCGCCGCCGGCGACATGAACGGCGACGGCAAGGCCGACATGTTGTTCATGGACGCCAGCGGCAATTTCGCCTCCTGGTTCTTGAACGACACTGCGATCACCGGCGGCGGCAGCATCGGCAATCCTGGCGCCGGATGGACCTTCAAGGGGCTCGGCGACTTCAATGGCGACGGCAGCCAGGACATGCTGTTCCAGGATGGCTCGGGCATGTTCGCGAGCTGGGACCTCGACGGTACCAGCATCGTCGGCGGTGGCAGCATCGGCAATCCGGGCGGCAGCTGGCAGCTCGCCAAGATCGCCGACCTCAACCAGGACGGCAAGGCCGACCTCATATTCGTCGACGCCTCGGGAACTTACAGCGCCTGGCTGGTGAACGATACCCAGATCCTCCAAGGCGCTTCGCTTGGGGCAGCGACGGGCTGGCATCTTATTTGATCGAATGCTGGTCGGCCGGATATTTCCAACGGACCAAAACGGCACACGGGTGTGCAATCGTCGTTTGTATTCAATAGTTAACCGGGTCAACCTCGCCTGCATCAATTGGGGGGGCGAATCGAAAAGGGGCGGCGTTCAGCGCTTTGAGTCCGCTCGAGCGCGGCGGGCGAGATGCCGTCTTTCCATGGGCTTCGTTCGGCGCTGCCCATTAGCCTGACTGCGATCCCACGCGCCGATTCGTGGCACGCGTAGGTGGGCGACGCCGGCGATTGACGTGCATGGGGGGGATAGAATGGCGGTAACGATCGATATGGGCTCGCTGGGCGCGAATGGCGTCCGGATCGTCGGCCCTTCAGGCGATGATGGGTTTGGCTATACCATTGCATCCGCAGGCGATGTGAACGGCGACCGAATTGACGATTTCGTCTTCACGGGGCTGTACGACTCCGTCGGCGCCTATCGCGGGGTCAATTATGTCGTTTTCGGCGCAGCGTCCGGCGTACCATCGATAGACCTGAGCACGCTTTCGCCGAGCCAGGGTTTCGCCATCTACGGCCCGGTCGGAGAATTCGGCGGCAGGATGAATGCTGCCGCCGCCGGCGATGTCAATGGCGATGGCCTGGGCGACCTGGTGATCGGCACCCCGAGGAGCAACCAGGAGGCCAGTGCCAGCGGACGCGCGTACATAGTCTACGGGACGACCGCGCAAGTTGCGCAAATCGACCTGGGTGCGATGTCGGCATCGCAGGGGTCGACGATCCGCCTCGCGCCAGCGCCATCCTTTGGGGGCGAGCTTGGCTACAGCGTCGCAGCGGCCGGGGACGTCAATCACGATGGTTACGGCGATGTCCTGATCAGCGCCGATAGCGACAGTAGCGGCCAAACCGACGCCGGCCGCACCTTTGTTCTGTTCGGATCGGCATCGGGAATTGGCGACCTGAACCTGGCGAACCTGACGGCGCAGCAGGGGTTCGCATTGCATGGCGACTACAACATCGGCCTCTCCGGAACCGATGTCGCAGGCCTCGGCGATGTGAATGGGGATGGCTTCGATGATTTTGCGGTGGCCGCACCGTACGAAAGCCCCTCGGGCCCGTTCCCGTTCGGAGCTCCGTCGGGCAATGTTTATGTAATCTTCGGGCACGGTGGCGCATTCAGTTCGCAATCGCTTGCCGCTGCTGCGGCGTCCGGCGGTTTCGTCATTCACAGCTCGGAAATCGAGACCGTCGGAACGGCGGTATCCGCCGCCGGCGACGTCAATGCGGACGGATATTCGGATGTCATCCTGAGCCGGGAGTCGGGTTCGGATCCGGCCGCCTATGTCCTGTTTGGGAAGGCGAGCGGGTTCGGGACGATCGATCTGGCGACGCTGACTTCCGACCAGGGCTTCCGTATCGCGCGCGGCACCGCCACTGGCTCGGTCCCGCTGTCGGTAACTGGCGGCCAGGACGTCAATGGCGACGGGTTTGACGACGTGATCGTGGGCACGGGCGGCGGCGACCCCACGCACACGGGAACCTATGTTCCGGGGTACGCCTATGTGATTTTCGGTGGCGCTTCGATGGGCGATGTCGCGCTGGGCGATCCCGGCCAGATCCTGATGCGCGCCGAGACCGCGGGACAAACCACTTTTGGCCGAGCTCTCGGCATGGCCGATCTCAACAACGATGGCCTTTCCGACGTGCTGCTTACGATGGGGCAGTTCGTCGATGCGCCGGGCGCCGCCTACGCGGTATATGGTGCGCAACCGACGGGAGCAGTTACCCGCACCGGCACGATCGCCTCGCAAACCCTTGCCGGCGGCCCCGGCGACGACAACCTCTCCGGACTCGGCGGTGACGATCATCTGTTCGGCAACGGCGGCAATGATACGCTCGACGGCGGCGACGGCAATGATACGCTCGACGGCGGTGCCGGCGCCGACACGATGACCGGCGGCGACGGAAACGACACCTATGTCGTCGACGACAATGCTGACGTAGTCACTGAAAGTTCGGGCCAGGGTATCGACAAGGTGATCGCCTCGATCAACTATGTCCCCGGCGCCAATGTCGAAAATCTCACGCTGACAGGCACGGCCTGGAGTGCTTTTGGAAACGCGCTCGACAATGTGATCATCGGCAATGACCAGGACAATCTGATCGCGGGTTTCGGGGGCGCGGACACGCTCGAGGGCGGTCGTGGGGATGACTATTACATCATTCACGAACCAGGCGATGTCGTCATCGAGGCCGTGGGCGAGGGCACCGATACGATCCAGGTGGATGCCAGCTACACCTTGCCCATAAACGTCGAAAATCTGTTCCTGATGGGCATCGGTCCGATCGACGCCACCGGCAACGACGTCGACAATGTGATCGACGGCAACACTGCTGCGAACGTGATCGACGGCCGTGCTGGGGCGGATACCATGCGCGGCGGCGCCGGAGACGACACCTATGTCGTCGACAGTAGTAGCGACGTCGTCGTCGAGAAGGCGAACGAAGGCACCGACACGGTGCTCAGCACGATCGCTTCCTATGCGTTGGGAGCGAACGTCGAGAATCTGACGCTGGTTGGCACGGATTCGATCTGGGGTACGGGCAACGGGTTCGACAATGTCATCATCGGTAGCGACATGGACAATGTGCTCGATGGTGGCGCGGGCGCGGACCGGATGGTCGGCGGCGATGGCTGGGACCTCTACTTCGTCGACAACCCTGGCGACGTGGTCGTCGAGGCCGCGGGGCAAGGCACCGACTTGGTGCGCTCCACGGTGAGCTTCACGCTCGGAAGCAACATCGAATCCCTCGCGTTGGACGGAACCGCGGCGATCGATGGCACCGGCAATGTTCTGGTCAATCTGATCGAAGGTAATTCCGCCGCCAACAGGATCGATGGCGGTGCCGGTGCCGACCTCATGCGCGGCGGTGGCGGAAACGACACCTATATTGTCGATAATGCCAACGATCTCGTTGACGAGCTTGGCGGCACCGGCGTCGATCTGGTGCTCAGTTCAGTTGGCACCACGCTGACCGTCAACGTAGAGAACCTCACGCTCACCGGCACGGCCTCGATCTATGGCGTGGGTAACGCGATCGACAATCACATCATCGGCAACGATGGCGACAACGATCTCGACGGCGGTTCCGGCGCGGACGTGCTCGAGGGCGGCAAGGGCGCGGATTTCTATACCGTCGACAATGCCGGCGACATCGTCATCGAAAATGCCGGCGAAGGCTATGACGGCGTGTTCAGCACGGCCAACTACACGCTCACCGCTAACGTCGAATTTCTGGGCCTGGGCGGCACTGCCGTCAGCGGCACGGGCAACGGCCTGCAGAACCTGATCATCGGCAATTTCGTGGACAATCTGCTCGATGGCGGTGCCGGCGACGACGAGCTGCGCGGCGGAGCCGGCAACGACACGCTGACCGGCGGGATCGGCGAGGATGTGCTGCTGGGCGGGACGGGCGTCGACAAGGCGGTGTTCAGCGGCAACCGCGCGCAATATAGCTTCCATGCCAATGGCGACGGCAGCGTCCAGGTCACCGGCCTCGACGGGTCGGACAAGACGACCAGCGTCGAGCGGTTCCAGTTCGCCGACGTGACCGTCCGGCTCCCGACCGGCGCGGATTTTAATAGCGATGCGCTTGGCGACGTGCTGTTCCGCGCGAGTTCCGGAGCGCTCGCCTCGTGGCAGCTGTCCGGCGCCGCGACGCTCGGCGGCGGCGGCGATTTCGGCGATCCGGGCTCCTTTTATTCGCTCGTCTTCACCGGCGATTTCAACGGCGACGGATCGACCGACCTGATGTTCCGCGGCCGCGACGGAACCTTGGCGAGCTGGCAGATGTCGGGCACGGCGATCACCGGCGGTGGCACCATCGCCAAGCTGAACACGGGCTTTGCATTGATCGGCAGCGGCGACTTCAATGCCGACGGCAAGAGCGACCTGTTGTTCTACAACGGCCTGACCAACAACTATTCGATTCAGTATATGAACGGCACGACCTACCTCAGCGGCGGCGGGTCTATCGGCAATCCTGGTGGCAGCTGGGTGTTCAAGGCAACCGGCGATTTCGACGGCGACGGCAAGAGCGAGATCCTGTTCCAGAATGCGCTCGGCAACTACTCGACCTGGACGCTCAACGGCACCGCCACGACGGGCGCGTCGCTTGGCAATCCTGGTTCATCGTGGTTTTTCAAGGGCGTCGGCGATTTCAACGGTGACGGCAAGACCGACATCTTGTTCGAGAACACCAGCGGCAGCTACGGCAGCTGGGACATCGACGGCGCCACAGTGGTCAAAACCGGCGGGTTCGGCAATCCAGGAGCCAGTTGGAGCCTCGCCGCGATCGGCGACTATAGCGGCGACGGCAAATCCGATCTGCTCTTCCGCAATAAGGATGGCGGCCTCGCGACCTGGACGATCGACGACACTTCGGTCGTCGCCGGTGGCGGCAATCTCGGCAACCCCGGCGCGAACTTCAGTGTCGCCACCGGCCATGGCGCGAGCAGCCTTGCCGGCTTGGTTTTCCAGAGCGGCGACGGCACCGTAGCGACTTGGATGATAGGCGCCGGCGGCAATTTTGGAGGGGGCACTCTCGGCAATCCGGGCGCCAATTGGACTGCCGTCGCCGTCGCCGATTTCGTTGGCACCGGCGAGAGCGACGTGCTGTTCCTGGGCACCGACGGCACGCTGGCGACCTGGAAGTCCGACGGGACGCACCTGATCGGCGGCGGCAACATCGGCAACCCGGGCGCCGGCTGGACGTTCAAGGCGGCCGCCGACTTCAACGGCGACGGCAAGGCCGACGTGCTGTTCCAGAACATCGACGGCACCTATGCGACCTGGGATATCGCCGATCACTCCATCATTGGTGGCGGCACTATCGGCTCGGCTGCGGGCTACAGCTTCGTCGCGGCGGGAGACATGAACGGCGACGGCAAGGCCGACGTGCTCTTCGAGGACGCTGGAGGCGCCTTTGCCAGCTGGTTTCTCAGCGACACCGCAATCATCGGCGGTGGCTCCATCGGCAACCCTGGCGGCAGCTGGACCTTCAAGGGACTTGGGGACCTGAACGGCGACGGCAAGGACGATATGCTGTTCCAGGATGCCTCGGGGATGTTCGCCAGCTGGGACCTCGACGGCATCGGCATCGTCGGCGGCGGCAATATCGGGAACCCAGGTGGCAGCTGGCAACTGGCGAAGATCGCCGATCTCAACCAGGATGGCGAGGATGACCTCGTGTTCGTCGACGCGTCGGGGACCTACAGCGCTTGGCTGATGGATGACACCCAGATCCTCCAGGGTGCTTCACTCGGGGCAGCGACGGGGTGGCATTTGGTCTGATTCTTGAGGACCATCTTCAAATGCAGCAAATAACGCAATTCAACAGACATATTAGGGGTCTTTAATGGGCACTGTCACGCTCTCGGCTACTGCAAATTTCGAAAGCGCGGGAGACACCGACTGGTTTAAAGTCCACCTGATCGCGGGCAGGAGCTATTCGATCACAGATAACGCGGTGTACCTTGGCAAAGCCACATCGCTTCAACTCTTCGCGCCCGACGGGCAACTGGTGCAACGTCCATTCAGCTACCTCAACCAGCTGGATGTCGTTGCACCGACCACCGGCGATTATTTCATCTCCGCGCATTCTCTCGCCGGTCTATTTACTGATACGATTCAAGTGCAGGATCTCGGCATCGTCGCCATCCCCGGCTGGATCACGACGCCTGTCAATCTTGCCATTGGCACGCTGTACAATGTCCCGGCGGCCGTCGACGCTCAAAGCGGCAGCGAGTGGTTCGGTGTCGATCTCGTGGCGGGCCAAAGCTATGTGTTCGCTACGAGCACTCACTCGTCCGCATCGATTGTCGATGCGAATGGTAAACTGCTTTACACCGACTCTGCGGAACTGGTGCATTTCACGCCGACGCAGAGCGGCCATTATTTTGCTACCCTGGATTTGCAAACCGGTGGAAATGGCTACGATGTCCTGATCAAGCCGGTATTCGACGATTATTCGGATTCGTCGGCAACGGTGGGCAGTCTTGCCGTCGATGGATCTACGTCAGGCATCTGGGAGACCGGGGGCGACAGCGATTGGTTCGCGGTCACGTTGGAAGCGGGCGTGAGCTACGATTTTGCGGTATCGTCGTCCGATGCCGACCCATCCCTGTCGCCATTCGTCGAAGTTGCAGACGCGAATGGCAACGTGATTTTCTCGGGTAAGAACAGTGGATTGGGTGCAACGAGCGCGACGCTTTTCAGTCCGCCCGCATCGGGCACTTACTATGTTGCCGCCAGCATCGGTGTGAAAGCCTTTATCGATGCGGTGCACGGAAATGCCAACGACCTGAACTACCATTATACGATTAGCGCCACGGCGGTTCCGTTGGATCTGCCAGACAACGTCTCGACCACCGGAACGGTGACCGTGGGCAGCACCACTGCCAGCACCTTCGAGCGCGGAGGCGATAGCGACTGGTTTGCCGTGTCGCTCGTGCAAGGCCAATCCTATGAATTTGCCAACAACGCCCCGGCGCTCGGCTCGCTCGCATTGTACGACGGCGGCGGCCATCTGATCGTCGTCACTTCGCAATACAACAACGGTAGTTCGGTGCATCACACGGCGGAGAGCACCGGGATCTATTACCTCGCGGCGAGCGCCGGATCATCCATCGTCGGCCCCCATAATTATACCGTTTCGGTCGCTGAAGATCTCACCGATGACTTTGCGGACAACAGCGGTACGACTGGTCACCTGACAGTGGATGGTCCTTCGGTTGCGGGGGCGCTCAGCGTCCCGAGCGACCGTGACTGGTTCGCCGTCGACCTCCTCGCCGATCACACCTATGTGATCGGCTTGAGCGCCTATGTGGTTCGCGACGCCGCGGGGAATGCACTGACCGAAGCCAATTGGGGCGACCGTAGCTTTACGCCCCAGAGCAGTGGCACCTTCTACATCGAAGTTCAGGGCTACAACGGCACCTATACCGTTGATATCAAGTCACAGTTCGACGATTACGCAGAGAGCGTGAATACTGCTGGAGCGATACGGCTGACCTTTAGCGGCGATGGGAGTAACGAGACATTCGACGCGGGGGCGTACGGAGCTAATCTATATCCGGCCAACTTACTTGGAAACGACGGTGACGACACCCTCACCGGCACCACTCTGGGTGATTGGATTACTGGCGGAAACGGCAATGACACGCTGTTTGGCGGCCTGGGCGACGATTCCCTCGTGGGCAGCGCGGGGGTGGACATCGCGGTATTCGACGGAAATCGGTCGCAATATGCGATCGCCTACAGCGGCGGCGGCAACGCGCTGGTGTCCGGCGTCGACGGCGTCGACAGGGTCCTCTCGGTCGAGCGGCTGCAGTTCGACGATGTCACTATCCGCCTGGTCGATCCTTCGCGTTTCACGCTCGACGGCAATCTGGTGAG
>Ga0068859_100000596_pt1 | contig 36034 bp, 29 predicted proteins | sample KBSSwiS22_FD_66585 | JGI IMG/M metagenome (GOLD analysis project Ga0068859, IMG submission 66585) | Switchgrass rhizosphere microbial communities from Kellogg Biological Station, Michigan, USA - KBS Switchgrass S2-2 | ecosystem: Host-associated > Plants > Roots > Rhizosphere > Soil ... | reverse complement strand
TGCCCCACCAGCAGTTCCGGCTCTATATGATCGCCGGCCACCTGGCAGGGCTGCTCGCGATCGCGAGCAGCCCTGCCAGGTGGCCGGCGATCATATAGAGCCGGAACTGCTGGTGGGGCAACATCGGCGTGCGTAGCAGAGCGTCGACGAAGTCCTGCTGATCGAAGACCCGGTCGCAGACGTCCCGTGGGCTCAGCCCGTCGGCCACCGCGATCAGTTCGCCCACCATGCGGTCGAGGTAGTCGAGATCGGCGTCGCAGCGCCGGTTGTGCAGCAGGTCGTGCACCCGGCGGCGGGACTCTCGCTCCGGGTCGCGCGGCTGGCCGGCCCGTTCCGCGCAGGCCGCCGCAGCCTGGTCGCGCAGCGCGACCAGGGCTCCCTCCGCCTGGAGCGCCGCGTCGACGGCGACGACCACCGGCCGGGCGGGCACTCCCTTGCTCGGCTGTTCCAACTGGCTGAGGTACTGGCGGCTGTAGCCAGTCCGTCGGGCCAGGTCGTCACGGGAGAGCCCGCGATCACACCGCCGGCGGCGGACCTCCTGATGGAAGGTCTCCCCGGGGGTGGCCGCGCCTTCCGGGCCTCGGCTGGTCTGCCGGTTGCCCGAATGCCGCATCTGCGCTCCACTGGTCCGGCCGCGGTCACCATGTCGCCTCGTGGACGGCCACCGCGTGGCCGGGCCGCGCGGAACCATGCCGACGAGGATCCGCCAGCGCTGCCCTTTCGCCGGAGCCCTTTCGGTGGGGTTCCGTCGGTGTGGGGTAGATCGTGGCGTGACTCGCGTGCGTGTCACTGTTGGTGATCATTCTATTGCGTCGAGCACCGGCTACCGCTAGAGGTCAAAGGTCCCATACGTGCACGGTCACCGCGATTACCGTACGCACACGACATGATCACCCATCGGGGATCGGCTGTCCATTGTGCTTCACGTGCGGGAGTGCGAGTGGGGAGGCCCGGGCCATGCGCGGATACCACCCTGAATGACGATGGGCACACCTTGCGTCGACCAGTAGAACGGTAGGAGTGGACTGGCACTTCGAGGCGGAGGCTGAAACCGGCCATCCAGCGGCTGCCGACACCGAGGCCACCCGCGCCGAGGCCACCCGCCCGGCGGCCCCCCGTCCGGCGGCTGCCCATGCGGGGGGCCATTCCGGGCGCCACGGTGTGTATCTGCCTCCGGACGGCTTTCCTGGGGGCGGCGGTCGCCCTGGGGGCGGCGCGCGCCCGGCAGGCGGCGCCCGCGCACCGGGGCTCCGCCCGGCCGAAAACTGGAGTTCTGCCGGTGATGGCGAAGAATCGTCACGACAGGTGCCGAGTCCATGGCGGGTAGTCGTCGCCGACGACGCCGACGGGGTGCGTGAGCTGATCTGTCTCCTGTTGGAGCTGGAGCCGGACTTCACAGTCGTGGGTCGGGCCGCCAACGGTGTCGAGGCGATCGACCTGGTCGCCGCGACCGGGCCCGATCTGGTCCTGCTCGACGTGGCGATGCCGGTGCTCGACGGGATCACGGCACTGCCCAGGGTTCGCAGGCTGGTGCCGCGCGCCCGGGTCATCGTCTTCACCGGCTTCTCGGCGCATACCCTCCGTGACGAGGCGCTGGCTCTCGGGGCCGACGACGTGATGGAGAAGGGGCTCGGCTCCGGCCCGCTGGTGGAGCGGCTGCGTGCCGTCTGCCAGCGTCCGGCAACGGCAGGCTGAGGCGGCATCCCCTGCGGCGGCGGTGTGGCCGTTGTGTCGCACAGAGATTCACCATCCCGATTAGTTTTGTGGGTAAATCTCGTTAGCTCAGCGTGCTGAGAATTGATTAGGTCACAACTACGGCACGCCGGTCACATGTGTGAAACGATGCGTCCCATGAATGCGCCCTACCCGACCACCCGGCCGCTGGCCACGGTGGCTCAGGGCGTTCCGGAGCTTCTGCTGGTCGCGCGACTGCACGTCGACCTGCTCCGGGTAGCCAGCGCCGGCTGTTGCCGCGCCTGCTGACCCGCCGTCCCCTCTTTCGTCGGCGAAGGCCCAGCTAACCAGCTGGGCCTTCTGCGCGCGTCGGGGGACGTCCCAGGATCCCGGCGCCGTCCAGCCGTTCGGCGCTCCGCTACCCGCGTCGCGAGAGATCAGATGACTTCTCCAGCTCGACCCCGTCCCGGCCGCCCGTCGCGCCCCAAGGGGCAGGGCCAGTGGGCCCTCGGCTACAGCGAGCCGCTCAACGCCAACGAGCGGATGAAGAAGGACCAGGGCGGCCTCGAGGTCCGGGACCGGATCCTCAACCGCTACCCTTACACCGGGTTCGACAGCATCGACCCGCAGGACCTGCGCGGCCGGTTCCGCTGGTGGGGCCTCTACACCCAGCGCAAGCCCGGCATCGACGGCGGGCGCACCGCCATCCTGGAGCCCGAGGAGATCGAGGACTCCTACTTCATGCAGCGGGTCCGGCTCGACGGCGGCCGGATGACGTCCGACCAGCTGCGGGTCATCGGCGACATCTCGACCCGCTACGGCCGGGACATCGCCGACGTCACCGACCGGCAGAACATCCAGCTCCACTGGATCCGGATCGAGGACGTCCCGGCCATCTGGGGTGCGCTCGAAGCGGCCGGCATGACCACCCAGGAGTCCTGCGGCGACACCCCGCGCGTCATGCTCGGCTGCCCGCTCGCCGGCGTCGACGGTGACGAGGTCATCGACGCCACGTCGGCGATCGACGAGACCGTGCGCCGCTTCGTCGGCGACCCGACGCTCGCGAACCTGCCGCGCAAGTTCAAGTCGGCGATGTCCGGCTGCGCCGACCAGTGCACCCTGCACGAGATCAACGACGTCGCCTTCGTCGGTGTCGTCCACCCGGAGCTCGGCGCCGGCTACGACCTCTGGGTCGGCGGCGGCCTGTCGACGAACCCGAAGCTCGCGGTGCGCCTGGGCACGTTCGTGCCGCCGGACCGGGTCACCGAGGTCTGGCACGGCGTCGCCCAGCTGTTCCGCGACTACGGCTACCGGCGGATGCGCACCCGCGCCCGGCTGAAGTTCCTCGTCGACGACATGGGCGCCGAGTGGGTGCGGGCCACGCTGGAGAAGGAATACCTGGCGACGCCGCTGCCCGACGGGCCGCCGCCGGCGCCGCCGCGCTCCGAGGGCCGCGACCACCTCGGCATCCACCCGCAGAACGACGGGAAGTTCGCCGTCGGCTTCGCGCCCCGCGCCGGCCGGCTCACCGGGACGACGCTGACCGCCGTCGCGAACCTCGCCGACCAGTACGGCCAGGGCCGCATCCGGGCGACCACGACGCAGAAACTGGTCATCCTCGACGTCGCCGACGGCGACGTGGCAGCCCTGGAGGCGGCGCTCGCCGAGCTCGACCTCGTCGTGCGCCCGAGTGTGTTCCGCCGCGGCACGATGGCCTGCACCGGCATCGAGTTCTGCAAGCTCGCGATCGTCGAGACCAAGGGCAACGCCGCCACCTTGATCGAGGAGCTGGAGCAGCGGCTGCCCGACTTCGACGAGCCGATCGGAATCAACATCAACGGCTGCCCGAACGCCTGCGCCCGCTTCCAGGTCGCCGACATTGGCCTCAAGGGGTCGCTGGTGCCCGGGGCGGACGGCGAGATGGTCGAGGGCTTCCAGCTGCATCTGGGCGGCCACCTCGGCACCCGCTCGCGGCTGGGCCGCAAATCGCGCGGTCTGAAGATCACCTCGGCCGAGCTCGTCGACTACGTCGTCGGCCTGCTGAAGACCTACCAGGCCGACCGCGCCGACGGCGAGGTGTTCGCCGACTGGGTCGAGCGGGTCGACGAGTCCACCCTCACCCACGACGCGGTCCTGGCGCACCTGTGAGCGTAGGAGCGAGCGCGGCGACGGAGCGAACCGGAGGCAGCGTGAGTACGGGTCGTGCGGTTCCGTTCTACTGCCCGTACTGCGGCGAAGAGGAACTCGTTCCGGACGTTCCGGAAGGGGCCACCGGCGAGGGCCACGGCCACTGGGCGTGCCGCGCCTGCCGGCGCTCCTTCCGGCTGAGCCTCACCGCGCTCGCCAGCCCCACCGCAGTCGCCAGCCCTACCGCGATTGCCCGTCCCACCACGACCTCGGCCCCCGGCACCGCCACCGCTCTGGCCAACGGCACCACCCCCAGCACCAAGGGCACCACCGCACCGGAGGAGAACGGCTGATGGACGCCGCATTGAAGACCCGCGCGGAGCGCGCCAGCCGGGACCTGGCCGACGCACCCGCCGAAGAGGTGCTGCGCTGGGCCGTCGACGAGTTCGGCACGAAGCTCGTAGTCGCCGCGTCGATGGCCGAGGCCGTCCTCGTCGACATGCTCGCGAAGATCCGCTCGGATATACCGGTCGTGTTCATCGACACCGGCTACCACTTCGCCGAGACGATCGGTACCCGCGACGCGGTGGCCGCCACGTACAACCTGCCGCTGATCAGCGTTCGGCCGCAGCTGACCGTCGCCGGCCAGGACGCCGTCCACGGCAAGGACCTGTACGCCAGCGACCCCGACCTGTGCTGCCGGATGCGCAAGGTCGTCCCGCTCGACCGGGCGCTCGCCCCGTACAAGGCGTGGGCCGCCGGCTCGCGCCGCGCTGAGTCGGCCGGCCGCCGCAGCCTGCCGGTCGTCGGCTGGGACGAGCGGCGCGGCAAGGTGAAGATCCACCCGCTCGCCACCTGGACCGACGAGGACGTCGAGCGCTACGTCGCCGAGAACAACGTGATCGTCAACCCGCTGCTGTCCGACGGCTACGAGTCGGTCGGCTGCTGGCCCTGCACCCAGCGCGGCACCGGCCGCGCCGGCCGCTGGGCCGGCTCGACGAAGACAGAGTGCGGAATCCACTGACATCGGTCCGCTCCGTCCGGGCGCGGCGCTCCGGCCTTGTGCTTGATTGCTTGCGCGTGGGCAGGACGGCGAGCTCGGGCGGGAAGGTTTTACCTGGTCCGCTCCGTCCGGGCGGCCCGCTCCGGCCCCCGAGGGAGCGCCGCTTGAAGGTCACCGGGTTGGGTCGGGCGGGAAGGTTTTACCTGGTCCGCTCCGTCCGGGCGGCACGCTCCGGCCCCCGAGGGAGCGCCGCTTGAAGGTCACCGGGTTGGGTCGGGCGGGAAGGTTTTACCTGGTCCGCTCCGTCCGGGCGGCACGCTCCGGCCCCTTGCTCGCTTCGCTCGCAAGGGACCTCCGCGTGCCGTCCTCCGGAGCGGACGTGCCCTGCGGCGACCTCCGCTGCGGCCCAACCCCCTTCGCTTCGCTCGGGGGCCGGGCCTCCGCGGAGGCGCGCCTCCGGGCCAGCTCGGTTGCGTGACGCTTGAACGTCGCGAATGGATATAGACGCTCGCTGTGGGGTCCACTTCGCTTCGCTCGTGGGCAGCGTTCGTACATGATCGGTACAACACATTTGATCGGTACGCTGCCCAGACGTTCCACGAGCGAAGCGAAGTGGGTCTGGGATAGCGGGGTTTTGGGTTCGTGACGTGCAGCGGCACGTAAGCGAGCTGGGTGCGGAGGCGTCCTCGCGGAGGCCCGGCCCACGAGCGAAGCGACGTGGGTTGGGCCGCAGCGAGGTCGCCGGAGCACCCGTCCGCGGAGGAGGACGCCGCGCGGAGGTCCCTTCCCGAAGCGAAGCGAGGGAAGGGGCCGGAGCGCGGCGCCCGGACGGAGCGGACCATAAGTACAGTTCGGTAACGTTCTGTGGGTGGCCAGTGGGGGGCAACGTGGCGCTGGCGCGTCGTCGCGTCCCGGCGGTGCGGGGGCGAGCCGCCGCGGCCATGTCTGGCTGGTCGGCGCTGGCCCTGGTGACCCGGGCCTGATTACTGTGCGTGGCGCCGAATTGGTCGCCGGCGCCGATGTGATCGTGAGTGATCTGGCGTCGGACGCGCTGCTTCACGGCTATGCCCGCGTTGGCGCCGAGATCGTGCGGGTTGGTCCGGATGGCCATGCGCGCGGCCAGGACGAGGTGAACGCGGTGCTGGTCGACTGGGCGCTGCGCGGCGCCCGCGTGGTGCGGCTAAAGGTGGGCGATCCGTATCTGCTGGGCCGGGGCGGCGAGGAGTCTGAGGCGTGCGCCGCCGCCGGCATCGGCGTGACCGTGGTGCCCGGTGTGTCGTCCGCGCTCGCGGGCCCGGCCTATGCCGGCATTCCGGTCACCCATCGGGGTATCGCGCAGGATGTTGCGATTGTCGCCGGCCACCTGCCGCCAGGCCATCCGGACTCGACGGTCGACTGGGCGGCTCTGGCCTCTCCGTCCCTCACCGTAGTGATCATGATGGGGGTCGCGCACCTGGTCGCGATCGCGGACGCGCTGCTCGCCGCCGGCCGCGAACCGACCACCCCCGTCGCCGTGGTCGAACGCGCCACGACCCCCACCCAGCGCGTGCTGCGCACCACGCTGGAGTCCCTGGGCGCGGACGCCGTCGAGACCGGGATCCGCTCGCCGGCCGTGATCGTCATCGGCGACGTCGCGGCCCGCATCGACGGCCGTGGCGCGGCGTCGCCCGGCCGGGGGGCGCCGCCGCGTCCGAGGCTCGCGCTCCCGGGCCCCGCGCCGGCCCGGCCGGCGGCGTCCGAGACCCCAGGGACCCCCGAGGCCCCAGGGAACCCCGATACCCCAAGTACTCCCGGAACATCGGGAATCTCCGGGACGTCGGCCACGCCCACGACGTCCAGGTTGGCGCGACCCTCATTCGCTCAGCGGAGTGGTGCCACCTGGGTCAGCCCGGAGGCGTCTGGGCAGGAGGACAGGCGGGAGAACGACGACAAGGGTGAGGCGTACTCGTCCCCGCCCGACCAGGAGGATGTCCGGATGGAGCGGATGGTCCTTCCTCCGCGGCCCGGGGTGGCTGGCGGCCCGCTGGCCGGCACGCGGGTGCTGGTGCCGCGCACCCGAGACCGTCCGAGCCTGCTCGCGCGCGACCTGCGCCGCCAAGGCGCGGACGTCGTCGAGACGGTGGTCTCGACGCTTGCCCCGGTCCCGGACGCCGGCCAGTTCCTGGACGCGCTGCCGGGTGCGGATGCGCTGGTGCTCGCCGACGCCGATGAGGTGTCCGCTGTCGTCGCGTTGCTGCGCGGTGCCGGGCGGGATGTGCGGGCGCTCGTCGGTCTCACCCTGGTGTGCGCATCCGAGTCGGCCGCCGTGGCGCTGGACGCGCTGGGGCTCGCGAGCGTCCGTTCGTCGAGCGAGGTACGGGTGGCGCACGTCGTCGTCACCGACATCCCGGTGACCGGCCTGCGCGTCGCCGTCTGCGCCGCCGCCGCGCCCCCGATGGGCGTTCGTACCGTCCGCCGGATTGCCTTGCAGGAGGATGTCCCGGCCCGGCCTGACCCGGTGGTCGCCGACGACCTGCGCCGCGGCGCGCTGCACGCCGTCGCGTTCGCCTCGTCGACCGCCGCACGGGTGACCGCCGAGCTCTATGGCCCGCTTCCGCCCGGCCTGCTGGTCGCCGCGATGGGCCGGCGGACGGTCGTCGCCTGCCGTGAGGCCGGCATCCGCGTCGACGCGGTCGCCGACGAGCCCGGCATCGCCGGCCTCGTCACCGCCATCGTCCGCCTCGTTGAGCTGAACGGCCGCCAGGCCTGATGCTCGGGCCGAGGCGTCCCACGAGCCCGTCCTGGAAGCCGGCAGATCACCGTCTTCCGGCAAGGCCACCAGCCACATGGTCGCGCTCCGGCGCTCCAGCTCAGGGCAGTCGGTCGGTAATGCGTGCGCGGACGGTGGCGATGACGCCGGGGTGCAGGCCGAGCGGCTCGGTGATGGCCCAGGTGGTGTGCGGGTGCGCCGTCTGTGCGGCGGTCAGTGCGTCGGGGATGTCGCGAGCCGTGTGGCGCCCCTCGAACAGGAAGAACGGATGCGCGATGATCTCCGTGCAGCCCGCATCGACGAGCGCCGCGTAACCGGCCGCGATGCCCGGCTCTAGGACGTCGAGAAAGGCCGCCTCCACCGCCTCCCAGGCAGGCTGGCCAGCCTCTGCCCCCGCCGAGAGCGCGGGCTCCTCGGCGAGCGCCCTGGCCAACGCCCGAACCGTCGCGTTGGCCGCCTCCCGCTTCGACCCATGCCCGATCACCAACAGACCCCGCATACGCACAGTCTGCCCGTGGCTGGCCAACCGAGAGCCCTGCGCCGTGACCGGCTCCGATCCCGAGCGCGGGCGCGGGCGCGGCTCTACCCATTGAGGAGGGTGATGGTGCGGCCTGCGGGGCTGGTGGTGGTGATTTTGGTGCGTTTGTCGATGGGGCGGGCGCGGGGGCGCTGGTCGAAGATCGCGAGGGTGCCGGTGTCGAGCTGGAGGCGGTCGAGGTAGCGGTCGAGTTGTTTGAGACCCTGGGGGAGGGGATTGGATCCACCGGGCCGCCAGGTTTTGATTTCGATGGCTTCGCGCTGGGTGTGGTGGGTGCCGTCGGGGGTTTGGTAGGGCCAGCGGATCTGGAGGTCGATCCGACCGGTGCCGACGGCGTATTCGCGGGCGATGTAGCCACCGCCGTTGACGACGCGTTGGAGGTAGCCCATGAGGATGAGCTGTGGGGCGACTTCGTGGTAGTAACCGCTTTTGGTGAGGAATTCACCGTGTTCGATCCACCAGTCGGCGAACTCGTCGAGCATCTTGGGGAAGTTGAAGCTATTGTCGGGGCGAATGAAGGAGCGTGGGTTTGCAGTGACGCTTTCTTCGATGCTGGAGGCGAGGACTCGGGCGATGACTTCGCGGTAGATCGGGTTGGCGACCCGGACGGGGGCTTTCCTGGCGATGAGGCCGAGGTCGCGGACGTAGCTGAGGTCGTCGTTGTAGGGGTCGAGGGTGAGGAGGTCGCCGGCGATGACGGGGCCGAGGATGCGTTGGACGCGGGGTTCGGCGAGCCGTGCGGCGAGGGAGTCGAGGTGTGTTGCCCGGGCGAGGATGAGCCGTTCTTTAGCTTTTTCGAGATGCTCGATCGTGACTGCCTCGGTGGGTGGTACCTGGATTTTCTCGATCACTTCGCGGGCGAGGGCATTGACGAGCCAAGGTTGGCCGCCGGTGAGTTCGTAGGCGTGTTCGACGGCGCCCGGGGCGAACTGTTGTCCGGTTTCGGTGGTGTGCTGGCCGTACAGCGTCGAGACGTCCTCGAGGGTAAAGTCTCCCAGCCGCAGCGACTCAACTTTGATGTTGAACGGGCTTGACGTCCCTAGGCGTGACGAGTCTCCGCCTGATGCCGCTCCGGGGACCCGCGGAATCGCGAAGCGATTTCGGGGGTGGCAATCGCGGACGTCGCGCAGGCCGCAGAGTGCTACCGAGGCGGGGAACTCGGCGGGCCGGTCGGTGAAGCCGTTGCGGAGCTGGCTGAGGACGCTGATCAGCGTCTGGCCCTGCAACGCGTCGATCTCGTCGAAGAACAGCACCAAGGGGCGTGGACAAACTTCCGCCCACGCCCGCAGAGCGGTCCCCAGCCGGGCCGCGGGCGGCGCTTCTGGCCACGGCGGTGGCCACAGTTCGGCTGACAGCGACGTCTCCGCCGCCTCCCGAATCCACTGAAGAATGCCGAGCGTCGCCGCGTCGAAATCGTCACCCGCGGCGCGTGCGCCCTCACACGAGAATCGCACCGCGGCGTACCGGCTCTGGCCTGTCAGCTCGCGCGCGAGTGCTATCAGCGCCGTTGTCTTCCCCGTCTGCCGCGGAGCGTGGACGACGAAGTACCCCTCCTGCGCCACCAGCCCGGGAACCTCGGGCAGCCGCGACAAGGCAGAGACCATGTAGTCGGTCGCTGGCCGACACGGGCCGGCCGTATTGAAACGACGCCCCATCGACCGTCACACTCCTCGGCCCGAGTGATACCGCTGGTCAGCCTACCCGCCGACCAAAGATCAACGATCAGCGGCTGCGTTCGAGGCGGACGACCTGTCTGGGCGGAACACCTAGGCCAAGCGGCGTGGCCCGGACGGAGCGGACCAGGAAACAACCTTCCGCACCATGTGAGGTGCCCTGCCTCCGCGCTGAGAGCCCACCTCGACCATGACGTTCAAGCACGACGCAACCACGCTGGCCCGGAGGCGTGCCTCCGCGGAGGCCCGGCCCCCGAGCGAAGCGAACGGGGTCCCTGCGGAATCGGCGAAGCCGATTTCGGAGGTCGTGGTTGGGCCGCAGCGGAGGTCGCCGGAGGGCACGTGAGCGGAGGAGGACGCGGCGCGGAGGTCCCTTCCCGAAGCGAAGCGAGGGAAGGGGCCGGAGCGCCGCGCCCGCACGGAGCGAACCAGCTACACAGTTCCGTCGTCGGAGCTGTGGCCGGGGAAGACCTTGGCGGACGGGTCGATGACCGGGGCCGCGTTGTTCACGGCGGTGGCGGCCTCGCCGAAGCCGGTGGCGATCAGGCGGACCTTGCCGGGGTACTCGGTGATGTCGCCGGCGGCGAAGATCCGCTCCACGCCGGTGAACATGGTCGAGTCGACCACGATGTGCCGCTTGTCGATGTTCAGGCCCCAGCGGGTGAGCGGGCCGAGGTCGGCGGTGAAGCCGAGCGCGGCGACGACGGCCTGGGCCTCGCGGACCTGGCGCTCGCCGGTCTTGCTGTGGACGAGTTCGACCTTCTCGATCCGCTCGTCGCCGGTGATGGCGGCCACCTCGGTGAAGGTGAGAACCTCGCAGGCGGAGGCGAGGACCCGGTCGACGGTGTGCTGGTGGGCGCGGAACTTGTCCCGGCGGTGCACCACGGTGACGGACCTGGCCAGCGGCTCGAGCGCCAGCGCCCAGTCGAACGCGCTGTCGCCGCCGCCGACGACCACGACGTCGAGGTCGCGGTAGTCGTCCAGCCGGGGGACGAAGTACACGAGGCCGCGGCCGAGGTGCTCGGTGCCGGTCGGCAGCGGGCGCGGGGTGAAGGTGCCGAGGCCGCCGGTGATGACGATGACCTTGGCCCGTACCCGCAGGCCCTGCGCGCTGGTCACGACCACGGCGTCCGGCTCGTGGGTGACCTCGGCTGCCTGGTGGCCGAGCAGGTAGGTGGGGTTGAACGGTGCCGCCTGCTCCACCAGGGCGTTCACCAGCTCGCGCCCGCGGATGGCCGGGAAGCCCGCGATGTCGTAGATGACCTTCTCCGGGTACATTGCGGTCACCTGGCCGCCCGGCTCGGGCAGCGAGTCCATCAGTGCGACCGACATGCCACGGAAGCCCGCGTAGTAGGCGCCGAACAGGCCGGCCGGGCCGGCGCCGACGATGAGCATGTCGACCGACTGGTCGACGGACGTGTCACCCATGGCGTATCTCCATCTGCTGGCAGCCGGCCCTTGGCCCTGAGAATCCGTGGCCCTGAGAATCACTGCGAGCCCTGGTGGGCCCGGACTATCGACGACCCGCCCGCACACATGGGGCAACGCCTCGGCCGGGCTGAGACCTTCCGCGCGCCCCACCGTGCCGAGCCCCAGGCTTGGTTCGAGCCACTGGAGTACTCCTAGGGCCTCATATTGCCCGACACCCCGGTCACGCGCCTTGATCCGGCTTGTCGGAGAGTCGGCCGTCTCACGGCACACCGGTGACGAGGGTGCCGCATGGCGGCGTTTGGACAGGTCTGGCGGGTTCGGGGCATTAGGGGGCGTTCGGCGGTGTTCGGGGGGATGGTGACGACCGTCGCGCTGTCTGCCTGGCAAAGGTCAGAACCTCGACAAGTTGGCCGAGGTCAGCGGCGGGCGGGTTACCGTCGGCCAGTACGAGGCCAGAGGTCCCGGAAGTAGCGATCTTTACTCTCGACAGCCGCGATGCGGCGCGTTTTGGATCTTTGGCCGGCAGGCGAGCCGTGCGGGATGGAATCCGGATCATGGCGCAGGTGTGCAGACGATCGTGGACGATAAGGTGAGGTCGACGAGCGGGGTGGCAGTGTCGGAACGATCGGCGTGGACGGAGCGGTCCGCGGGCCCACGGGTTCCCGGTGAGCCGTTGCGTTCCGCCGACCCGCACATGATCGGCCGGTACGAGCTGCTCAGTCGGCTCGGCGCCGGCGGGATGGGCGCCGTCTACCTCGGGCGCGGCCCGGACGGTCGGCAGGTCGCGATCAAGGTGATTCGCGGCGAGCTCGCCAACGATCCCGAGTTCCGCGCCCGCTTCGGCGACGAGGTCACGGCTGCCCGGCGCGTGGCGCCCTTCTGCACCGCCGAGGTGCTCGACGCCGACCCCGACGCCCGCCAGCCCTACCTGGTCACCGAGTACATCGACGGCAAAAGGCTCGACTCGGTCGTCGAGGAGTCCGGGCCGCTGGGCAAGTCGACGCTGCAGGGCGTCGCCGTCGGCGTCGCGAGCGCGCTGACCGCGATCCACGGCGCCGGGATCGTCCACCGCGACCTCAAGCCCAGCAACGTCATGCTGTCCTACTCCGGCCCGCGAGTGATCGACTTCGGGATTGCCCGGGCGCTGGACGCCGTCGCGGGCCGTACTCGCTCGGGCATCGTGCTCGGGTCGCTCGGCTGGATGGCCCCCGAGCAGATGGAGGGCAGCCCGGTCGGGCCGGCGACCGACATCTTCGCCTGGGGTCTGCTGATCGGCTACGCCGCGACGGGCACCCACCCCTACGGCGAGGGCACCTTCTACGAGATCTCCGAGCGGGTGCTCGCCGGCCGGCCCGACCTTTCCGGCATACCGGCGGATCTGCGTCCGGTCATCGCCTCGGCCCTGGGCCGTGACCCGCGGCTGCGTCCGTCCGCGGACCAGATCCTGCTCACCCTGCTGGGCGAGACGGGCCGGGGCAACGTTCGAGCGGCCGCCAGCCGAGTAATCGGTGGCACCTGGCCGGGCGTCGCGGCGGGCGCCGCCGGGCTCGACCCGACCCGGATCGGCGGCCCGACCGAGGCCCCGCGTCACGGCGGTTCCGGCAGCGGCGCCGGTGGCGGGGGAGCGGCCGGGTACGGCGTCGGCGCGGGTGCCCGTGGCGACTCGGCGTACCGAGGCGGGCAGGGATCCGGCAGCCGTCAGCCCGACGGATACGCGGCGGGCGGCCGCTACGGCGGGTCCGCCGACCCTCGAGTCGACGGCCGGCCGAGTGCCGACGCCGGCTATGACGCCAATGCCGGTTATGGCGCCGGCTACCCGGCGGGCGCGGGTGGGGCTGCGGCCCGGGCTGGACGGGACCCGAACCGGCGGCCCCGCGGCGGCGCCTACATCCGGTACGAGGATCCGCACGCTCCGGTTCCGGCACCCGCACCGGCTCCGGCGCCTCGGCGGCCAGCCGTGCGCGAGCCGGCGCCCTACCGCCCCCCGTACCAGCCGCCGCCCGCCGCGGCCCGCCCGGCACCTCCCGCACCGCCGGCACCTCCCGCACCGCCGCCCGCTCCGGCGCCGCGCGCTGAGCGCCCCGCCCGGCGCCGGCGCCGTGTCCGCCTGCGTATCCCGTTCAAGAAGACGATCCTGTTCGTGTTGATCGTTCTGGTCCTGCTGTCGGCGGCCGACCAGATCGCGAGCGCGATCGACAAGAAGCGCCAGGCGCTCTGGGACCGGGCGGTGAACCGGGTGGAGCAGCAGATCGACGAGTGGCGCGGCCAGGCGAAGGACGGCGTCGACGACGGGCTGCAGGGCCAGCTGGACCAGCTGCCGGGCAAGTTGCAGGATCGCTTCGAGGGCGCACAGAGCACCGGCGGCACGGGCGGCTAGCCGCGAGACAGTTCGCCGCCGGCGACCGTCTACTCTGGGTGACCGAATTCCAGACAGAACGTGTTCTGGGTGCATGATGAAGGTGCCTGGCAGGTACAACCCCGTTATGGCGAACTTCACGCAGCGGGTCTCGGAGATGCTGCACAACCCGAAGGCCCAGGAGATGATCAACAAGGTCAAGTCCCAGGCGACCAAGCCAGAGAACAAGGCGAAGATCACGCAGCTCAAGGACAAGCTGCGCAACCGTGGCCCATCCTCGAGTAGCGGCTCGTCCTCGGGCGGGCATGGCGGCTCCGGGTATTGATTTTCTGCCCCGCTCCGTGCGGGGTGGTGGCGGCTGGCAGCTCGGTTGCGTGACGCTTGAACGTCACTAGCGGAGTAGTCCCCTACGGGGCACACCGTGCTGGGTTGCTGGTTCGCTCCGTCCGGGCGGAGCGAACCAGCAACCCAGATAGCATCGGGCGGGTGAGCGAGATCCGATCCTTGTTGGCCCGGGCTGCCGATGGTGGGCGGATCACGCCCGAAGAGGCGCTGTTGCTGTACACGCAGGCGCCGCTGCATGACCTCGGGCAGGCCGCGGACGCCGTGCGGCGGCGGCGTTTCCCGGACGGCATCGCGACCTACATCATCGACCGCAACATCAACTACACCAACGTCTGCGTGACCGCCTGCAAGTTCTGTGCCTTCTACCGGGCGCCGAAGCATGCTGAGGGCTGGGTCCGTGACGTCGATGACATCGTTGCCAAGTGTGGTGAGGCGGTCGAGCTGGGCGCGACCCAGATCATGCTGCAGGGCGGCCATCACCCCGAGTTCGGCATCGAGTGGTACGAGAACGCCTTCTCCGCGATCAAGGCGGCATTTCCCCAGCTGGCGCTGCACTCGCTCGGCGCGAGTGAGGTTGTGCACATCGCCCGCACCTCTGGCCTGACGCACGAGGAGGTCATCGTCCGGCTGCGGGACGCCGGCCTGGACAGCTTCGCCGGCGCCGGCGCCGAGATCCTCACCGAGCGGCCGCGTGCCGCGATCGCGCCGCTCAAGGAGCCCGGCCACGTCTGGCTGTCGGTCATGGAGACCGCCCACGGCCTCGGCCTGGAGTCGACGGCGACGTTCATGATGGGCACCGGCGAGACCAACGCCGAGCGGATCGAACACATGCGGATGATCCGTGATGTCCAGGACCGAACCGGGGGCTTCCGCTCGTTCATCCCGTGGACCTACCAGCCGGAGAACAACCACCTGCGCGGGCGTACCCAGGCGACGACGTTCGAGTACCTGCGCCTGGTCGCCGTCGCGCGGCTGTTCTTCGACAACGTCGCGCACCTGCAGGGTTCCTGGCTCACCACCGGCAAGGAGGTCGGCCAGCTCACCCTGCACCTGGGCGCCGACGACCTGGGCTCGGTGATGCTGGAAGAGAACGTCGTCTCCTCCGCCGGCGCCCGGCACCGGACGAACCGGACCGAGCTGATCCACCTGATCCGCGCGGCGGACCGGATCCCCGCCCAGCGGGACACCCTGTACAACCACCTGGTCGTGCACCGCGACCCGGCCGACGACCCAGTGGACGAGCGGGTCGCCTCGCACTTTTCGTCCACCGCGCTCCCGCTCGTCCAGGCGAGCTGACCGGCGTGGTGGCGGCGCAGCCGGACAATCCCGAGGTGGCGGCGCGGCCGGAAGGCTCCGGCCGGGGTATACGGGCCGGGCTGGACAAACGGCCGGACGAGGTCGCGGCGATGTTCGACCAGGTGGCGCGCCGCTATGACGTGACGAACGCGGTGCTGTCGGCCGGCCTGGACCGCCGCTGGCGCAAGGCGACAGCGGCGGCGTTGCGGCTCGGGCCGGGGCAGCGGGTGCTCGATCTCGCGGCTGGCACCGCGACTTCGTCGCGTGCGTTCGCCGCCGCCGGTGCGGACGTCACCGCCTGCGACTTCTCCGTCGGCATGTTGCGCGCCGGGCAGGTGCGGCTCGCCCGCCGTCCGCCGGAGAGCGGGGCGGTCCGGCTGGTCGCCGGTGACGGGCTGCGGCTGCCGTTCCCGGACGCGTCCTTCGACCGGGTGACGATCTCCTTCGGCCTGCGCAACGTCGCCGACGTGCCGCGTTGCCTCGCGGAGCTGCGACGGGTGACCCGGCCGGGCGGGCGACTGGTCGTCTGCGAGTTCAGCCGGCCGACCTGGGGGCCGATGCGGCGGGTGTACCTGGAGTACCTGATGCGCGCACTGCCGGCGGTGGCCCGCGCGGTTAGCAGCAGCGCCGACTCCTACGTCTATCTGGCCGAGTCGATCCGAGCCTGGCCGGCCCAGTCCGACCTCGCCGACACCCTGAAGGCCGCCGGCTGGACCAAGGTGAGCTGGCGCAACCTGACCGGTGGGATCGTTGCTCTTCACTACGGTGACTGCTGACTGAGAGTTGCTTCTGGGCCGTTTGGGGCCCGGGGTCCCTGCGCCCCACACGGCCCAGAAGCAACTACTCGGCCCGGTTGGTGGTGGGCTGGTCGGGTTGCTGTGAGGTGTCTTAGCGGCGCATCTTGGGTGGTTCTGTAACGGTCTGTCGCCGAGCCTGTTCCGCTAGCGTCGCCGCCTTGTTACGTTTCGTAGTGACCTTGAAGTGGTCATCAGCCCATCTGCGCGCTGAACCGTCCTGGTTGATGCCAATGGCGGTGTGAGCGCCTACACTCGGCCGTGGCGGAACGCTCGTGAAGAAATTCACGAGCGCCGCGGGGAACGTACGGTCAACAGCCGGCGAACAGCCGGGTGCGCATCGCCCATGCCCAAGGATCCGTGGTGGGACAGCGGAACCTCAGCCTGGCGGGGCGGTGTGGGACCTGGCGAAGCATCGGTTGTCGGTGGGGAGATTCGGGTGACGGAGAGCGCGACGCGGTCGGCCGGCGCGGCAGGCGCCGACGCCGACGTGATCGTCGTCGGTGCCGGTCCCGCTGGTTCGGCGGCCGCATACCACCTCGCGAACACCGGCCTGGACGTACTTCTGCTGGAGAAGGCCTCCTTCCCGCGCGACAAGGTCTGCGGGGACGGGCTCACGCCGCGGGCGGTCGCGAGCCTCGTGCGGATGGGCATCGACACTGGGCCAGTTCGCACCGGGCCAGTTCGCACCGGGCCCGCCCGCCCGGCGGCGACGGCCAGGCCCACCCTGGCGAAAGGCCCGCGACTGCCGGGCGCCGGGGCGGACACCGCAGCCGGGAACGCCGACGCCGCCGCGGATGCCGCGGGCGCCGAGGTGGAGGACGGGGTCGAGGCGGACTCCGGCTGGGCGCGCAACAAGGGCCTGCGGATCATCGGCGGCGGCCTGCGGCTGGAGCTGCCATGGCCGGAGCTCGCGAGCTTCCCCGACTACGGGCTGGTCCGCCCGCGCTCCGACTTCGACGAGCTGCTCGCCCGCACCGCCCAGAAGGCCGGCGCCCGGCTGCACGAGGGCACGACGGTCGCGGGCGTCGTCCGGGACGGACGAACCGGAAGGGTGGTCGGAGTCACAGCCCGCGCGGGCACCGACCGCGAGCCGGTCACCTACCGCGCCCCGGTCGTCGTCGCGGCCGACGGCAACAGTGCCCGGCTCGCGCTCTCGCTCGACATCCGCCGCCGGGACGACCGGCCGCTGGGCGTCGCGGTCCGGCGCTACTACCGCAGCCCGCGCACCCACGACGACTACCTCGAGTCCCACCTGGAGCTGTGGGAGGGCAAGCCGAACGCAAGCCGGCTGCTGCCCGGCTACGGCTGGATCTTCGGCATGGGCGACGGGACGAGTAACGTCGGCCTCGGCATCCTGAACACCACCCCGGCGTTCGGCAACACCGACTACCGGGACCTGCTGCGCCGCTGGCTCGCCGCGCTGCCGCCGGAGTGGGGCTACACCGAGGACAACGCGACCGGCCCGGTCCGCGGCAGTGCCCTGCCGATGGGCTTCAACCGCACCCCGCACTACACCGACGGCGTGCTGCTCGTCGGGGACGCGGCCGGGATGGTCAACCCGTTCAACGGCGAGGGCATCGCCTACGCGATGGAGTCCGGTGAGCTCGCCGCCGAGGTGGTCGCGCAGGCGCTGGCCAGGACGAGCGACGCCGCCCGGGAGAAGGCGCTGCACCAGTATCCCGAGGCGGTGCGGGCCCGTTACGGCGGTTACTACACGCTCGGACGAGTCTTCGTGAACCTCATCGGCAACCCGACCGTGATGCGGCTGGCGACGAAGTACGGGCTGCCGCACCCGGTGCTGATGAGGTTCATGTTGAAGATCATGGCGAACCTCACCGACCCCCGGGGAGGTGATGCGCACGACCGGGTGATCAACGCGCTGTGCCGACTGGCACCGAGCGCGTAGAGCCCGAGCGCGTGCGTGTAGAAAGCGAGGCGATCCATCAGCCGAAGGCCGGCGAGAAATCACCGCCGTGACTGGCTGAACGGCACCACCAAGAGCGCAACGGCACCACAAGCAATGGCACTACAGGCAATGGCATCACGAAGACAGGCCTCCGGCGAGTCGGTCCTGACCGACCGGAGGCGACGCAGGCAGCCCGGCGCACGGCCGGCCACACATTCTCTGGAGAGAGGAGCTCGGCATGCTCTCCAACTACGTGCCGATCCTCGTCCTGATCGCGATAGCCACGGCGTTCGCGGTCGGGTCGGTCGTGATCAGCATGTTGGTCGGGCCGAAGCGGTTCAACCGGGCGAAGCTCGACGCCTACGAGTGCGGTATCGAACCGACGCCGCACGAGGCCGGCCCGCGCCGGTTCCCGGTGAAGTTCTATCTCATCGCGATGCTCTTCATCGTCTTCGACATCGAGATCATCTTCCTGTATCCGTGGGCGGTCGCCTTCGGCGGGCTCGGCGTTTTCGGCCTCGTCGAGATGGTGCTGTTCGTGGCAACGGTGTTCGTCGCCTACGCGTACGTCTGGCGGCGGGGAGGCCTGGAATGGGACTAGAGGAGAAGCTGCCCGGCGGCGTGCTTCTCGGCAGCGTCGAGAAGCTCGCGGGACTGGGCCGCAAGTCGTCGCTGTGGCCGGTGACGTTCGGCCTGGCGTGTTGCGCGATCGAGATGATGGGCACCGGCGCGGCGCGGTATGACCTCGCCCGCTTCGGCATGGAGGTCTTCCGGGCGAGCCCCCGCCAGGCCGACCTGATGATCGTGGCCGGTCGGGTCAGCCAGAAGATGGCCCCGGTGCTGCGCCAGATCTACGACCAGATGGCCGAGCCCAAGTGGGTGCTGGCCATGGGCGTCTGCGCCTCCAGCGGCGGCATGTTCAACAACTATGCGATCGTGCAGGGCGTCGACCACATCGTCCCGGTCGACATGTACCTGCCCGGCTGCCCGCCGCGTCCCGAGATGCTGATGGACGCGATCATCAAGATCCACCGGAAGATCCAGACCGGCCCGGTGTCCGGCAAGCTGGAGCGCACCGAGATCGGCCAGTCCCCGTACCCGAAGCCGATCGAGGTCGCCACCGCCCAGTCGGCGCTGCCGGCGGGCAGCCTCGACACCCGGACCCTGTCGGTCAACGACCGCAAGCGGTTCAAGATGCCCGCCGACGCTCCGCTGCCGGTCGGCCGCGGCGCCGTCGAGCCCGCGGCGCTGGACGCGCGCCGCCCGGCCGCGGTCACCCCGCCGTCGGTGTTCGGCCGGCGCAAGCAGCTCCCCGTCGCCGGGCAGCCGGCGACCACCGGCCGGCTCGACGACCTGTTCGATGCCGAGCCGACGGACGACGTTCACGGCCGCGACGGCGGACCGACCACCGAGGACCTGGGCTGATGAGTGATCTGGTACCGAACGGGGTCGCCGGCCGTCGGCACGACGCCTTCGGCGCGAAGGGCTCCGGCGACACCTCCGGCTTCGGCGGGCTGGTCGCCCCGGCGCCGGTCCTGGGGTCCAGCGAGCGGCCGTTCGGCGACGACGCGGCGGACGGGATCTACGACGCGCTGGAGCGGGCGTTCCCCGGCCTCGACGAGGCGATCGAGCGGGTCGTGTTCGACCGGGGCGAGCTGACGCTGTACGTGGGCCGCGAGCACCTGCTCGCCGTCGGGCAGGTGCTGCGAGACGACCCGGCGCTGCGCTTCGAGCTGCTGTCCTCGGTGTCCGGCGCCGACTACCCGGACGACCCCACCGGGCGTCGTCTGCACTCGGTGGTCCACCTGGCGTCGCTGACCCACCGGCGCCGGATCCGGGTCGAAGTGTCCGTGTCCGTCGAGGACCCGGCGATGCCGAGCCTCACCCCGCTGTGGCCGACGGCGGACTGGCACGAGCGGGAGACCTACGACTTCTTCGGGATCGTCTACGAGGGCCACCACGGGCTGACTCGGATCATGATGCCGGACGACTGGGTGGGCCACCCGCAGCGCAAGGACTACCCGCTCGGCGGCATCCCGGTGGACTACAAGGGCGCCCAGGTGCCCCCGCCCGAGAAGCGCCGGAGCTACTCGTGACCCAGATCGTGATCGCCAGCACGCTTGGCCCGTTTGAAGGTGCGTCATGACCACCGACACGCACACCACGCCCGGTGCGGCCCCGTACGAGGCCGGCTTCACCGAGTCCGGCGCGAACCGCGTCTACACGGTCACCGGTGGTGACTGGGAGCAGGTCATCGGCGCCGGTGAAGAGGGCGCCGAGCGGATCGTCGTCAACATGGGCCCGCAGCACCCGTCGACGCACGGCGTGCTGCGCCTCGTCCTCGACATCGAGGGCGAGACGGTCCGCCAGACCAGGCTGGTCATCGGCTACCTGCACACCGGCATCGAGAAGAGCTGCGAGTTCCGCACCTGGACGCAGGCGGTCACCTACCTGACCCGGGCGGACTACCTCTCCCCGCTGTACAGCGAGACGGCGTTCTGCCTCTCGGTGGAGCGGCTGCTCGGCATCACCGACCAGATCCCGGACCGGGCGACCGTCATCCGCGTGCTGGTGATGGAGCTGCAGCGGATCTCGTCGCACCTGGTGGGCCTGGCCACCTCCGGCATGGAGCTCGGCGCGACCACCGCGATGATCGTCGGTTTCCGCGAGCGTGAGAAGATCCTCGACCTGCTCGAGCTGATCACCGGCCTGCGGATGAACCACGCCTACGTCCGGCCCGGCGGCCTCGCCCAGGACCTCCCGGACGGCGCCGAGAAGGCGATCATGGAGTTCCTGGTCGACATGCCGGGGCGGATCAAGGAGTACCACCGGCTGCTGACCGGTCAGCCGATCTGGAAGAACCGGATGATCGACGTCAACTACCTGGACGCCGCCTCCTGCCTCGCGCTCGGCGTCACCGGGCCGATCCTGCGCGCCGCCGGCCTGCCGTGGGACCTGCGCAAGACGCAGCCCTACTGCGGCTACGAGACGTACGAGTTCGACGTCCCGACCGCCACCGAGGCCGACTCCTTCGCCCGCTACCTGGTGCGGCTGGAGGAGATGGGCGAGTCCCTGAAGATCATCGAGCAGTGCCTGGACAAGCTGGCCGCTCTCGGCCCCGGCCCGGTGATGGTCGCGGACAAGAAGATCGCCTGGCCGGCGCAGCTGTCCGTCGGCTCCGACGGCATGGGCAACTCGCTCGAGCACATCCGCAAGATCATGGGCACCTCGATGGAGGCCCTGATCCACCACTTCAAGCTGGTCACCGAGGGCTTCCGGGTACCGCCCGGCCAGGTCTACACGGCGATCGAGGGCCCGCGCGGCGAGCTTGGCTGCCACGTCGTCAGCGACGGCGGCACGCGGCCCTACCGGGTCCACCTGCGCGACCCAAGCTTCGTCAACCTGCAGGCGGTGCCCGCGATGACCGAGGGCGGGCAGGTCGGCGACGTCATCGTCGCGGTCGCCTCGGTCGACCCGGTCCTCGGGGGAGTTGATCGTTGATGACTGAGGTATCGCAGGCCAAGGTCGGGCCGGTGGCACCCCCGGCCAAGATCGGGCCGTTCTCGGACGAGATTCGGGCCGCCGCCCGGGAGATCGTCGCCCGCTACCCGGCCGGCAAGCAGCGCTCGGCGCTGCTGCCGATGCTGCACCTGGTCCAGGCCGAAGAGGGCTACGTCACCGCCGAGGGAGTCGAGTTCTGCGCCCAGCAGCTCGGCATCACGGCGGCCGAGGTCAGCGCGGTCGCGACCTTCTACACGATGTACAAGCGCCGCCCGGTCGGTGACTGGCTGGTCTCGGTCTGCACGAACCTGTCGTGCCGGCTGGTGGGCGGCGAGGACGTCTACCAGCGGATCTCCAAGAAGCTCGGAGTCGGGCACGACCAGACGACCGCCGACGGCTCGATCACCCTCGAGCACGCCGAGTGCCTGGCGGCCTGCGACTACGCGCCGGTGATGACCGTCAACTACGAGTTCTACGACGGCGTAGACGAGGACGCGGCCGAGGGCATCGTGGACGCGCTGGCGCGCGGCGAGCGCCCGGCGCCCACCCGCGGCGGCCCGCTCTGCACCTTCGCCGAGATCTCCCGCCAGCTCGCCGGGTTCGAGGACCCTCGGCCCGAAGGTATCGCGGGTGTCGGCTTCCTCGAGCCGTCGGTCGCGGGCCTGACAGTCGCCGAGCAGGCTGGCTGGCAGGGCGAGATCGCGCACACCGACTCCGCCGGCGGCCCGGCCGGCGCGGCGCCCGTCGCCGATGTGGTGCCGGACAAGGCGCCCGCGGATGGCGCCCGGTCCGGAGCGGCTCCAGCCGCCGCCCCGACCCCTGCCGCTCCGGCCTCTTCTCAGACATCGGCCGCTTCTGCCGCCCAGCAGACATCGGCCGCTCCTGCCGCCCAGCAGACAAAGGGGGCGTGACGATGCCCGTCACCCCGGTTCTCACCGCGCACTGGAAGGTGCCGGGCATCTGGACGCTCGACACCTACGTCGACCAAGGCGGCTACGCCTCGGTGCGCACCGCGTTCGGCCAGGGTCCGGACGACATCATCAAGATGGTCAAGGATTCCGGCCTGCGCGGCCGCGGTGGCGCCGGCTTCCCGACCGGGATGAAGTGGAGCTTCATCCCGCAGGGCGATGGCAAGCCGCACTACCTGGTCATCAATGCCGACGAGGGCGAGCCGGGCACCTGCAAGGACGCCCCGCTGATGATGACCGACCCGCACTCGCTGATCGAGGGCATCATCGTCGCCGCCTACGCGGTGCGCGCGAACCGCGCCTACGTCTACCTGCGCGGCGAGCTGATCCACGCCGCCCGGCGGCTGCGCAACGCCACCGCCGAGGCGTACCGGGCCGGCTACCTCGGCAAGGACATCCTCGGCAGCGGCTTCGACCTCGACCTGGTGATCCACTCCGGCGCCGGCGCGTACATCTGCGGCGAGGAGACGGCCCTGCTGGACTCGCTGGAGGGCCGCCGCGGCCAGCCTCGGCTGCGCCCGCCATTCCCGGCGACGCACGGCCTGTACAACTCGCCGACGGTGGTCAACAACGTCGAGACGATCGCCTCGGTGCCGTTCATCGTCAACCACGGCGTCGAGTGGTTCCGCTCGATGGGCACCGAGAAGTCCCCGGGGCCGAAGATCTACAGCCTCTCCGGCCACGTCACCCGGCCGGGGCAGTACGAGGCGCCGATGGGCACGACGCTGCGCGAGCTGCTGGAGATGGCCGGCGGTATCCGCGGCGGCCGGCAGCTCAAGGCGTGGACGCCCGGTGGCTCGTCGACGCCGATGCTGACCGCCGAGCACCTCGACGTCCCGCTGGACTTCGACGGCGTGATGGCCGCCGGCTCGCTGCTCGGCACCGCCGCGCTGATGATCATGGATGACACGGTGGAGATGCTGCCGGTCGTCCGCCGGCTCACCCAGTTCTACGCGCACGAGTCCTGCGGCAAGTGCACGCCGTGCCGCGAGGGCACCACCTGGATGGTGCAGATCCTGTCCCGGATGGAGCGCGGCCAGGGCGACCCGAGCGACATCGACACGCTGACGGACGCCTGCGACAACATCTTCGGCCGGGCGTTCTGCGCGCTCGCCGACGGCGCGGTCTCGCCGATCGTCTCCGGCATCAAGCACTTCCCGGAGGAGTTCGCCGCGGCGGCCCAGCCCCGGCCCGAGGTTGCGGCCCAGGCCGCCAGCAACGGGTCGGGCGCGCTGGCAGGAGCGCACTGACATGGCATCGGGATCTTCAGTGATCATGGAAGTGGTCGGAATATGACAGTCACCGCGGACGCGTCGGCTGGGCCGGGCGGGCCTCCCGCCCCGCCGCCCGACCACGTCACGCTGACCATCGACGGGCTGCCGATCAGCGTCCCCAAGGGCACGCTGATCATTCGCGCCGCCGAGCAGCTGGGCATCGAGGTCCCGAGGTTCTGCGACCACCCGCTGCTCGACCCGGTCGGCGCCTGCCGGCAGTGCATCGTCGAGGTCGAGGGCCAGCGCAAGCCGGTCGCCGCCTGCACGACGACGGTCGCCGCCGACATGGTGGTCAAGACGCAGCTGACGTCCCCGGTCGCCGAGAAGGCGCAGGCCGGGACGATGGAGTTCCTGCTGCTCAACCACCCGCTGGACTGCCCGGTCTGCGACAAGGGCGGCGAGTGCCCGCTGCAGAACCAGGCGATGGCCAACGGCGGGTCCGAGTCGCGCTTCAAGGAAGAGAAGCGGACCTACCCGAAGCCGCTCGCCATCTCCTCGGAGATCCTGCTCGACCGGGAGCGGTGCGTGCTGTGCGCCCGCTGCACCCGGTTCTCCGCGCAGATCGCCGGCGACCCGTTCATCGACCTGTTCGAGCGGGGCGCCGCCGAGCAGGTCGGCGTCGCGGGCGACGAGCCGTTCTCGTCCTACTTCTCCGGCAACACGGTGCAGATCTGCCCGGTCGGCGCGCTCACCAGCGCCGCCTACCGGTTCCGCTCCCGCCCGTTCGACCTGGTCTCCACGCCGACGGCGTGCGAGCACTGCGCGTCGGGCTGCTCGCTGCGCACCGACCACCGCCGCGGCACCGTGATGCGCCGCCTCGCCGGTGACGACGGCGCGGTCAACGAGGAGTGGAGCTGCGACAAGGGCCGGTTCGCGTTCACGTACGCCCGCCAGGCCGACCGGCTGACGAGCCCGCTGATCCGCGACGACGAGACCGGCGAACTGGTCGAGGTCAGCTGGACCGAGGCCCTCGAGTACGCGGCGCAGGGCCTTGCCGAGACCCGCGACCGCCACGGCGTCGGGGTGCTCGCCGGCGGCCGGCTCACCCGTGAGGACGCCTACGCCTACGCGAAGTTCGCCCGGCTGGCGCTGCGCACCAACGACATCGACTTCCGCGCCCGGCCGCACTCGGCCGAGGAGGAGGCGTTCCTCGGGCACGCGGTCGCCGGCACCGGGATCGGCGTCAGCTACGCCGACCTGGAGGCCGCCCCCGCCGTCCTGCTCGTCGCGTTCGAGCCGGAGGAGGAGTCGCCGATCGTCTTCCTGCGGCTGCGCAAGGCGGTTCGCGCGAAGGGCACGGCCGTCTACTCGGTCGGGCCGGTCGCGACCCGTGCGCTCGGCAAGCTCGCCGGCACGCTGCTGCCGGTGGTCCCGGGCGGCGAGGCCGACCTGCTCGCCGGCCTCGCCGGTGGGCGCCCCGGGCCGGACGGCGAGCTGGCGGCGGGCGTCGCCGAGGCGCTGCGCGCGCCCGGCGCCGTGATCCTGGTCGGCGAACGGGCCGCCGAGGCGCCCGGCGCGCTGACCGCGGCGCTGCGCCTGGCCGAGGCGACCGGTGCCCGGCTCGGCTGGGTGCCGCGCCGGGCGGGCGAGCGCGGCGCGCTCGCCGCCGGCGCCTTCCCGTCGCTGCTGCCCGGCGGCCGCCCGGTCGCCGACCCGGCGGCGCGCACAGAGGTCGAGGCGGTCTGGGGAACTTCGGTTCCCGGCGCGCCCGGCCGCAGCACCGCCGAGATCCTCGCCGCCGCGGCCCTCGAGAACGCCGGGCTGGACGCCCTCGTCGTCGCCGGCGTCGACGTCGAGGACCTGCCGGACCCGGCGGCGGCGCTCGAGACGCTCGCGACCGTGCCGTTCCTGGTCTCCCTGGAGGTCCGCCGCTCGGCCGTCGCCGAGGTCGCCGACGTGGTGTTCCCGGTCGCGCCGGTCGCGGAGAAGGCCGGCTCGTTCGTCGACTGGGAGGGCCGGCTGCGCCCGTTCCAGCGGGCGTTGGAAACCCAGGCATTGCCGGACCTGCGGGTGCTGCACCTGCTGGCCGCCAAGCTGGGCGTCGACCTCGGCGTCGGTGACGTCGGCGCCGCCGCCCGCGAGCTCGCCGCGCTCGGCCGGGCCGGCGCCGAGGTCGCCCGAGTTCCGGCGCCCGCCGTCTCGGCCACCGTGCGGGTCGTCCCGCCCGCCGGGCAGGCCGTGCTCGCGAGCTGGCACCAGCTCATCGACGACGGCGCGCTGCAGGACGGCGAGCCCTACCTCGCCGGTACCGCCCGGCCGGCGGTGGCGCTGCTGTCGGCGGCGACCGCGACGGAGGTCGGGGTCGCCGAGGGCGACCTGCTGACCGTCAGCACCGAGCGGGGCTCGGTCACGCTGCCGGTGGAGATCACCGACCTGCCGGCCCGGGTGGTCTGGGTGCCGACCCACTCGCCCGGCTCGCACGTCCGCCGGGCGCTCGCCGGGTCCACCGGCGGGATCGTGAAGATCACGACGGGAGGTGCGGCATGAGCGGCTCCGGCTCCGTCTCTTCCGTGCTGCTCGCCGCGGGCAGCACCGGTGCCGACCCCGACCTGACCAGGTTCGGCTCGGACCCGTTCTGGCTCGTCCTGATCAAGGCCGTGGCGGTCTTCGCCTTCCTCATGCTCATGACGCTGTTCGGCATCGTCTTCGAGCGCAAGGTCGTCGCCCGCATGCAGGTGCGGCTCGGCCCGAACCGGCACGGCCCGAAGGGCTGGCTGCAGAGCCTCTACGACGGCGTCAAGCTGATGCTGAAGGAGGACATCATCCCGGCGCTGGCCGACCGGCCGGTGTTCCTCCTCGCGCCGCTGGTGTCCGTCATCCCGGCGCTGATCGCGTTCGCGGTCATCCCGTTCGGGCCCGAGGTCTCGATCTTCGGCCAGCACACGACGCTGCAGCTGGCCGACCTGCCGGTCGGCGTGCTGTACCTGCTGTCGGCGGCGTCGCTCGGGGTGTATGGCCTGATCCTGTCCGGCTGGTCGAGCGGCTCGACGTACCCGCTGCTCGGCTCGCTGCGGTCGGCCGCGCAGATCATCTCCTACGAGATCGCGATGGGCCTCGCGTTCGTCGCGGTCTTCATGTACTCCGGGACGCTGTCGACCTCGGGCATCGTCGAGAGCCAGCACGACTGGTGGTACATCGCGCTGTTCCCGAGCTTCGTGATCTACATGATCTCGATGGTCGGCGAGACCAACCGGACGCCGTTCGACCTTCCCGAGGCGGAAGGCGAGCTGGTCGGTGGCTTCCTCACCGAGTACAGCTCGATCAAGTTCGCGTTCTTCTACCTCGCCGAGTACGTCAACCTGGTCACCGTCTCGGCGGTCATGACGACGCTGTTCCTCGGTGGCTGGCAGCCCCCGCCCATCCCGGGGCTGTCGGGGCTCGACCACGGCTGGGTCCCGCTGATCTGGTTCGTGCTCAAGCTGCTGCTCGTGATGTTCTTCTTCGTGTGGCTGCGCGGCACGCTGCCCCGGCTGCGCTACGACCAGTTCATGAGCTTCGGCTGGAAGGTCCTCATCCCGATCGGCCTGGTCTGGGTGCTGTTCATCGCAGCGCTGCGGACCATGCGGGACAACAACACCTCGGACCTGCGCCCCTGGCTGATCGGCGTCGCCGTCATCCTGGGCCTGTTCGTGGTCGCCGAGTTCGCCCTCGGTGGGCGCGCGTCCGCCGATGACTATGAAGACGAGGACGACGGGCCGCCGAGCCTCGAACGCATCCCGTGGCCCCCACCCGCCGAGTCGGGTGCCGCGGCCCCGGCCGTCATCCCGGCTGGCCCGCGCCAGCGTCAGGAGAGTTGATCCATGGGAGCCTTCGATTTCTTCAAGGGCTTCGGCCTCACGTTCGGCAACATGTTCCGCAAGCCGGTCACCGAGTCGTACCCGGAGCAGAAGAAGGAGACCGCGCCGCGGTTCCACGGCCGCCACCAGCTCAACCGCCACCCGGACGGGCTGGAGAAGTGCATCGGCTGCGAGCTGTGCGCGTGGGCCTGTCCGGCGGACGCGATCTACGTCGAGGGCGCCGACAACACCGACGAGGAGCGCTTCTCGCCTGGTGAGCGGTACGGCAAGGTGTACCAGATCAACTACCTGCGCTGCATCCTGTGCGGGCTGTGCATCGAGGCGTGCCCGACCAGGGCGCTGACCATGGGCAACGAGTACGAGCTCGCCGACGACAGCCGCAGCGACCTGATCTTCACCAAGGAGCAGCTGCTCGCGCCGTTGCGGGAGGGGATGCAGGCGCCGCCCCACCCGATGTACCTCGGTGACAGCGAGACCGACTACTACCGCTGGGACCCCGACACCCCGCTGCCCGCCTTCAAGGAGCTGGCGAGCGGCGGCGGGTCCGGTTCGGAGCACTGATGGACCCGCACCTTCTCGCGGCGGCGGCCCCGATCACCAGCACGTCCGGTGGCGAGGCGCTGACCTTCTGGATCATCGCCCCGATCGCGGTGCTCGGTGCGCTGGGCATGGTGGTCGCGAAGAACGCCGTGCACGGCGCGCTGCTGCTGGTCGCCAACCTGTTCTGCGTCGCGGTCTGCTACCTGCTCAACGACGCGCCTTTCCTGGGCTTCGTGCAGATCGTGGTCTACACCGGCGCGATCATGGTCTTGTTCCTGTTCGTGCTGATGCTGATCGGCGTCGACTCGACGGAGTCGCTCGTCGAGACGCTGCGCGGGCAGCGGCTGGCGGCCACGGTGCTCGGCCTCGGCTTCGCCGGCCTGCTCGTCTTCCCGCTCGGGAAGGTCATCAAGGGGCAGCCGGCGACCGGCGTCGCGGACGTGAACAAGGCGGGCGGCGGCAACATCCATGCGATCGCCCGGCTGCTGTTCACCGAGTACGTGTTCGCGTTCGAGGCGGTGTCCGCGCTGCTGGTCATCGCCGCCGTCGGCGCGATGATCCTCGGTCACCGTGAGCGGGCCGAGAAGCCGTCGCAGAAGGAGACCCTGCGCCGGCGGGTGGCCTCCGGTGCCGTGCTGACCCCGATGCCCGGCCCCGGCGTGTACGCGAGCGTCGACTCGGCCGACCAGCGACCGGTCCTGCCCGGCGAGACCAGCGGCCTGGTCGGCGGCACGCCCACCCTTCCCGGGGGCGGCGATGCCGGTCCGCGCGGCGGGGAGCCCGACGCGGACGGGGAAGGCGGCACCGGGCCGTCGAGTGCCCCGGGCGGCGGCACGGGTCCCAGCGCGGTCGCCGAAGACACGGCGCCGGTGGGCGCCGGGAAGGGGAGCGGGCTGTGAACCCGGCCAACTACCTGGTGCTTTCCGGGCTGCTGTTCGCGATCGGCTCGGTCGGCGTACTGGTCCGGCGCAACGCGATCGTCGTGTTCATGTGCGTCGAGCTGATGCTCAACGCGGTGAACCTGACGCTGGTGACCTTCTCCCGGATCCAGGGGAACCTCGAGGGCCAGGTCATCGCCTTCTTCGTGATGGTGGTGGCCGCCGCCGAGGTCGTCATCGGGCTCGCGATCATTTTGACGATCTTCCGAACACGCAAGTCCGCGTCGGTCGACGACGTGAACCTGCTGAAGTACTGAACCTTCGCCGTCGCGGCTCGGGCCCCTGACGTCTGGCCCTGGTCCGAGTCGACGACGGCGCAGGCTCGCTGACGGCAGAGTTTCCTGACGGCAGAGGCTCCTGACGGCAGAGTTTCCTGACGGCAGAGGCTCCCTGATGGGCCCCGCCTGTCAGGTTGCCCCACAAGTGATCCGGACGAGGCCGGCGCAGGCGCGCGCGCGACGCGTGCGGCGCGTGCGGCGCCCCGGCTTAGCGAAGAACGGACGAACTGCAGTGAAGCTGGAAGTCCTCGACGGCACGTGGCCGTCGCACCTCGGGACCGGTCCGCGATGACGCCGGAGCACCCCGCGGGCGCCGAGGGAGCCGGCGGCGCCGTGCACTACGCCGCGGCGAGCGGTGCGTTCTCGCTGACCTGGCTGCTGATCGCACTGCCGCTGGCCGGAGCCCTCATCCTGCTGCTCGGTGGGAAGCGCACCGACAAGTTCGGCCACGTGCTCGGCACGCTGGCGGCGCTGGCGAGCTTCGTCGTCGGCCTGGTCGTCTTCTTCACCCTGGTCGGCCGGGACGGCGACGACCGCGCCGTCTCCCAGCACCTGTTCTCCTGGATCCCGGTCAACGGCTTCCAGGTCGACGCGGGCCTGCTCTTCGACCAGCTCTCCGCCGTCTTCGTGCTGCTGATCACCGGTGTGGGCACGCTGATCCACATCTACTCGATCGGCTACATGGCGCATGACCCGGGCCGGCGCAGGTTCTTCGCCTACATGAACCTGTTCCTCGCCTCCATGCTGCTGCTGGTGCTGGGGAACAACTTCCTGGCGCTCTACGCCGGCTGGGAGCTCGTCGGCCTCTCGTCCTTCCTGCTCATCAAGTTCTGGGAGTACAAGCCGGCCGCGGCGACCGCGGCGAACAAGGCCTTCTACATGAACCGCGTCGGCGACGTCGGCCTGGCGCTCGCGATCATGTTCATGTTCGGCACGCTCGGCTCCACGAACTACGACACCGTGTTCAACGGATTTGCGGCCGGCGGCATCGGCCAGGGCACGATCACCGCGGTCGCGCTGCTGCTCCTGCTCGGCGCCTGCGGCAAGTCCGGCCAGTTCCCGCTGCAGGCCTGGCTCCCGGACGCCATGGAGGGCCCGACCCCGATCTCCGCGCTCATCCACGCGGCGACGATGGTCACCGCCGGGGTCTACCTGATCGCCCGCGCGGCGCCGATCTTCAACGGGACCGAGGACGCCCGCACGGTCGTCACCATCATCGGCGCCGTCACGATCCTGATCGGCTGCATCATCGGCTGCGCCTACGACGACATCAAGAAGGTGCTCGCGTACTCGACGGTCAGCCAGATCGGCTACATGTTCCTGGCGGTCGGTCTCGGCCCGGCGGGCTACGCCCTGGGCATCGCCCACCTGCTCGCGCACGGCTTCTTCAAGGCCGGCCTGTTCCTCGGCTCCGGTTCCGTCATCCACGCGATGAAGGACGAGCAGGACATGCGCAAGTACGGCGGCCTGTGGAAGTACATGAAGGTCACCTGGATCACGTTCGGCCTCGGCTGGCTGGCCATCATCGGCTGCCCGCCGTTCTCCGGGTTCTTCACCAAGGACAAGATCATCGAGACGGCCTTCGACAAGGGCGGCACGGCCGGCTACATCCTCGGGATCGTCGCCCTGCTCGGCGCCGGGATCACCGCCTTCTACATGACGCGGCTGTTCCTGATGACCTTCCACGGCAAGCCGCGCTGGGAGCACGAAGGTGAGAACGCCCAGCACCCGCACGAGTCGCCCGTCACGATGACCGGCCCGATGATCCTGCTGGCGGTCGGCTCGGTGGCCGGCGGAGCGCTGCTCATCCTCGGCGGCACCCTGCAGGACTGGCTGGCGCCCGTCGTCGGCGAGCACGGCGAGGCCGACCACGTGATCTCGCCGGCGGTGCTCACGATCCTCACCCTGGTCGTCAGCGCCGGCGGACTGGCCGGCGCCCTCCTGCGCTACCAGCTGCGCCCGGTGGACGCGGTGGCCAAGACCGACGCGCAGGTCAGCCCGCTGACCGTCGCCGCCCGCCACGATCTGTACGCGAACACCTTCAACGAGGCCGCGTTCATGATCCCGGGCAACTACCTGGTCCGCTTCCTGGTCTGGTTCGACAAGATCATCGTCGATGGCCTGGTCGGCGGGACCGCGGCGACCATCGGTGGCCTGTCCGGCCGGCTGCGGCGAACCCAGACCGGCTACGTCCGCACGTACGCACTGTCGATGTTGGGAGGCACGGTCCTCGTGGTCGGTGCCCTGCTGTTGGTGAGGGCGGGCTGACGTGCATACCGTTCCCTGGCTGACGATCCTGCTGATCGTCCCGATCGCGGGCGCGCTCGTCGTCGCGCTGCTGCCCAAGGGCACGAACACCCTGGCCAAGCAGCTCACCCTGGTCATCACGCTCGCGGAGCTGGTGCTGGCGGTGCTCGCCACCATCGCCTACGAGCCCGACAAGCCCGGCTTCCAGTTCGCCCAGAGCCACGACTGGATCAAGCAGTTCGGCGTGTCCTACTCGGTCGGCGCCGACGGCATCTCGATCGTGCTGATCCTGCTGGCCGCGATCCTGGTGCCGGTGGTCGTCCTCGCCTCCTGGCACGAGGCCGAGCAGGGCAAGCGCGGCGTCAAGGCGTTCTTCTCGCTACTGCTCGCGCTGCAGGCCGGCATGGTCGGCGTCTTCGCCGCCACCGACGTGTTCCTGTTCTACGTCTTCTTCGAGGCGATCCTCATCCCGATGTACTTCCTCATCGGGAGCTACGGGTCGCCGAAGGAGCAGACGCAGCGCTCGTATGCCGCGGTCAAGTTCCTGCTCTACAGCCTCTTCGGCGGCCTGCTCATGCTCGCCGCGGTCATCGGCCTCTACGTGGTCTCGGTGCACCAGCTCGGCCACGGCACCTTCGACTTCGCGGCGCTGCGCCAGATGGAGATCAGCGAGGACACGCAGAAGTGGCTGTTCCTCGGCTTCTTCATCGCGTTCGCCATCAAGGCGCCGCTGTTCCCGTTCCACACCTGGCTGCCGGACGCCGGCGCCCAGTCGCCCACCGGCGGCGCGGTGCTGCTCGTCGGCGTGCTCGACAAGGTCGGCACCTTCGGCCTGATCCGCTACTGCATCCCGCTGTTCCCGGACGCGGCCGACTACTTCGCCCCGCTGGTGCTCGCGCTCGCGGTGATCGGCATCTTCTACGGCGCGCTGCTCGCGATCGGGCAGCGGGATATGAAGCGGCTGGTCTCCTACACCTCGCTCGCGCACTTCGGCTTCATCGCCCTGGGCTGCTTCGCGTTCACCTCGCAGGCCGGCACGGGTGCCGTGCTGTACATGGTCAACCACGGCCTGTCGACCGGGCTGCTGTTCCTGGTGGTCGGCTTCCTGGTCTCCCGCCGCGGCAGCCGGGACGTCGATGCCTACGGCGGGATGGCGAAGGTCACCCCGCTGCTCGCGGGCGTGTTCCTCATCGCCGGACTCTCGTCGCTGGCGCTGCCCGGCCTGAACAGCTTCGTGTCCGAGTTCCTCGTCCTGGTCGGCACGTTCACCGAGTACCGGGCGCTGGCGATCGTCGCGACCTGCGGCATCGTGCTGGCCGCCATCTACGTGCTGCACCTGTACAAGCGGACGATGACCGGGCCGGTCGTGCACGAGGAGAACAAGCTCGTCGCCGACCTCTCCCTGCGGGAGAAGCTGGTGGTCGCACCGGTCGTCGCCCTCATCGTCGCGCTCGACATCTACCCGAAGCCGCTGATCGACATCATCCGCCCGACGGTCACGGCCACGTTCACCGACGTCGGGCACCACGACCCGGCACCGACCGTCCCCGTGGCCGGTGTGACCACCACCGGAGGCCACTCGTGAGCGCCGCTCCCGTCGTCGTGCTCGCTCAGACGGCCCAGACGGCCGCGACGACCATCCCCCCGATCCAGACCCCGCACGTCGAGTACTCCTCGATCAGCCCCATGCTGATCGTGCTCGGGCTCGCGTTCGTTGGCATCCTGGTCGAGGCGTTCGCGGGGCCCGAATCCCGCCGCCGCCTCCAACCGCTGCTGGCCTTCCTGGGCTTCGCCGCGGCGTTCATCGCCGTCGTGCTGCTGCACGCCCGGCGCGCGACGCTCGTCTCCGGCGCGCTCGCCGTCGACGGCCCGACGCTGTTCCTCCAGGGCACGATCCTGCTGTTCGGCCTGTTCGCCGTGCTCCTGGTCGCCGAGCGCCGGCTGGACTCCTCGGGCGGCGCCATCGTCGCCTCCGCGGCGGTCACGCCCGGCTCGACGGGCTCGACGGCGATGCAGACCTCCAAGGACGTCCAGACCGAGGCCTACCCGCTGCTGGCGTTCTCGGTCTCCGGAATGCTGATGTTCGTCTCGTCGAACAACCTGCTGGTCATGTTCGTCGCGCTGGAGATCCTCTCGCTGCCGCTCTACCTGCTGGCCGGCCTCGCCCGCCGCCGGCGGCTGCTGTCGCAGGAGGCGGCGCTCAAGTACTTCCTGCTCGGCGCCTTCTCGTCGGCGTTCTTCCTGTACGGCCTGGCGATGGTCTACGGCTACGCCGGCACCGTGAACCTCGGCGGCATCGCCGACGCCGCCGGCACGGTCGGCTCGAACGACACCTACCTCTACCTCGGGGTGGGCCTGCTCGCCGTCGGCTTCTTCTTCAAGATCGGCGCGGCGCCGTTCCACTCGTGGACGCCGGACGTCTACCAGGGCTCGCCGACGCCGGTCACCGCCTTCATGGCCGCGGCCACCAAGGTCGCCGCCTTCGGTGGTCTGCTGCGGGTCTTCTACGTCTCCTTCGGCGCGCTGCGCTGGGACTGGCGCCCCGTCGTCTGGGGCGTGGCGATCCTCACCATGGCCATCGGCGCGGTGCTCGCCCTGACCCAGCGCGACATCAAGCGGATGCTGGCCTACTCGGCCATCGCACACGCCGGCTTCCTGCTCGTCGGCCTCGCCGCGGCGAACACCGACGGCCTGTCCGGCTCGATGTTCTACCTGGTCACCTACGGGTTCACGACGATCGCCGCGTTCGCCGTCGTCTCGCTGGTCCGTACCAGCGACGGCGAGGCCAGCGACCTGTCCCAGTGGCAGGGCCTCGGCAAGACGTCTCCGTGGCTCGCCGGCATCTTCGCGTTCCTGCTGCTCGCGCTTGCCGGTATTCCGCTCACCAGCGGCTTCACCGGCAAGTTCGCGGTGTTCCAGTCGGCCATCGAGGGCGACGCCACCCCGCTGGTGGTCATCGCGCTGGTGTGCAGCGCGATCGCCGCGTTCTTCTACGTCCGGGTGATCGTGCTGATGTTCTTCTCCGACCCGCCGGCCGACGGCCCGGTCGTGGTCACCCGGCCGACCCTCACCTACGCCACGGTGGGCGTCGGGGCCCTCGTCACCCTGCTGCTCGGTGTCGTGCCACAGCCTTTGTTGGACCTCGCTAACCACGCGGCGGCCTCAGGCTTCGTACGCTGATGGCGGTATGAGCAGAACCGGGCTGGACACCATAGGGATCAGGGCAGACCCTGATCTCGAATCCGCCGTGCGCGCGGGTCTCGTCGACGTCGAGCGTCTCCTGCGCGAGGCGGTCCGCAGCGAGTTCGCGTTCGTCACGGAGGCGTCGCGGCATCTGACCGACGCGGGCGGGAAACGCTTCCGCTCGATGGTCGTGCTGCTCGCGGCGCACTTCGCCGACCCGGCCGCGCCGGAGGTGATCCAGGCCGCGGCCGCCATCGAGCTGACCCACCTGTCGACCCTGTACCACGACGACGTGATGGACGAGGCCCCGCTGCGCCGCGGGGCCGCGTCCGCCAACGCCCGGTGGACGAACACGGTGGCGATCCTCGTCGGCGACTACCTGTTCGCCCGTGCCTCGGAGATCACCGCCGACCTCGGCCCCGAGGCGACCAGAATCCTCGCGCAGACGATCGCGACGCTGTGCGAGGGCCAGATCCGCGAGACCGTCGGGCCGATGCCGGACGACGACCCCGTCGAGCACTACCTGCGGGTCGTCACCGGCAAGACCGCCTCGCTGATCGCCGCCTCCGGGCGCCTCGGCGCGATGATGGCCGGTGCCGACCCGGTGACGGCCGGCATCCTGGCCACCTTCGGCGAGCGCATCGGCGTGGGCTTCCAGCTCTCCGACGACATCATCGACCTCGCCTCCGACACCGCCGCCTCCGGCAAGACGCCGGGCACCGACCTGCGGGCCGGCGTGCCGACCCTGCCGGTGCTGTACACGCTGCGCAGCCAGGACCCGGACGCGAACCGGCTGCGCGAGCTGCTGGCTGACGGCTTCGCGTCCGACGCCGCCCTCGCCGAGGCGCTCGAGATCCTGCGCGCCCACCCCGGCATGGACGAGGCTCGTGCCCAGCTGCGCGCCTGGGCGTCGAGCGCCCGCGACTGCCTGAGCCCACTGCCGGAAGGCGCCGCCAAGACCGCGCTGGAAAGCCTCGCCGACTTCGTCGTCGCCCGCACTGGCTAAGCCCACGCGGAAAAGGTCTGAGTAACGAGACCGGCCCCGTACACCGCCTGCTTGGGCGGATACGGGGCCGGTCTGGGTTTCTGGGCAGGGCGCGCGCCCGGGTGGGTTAGGAGAACCAGCCGATCGTTGCCTTGCTGGACCAGCTTGCGTCGTCCAGCGGGTTGAGCCTGACCACCGTGATCGGATCGATCGGTGTCGTGTCCGACGCGCCGGCAGGGGTCCCCGTGTCGGCGGGCGGCGTGTCCGAGCCGGTCGCGGCCGAGTCGTCGGTCTGCGGCGCGTCGCCGGCCGCGCTCTGCGCGGGGTCCGTCGTCTGCTCCTGGCCGTTTGCCGTGCCCGCGTCCGAGGTGGCACTAGGGTTCGTGGCGGGATCGGTGCCGGTGCCGGTGCCGGTGCCGGTGCCGGTC
>Ga0068859_100000593_pt1 | contig 36167 bp, 27 predicted proteins | sample KBSSwiS22_FD_66585 | JGI IMG/M metagenome (GOLD analysis project Ga0068859, IMG submission 66585) | Switchgrass rhizosphere microbial communities from Kellogg Biological Station, Michigan, USA - KBS Switchgrass S2-2 | ecosystem: Host-associated > Plants > Roots > Rhizosphere > Soil ... | reverse complement strand
CCCGGACAACTCGCGTACGCCCAGCAGTCAGACCTGGACCCGCAGCAGCCTCGTGAACGGGCCCGGCACCTCGGTGACGGGCGCCGAGCTGTCGTATCAGCAGAACCTCACGTTCCTCCCCTGGCCGTTCGATGGCCTGGGCGTTCTGGCCAACTACACGTACATGCAGAGCCACGGCGGCGGTATCCCATTGACCGGTGCCTCAAAGAACAACTACACGGCTACGCTGTACTATGAAAAAGGCCGCATCGGTGGCCGCGTGGCGTACACGTATCGAGGCAAGTACTACGTGAGCAACGAAGCAACCACCAAGGATGATCTCATCCAGCAGCCCTTCGGCACGCTGGACGCGAACGTAACATTCACCGTGACCGATCACCTCTCACTCATAGTGGAGGCGACGAATATCCTGCAAGACACCGACCGGAGCCGCTTCGAGCCGATCGACCTGCCGGGGAATTACCAGGACGACGGCCGCCGGGTCATGATCGGCCTGCGCGGCAGCTTCTAACGATCCAGGAATTTACAGGCGCGCGTGCCGCGCATCGCCTCTCCCGGAAGGGTACGGTCCGTGCCAGGTCCTCAAGATCTGCGCTACAGCCGTCCGCCCAACCTTTTTGACCGTTCACCCGCAGATCGAGACGACCGCTGCCGCTTGCGGATAGGATTGCGCAACCCGCGACACCTCGGACATTGTGAACCCGCCTTTGCCCCAGCCGCGAAACTCAAAATGGGCCTACTGGGCCTGTCAGCTCACAGGCTGGAGCCTGTACGGCGGCGCAAACCTCCTGGCGGCCGCGCTGACCGATCACCTGCCTTGGAAAGCCGCTGCGTTTGAAGCAGCAGTCCTGAGCAGCATCGGCCTGGGACTCACTCACTCGCTGCGCCTCTTCATGGAGGCGCATGGCTGGCGGCGCCTGAGCCTCGGTGCGCGTATCACGCGCGTCATTGCGGCAAGCGCGCTCCTCGGCTTGCTGGCGGCGATCCTGATGCGTGTCATGAACCTTGACACATGGCAGACCGGGGAAGTCCTGATCGACCCGCCCGCTCTTCGCCGGCTGTTTGTGTCCGGCGTGCAAATGCTCAATTGGACGGTGCTGTTCTCACTTTGGTGCACTCTGTATTTTGCCGTTCTGGCGGTACGGGACCGCAAGTCCGCGGAACTGCGCGAGTCCGAGCTCATTCGAGCGTTGCAGTTATCCGAGCTCCGGGTTCTCAAGTCACAGCTCAATCCACACTACTTGTTCAACGCGCTCAACACCGTACGGGCGCTCATCGCCGATGATCCCGCACGTGCTCAGACGGCTGTGACACAACTCGCACGCACGCTTCGCTACACGCTGAGCTCAGGCCAGGAAGAGCTCGTCAGCCTGCAGCAGGAGCTCGCGATCGTAGACGATTACCTGGAACTGCAGGCGCTGCGCCTGGGCGAAAGGTTGCACATCGAACGTGACATTTCCCCCGCAAGCTGCCAGGTGCGGATTCCGGTCATGCTGCTGCAAACTCTGGTTGAGAACGCTATCAAACACGGCATCGCGGAGCTGCCGGAGGGCGGCATCCTCAGAATAGCCGCGCGTGTGGAGCAAGGCGCACTGATTCTCGAGGTAGAAAATCCATGCCCCAGCCGCCCGCAGGATGCGTCCCAGGAAGGTATCGGATTGCGCAATGCAGCTGAGCGCCTGCGTCTGCTCTTCGGACCTCGGGCCACGTTGAGCCTCGACCTGACACGGCCGGCCTGGGCGGCTGCCCGAGCTCACATTCCACCCAGCGCATGAGAACACTGCTTGTCGATGATGAGGCCCTGGCGCGCCGCGAAATGCGGCGTCTACTGGCCGAGTTCGCCTGGATCGAGGTCGTAGGTGAAGCCGGCAACATCGAGGCGGCCGCGGCACAGATCGAGCAGCTCACACCCGAGCTGCTGTTCCTGGACATTCAGATGCCCGGCGGCTCAGGTTTCGACCTGCTCGCCCGCCTGGAAAAATTGCCGCACGTCATCTTCACGACCGCCTACGACCAGCATGCGGTCCGTGCATTCGAAGTCAACGCGCTCGACTATCTGCTCAAGCCAATTGAGCCGGAGCGCCTGGCTGCCTCGTTGTCCAGGGTGAAGGTAGCGCAAGTACGAGCCGCAGCGCAGCCGGAAGCGGCTCTCGAACAGCTGTTCGTGCGGGATGGTCCGCGCTGTTGGTTCGTGCCCCTGCGCGAGGTTCGCTTGTTCACGGCTGAGGGCAACTACGTGCGCCTGTCGTGGGGAAAGATCCACCCACTGCTCGGACGGCCCCTCAGCATGCTCGAGCAGCGGCTGGATCCAAAGAAGTTCTTCCGTGCCAATCGGCGCCAGGTCATCAATCTCGAGTTCATCGAGGCTGTGGAGCTCGGTGTCAATGGCCAGATACACGTTCAGCTGCGCGATGGACCGGAAGTGGAAATCTCACGCCGCCAGGCGCGGCAATTCAGGAAGCAAACGAGTGTCTGAGGAGTTCATCAGCATGTTCATTCGATCGGCTCTCTCCTGCCTGGCGCTGGCAGTGTTATTGACCTCTACCGCTGCATTCCCCCAGACTGTACCTCCACAGCCCTCCCCCTCCCCGGCAAGCCTCGACGATCTACCTGGACTCGAGGCATTTTTCGACGGCGCGATGCGGGTGGGAATGGAAGAGCATCAGGTGACGGGTGCGGTGGTCGCCATTGTCAAAGACGGGAAACTGCTGTTCGCCAAAGGGTATGGCAAGAGCGATCTGGGCCGGAACACCCCCGTCGACCCGGCCACCAGTTTGTTTCGCATCGGCTCGACTACGAAGACATTGACGTGGACGGCGGTGATGCAACTGGTGGAGCAAGGCAAGCTCGATCTGGACAAGGACGTGAATGAGTATCTCAAGGGATTCAGACTTCCGGAAACGTACTCGAAGCCTGTGACTCTGCGCCAGATCATGACGCACACGGCGGGGTTCGAAGAAGGCTTCCTGGGATACCTCATCAACAGCGACCCCACAAAGCAACTACCGATTGAACAGGCTATGCGGCAACACATGCCCGCGAGGGTGCGGCCGCCGGGCGAGATGTCCGCTTATTCGAACTACGGCGCCGCGCTCGCCGGCCTCATAGTCGAGCAAGTGAGCGGCCTGGCGTTCAACGACTACATCGAGCGTAACATCTTCCAGCCACTCGACATGCAGTTTGCCACGGTGCAGGAACCGGTGCCCGCGCGGCTGAGCCCATACGTAACTACCGGCTACAAAATGGAAAATGGCCGCGCGGTTGCGCAACGCTATGAGATCGTAGGCGGCTTCCGGCCAGCGGGTTCAGGCGCAGTGTCGGCGTTGGACATGACTCATTTCATGGTGGCGCATCTGCAAGGGGGACGCTATGCGGATCGCCACATTCTCAAGCCGGACACGGTTCAACTCATGCATGCGACCGCGTTTGCCCCGGATCCGCGCTTCCCTGGCATGGCGCTGGGATTCTATCACCAGGACGTGAACGGGTTCGACGCAGTGGGTCATGGAGGGGATACCATGTACGAGCACAGCGATATGCTACTGCTGCCGCAGCAGAACGTAGGGCTGTTCCTGTCCTTCATCACTGAAGACAACCGCGTCCGCGGGAAGGTCGAAGACGCCTTCTTCGACCGATATTTTCCGCCATCGCCAGCGCGAACCGCCCGGCTCCCGGACACCGAAGCCCGCGTGCTCGCCGCTAAATACAGCGGCACATACCAGTGGACACGCCGCAATCACTCGGACATCGAAAAGGTGCTGAACCTGTTCACACCCCTCAAGGTCGCTGCGCTGGAAAATGGCAATCTGGTATTGAGCGGACTCGGGCAGGACGCGCTGCAGTTCGAACCGATTGCCACAGACCTGTATCGCGAAGTCATGCACGGCAGAATAAAGGTCTCGTTCCGCCGCGATGCATCCGGAAATGCGACCCACATGTTCTTCAACATACTGCCCTTCATGCCAACCGAGCGGGCGCCGCTGCATGAACAGGGATCGCTCTGGTTTACGCTGCTGGGTGCGGCCGCCCTGGTGTTCCTCGGGACACTGGCTTCGGCCTATTATCGCTGGCGCGAGGCGCGGGCGATGCCGACGGTTGAGCGGCGTGCGGTGTGGATCGGCTCCGGTGTTGCGGCTTGGGCCTTTGCGACGCTTGCGGTCATTGGCGGCGTGGTTGCCGCTACGGGCCTGGACGGACTTTTCGAGCACATTCCTGCATCGCTCAGCGTAGCGCTGGTGATGCCGCTCATATTCGTCGGGCTGACTGGCTGGCTGATCGTCGTCACTTGCAACGTATGGCGCAGCCGATTTTGGACCGTGGGACGGCGCATCGGTTACACACTGACTGCCCTTGCCAGTGTCATCTTCTGTTTGTTTCTATGGCAGTGGAATCTGCTGGGTTGGCACTACGGATGATTGAACTGATCGTCAGTCTCCAGCGGCTGGCCTCATTACCGTCAAAGAGGCTGCCATCGATATCAGCTGCATGCAGGGCGTTGCCGGAATAAATGACAATCCGGTTGAATACGGAATCAACCGAGTGCAGCTGCTCAAATACAACATTGCTGCCGTTCATGTATTGCCTGGCAGGCGGGCCGCGGGTTTTCAGGTCGTGATTCAGAGCGGTGCGGTAGTTGCCCGCATTATCGGGAGTTATTTTTTCATAGGCGGTGGCTCGATGCCGATAGAACGAGGTTCCGCTATGGGCGCGCTCGAACAGATAAAGGACGGCCGCGAATACTCCCGGATCGGTGGAATCATAGTGTGGGATGCGTTGCAGCGGCAGTAGATCTGTCGGGCTTTTGTTGACAATGGAAAAGAAGCTGTCATCTTCATGTATGTGGCAGCTTCCCTCCAACGCACCTGTAGCGTGTAGCGCACGATTGAGCCACGCGTGTAAGGGTGGTGAGAATTCTGCGGGTACGCGCGCGCGTACACCGGGATATAGATTGCTGACATCTTCGGCGAATTCGCAGCCCAGTGCGAATTCAGCCAATAGTTGCGGGTGCTGCAGCACGTTATCCGCTACGGTGACCACGCCACCGCACTTCCCCACGCGCGCCGAGCTGACAACCGCGTTCGGATTGAACGCAAACCTATCCATACTGGCCGCTGCTGCCAGCTGTCATTTCCCAGTGTCGCGCCAGGCGCGGCTGAGCGCTTCCCGCTCATTCCTGAGACGCACCAGGTTGAATATCTGACCGGTGGAAATGATCACGGAATAAATCGGCTCCATGAGCCGCTCATTCCATAGCATTTCAACCTGCTCCTTGCCGAGAGCCCTGAAGCGAGCTTCATCTATGCTGTACAACCCCTCGACCTGCAGTGGCTTGCCGTCTTCGAGGACAATGTCCAGCACAATCGGACACAGCAGATCCAGGGATAAGGCCGTATTGATGAGGCTGCTGGTTGGTTCCTGGCCGTCGAGCAGCTCGCGCAGGATCGCCAATATCTCCCGCAAATACTGTGAATCGCTGCCGTCGGGGTCAACTATGGATTTTTGGCCGGCTGCGCTGAGGCACGGGCTTTCAACATCTATGCACAGTACATTGTCGTTCGCGCCGCCCGAGGACTCGCCTGTTCCGACGAAGAATGGCCCACGGCGTATGTTCAACGGAACATACGCGGTATCCAGCTTCGTTCCGGACCAGAACAGGTTTTCCTGCGGCTGCAGGCCATTCAGCACGAACGCAGCGAAGCGGCCGGTCTCGGGACTCTTTGCGAAAACAATCGGATATTGTGTGGCCGCTTTGCGAAATTCGCTCGCCACAATGGGTATCAGGTGCTGCTTGGCGGCGGCCGCCTCGGCCAGGTGGGAATCTATCCTGAGTCCGGAGTGTTCCGCACGCGATAGCTCTACCAGGCGCATCTCATTGAACCCCGTCTAGATCTTCTGCAAACCAAATTCTTTGATCTTGTTGATGAGCGTACGATTATTCGGCAGCGTTTTCGTCCACTTGACCTTCAGGCTCTCGTTGCGCGCAAAAGCCTGCTCGATGGCGCCTGCAGGGCGCTGCGGTTGCTGATGCGACGTAACCATTCTGAAGCCCATGCCAAACAGGACATATTGATAGCTCGCGGCCGGAAACATTTCGGCGTTGCTCGTAAAATCCTGATCGCCGGGCGCTCGATAACGCCACAGCTCGATCTGGTCTTTCAGGCTATCAGGAATGCTCGCCGGATCACGGTTGTCGATCCAGAACCGCGAGTCTTCGCGCTTGCTGAGAATGTAGTGAAGCTTGAGAAAGTCGATGATCCGATCCCACCGATATTGAGTAGTCTCATTGAAACGTTTTGCGAGAATGTGCATCATCTCGCACGTCGCCGGCAACATGCCGCCGATCATGTCTGCAGACAGCTCGATCAAGACCAGCGCGGATGCCTCGAGAGGCTCAAGGAAGCCCCCGGCGAGACCCACGGCCACACAATTGCCCTTCCAGAATGTCTGGCGATGCCCCGCGTGAATCTTGATTTCCCGGGGTTGCAACGCGCGGTGTTGCTCGCCGATATACGCTTGCAGCTCGCCGAGCGCGGCATCGGCCGTAGTATGACTGCTCGAAAATACATAACCCACGCCCCGCCGGCTCTGTAGCCCAATGTCCCAAATCCATCCGTGTTTCTGCGCCGTGGATACCGTATGCGGAACGATGTCGGTGTTTTCGGCCGCGTAGGGTACTTGCACGGCCAAGGCGCGATCGATGAACAGAACGTCGCTGCAATCGACGAAGGGGACACCCATCGTCTCGCCCAGCAGCAGCGACCGGAAGCCTGAGCAGTCGATGAAGAGGTCACCATCGAGTCGTCCCGACTTGCTCGTTTCCAGATAGGCAATGTCACCCGTCTCGCTTCGGACAACCCTTGTCACGTCGTCTACGACATGATGGACGCCGAGCCGGTTAACGCAATGATCGCGGATGAACGTAACGAAGCGCCCCGCATCCAGATGATAGGCATAGTTTGCGACTCCGGCGTATTCGGGAGAGGTTATGAGTTTAGGCGCGAGCCCGAGCTCGCAGACTGCCTCCTGGTAGCTGACCGCATTGGAGAAAGAAGGAGCGTCCTCGCGCTTGGCCGAATATTCCATCCAGGCCGATGCCAGGTCCAGGCTCGGGAAGCCTTCGGGTAGCACAAGCGGATGATAGTAGAAGTCCGTCGGGTCACCGGTCACCCAGCGCGCGAACTTGGCCCCCTGCTTGAATGAGGTGTTGCACTCGCGAAAAAAATCGGTCTCCGAGACACCCATCTTTTTCAGTGTAGTGCGCATCGTCGGCCAAGTACCTTCGCCGACGCCGATCGTGCCAATCGTATCGCTCTCTATCAACGTGATCTGAACGCCCTGGCCCATTGCGGGCTGCCCGTCTTGCGAGCGGTGGCGCGCAGCGATGATCCCGGCCGCGAGCCATCCTGCGGTGCCCCCGCCCACAATGCATATCGATCGAATCACATGCGCCATGCGATTTACGTGCCCGGCAACCCATGCGGCAGGTCAGAAGCTGGCGCGAAAGCCCACCTTGTACCTGCTCCCGCTATCCTCGGCAGACATGAACTGGTTCTGATAATAGGCGTATTTCAGCGCAAAGGTATTTGTAAGGTTGACTCCTTCGGCGAAGACGGCGAATTCCTTGTTGATATGGTAGGTCGCGCTCGCATCCAGCTGGTACCGGGCCCGGACCTGAGTCACGGCCTGTCCGGCGCCGTTCAGTGGAGGCGGCGAGAGGTACTGTAGAAAGTGATCGCGCCAGTTGACCGCCATTCGAGCCTCAAACGAGTGCTTATCGTAGAACAGCACGCCGTTGGCCGAATTGGACAGACCGGTCAGGGCGAACTTGTTGGTGAGATCAGCAGTGTTCAGGGTCTTGTCGCTATGCGCGTACGTACCGTTGATTTGGACGCCAAAGCCGGTCTCTCCGAAGGCTTGCGTAACCCCGGCTTCCACCCCGTCTACGACCGCACTGGGCCCATTCTGCGGAGCTGTGATCGTGAACTGTGCGGGCAGGCCCGTAGCAGGATCGAGCAGCGGCGTTTTGGCCGTATTGTTGACCGGTCCGGTTGTTTGATTCAAAACGATGAAATTACTGACGTTTTTGTAGAACAAACCCAGCGAGACGTAGTTTGACTGTCCGTAATAATATTCGAACGACATATCCAGGTTGTTGGACCTGAACGGCTTCAGGTCAGGATTTCCGCTGGCAGCCGCGAAATTCCCCGGCCGCAACGTCACCAGAGTCGTCACCGGGGAAAGTTGCTCGAGCGTCGGCCGGGTCATCGTTTGCGAAGCGGCAAAGCGCGCGACCAAGGTATCGGTCACATCCAACCTGAACGAGACACTCGGCAGAATATCCGTGTAGTGACTCGAGCTCGAGACCGTGTTCGTACCAGCAGTCGTAACCCCATATTGGGTAGCGTCGTTGGCCAGTCTCGTCAACTCAACGAACTGCGTCGCCAGGCCGCTGATATCGGCGTGAGTATCTTCGACCCGCACGCCGACCACGCTGGTGAACTTCATTCCCGCAACATTGCCGACGAACTGCGCATCCAGATAGCCGCCAAACACTCGTTCGATGACCAACGAATTGTTCACCTTGGGCGGAGCGAAGGTAAACGACGGGTTCAACAGGCGCTGTTGAGCGGTGATCGCATCGAATAGTTGCGTCCCGTCGAACGTGAGCCACTGCGTCGGCAGGCGATTCGCGCCGCTCAACCCGGAAAGGAAATCGCTACCGAGGCTGAACACCCCAATCGGAACACCCGGGGGTGCGGGGTTATTGTAGCCGCAGGTCGTGCAGCCCGTACCACCATCGTTCGTATAGAGCGACGTATCCTTTCTATCGCGCGAAAAGAACCCACCCCAGTGCAGATTGGCCAGGCCTTCGCCCGGGCTGTCGCCTTTGTAGGTGAAGTCGGCGTGGAACTGACCGACTGTATCCGTGACTCCATAGCCCCGAAGGAGCATGACGTGTTGGAAAAGCGGCTGCGAATCACCAACGACACCGGCGGCGTTCTGGATAAACCCGGTCGTGTAGGGAAGAATCGAACCGTCCGACCGATAGCGAATCGTCTGCCCGGTGTAGCCGAGCAAGGCGAGCTCGCTCTCTTTGCCGCCGTTCGGGTCTTCGGTGGCACGTGAATAGCTGCCGTCAAGACTTAGGTTCACGCGATCCGAAAGGTTCCAGTCCGCATTGAGACCGGTAGAGACCAGGTCTGTAACCTTGTCGTATTTCTTGTCATGGAAGTCGGACGCCTGGCCGATGCCCTGCGTCATGTCGATTGCCGTCCCATTGGCGTCAGTCACGACGTCAGTCAGGTTTGATGCGGTAAACCAATGCCCATACGACCGCGTGTCGGTCGTGTTCGTGAACTTCGAATAAAGCGTGTCAGACGTTAGTGTCAGATTGTCGTTTGGCTTGTATTGCAGGACCAGGGTACCGCCATAACGCCTGCGATCCTCGAACTGTGCCTGGCTGCCGAAATCTTGGGGAACGAAGAGATTGCCCTGCGGATTGCTGGCGGTTTTTTGCACCCCGGCGCCGCCGTTGATCTGCGAAGTCGGAGTGCCGCCATTGACGATCCAGCCATCCGTCGTCGCCGCATCGAGCCGGTCTTTGCGTCGTTGATAACTGCCCGAAAGCAGCGCGCCGAATTGTCCATCGGCGAATAAGTCGCTGACGAGGAACGAAGCGTCAGGTGCAGACTTGCCCGAATTCTGGTCACGGTTCACATCGACCGAACCGGAAGCTTTGAAGCCGGAATAATTGAATGGCCGAGCCGTCTTGACGTTGACAGTCGAGCCGACCCCCCCGGACTGCAGGCGCGAGGTTGACGACTTGTACACCTCCACTCCGGAAACCAGCTCGGATGCCAGGGTATCGAACGAAAACGCTCGCCCGCTGGCTTGGCTGGGGTCGGTGGCCGAGGCAATTTGCCGGCCATTGAGCAATACCGTGTTGAACTCCGGTCCGAACCCGCGAACCGTGATGAAGGCGCCCTCACCGCCCGAGCGGTCAATGGAGACGCCGGTGATACGTTCGAGCGACTCCGCCAGGTTCGTGTCGGGCAGCTTGCCGATCTCCTCAGGCGCGATGGCGTCGACGATCTCCAGCGAATCGCGTTTGATCGCACGTGAAGTGGTTATGCTGGAGCGAATGCCAGTGACAACGACTTCGGCGAGTGAGTCGCCGCTTTGGGCATCCGCCGTTGACGTCTTCGGCGCTGTGGCTGCCGAAGGTTGAGTGTTTGCCCCAGCCGTTTGATCGGCCCCGTCCTGCGCCATTGCGCCGGCCGCTGCCATCATGGCCCAACACGAAGCAGAGCCAAACCTTAGCGCTGCCCTGACCGCCGCCCCGATAGGTGTCCGCACCACAGTCGCCATCTCCCCCTCCCTCAATCCATTGGTTGACTGTCGGGGCGAAGAATTACACCTACGCTGACAACGTTGTCAAACATTCCTCCAACAAATTTGAGCGACAACTACTTAACTGACTGAATATGCAAATATTTATGCTGTGTGTTAAAAAGACAACGTTAGTACTTCTGGGGACAAGAATGCAGCTGATGCGACCAAAGTAGGAGGCAATTGCTTAGAGTATCGTCGGTGTGATAGGGCCAACGATTGGTATTTATCGGGCCCGGGGGGCTGGCAGGCTCAATCCGGACTGGTAGCTTCCGTAGTTGATCAGGGATACCTCACCCAAACTGCCCGCAGACTGATCGACCTTCCAGACTGCGATCACAATGCTGTTACTTCCCTGCGGATGCAGTACCCCATTCGGGATCGGGAAGCTGTGTTGTGGCCCGATATCCGCGACATAGTTACCCATGTGCCATCCATTGACAAACAGGATGGCGCGGTAGTGGCGCCCGGGCGGGTCCTTGATCTGGATACCGATCGAGGCGTCCTGATCTTTCGGCACAGCCAGCGTCACATCAGTGCGATACCAGGCCACACCGGGTATTGCGTCAGCGGCCGGAAGGGTTGCCGGCGTCCATTGAGGGTCATGGCCGTCCGAGCCGGGCCAACCCTCTCGCTCACCGAAAAGTCCGCCTTCGTTGTAAGGCCCCCGTAGCGCATCCGTCGCGCCTTCGCCCCCGCGCCTGCCCTGTATTCGCCAGGACACGGCATTGGGCGGCACACCGAGCGGCGTAGCGAACACGATGCCGCGGCCGGTACGATTTTCGGCCTTCGACTGGTAGTCTTCCTCGTGGCCCATGTTGACAGTGAGGATGGACACCACATTATCACCGTGCTCAATCAGCTTCTCAGGGAAGCCGAAAGCCGCCTCCTCCTTGCGTTGAACGCTTCCGAGGAAGTGCCCGTTCAACCACACAGTAAACTCACCGGCCGTGCCGCCGCTTTGCACACGCAACCGCAGTCCGGTGGGAGCCTTGCCGCCATCACCCGCAAAGTGCCCGCGGTACCACGTGTTACCCGTATGAAACCCATAGTCGTCCGCCAACAGAACAGGGTTGGATACGGGCTTGGTGATACTGTTGGAGGTCGTAAGATCAGCGGCTCGCCAGGTGCGATCGTCGAAGTCTTTCGCGACCTCGGGTGCGCCGTCGCGGCGGCGCCAGCCAGCCAGCTTCGGCAACGAAATCGACCGCGGCAACGGGAGCGCTACCGCAATGCCACCGGCGCCATGTTCCTGCGGCCGCATTTTCAGGGCTACACCGTTCCAGGTGACAGACTTCATGGGCGGCGCAAAAATCTCAGCTGCGCCGTTTTCGTCGCCGTCGCCTGTCAGGGCCAGGGCACCAGCGCGGATCGCGGCCGTACGCAGCAAATGCGACCCAATCACCAACACAGGCCCCTGGGATGTCTCCTGGCGCCAGAGCCGCTCCGTCGCTTTTCGATCCGCAATGAGGACCAGCAACGGCCTCGCTCCACCCGTCACCGAAACCCGTGTGAGACCTGCATGGAGATAATTCAGCCTGAGCTGCTGTGGAGTTTGCTCGACGTCCGCGGCGCCATCGAGCACATGCACGTCATGAGGTCGGTCGATGCGTAGAACCGTCTCGCCCGGGCTGTCGCGATCGCCATAGAGAACAATGATGTCGCGGCCGCCGATCGTGGCGCTCGTCATCAATTCCGACGTCGAATAGAGCAGCCTCTGCGCGCCGAACGGATAGTTGGCGACGAGCAACTTGCTTTCGCGGCCGTTCAGCATGAGAGCCGTGCCGGATCGTTGCGGCACCGAAATGCGTGTGCCGTCGATCGTCAGGGCAAGGTGCACGGCCGCTACCGCGGCCGAGGTTGTATCGCCATGCCGGATGAGATGAAACTGGGTGCCAGTGTCCGGATTGCCGCGCGCGATATCTATTACCGCGGGATCATCGATCTGAGCAGAGGCCGAGTCTGCGGTCTTCAGCAGCGGCGCGGTGCTCGTCACGAAATAACCAATCCGCTTGTCTTCGAAGTATTTGGGATCGAATTGGCGCGCCTCCGTGATCGCCGCTCCATAGTCGTAGGAGGTGTAGTTTTGCGGTATGGCCTGCCAGCCCCAGGACGTGCCTCCGAACAGCATATAGAAGTTCTGTGCGGTGGCTCCCGCAGCGATATTCTCTTTGTAAAACACGTTCGCAAAGCGATCGTTGATCAACTCCGCACACTTGGGGTAGCCGGGGCCTCCCCAGGGATCAAACGCTCCCCCTTGGAACTCCGCCGTGAACAGTGGTTGACCGGCCGTACGTGCGCGAGACATATCCGGCGCGGGTTTCCAAACGGCCGGGTTCGAGCAGTCGAAACCCTGCGGGTAATAGTCCCACCCGCTGACCGCCATTGCCCCTCTTCCGTCCACAAACGTGCCGTCATGGTTGCCGACAAGGGGCACCGAGATGCCGTCAGCTCGAGCTTTGGCCTCGAGATGCTCCATATACGCGCGGCCATCGTCCGAGCCGATGTAGTACTCGTTCTCTATCTGGTAGGCGATGACGGTCCCACGGCCATCAACCCATTGGTGGCGGGCCAGAATGCGATCAATCTGCGTCAGCCACTCATCCGCGTAACGCAGGTATTCAGGATCCCCGCTGCGATTGCGTAACTTCTTCGTGGTAAGCCAAAGCGGAAAGCCACCGCTATCCACTTCTGCGTTGATGTATGGCCCCGGACGCGCGATCACGTAGACGCCGGCATCGCGTGCGGCATCAAGCACGCGGTCCATGTCGCGAATTCCGGAGAAATCGTACTCACCTTCCCGGGCAGAGTGATAACCCCAGGAGAAGTAGATTGAGGCGGTGTTGAAACCGGCCGCCTTCATCTTCTGAAAGATATCCTTCCACAGCTCAGGACTGGGCAGCCGGTAGGGGTGGAACTCACCGGACCACAGGTAGGTCCGCTGGCCGTCGATAATAAAGCTGTACGAGTCAAAGCCGACGCTGTGGGTGGGTGCGGCTGCCACCGTGATGGTGGGAATGGCAGCCGCAACCGCACACGCCAGGGCAACGCAGATTCGCTTCACGTTCATGGATGCCTTCGGTACGGGTCAGAATTTATACCGAACGCCGGCATCAAACCGCGCACCATAGTCATACCAGCCGCGAACTTGGTCATCATAACGCGCCGTCGTGATGTACTTCGCGTCCGTGATGTTGGTCCCCTCGAAGAGAACCTGGAAGTTCTGCGTAACATCATAGGAGATGCTGGCGTCGAACTGACCGTAGGAGCGCACGAACAGCGGCTCGTTTCCGGAACCCTGCGCTATGGATGACAGGAATTTCTGGCGATGGTTGTAGGCTATCCGCGCGGACAGGCCGTACTTCTCGTAGAACACGACGGCGTTCTGCGAGTTGCTCAAGCCCACGACCGCAAAGCGGTCGGTCGGCGACAGCCTCTCGAATGTGCGGTTGGTGCTTACGAAGGTCGCATTGAGCTGGGTGCCGAAGCCACTGAGGAAGCTGGGCAGATAATCGAACGTGTGCACGACGTTGAACTCGACACCGCGCACCGCCGCCGAGCTCGAGTTGCGGGGCCGCGCAGCGGCAAACGTCGCCTCATTTGGGCCGGTGATGAATCCCGCGACGGGTAGATTGCCGGCATTGGCGATAGGAACCGTCTCGCTCTGGATGGTGGTGACGATGAAGTCTTTGATGTCTTTGTAGAACCCGGCGACCGACAACGTGGTGGCCGAGACCGGATACCACTCCAACGATACGTCGTAATTCGTGGAGCGATAAGGCTTCAGATCGGGATTGCCGCCGCTCGACTCGAGGCTGGCGGGGCGGGTCACGTCATAGGACGTCACCGGCCTCAGATCATTGAGCTGCGGCCGGGTAAGGGTTTTCGAGGCCGCCAGGCGCCCCACTACCTGGGGCGCGAGATTCACCTTCAGATTTAAATTGGGAAGCACGGCATTGTAGTCGCTGTCTTTATCGACCGGGACATACGCCCCATCGTTCTGATACACAGCATTGTAGATCGTCGGATCGTTGGTAACCGGCAGGAGGTCCACCAGCGCCCGCTGCGACGAATGAGCGCTCACGGCGGTGTGGACATATCGCAGACCCACATTCAGGAGCCAGGCACGATCGAGCACATCACCCTTGAAATCCGCGTCGACATAGCCCGAATAGACCCGCTCCTTCACGAAATCAGCGGGGTTGGCAACGGCATCATAGCCGTGTCCCTGCGACTGCTGGGCGAACTGTGCAGCGGAGGTCCCCGGCGCAAGATTGAGCGCGGCATCGCGCGCCGCCAAAGCGGCTGGGCTCGAGAGGAACGCCAGATATGCATTCGGATCGTACGCCATGAATTGCGTCGGCACGTTACCGCCGAGCCCGCTGACCGTAAACGTGTGCAGCAGAGTGGGGTCGGTCAGGGTCGGATAGCCGCAGTAGAGGCAACCGACGTTCAGCGTACCCGCACTGAAGGTCTCCAACTTTCTATTGGTAAAGCTGGTGCCGGCCCGCGCCGCGCTGAACAGACCCTGGTCCGCGTGCCATTCAACATCGAGCTTGGTCTCAAAGACCCGGTCAGACACATCAGAGCCCTCGCGCTGCGCAAGGTGGGTACGCGCGAGTGTCGGGTCGGTCAACGCACCCGGCGTAAAGTTGAAGACTGAGGGGAAGCCGTCACCCTGCGCTTCAGCGAAACTGTACACGGTCGGCACTCCCGTGACCGTGAAGAAGCTCTTTCCTGCGCCCGCATCTCTCGCCTTGGAAGCGGTCGTGTCGAAGACAACATGAAGGTTGTCTTGCGGCTTCCAATCGGCATTGAAACCGCCCTCCCATGTCGTGGTGTCACGCAGCTTGGACTGATTTATCATGTCGGCATTGCCGTTCGTGGTAAGCGACGTGACGTTCCGATGAGCGTCGATAGTGGCCGCCGTATACTGTGATGGCTCAAACCACGCACCGAGCGAATGGTTGTCGGAATCCGACTTGAACTTGTCGTATAGGCCGTCAACCGTCAGTACCAACTCATCCGTCGGATGATATTGTCCAACCAGGGTCTCGCCAACGCGAGTCCTGCGGTCCAGGAAGTTGTTCACGTTCAGATTGCGTGGCGCATAAACATTGCTGAACAAGGGAGCGGCCTGCGGGCCGACAGCGACGTTCGGCAGATAACCATCGGAGGTGACGCTGTTGATGGAAGGCGTGCGCTTTTGATAGGAAACGGAAGCGAGAAGCCCGAACTTGTCGTCCGCAAACGTGTTGCTGATCAGGCCAAACGCTTGCGGCGTGGTGTCCCCGCTGCTGTCTTCGTAGTTGGCCTTGCCAGTCACGACCGCCCTGAAGCCCTTCAAGTCCAGAGGGCGCGCCGTATGGAGGTTGATGGTGGCACCAATGCCGCCGTCCTGCATGCGCGCCTGCGACGTCTTGTACACGTCGGCGCCACTGATCAGCTCGGCAGCGAGCAGGTCGAAAGAGAATTGCCGTGCATAGTTGCCATTTGCATCTTTGGTCGCCGAAGCAAGCGTACGGCCATTGAACAGCACGGTGTTGAATTGCGGACCCAGTCCCCGCACCGTGACGAACTGACCTTCGCCGTTATTGCGGTCGATGGACACGCCCGGGATGCGCTGGAGCGACTCCGCGACGTTCGCGTCGGGAAACTTGCCGAGATCTTCCTGGGTGATCGAGTCCATCACGACTTCGGCGCCGCGTTTGCGGTCGGCCGCGGAACTCAGGCTCTGCCGGATACCGGTGACCACCACCTCCTGTAATGTATCAGCGCTCTCTACAGTATCTGCCGCATGAATCGCAGCACTCACGGCCATACCAATCGCCGTACCCAGCGCGGCCGAGCCTGTCCGGCGCAAACGACGAGACTTGATCGAAATCATTCCCCTGCCCCCCTCGCGGTGTGTCCGCGGGCCAACATATGATTGCTCACACTAATCGTATTTATAATACAAATGATATTGCGGCGCAACGGGGTTGGCTGAGGGACATTTATATGATAAAAGGAACAACGGCCCGCGAGCGGCCAGTCACGTAAAAGCAACAGATCGCAGCGCGAGCCAGGCAAGGGGGAATGGGTATGCGGGTAGAGGATGCGGCGGGCCCTGACGAACGGCCTGTACGCAGAATCGTGATTGTGGGTGGCGGCACTGCTGGATGGATTGCGGCCGCCAGAATCGCGGCGCGTAACGCCACAGGCGGCGGCGATATTACGGTGACTCTCATCGAGTCAGCGACACATCCGACAATCGGCGTGGGTGAGGGCACCTGGCCGACGATGCGAAACACCCTGGCCAAGGTCGGAATCACGGAGACGGAGTTCATCCGCGGCTCAGATGCTGCGTTCAAACAGGGAGCACGTTTTGTCGGCTGGACGTACGGCACACCGGACGACGCTTACTATCACCCGCTCAACCCGCCGGTGGGCGCCACCGAGATGAATCTCTCACCTCATTGGGTGGCGCTGAGCGGAAGTCGTGGTGTTGTTGGGGGCTTCGCCGATTGCGTGGATTTCCAAGGCGCGCTGTGCGACAGAGGCCTTGCCCCGAAGCTGATCACCCATCCCGAATATACGGGAATCGCAAACTACGCCTACCATCTCGATGCCGGGAAATTTGCCGGCTTACTGAAGGATCATGCCGTCAACCGTCTGGGTGTGCAGCACATCGTTGGAGATGTGGTCGATGTCGAGCAAACTGAGGGCGGTGACATACGGTGCCTCAAGCTCCAGGGCGAGCAGGAGATTCAGGGAGACTTCTTCATCGATTGCTCGGGTTTCAGGGCCATTCTGATCGGCGGTGTGTACAAGGTACCGCTGTGCGAACGGGGCAACATCCTTTTTGCGGATCGTGCCTTGGCGATGCAGGTTCCCTACCCTTCAGCCGATACCCCCATCGTCTGCCATACCGTAGCCACTGCGCAGGATGCGGGCTGGATTTGGGACATCGGCCTGTGGACACGGCGCGGCGTTGGTTACGTGTACTCGAGCTCGCACACCACCGGCGATGAAGCGGAACAAGCTCTACGGCGGTACGTCGGCCCCGCGGCGCAGGATCTGACAGTTCGCAGAATCGACATCAATGCCGGCCATCGACAGATCCTCTGGAAGAACAACTGCGTTGCCGTAGGTCTCTCGGCGGGTTTCCTGGAACCGCTCGAGGCTTCCGCCCTGATGTTGATTGAGATTTCGATGGATGCGATTGCGGATCGCCTACCGCGGACGCGTCGTGCAATGGACGTACTTGCGAAGCAGTTCAATGAGACGTTCAACCATCACTGGGACCGCGTGGTTGAATTCCTCAAGCTGCACTATGTCCTTACGCAGCGGACTGACACGGCATTCTGGCGCGACAACGTTGATCGAGCCTCCATACCGGATTCCTTGCAGGAGCGGCTCGAGCTGTGGCGAACGCATCCTCCTGCAGCGCAGGACTTTACGTTCGCGCGCGAGGTATTCTCCTGGCCAAGCTATCAGTACATCCTGCACGGGATGCAATATCCCACCCGCTATGCTGAGCTTCCCACGATCGCCGCCGAACGTCCGGCGGCCGAGCGTTTACTAGGCAGGGCCGGCGCACAGCGCTCGGACGCGTTGCGCCGGTTACCGGAGCACCGTAGCCTGCTTGGGAAGATCCGCGAGCATGGTCTTCAGCTGGTATGACGAAGATTGCAGCTCTTGAGCGGACTCGCCATGCCGCACTTCGGCTGAACCCGGTTCCTGATGTGGGCCGGCTGCGCTACGCCATGATTGGCTTGTCCGAATTGGGGACGGCCAGCGCCGACTTTCCCCTCTGCCTGGCCAAGGACGCCCACACTGGACGCTTCAATCTCATCACGCTCTTCAGCCTGGAAGAGCCTCGCAACCTCTTTTGGCACGCTCAGAGATGGCAGGCAACCTATCTTCCCCAGGCAGCGATGGTGGCGCCGTTTCTCCTCGATGCGAACACCGAGCTTGGTCTTGCGATTGATGAGACCAGCCCGAGACTCGGACCCGAAGGGGTCCCTCTCTTTGAGGCGGACGGCCGTCCAACAGGAATAGTAAACGAGGCTCGTGTCCGTCTGCAGCGAGTGACGAGCGATGTAGCCGATGCACAGCAAATGGTAGACCGCTTCGCTGAGCTCAGGCTTATTCGCCCCCTTGCCGTGACCCTCACGCGCAAGAACGGCACCGAGCATCAGATCGAAGGGCTCTACAGCCTGGGATCCAATGCCCTCGCTGCGTTGAGCGATGCTGTGATCGTCAATCTGTATCGCCAGGGTTATATCGCGGCCGCAAGCATCATGCGCGCGTCGCTGAGTCAGATTGAGCGTTTACGTCAGCTGCACAATCTGTCAGGCACCGAGCCCATCGTCGATCTGCGCGTCCAAGTCTCGGAGAGTTAGAGGTTGCGGATTCTTCTTTTGCGCATCGCGCATCGTTGCGGCCAGCCACGCGCAGTTTCAGCTCGTACCAGCGCCGCGAGGCGCTCATCGTCGCAGCAGGCTTGGAATCCCAGCCGCGAATACCATGGGGCATTCCACGGCACGTGTGCGAAAGTGGTGAGCGTCAATGACTCCAGGTGCCGATCGCGCGCGTACGTCTCGGCCGCATCGAGCAAACGCCGGCCAACCCCTCTTTTCTGAACGTCCTCGCGCACCGCGAGCTCCCAAAGATGGAGGTCCTGCGTGAATACTTCCGCTGCCAAAAACCCGACGAGATCCTGATCCTCGTTCACGGCGACCCACTCTGTTCCCAGTGAGATGTATCGCTGGTGGGTTTCGATCGGCACTTCCTCACTCTCGAGGCAAGCGAGATCCGCGATCGCCAGAAAGCTTCTGCCCGCGGAGATCTCGATTTGCGGCAACGCGCTCGCGTCTTCCATCGCGGCGGTGCGAATTGCCACTCTCATCCTCAGTGTTCCGTATGTGGCGGTTTGAGCGGCAGCGCCGCCTTCCACAGTGAGTCGGCTCCCAATCGAACCGTATAGTCCGGATTCGAATAAACGAAGCGGACGATTCCCGACATGTCGATGATAAACACGGACGGGACGGGCAAAGCATGGTTTGCCGTGCCCGTGGTCTTCTCCAGGTCAACGCCCCATTTGAGCTCCTCCGAATACTCCTCGTCGGTGAGATGATAGGCGATGTGGAAGGCCCGGGCGGCCTGCAACTCGCGATCCGACAATAACGTGTAGTGAATGTCTCGAGTCTTGAGGCTGCTGTACAGCAACTGGGGGCGATCCGTGCTCAAGAAAATGACTTCGAAACCGTTCTCTCGAAGCTTGGGCTCAACGTGCCGCAGGTCCGCAAGTTGAGCATTGCAGTAGGGGCACCACCCACCCCGGTAGAAAATCAATACATAGGGATGTTGCAGATGCCCTGCTTCGAATCGATAAGGTGTTCCGTCGGCACGCAATGCCACGAAATCCGGCGCGCGGTCACCGACTTTCAGGGGGACCGCGGCCGCGGCGCTGGCGGCCAGCTCGGCCCGCGCGGGTGTCCCGGGCAGTCCGAGCCCTGACAGTAGGAGTGTTGCCAGCACACCGAAAATATTGCGTGTCATCAGATCCCTCACGATTCAATTTGCCGCAATGCCGTTGAGTCCGGCGGCTGCCGGCAACCCGGTCACCGTACCGAGATTCGTCAGCGTCCCGTCCGTCGCACGGATGGCGAATATGCCGATGGCCCCGCTCGCAGCGTTGAGCGAGTACAGGAACGCGCCATCAACGCTCACGGCGATGTCGAGATTGGTGGAACCTGACGGATTTACGCCCACCACAGTTCCCGGCAGCGCAGTGAGCACTCCGTGAGATCCGATCTGAAACCCGGAAAGTGACGAGGTACCGGCGTTCGAGACGTAGACAAATCGACCGTCGGGCGTCACGACATTCCAGCAGTTCGCCGCACCCAGTGTGGGAACGCTGGCGCTGATTGGCACAAGTGTCCCGTTGGACGCTATCGAATAGGACGAGATGGCCGAACTGTTGGGGCCACCGGCCCCCGTCTCTGACACGATCACCGTGCCGTTGGGCGCGAATGCGACAGAGAATGCTCCAGGACCAACACTCGGGTTTACGGTAATAGGGGACAGTTTCCCATCCGTCAGCACCTTGAACACGTCCAGCTTATTGGTTGCGCGTTCCGTCACGACGAGGTATTGGCCGTCCGCACTGAATGCGAGTGAAGCCGAGTTGACGAAGTTGGCACTGAGAAAGCGCAGCGAATCTGGAATGCGCGTCAGCTTTCCCTCCTGCAGACGAAAGCCAACGACGCTGCTGCTGCCAGCGGTGTTCAGAACATATACGAGCCTGCCGTGCTGGGCGACGGCATTCGGCTCGCTGCCGCCGGAAGGCACGCGGTCCGTGAGAAACAGGCGCGAGCCGAATACCCGGAACACGGAAACTGTGCCGCTGCCTGCGTTAGCCGCGAAAAGTGCAGAGCCATCATCACTGAGGGTCAACGAACCTTGCGACCCCAGTGGATCTACAGTACCGCCACTGCCACGCCCATCCGTCGGGTATTTCCGCGGACTGTGCAGCGTTCCGTACTCGGTCCGTTCGTAGGCGATGACCGCATTGGCTTCAGCGTCGTTCGTCATCACAAACACCGCATGCTGACCGCCGAAATCGTCAGCGCCGGGCGAACCGAGCGCGGGCAGCGCTACAGCCGCTGCAAGCGTGCCAAACGCGAACACCGTTTCAATGATCCTCATGGCGATCCTCAGTTCGTTAGGGGTGTGTCCCAGTACCATCGGAGCAACGCCACAAATCGTTACAGCGCCGCGAAAAGAATAAGAGTGCTGCAATGATCAGGCGAGTTCTCCGGTCTGTGTTTCCGTGGACTGCGCTGACCGCGAGCAGCTATGGACGAAATTGATGGAGCAATCGCTCCAGGGTGACGCTCGGGCCTATCGGCAGCTCCTTGCGGCGCTCACAGTCGCTTTGCGCGGCGTCGTCCGCGGTCGGGCGCGCTCGGCAGGTCTAGACCCCGAAGACCTCGTTCAGGAGGTGCTTTTGGCCCTGCACTTGAAACGCGGCACGTGGGTGCAGGGCACACCCGTGGCACCGTGGGTCGCGGCCATCGCGAGGAACAAGCTGGTCGATGCCCTCCGGCGCCGCGGGCACCGGATCGAAGTGTCCATCGAAAGCGTGATCGAAACACTTTGGAGCGATGGCAGCGACAGTGCGGAGCACGCACATGACTTGCGGCATCTGCTCGCAAGGCTGAGCGATCGGCAGCGGCGGGTCGTGCGCGCCGTCTCCTTGGAGGGCTACTCTGCGCAGGAGGCCGCCGTGCGCTTGGAAATGAGCGAGGGAGCAGTACGAGTTACATTACATAGGAGCCTCAAGGCGTTGGCTGCTATCTTCCGGGCCGTACCCCATGAAGACTGAAGACCTTATTCGCGCGCTTGCGGCGGACGGCACGCAGCCCGTTTCTCCCATCGCTCGCACATTGTTGAACGCCCTCCTCGGGGGCACCGCACTCTCGCTGGGGTTGTTTGCGGTCATGCTCCATCCACGAGATGACCTGATGCAGGCTCTCCATACTCCTGCCTTTATTTTCAAATTGCTTGTCGCAGCAGCGCTCACGGCGACAGCCGCCACCCTGCTGTCGCAGACGGCGCGCCCCCTGCCCCCTCTTCGAAGCTACTCGATCTTGATGCTCGCACCCGCTCTGCTGGGGGCAGGCGTTGTCGTTGACCTCTGGGTTATGCCCGCACACACCTGGTTCTCTCGGTTGATCGGACACAACGCGCTTCACTGCCTTGCGGCAATTCCGCTCCTGTCGCTTCCGATGATGGCTTGCCTCCTCGTCGCCTTGATGCGTGGTGCGCCAAAGCAGGCCGCCGTGGCGGGTGCCGTGGCAGGTTTGGTTTCGGGCGGCCTGGGAGCTGCGCTCTACGCGCTGACCTGCCCCGATGACAGTCCGCTTTTTGTTGGCACTTGGTATTCGATTGCAGTCGTCCTTGTAACGGGCGCCTCGACATACATCGGGACCCGCGCGCTGCGCTGGTGAGCGGTGTGGCGGCGAGCGCGACAGTTAGGTCGCAGAGTTTCCCGAGGAGATGATGCCTCGCGCAAATGCGGCCGCTACTGCCTCCGTCCGCGAGTGCACGCCCAACTTATCCAGTATCGCGGCAACGTGGTGGTCAATCGTCTTCGTGGAGCGATGCAGTTGTTGCGCGAGTTGCGCATTTGTACTGCCCTGGGCGAGTAGCTGAAGTACCTGCATCTCTTTTGAAGTCAGGCCGCAGGGATTTGCACGAGTTGCTTCGCTAGGTCCGCGCGGCACGGCACGCACCCCGCGCTCGCGAAGGCGTCTACGTACGATCTCGACCAGCGGGCCGGCTCCCAGCCTCGTCAGGATGGCCAGTGCCTGGCGCAGGGCCTCATCGGAACCTTCTGCGAGAGCCAGCGCCTGTTCATACGGCATGCCGATATGCTCCCACGCATTCGCCGCTGACTGCCAGTCACCCGCGAGCATCAACCTGTAGGGCTCGGCAACCGTACCCGCAACCGGCATTTCAACTTCAACGCGGGATCGCCAGAACAGAAGCTCGCCGTTGATCCACGGAGCGTTATGGCCGCGCACCTGCTCCAGTCCGATTGCTGTCTCGCGCGCAACATCCGCCAACTTTCCCCGGTACCAGGCCAACTCGGCACGGGCAGCCGCGACGCGTCCAACCCTGTTCAACTCACATGTGGGTAGCGCCAGCGCCAGTGCTTGATCGAGCAACTCGTCCGCCCCCGGATCTCCTCGCCGTGCGCGCACGAGCGCAAGGGTTGCCATACTGGGAACGCGCTGTTGCACGCCTCGCAACTCGGAGCCGCGCAAGAGATCCGCTGCCATTCTTGCAGCCTCCGTCCATTCACCTCGATCCAGCTCACAAGCAGTGTAGTAAGCGCGAATGTACGTACTGTGCGAGAAGAATCCCCGCTCCTCGCAGTACTCCACGCTTTCGTTGAATACCCGCTGGGCGCGTTCGAAGTCGTGGATCAGAACCGCATAGAACAGCTGAGTACGGTAGGCTCTGGCAGCGTGGTCCTCGAGCCGGTGCTCGAGCGCGAGCGCGAGACTGCGTTCAAGCGGGCCGTAGCCGGCGCGGTCGCCAGTGCCCAACAACGCGCCACCAATTTGGCAGAGCGCGTGTGATTCGGCGGCAATGTCGCCCAATTCGTGGGCAAGCCCAAGCGCCCGCTGCCCGAATTCGAGAGCCTCGCCGTCCCAACCCCTGTGAACTGCCATCAGAGAGCGCCAGCCGTAGGCCATTGCGAGTTGGCGGCCGCGCGGCAACCCTTCGAGCACCTTGATGGCCCCTCCTACGGTTTCATCCGCGCCGGCTTTGTCGCCCTGCGTGCGGTACTCCTGCGACAGCAGACTCAACACTCTTGATTGCGCGGTCGCATCGCCGACCTGACGCCAAGCGTTAACCGCCGCTGTCGCTGACGCGATAGCATCAAGTGTCTGATTGGCGAGGCTGCTTTCCTGTGCATGCTCTTCCAGCAGCTGTGCCCGAAGCTCATTTGGCAGCGAAGATTCGTAGCGCAGGGCAGCCTTTAGGTGTGCGGCCGCTTCTCGGTGAGCACCCAGCCGTGCCGCTTCCCGGGCCGCCAGCGGTGCATACTCGAGTACGGCTGCGGGCTGCTGAGCGAGGGACGCATGGTGTACCAACCGCGCTGGATCTGCTCCGCGCTCGACGAGTATCTGCAATACCTTGCCGTGCATCGCGCGCGTGCGCTCGGGCTGGATTGCTTCCAGCACGGCGAGACGAGCAAGCTCGTGACGGAAACCTACAGAATCGGTGTGCACATCAAGCAGGCCTCGCGCTCCGGCTTCCTCCGCCGCCAGTCCACGGGAACCCAATACCGACTCAATCAACCACGTCTCGGTCCGCGCGGGAGATATCGCGACGAGCTCAGTGAGCTCCCGCGCGGCGGGTGAGCAGCGCGCCAGTCGTGTCAGGAGGGCATCGCGCACCGTTTCCGGAACCTGCTCGCCCGGGCTTGCAAGCAGTTCATGCACAAAAAAGGGATTACCGCCGGTTACCTGATAGAGCAGATCAGCATCTCGGCCGCTTTCTCCCGCGAGCATTTGGACGGCCGCGAGCGAGAGGGGTACGAGACGCATGCGTATGACGTGATGACCGGTCAACTCACCGAGAGCAAGCCGTAAGGGGTGACTCGCTGTGAGTTCGCCGTCGCGGTATGTCGCCAGGAAGATGGCGCTTGTACGCTGAATGCGCCTCCCGATAAACCGCAGGAAATCCAGCGTCGCCGCATCGGCCCAATGCAGATCCTCCAACACCACGATGCTGGCGCGGTCAGACCGTGCAAGATCCTCCAGTAGCACTCGAAAGAGCCAGTCACGAGATTCGTCACCGCCAGGGGGCCGGCTGCCGAGCGTCGAAGTCTGTGCAGCAATCTCATACACTGGCCCAAGCGGCCGAGGCGTGGACAGGGCATCGCAGCCACCCCAGAGCGTGCGCGCTTCGCGCCGGTGCTCTGACACGAAGTGCTCAACCAGGGAGCTCTTTCCGAGACCCGCCCCACCCGCTACGAGTACGAGCTTGCCGGAAGCCGCCCGTGCTTCCTGGAAGCATCGGTTGAGAATTTCGAGCTGTTCTTGACGCTCGAGCAGGTGCATACGGCCACATTATCCTACTCGCGCGGGCCGAGGGCACATTCCCGATGCGGGCCACCTCGCTATTCGCGCGGCGCCTGGCGCCGATCGTGCATGCCGTAGTCTCTGATGACCTGCCAATGAGTGCCGGGACTGCCTGCGCTCTCAATCAGGGCCACTCGATGTCCCTTCTCGCGAACGCTCTCGAAATTCTGGGCGGCCGCCGGCCCGGCTGAGGCGAAGGTCTCTGCAAGTGTCAAATCGCCTCCCGCGGTGACTTGGCGAGCGACGCGGATCCGATAGTCTTCGAAAATTCCGTGACGGCCCTTCTCCTGGGCGGCGCGGTGGTCAAGGTTTTCGCGCCAGCCGATCAACGCAGCTTCGTCCCGCCACAGGGACAGTGACAACATCCAGCCCGGTCGCGTTTTGTTGTCAAACCGCTCGATACTCACGAATCCGGGCATGGCCTGCAGGTACCCAGCCAGTTTGGCAGCCTCGGCAAGGTAGGCTTGGCGGCCTTGCTCGCCTGCGGGTTTCACTTCGAATATAACGGCGTGCGGTGCGGCTTCCAAGTCTTTGCCTCCCAGAAATGTTTCGGTTTCCCGGTAGAGCTGGAATCTGCTGCGCTCCAAGTGGAGCCGATGCCCTCCTTGACTCAACACTACAAATCGCTTCAAGGGCGATGCGAGGTGCTCGAACAACCACATGCCCTGTGCGGGCGGAGTTACTTCGTCCCAGTCACCTTGTATCACCAGCGTGGGCACTGTAACGCGGCCGGGATCGTAGGGAAGTTGTCCTATCCGGACCATGTCAGCAAAGGCAACTCGCATTCCCGCGGGGATGCGCACACTGGCTGGTTGGCGTTGTTGGGCCGTGGGGTCTGTCGCGAGGTACGTGTCAGCCCACTTTGGAAACATGCCCATGTCCAAGCGGCCGGACTGCCGCACTCTCGACTCGAATGCGTCGAGTTCATCGGCCGCGCTCATCTGGAAATGCCGCACGGGGGAACGTTCGGATACATTGTCGCCCTCGGATACATTGTCGCGCTCGGATACATTGCCGCCTTTGGAGGGCGCCGGCGCTCCGAACAGCACGAGACGCGCCACCCGCCCGGGATGCAGCTCCGCGTAGCGGCCGGCGACAAACGTGCCGGCAGAGTGAGCAATCAAGTTGACCTGGCCGCCGCCGTGGACGCGGATGATTTCGTCTACCGCGCGTCCAACTTGATCCACCATCGCCTCGATGTTGCCAAGCGGCGGCCCCGAAGGGTCCTCGGACGCCATTTCGGGATATCGGTCCGAGCTGCCGTAACCGAGGAAATCCAGGGCGTAGACGTCATGACCGGCAGCGGCCAATTCGTCCATCCACGAGCGCCCTCCCATTCTCCATGCGGCAGCATTGGCCGACGGAAAAGTGGCTCCGTGAAGGATCAGAACCGGCAGGCCCCGCGGGGCGGTCGTCGGCGCCTGATGCCGCATGAACAGGTTCAGGGAACCAACACCCGATGGAAAGCGCAGCGAGCTCTCCCGGGGCTGCTGGGAATGCGAGGGCTGAACAGCAAGCAGGACAACCACCAGTGCAAGCGCTAAAGTTCGCAACACCTTTGACTCCAAACCGCACGCAATGAGCCTAGACGACCCATGCTTCGTTTTGGAACGAAATGAGACTGAGCCCGACATTGCGAAACTGGCCGCACTGATTACCGAGCCCGCGCGCGCCGCCATGCTGATGCACCTGCTCGACGGGCGCAGCTGGACGGCTGCGGAGCTCGGAAGAGTCGCAGGCGTGGGCGCTCCGACCGCGAGTGTTCATCTGCGAAAACTGGTCGACGCGCAGCTCATTCAAATGAGTCCGGCCGGCCGCCATCGTTACTTTCGTATTGCCAACGAGGAAATCGCGCGGCTGCTGGAGCAGCTGTCGCGCCTCGCACCGACGAAGCCGGCGCAAACCGCGGGCGCGAAACGGGCTTCCTCGAGCCTGCGCCGCTGCCGACTCTGCTATGACCACCTGGCCGGCCGCCTCGCCGTGGCGATCACCGAGAGCATGATCCGCAAGGCCTGGCTGATCGAGATGGAGCCCTGGTATCGGCTTACCGACACTGGCCGCGAAGCGCTGGCAGAGTTAGGTGTGGAGCGTGTTGACGGCCGGACCTGCATGGATTGGAGTGAGCGCAGGCTGCATCTCGCCGGCCCCCTGGGGCAGCAACTTGCGCAGGTATGCCTCGCCAGGAAGTGGCTGCAGCGCGACCCCAGGAGCCGCGCCCTGCGTATTACTCCGGAGGGTGCGGATTTCTTGGGCGGCTTGTTTGGTGTCAGTATTACCTGATCGCCGACCCTCACTCCTCAGCCCGGAAGTGGACTGCGCTCAGCTCTTTTGCGGGCTGATCGCGGCCCAGGCGCGGTCCCTGCCGCTTCGGACGATCGCTTCAATCACTTCCATGTTTGCCACTGCGTCTGCCAGCGGCGTGGGCACAGGCGTGTCATTCAGAATCGCCTCTGACATGAGATCGCACTCAATAGTGTACTGGTCGCAGATATCAAAGGTGATCTCCTCCACCCCGGCCCCGCGCTGGTGCCACAGCCGGCACGGGCGGTCGGGCGGGGCATTGAACGGGATTTCGATTTCCACGCGCCCCTCGGTGCCGAGGATATTGACGCGTTGGTGCGGCGAGAGCTGCGTCGAGCAGGTGAAAGTTGCCGTGCCGTGCTCGAACACGAGAATGCCCGAGGCCAGGCGATCCGTCCCGAAATCAGGATCGTATTCGAGACAGCCGATGACGCGCCTGGGCTCCTCACCGAAGATGAAACGCGAGAGCGAGACGTTGTAGCAGCCGATATCCATCAGCCCGCCGCCGCCGACGTCGGCGCGATTGCGGATATTACCGGCGTCAGTGTTGAAGTATGAAAAGAATGACTGGATCGTGCGCAACTGGCCGATAGCGCCCTCGTCAACGAGCTGTTTTGCCCGCCGCCATTGCGGATGGTGGCGATACATGAAGGCTTCCATCACTTTGAGGTGCGGTCGCAGTTTTGCCGCGCTCAGCAGCTGCCCGGCCTCGGCTGAGGACAGGCCGACAGGCTTTTCGCAGAGCACATGTTTGCCGGCGGCCAGCGCCTTGATCGACCAGGGCACGTGCAGGTGATTCGGCAACGGGTTGTAAATCGCATCCACGTTGGCATCGGCCAGCAGCTCTTCATACGAGCCGTAAGCCTTCGCAATGCCCAGTCTGTCGGCTGCCGCCCGCGCGCCTGCCAGATCACGCGACGCAAGCGCCGCAATTTCGCCCGACCGGCAGTGCTTCATCGCGGGGATGAATTTGGTCTGTGCGAATTTTGACGTACCCAGAATTCCCCAGCGTACCTTGCTCACTTCTCTACCCTTGCTGCTGCTTGGGCAAGTTTAGCGTTACGAAGCCTTCTGTTGAAGGTGGAACCGCCCTTAGACGCTGCGTGTCGCCACTGCCGGTGACACCGCGGCGGCACGGCGCGCGGGCAGCCATGCGGCCAGTTGCCCGACGATCCAGAGCATCGGGATCCCGCCGACGAGATAATAGAGATCCAGCCGCGGTAAGCCATAGTGAGTGGAGAGCCAATAGCCGCTCACTAGAGCGAGTGCGCAGCCGATGATCACTCCAACTGTCGTTATCAGCCAGTTCTCGACCAGAAAGTACCGAACAATGTCCTCGCGCTGCGCACCGAGCGCCCGCCGGGTGCCAATTTGTCTGGCTCGCCTGCTCACGTTGAAAGTCGCAAGTCCATAGATTCCGATGCACGTGATCGCAATCAACATCAAAGTGATCGCCACGAGGAAGATTGCCATGTTGCGATCCGCGACGTAGCTCAAGTTCTTCAAATACTCGAGCGTCCGGGTCCACTCGATCATACGGTCCGGGTTTGAGTTCTGCATGTGCTCGTCCACGGCACGCAGCACCACATCCCTCTGGCCCGGCCGCGTTCTCACCAGGTAGTTGACGGCGGGTTCGTCCGGAAACGGCAGGCGCGGCGCCATCAAGATGCGATCGAACTTGTCCCAGCTCACCCGCGAGCCATGCATGTGCTCGATGATGCCGACAATGGTGGCCGGGGCCGTGAGGAACCCGAACGAGTCGTAGATAGGCTTGCCGAGCGCGTGGCCATCGGGATAAAGGTCGTTCGCAAGCGCCTGCGTTATGACGGCCACGGGAGCCCCGATGACGTCGCCAGACGTTCTGCGCGGCGGCAGAACCTCATTCGCCTGAAAAAATCTGCCCGCGGCGAGGCGCACACCGAGTGCGGCAAGCGCCTGATCGTCGACCTCGTAGTAGTGGGTTACGATGCCGTGCGCGTGGTCATCAAACTTCAACATGACACCGATTCGGTCGCCACGGCCGGTCAACGGAGGGGAGCTGATGGGCGCTGCGGCTACGACACCCGTTACTCCGCGCAGGTAGGCAAGATCCGCCCGCATCGCCGCCTCGTGAGCGTACTTGTCGTTGACGCCCACGCTGCGGATCACGAAGATATTTTCGACATCGATGCCGGTCGGCCGACCGATCCTGTCAACCCGCTGTTTGACGATGTAGACGGCGTTGATCAGCACGGCGAGGGTGATCGAGATTTGCGCCGCCACGAGCACCGGGCCCGTCCAGTTGCGCAGCATGGCTGAAAGGATTGGTCGGACGTGCAGTCGCATCACGATGCCTTCGTAAATGGGAAACGGCCGCGTGGACTACTGACTCTTAAGATGCCGGGCCGGCGATACACGGCCGATGCGCCACGCCGGATAGAGACCCGTAATGATTACCGCCACAACGGCGAGAGCGATGGCCCATGCAATGCCAATCGAATCAAAGTGGGCCAGCGCCTGATAGCCGCCTCTACCGGTCTGCGGATCACTGCCGTACAGAATGCGAACGCCCCAGAGGAACACAGCGCTCAATCCCAGGCCGAGCAACGCGCCGGCCAGCGCCAGCACGCCGGCCTGGATCAGGTGCTGAAGGAATATGTGCAGGCGACTCGCGCCCAAGGCACGGCGCACTCCCGCCACTGGCGCTCCGTTCAGGAACTTCGCCAGCAGTAACCCGATGGTGTTGAGCAGACAAACGCTCAGGAACGCGAAAGCGAGCCCGACCAGCAGTCGATTGTCATTCTGCACCACCTGGTGGTCCTCCAGCCATTCGTTGACGTTGCTCAGGCGGTTGTTGCGCGGCCGTTGAAATCGGCCGCGCTTGCGCTGCTCGTTCCAGTATGTGTCCATGAGAGCCTGCATCCGGGTGCGGGCATCCGCATCGGGAAGCTCGACCCACATCTGAATCCATGCGCATTCCGAGCTCATGAGCTCATCCACCGTGTTGGCCGGCTCCACCTTCCAGCAGTGGATTGAGCCGCTACTCAACAACTGCAGCGCCTTACTCCAACCCCATGGCAGATACGCCGCCTCCGGCTCATTGAAGCTGCCGACGGTCAGATCATAGAATTTCGGCTGCGGCATCCACGGCTCCAGGACCCCGACAATGCGGAAATCGTGGTTGCTCCAGCGGATGGTGCGGCCCACGCTGTTCAGCCCCCCGAACAACCTCTCATTGAGATCATGGCTGAGCACGATGAGTGCCTCGGGCCCGGTGTCGGCCCGCGCGCTCCAGCCGTTGCCATACTGGAACGGCACGTCGAACATGGGGAAGAAGTCGGCGGTCGTGATTCGGGTGTTGATTTTCAGCGGCTTGCTTGCTCTACCGCTCAGCACCACTCCCGTCGCCTGGTACATGAGTACTTTGCGCTCCGGGATGCCCGAGTTGAAGAAGTAGTTTGCATCCGTATAAGTGAGCTGTGTGGGGGGCAGATGCGGCAGATCGATGTTGGCTGGGCGCTCCGCGGGCCAGGAATCCAGGGTGATGGCGTAAAGCCGGTCGTTCTTCCACCAGATTGGGTTGGACGACATCGCATGGTAGACGGTGAGCGTCATGACGCACACGCCGATGCCGAGCGCGATGGCAAACAGCATCAAGGCGGTGGCGCCGGGATCACGCGCAAAGGATTTCAGAGCGAGCCGCAGGTAGTAGCGAAGCATCTGGTATCCAGTTGATGATCAGGCCGTGCCAGCTCCGGTACCCGGCGCAGACCTGGACCGATGAGCTTCATGCGCCACGTCCGAGAGTTGCCCATCGACAACATGCACGTTGCGGTGAGCACGCCGTGCGAGGTTCGGGTCGTGCGTGACCATCACGATGGTCGTGCCCATTTCGTTGATCCGCTCGAGCAGGTCCATGACCTGGCCCACCGTCGTGGAGTCGAGGTTACCCGTCGGTTCATCCGCCAGCAGAAACGCCGGCTCTCCCGCGATAGCACGCGCGATTGCCACGCGCTGCTGCTGTCCGCCTGAAAGCTGTGAGGGCACGTGTTTCGTGCGCGAAGTCAGGCCAACGAGCTCGAGCGCTGCGGTGATGCGCTCATGGCGTTGGGAGGCCCGCATGCCCCGGTACCGCAGCGGCACGTCGACGTTGTCGTAGACGTCGAGATCGGGAATGAGATTGAAGCTCTGGAAAATGAATCCGATCTTCTCGTTGCGCAGTCGCGAGCGTATGCGATCGGAAAGCGTACTGACGTCAGTGCCGTCCAACTCGTAGGTGCCCGAACTAAAGGTTTCGAGCAAACCCGCGACGTTCAGGAAGGTGGTTTTGCCGGAGCCGGAGGGGCCGGTAATTGCGATGAAGTCGCCTGCTGAGACTTCCAGCGACACGCCGCGCAATGCGTGTGTTTCGACCAGGTCGGTTCGGTAGATCTTGCTGACATTGCGCATCCTGAGCACGGTGCCCTCCCTAGCTCAGGCAATTCTAGTCACCCCCTGCGTGTGTTCAACGCACCAGTTGGTAAGCAAAGTGAGCCGGCCGCCGCTCGACACCCTACCCTGGCAGACGCGAATTCGTTTCCGCCGCCCCCCGCACGAGGTAACATCGACGGACGGATTGCGCTGTCACCATGGACACTTCTATGACCGATTCAGCGGCCGAGTCGCTGCCCGATCTGGTATCGAAGTTGCGGGAACGGATCAAGGAGCTTCGGCGCGCGGGTGATCTGCTCGACCTCCTCGCGGCCGCCGAAGCGGCCGCCGATGAGATCGAAGGGCGCGTCGGCGAGTATTGGAACGATGCGGGGAACGATGCGGGTCGTGAAGCGCTACTAGCGGTCAAGCGATTCACTTTCAACGCGTCCGCCGACTGTTGGCCGGGATGGAGCGTTCCGGACAAGCCACCGAACAGGGAGATCCTCGTGCGTGCGCTGGAGCTGGCAAAACGCTCTACCGGGCTCGTCAAGAAGTTGGGGCTCGGACGGGTACAGGAAGGAACCGGGGTCTGGCTTTCCGGAGCTCACGAGCTCGCCCTCGGCAGACATACTGATGCCCACAGCGCCTTCACCCTCGCGCGCCAGCACTACATCGCAGCCCAGGCGCCTGGTTTGGCTCTGTTGACGCAGGGCTACATCGCAATCGTGTGCCAGATCGCCCCAGATCAGGTGCCGGCCTGCGCGGAAGACCTCGACCAGGTCTGTGCCAGAATTTCCGCTGGCGGCTTCGAGGATGGCGCCGAATGGATAGAGCAGCTACGCACGGCACGAAAGGCGTTCTACTCACTCCGCGCGTACATTTAACTCACCAGTTGGTAAGAAGACGCGGTCGAGTTGGAAGTCATATATTCGTACGCTTCTCGCCAAGACCGTGCCCGTCCGGTCCAAACAACCTCTGAGGAGAAGCATCGTGTTCGACATTCTGCATCGAGTGGGAATCAAGGCGTCGCTGGACAACGTCTACAATGCCCTGGGGACGCCCGAGGGCGTAGCCGGCTGGTGGACCGCCGCAACGACGGGCGACAACAAGGCGGGCGGCATGATCACGTTCCGCTTCACCGACAACGGCCGCGAGCTCGGCTTCTTCGACATGAAGATTCTCGAGTTGCATCCCAATACGCGCGTGGTGTGGCAGGTGATCAATGGGCCCGCCGAGTGGGTCGGCACGAAGATCCGCTTCGAGCTGAAGCAGGAAGACGATTTCACCATCGTGCTGTTCAGCCACGAGGGCTGGAAGGAGCCAGTGGAGTTCATGTACCACTGCAGCACCAAGTGGGCTATCTTCCTGATGAGCCTGAAGTCGCTCGGCGAGACGGGCAAGGGCCAGCCCAGCCCGAACGACGTCAAGATCGGCAACTGGCACTGACATCATGAGGAGATATTCATGAGATTGATCAGGCTGAGAGCGCCGGCAGGCTTGGAGAATCTCAAATTGGTAGAGGAAGATCCTCCCGAGCCGAGGCCAGGTGAATTGCTGGTCAGGATCCGGGCGTGTTCGTTGAATTTCCATGACTACATGGTGGCGCTGGGGAAGAAACCGTGCGCCGACGGCCGCATTCCGTTATCCGATGGCGCTGGAGAAGTGATTGCGCTCGGTGACGGTGTCGATGCGTTCAAGGTTGGAGATGCCGTCGTAAGTACGTACTGGCCCTATTGGCTGGGAGGTAAGCCGACGCCCGCTATCAAGAGGGGTGAGTTGGGAGATGATGTTGACGGCTATGCCCGCGAGTACGTGTGCATGCCGTCGCACGCCTTCACGAAAGCACCGGAAGGCTACACGCATGTGGAAGCGGCAACGCTCACCTGCGCGGGAGTAACTGCGTGGAGAGGCTTGGTGGTGTGCGGCCAGGTGAAGCCCGGCGATACGGTGCTGATCATTGGAACGGGGGGTGTATCGCTGTTCGCGCTGCAATTCGCGCAAGCTGCGGGTGCCCGGGTAATCGCCACCTCTTCCTCGGAAGAGAAGTTGGCCAAGCTCGAGCGTCTCGGAGCCGACACTGTCATCAACTACAAGGCCGTGCCGAACTGGGGACAGAAGGCAAAGGATTTGACCGACGGACGCGGTGTCGATCATGTGATTGAGGTCGGTGGACCCGGCACGTTGGCACAGTCGATAACAGCCTGCAGCATGGGCGGGCACATCGCCCTGATCGGAGTCTTGACTGGTTTTGCGGCGCAAGTGGCGATCCCGGCGCTGTTTTCGAATCAGATTCGTGTCAGCGGAATCTCCGTTGGCAGCCGGGCAGACCAAGAGGACATGATTCGGGCGATAACCGCCAATCGGGTGAAGCCCGTTATCGACCGCCGTTTTCCCTTGCAGGACGTCGTCGCTGCTTTCGGGTATTACGAATCCCAACAGCACTTCGGCAAGGTTTGCCTCGAACTTTGACAGCCTCCCTCGGCCTTTACGCGCACAGGAGCACTCCCATTGGCCTTCGCAAGAAAGGGATTTCGCCGCGGGTCAAGCACTAGCGCGGCCATCCTCTGGATGATCGCGTGCGGGACCAGCACCGCCCGCACGGGTGTCTTCACCTACCACAACGATATCGGCAGGACCGGGCAGAACAGCTCCGAAGAGGTTCTAACACCTGACAACGTCAGCTCCTCGCGCTTCGGCAAGCTGTTCTCGCACGAGGTCGACGGCGATATCTACGCAGAACCGCTCTATGTGCCGAATCTGGCAATCCCGCGAAAGGGAGTCCACGACGTGGTTCTTGTGGCGACGGAGGCCGACAGCCTCTACGCCGTTGATGGGAACGACGCTACTGGCCCCAACGCCAACGCACTGTGGCACGCCAGCCTGATCGATTCCCGACATGGCAGCCCGCCTGGCGCAAGCGCGTTGAATGCGTCAGTCGATCTGAAGTGTGGCGCAATCGTCCCGCGGGTGGGCATCACCGCCACGCCAGTGATCGATCCGGCCAGCGCAACAATCTATGTGGAGACATTTTCCAAAGAGAACGGCTCGGCCGTCCACCGCCTGCATGCGCTGGAGCTCGCAAGTGGCGCGGAAAAGCCCGGGTCCCCTGTGCTCATCACCGCACAGTTACCGGGGGAAACAGGCCGCCCGATCACCTTCGATCCGCTGCGCCAGCTCAGCCGTCCCGGCCTGCTACTGCTCAATCACGTCATTTACCTGGCCTACGGCTCCCATTGTGACAAGCCACCCTATCACGGTTGGATTCTTGCCTATGACGCCCGGACCCTGGCCCGCAAAGCCGCATTCGTCACGGCCCCCGAACACGGCAAGGCCGGCATCTGGATGAGTGGCGCGGGACTGGCCGCTGACCCGAACGGATCTCTCTATGTCGCCACCGGCGATGGTTGGTTCGACACGCAAGCAGTGCCTGCACGCGAGTTGGGTAACAGCGTCCTGAAGATCGCATTGCACGCCGATGGGTTTGCGCTCCTCGACTATTTCACTCCGTTCAATCAAGCCCGCTTCTGGCGGCACGATGGAGATCTGGGTTCTGGAGGTGTTGTGTTGCTGCCCGATCAGCCTGGCGAGCATCCGCACCTGCTGACCGCGGTCAGCAAGTCCGGCACCATCTATCTGCTCGACCGTGACAGGATGACTTCCCACGATCTGCACTATTGCAGCGGGTGCAGCTCGGATCGCCAGATCGTGCAGGCGCTCGGCGGCTCTATCTTCGGCGGCGCATGGAGCATACCGGCGTACTGGGACAACACGCTGTATGTCAGCGGCAGCAACGATGTCCTGAGGGCATTCTCCTTGAGCAATGGACGCTTGAATGACCACCCCAGCTCCATTTCCGGGGACTCCTGCGAATACCCAGGATGCGGATTGAGCATTTCAGCCTACGGCCACGACAAAGGCGTCCTTTGGGCACTGCAGCCAGGCGGCGGCCGCGAGGGGCACGCCGTCTTGAAGGCGTACGACGCGCGGAACCTGGGAAGGATCCTTTACTCGAGCGATCGTCAAAACGACCGTGACGATCCGGGTAGCGCCATGAAGTTTGCCGTTCCCATGGTCGTGAATGGCAAGGTCTATGTTGGTGGGTCGGGCCGGGTGACGGTTTTTGGCCTGTTCGGGCGTAAACATCCAGCTAGTAATCACCGCAATTGAATATAGCCAATGGATGTAATAATTTCAGGACTGAGCCTTAGGAAGAAGGCCCTGGGAATGTCTGAACCACCCCATCAAGGAGAGACCCGTGAAACTCAGTCCACTGAAAATTGCGGCAACGGCAGGCGCCTGCGCTTTGGCGATCCTCATCGTGACAACGGGATACGCCACGGCAAGAAAGCCCGCCAAGACGGCGAAAACCATCCCAACGGGAACAAACGCTCAGTTCACGCTCGATTCCATGACCTTCTACGGATTTTTCGACAATTC
>Ga0068859_100000592_pt1 | contig 36168 bp, 31 predicted proteins | sample KBSSwiS22_FD_66585 | JGI IMG/M metagenome (GOLD analysis project Ga0068859, IMG submission 66585) | Switchgrass rhizosphere microbial communities from Kellogg Biological Station, Michigan, USA - KBS Switchgrass S2-2 | ecosystem: Host-associated > Plants > Roots > Rhizosphere > Soil ... | reverse complement strand
TATTATCTGCATTGTATTGATTTTTAAAACTTATTTAACTGAGTCTGTCTTTAGGTTTAAAAGGTTGCTTTAACAACCAAAAAATTTATCAATATTCTTTTACCCGCAATTATCTTTGCGCCCAATGGCACAAAAAAAATTACAACGCTTTGCAGATATAAAAACCTTTGCCAACGTTCTGGAGTATCCCGAAAATATGCAGGGCAAATGGCATGGTTTTTTTAAGAATGAAAATCCTGTTATACTGGAGTTAGCCTGCGGCAGGGGAGAGTATACTGTTGGCCTTGCCCAATTATTTCCACAACAAAATTTTATTGGTGTAGATGTAAAAGGCAACCGCATGTATATTGGTGCAAAAAAATGTCTTGAACAAAAAATAATTAATGCCGGTTTTTTAAGAACACAGATTGAAAGACTGTCAGAATTTTTTTCAGCTGGTGAGGTAGATGAAATATGGATCACTTTTCCTGATCCGCAATTACGTATCTCCAAAGCAAAAAAAAGATTAACTCACCCCCGGTTTTTAAGACTGTACCAGCAAATATTAAAACCTTCAGGTGTTATTCATCTTAAAACAGATTCACCAGATCTTTATCAATTTACAAAAAAGGTAATTGAACTTTATGACCTGGCTATTGTTGAAGATTGCAGTGATGTATACAAACAAGCTGAAATAAAAGAAGAACTGAAAATTAAAACGCATTACGAAAGCCTGGACATTGCTCAAAGCAATACAATACACTATCTTAAATTTAGCTTGCCGGCTGCTATAAAAAATATTGATGACCAATTACAGGAGCAATTAAGAAATGAACAACCTGGTTGAAGGAGAAGATTATTATTATAACGAACAAGGCTATATTGTTCTTACAGCAAAGTACCATTTGCAAAAAGGTTTCTGTTGCGGAAACGGGTGTAAACATTGCCCTTACCACTACCAAAATGTTCCTGAGCCAAAACGCAGCGAATTGTTATCTTTAATACCTGATGGCAAAAAAAATAATCAAATCACCGGTTAAAAAAGCAGTAAAAAAAACTGCTGAAGAAAAGCCACGCAGCACGGTTAAGGAGTATAGTTTTTTCCAGGACGTGTATGAAGTGGTGCGTCAAATACCTAAGGGAAGAGTTACTTCTTATGGTGCTATTGCTGCATACCTGGGCACAAAACTATCAGCACGTATGGTGGGTTGGGCTATGAATGCGGCGGGTGCTGCAAAACCAAAAGTTCCGGCGCAGCGTGTGGTTAACAGAAATGGTATACTTAGTGGCAAACATCATTTTGGTACACCAACATTAATGGAAGAATTATTAAAGAAAGATGGCGTGACTGTAAAAGATGATACTGTGGTAGATTTTAAAAAGAGATTCTGGGACCCAATTACAGAACTAAGCCTTTAACTTATGAGCAACACCATTGTACAGGGTAAAGTTTCCTTTGTTAATCACGAAAAAAATTACGTGATGATAGAGTATGAAGTAAATGGAAAAAAGAAAACCATTAACGGCCTGGTTGATGATAAAACCCAGCAACAATTAATTAAAGACAAGCTCATTAAAAAAATTCATACTTTTCACATAGGGGATGTCGTAAATTTTAATGCCGGTCTTTCCGGCCGGGGCGATAAGATGGTTGCCACAAACATTCAGTTCTTATACAATCCTGCACTGGATGTACTCATCAATAAAGCCAAAACAGAAAATAATTTTATCGGTTATTTAAAAATGGCTGATGATAAAATTTATGTAAAGGAAATTGACAGTTATTTGTTTTTCCCCATTGCATCATCTCCCTGGCAAATAATACCTACAGAAAAAGAATTGAATGAGGCAGTAACCTTTTCATTGGAGAATACTGATAATAAAGAAAAGGTAACTGCTAAGCTGTTCAACAATAATTACATCCCAGAATTTTATGCTGCTGTAAAGCTGCATAAAAACAAAACGCCTGTTGATGCAGAAGTATATAGAATTTCACCACATGGTATTTACCTGAATATTATTGGAGATAAGGTACAGGCAAAAATTCCTTTATCCAAAAATAGTGATACTGATAGCGCCGTGAAAGATGCAAAAGTGGGAGATAAAATTAAAGTACTGATCACATATTTAAGTCCGCAAAAGATAATTGTTGAGCCTCTTTTATAATTCCTCTAGCTCCGCCTCACTTAATGCAAGCTGAAGTGCATTTTTAGCTTTTGATGGCGCCATCATTGCAAACAGCAATATCAATACTGCCGCTAATGCTATGAATGCATAATTACCGGTAAGAAAAAATCCTATAATAGTAAAGAGGCATGGGCCTTCAATTAAAGCCCACTGTATGATACAAGCAGAGCGGTATGCTGAAAGTTTTTCTTTCACTTCAGTTTGCATACCCCTTATCTGAAAAAGTTTTTTCTTAAATAATGAGGCGCCTGCAAAAAACCCTCCTGCTGATAGTACAATTGCAGCCACCTGCAATGTTCTGTCCAAATCTTCTGCCACAGCAGATTTTGTTTTAGTATATACCAGGAAAAAACTAACTGCCGCAAATATAATTTGGCCTAACAGCAATGCTTTATGCAAGATTATTAATGCTTTAATATTGTTGCCGTTTTTCAAACTACTAACTATAATACGGGCTGATCATTAAATAAACTATTACGCCTGTTACAGCTACATAAAACCAAACGGGCCAGGTTATCCTCGTAAGTTTTTTATGTCTACCATATTCGCCAATTAAAGCACGGTAAGCAGTAAATAGGATAAAAGGTAAAATTATTGCAGCCAGGGGAATATGTGTTGCAAGAATAAAATAATACACTATCCTTAAACTTCCTGCTGCTAGTTTTTCGTCGGCACTTAAGATACCGTCGTGGTTGGTGTCACCAAACATGGTTTCTCCGGCCAATAAATGATGACAGATATACGACACCAAAAACAATACTGATAACACCATTGCAGTAAGCATTATCTTTTTATGCAGCAGGTATTTTTTTTGTTTAACGGTAATGAGTCCTGCTATTAATAATATTGCAACTGCAGAATTAATAATGGCATTGGCTTTTGCAAACAAGTGTACATTAAAACCCAGGTCAAGCGTTAATTTGAATTTGCTTAATAAAACTACTGCTGCAAATACCACAAAGGAAACAATGTAGATCAGCAGCTTTGCCTTTTTATCATTCTTTTGAAAAGTGGGTGGTAACATTTTATGCTTGTTTGTTTCTGGCTCTGTTTAATAAAATGGTGATGAGGATCACAATGGCTATACCTATAAAGATCAGGGGCAGTATTGGAATAAAGTCTCTTAATACCGATGGTGAAGTTTTATCTCTTTCCAGCATTAATAAAGGAATATCTCTTACTAATGTTGCTTGCTTTACCGAATCAAAACCATTATAAAAGCCACGCACTATCCTGTTGGTATCTAATAAAAAGAAATTTTCTGTATGGATAAATGCTGTATCTACTCCGGGGTCAGCAACATTGGCTTTCACTTCATGCAGTGCAAAATCATAGATCTCCTCTTTATTGCCAGTTACCATCCACCAGGTATCATGATTAATGTTGAAGCGATCTGCAAACTTTCTTAACTGTTGTACAGAATCATGCACCGGATCAATACTTATGGAAATGAATTGTACAATGCTATCATTTTGTTTAAAAGAATCCTGCAACCTTTTCATGCTTTTGGCAAGGCCGGGGCAAATGGAAGGGCAACGGGTAAAAAAGAAATCCAGTACAATTATTTTTCCGTGCAGATCATCGAGGCTTACTTTTTTACCCAACTGGTTGGTAAAGCTGATGTTTTTTACTTTGTGCCAAATGGTGTCTGTAACCAGTTTGCCGTTTCTTTCTCTTGTTACCACGCTATCAGGTACATAATATTTAGCGGGCATATGCACTGCCTCTTTGCTGTAATGCTTAACCAGTAAATAACCGGCCAGGGGCATCAGTATGGCTAGCATTAAAGAAAGTATGGCCTTTTTGTTCATAGTCTGTTTAATCAGTGTGCAAATTTACATCAAGCAAAATCAAAAAAGGGATTTTGAAAGTAATAGTATTGTCTGTAAATAAAAAACCACTGCTATCTGCAATGGTTTTTTAAAATATTATTTGTTTGATAGATTAATCTTTTGCGCCTTTTTCTGGTACGGCATGTTTTTCCACTTTTTCTATTTTGTATTCTCTGCTGCCTGCATTGGTATTCCGCAAGTCTCTCCAACTGGTGCCATCCCATAAAAATGCAATGATGAACCAGATGAATAAACACAAAGGCACTACAATCGTCATGATCATATTCCTTATTTCATCACCCAGGTGCATAAAGATTGAAACAATATAATAGGCTTTGGCAAGTGTTAATATGCAAACAACCCCTTTAAACATTAATACCAATGTTGCATTGGGGTGTTCTCCTTTGTGGATATTATAGATCGTCAATCCAATAGCCAATTCAACTATTGTGATTGCAGATAACAACCAAAAGGTTCTCCATATTTTTTTTGTACTGCCGGTATGCTCGGGGTGAAAGGTTATTTCCGGTGATGCTGAATTTGCTGACATAATTCTTTTTAAATTTAATTAATAGCTATACGGTTGTTAAATCAGATAGAAGCAAAGGAATACAAACACCCAAACCAGATCCACAAAGTGCCAGTATAATCCTGCTTTCTCAATCATTTCATAATGACCACGCTGCTCAAAATGACCCAGTTTTGTTTTAGCCAACATTACAATATTGATGATAACACCGCTGAATACGTGAAAACCGTGGAAACCTGTAATCTCGAAGAAATAACTTCCAAACGAAATAGGGCCTGGTGTTGCTACTTCTTTACCTATAAATAATGGGTCAGTTCCCGGGTATAGTATTTCCTTACCAAAAGGGTTATGAGATACAGTGGTATTCCATTGTTCCATATGTCCGTTTACCCATACCCAATGTTCATGCGTCAATAAATGCGTCCATTCCCATGCCTGGCAACTTAAGAAGGCCAGACCACCGATGATAGTTAAGATCATATATTTTTCCACGCCCTTCTTATTCATGTTATGACCATCGTGTACTGCCAGTACCATGGTAACAGAACTGAAGATCAAAATAAACGTCATTAAACTTACGAAAGCTAAAGGCAAGTTTGCCGAACCTGCTAACGGAAAAGAATTAAAAACATGGTTAGGATCAACCCAGTCGTTTAAGCTAAAACGTAATGTGGCGTAACTAATTAGAAACGCACCAAACGTAAAAGCATCACTCATTAAAAAGTACCACATCATCACTTTACCATAGCTTGCATTGAACGGGCTTCTTCCCCCGTTCCACCATTTGGTATTTGTTGGCATTGCTGTTGTTGACATAAATAAGCGTATCAGGTTTTTAGTATCAGGTATCAAGACAACCTTAAACTTTTATCCCCTTTTTTATTGTTAAACCATTTTTAATTCTTGTTACTTGCTTCTCTATACTTGCTGCTGTTCTATCTTATCATAATTAAAAAGAACAAAAGATAGATCCAGAGTGCATCTACAAAGTGCCAGTAAGTGCTTGTTACTTCTACCGGAACTGTTGTATAATTTCTTGTTTTATTACTGAAGGCTTTAGCAAAAAGCACCAGTAGTGCAATTATACCTCCGATAACGTGTGCTGCGTGCAATCCCACAATAACATACAAAAAAGAAAAAGAAACATTTTTTTGTAAGGTTATGCCAATGCTCCACAATTGCTTAAATCCTATTACCTGCAACACAATAAAAAGAACGCCTAAAATAATGGTTGCCGTCATCAGGCTCCGGTACTTTTGCATTTCTCTTTCTTTAAAAGAACGGCCCGCCAGAAATAATGTTATACTGCTTAACACTATTGCAGCTGTACTGTACCAAAATGCTAAAGGCAACTCAAATGTTATCCAGTTTGCCTGGTTGCGTTTAACAATGTATGCGCTTGTTAAGCCGGCAAACATCATTAAAATACTTCCAATTCCAACCCACAAAGTAAACTTGTGCGGATGTATTTTTTTTCGTTGTTCCATTACCACTGTGCTCATTCAAAATATTTTTCCAACATTACAATTTCATTAGTTTACATGATATACTCTATTGGCAAACAAGCCTAATAGAACAATCATCAAATAAAAATAAGAACTGAACATTACTCTTCTTGCGCTCTTTGCGTCCATCCGTATCAGCAACAGCACACTCACATACACCATCCAAAGGTTGCAAGCCAGTAAGATCCACATGCTTACTATGCCGCTGATGCCGGTATAGTAAGGCAAAAAACCTACAGGTACCATTAATGTGCTGTAAATAATACTTTGCACAGCGGTAAACCTGGTGGGCCCTTTATCAGCAGGTAATAATTTAAATCCTGCTGTGGTATAATCTTTATGTGCCAGCCATGCAATTGCCCAAAAATGCGGGAACTGCCATAAGAACTGGATAGCAAATAAGATCCATCCGCCAACACTAAAACTATCTGTTGCAGCCACCCAACCGATCAGGCAGGGTAAAGCGCCCGGTACAGCGCCTACTAAAACAGAAATGGAATTTACTTTCTTCAGTGGTGTGTAAATAAAGCCGTACAAAAACAGGCTGAACAAACTTACCATTGCACTTTGAAAGTTAAAGAAATACCACATCATTGCCACACCAACAGCACCCGCAATTACTGCAAAAGCAATGGCTTCGTTTTCACTCATCCTGCCACTTGCAACGGGTCTCCTGGCTGTTCGCTTCATCAGTGCATCAGAATTTTTTTCCAATACCTGGTTGATAGCGTTAGCGGCACCTGTAACCAGCATTCCTGCAACAAAAAGTAAAAGAACTGATATTATTTTAGTCCGAACATAAACCTCTTCATTCGGAGCAATTAAAAAACTTACCACCGTACTGAACACCACCATAAAACTTAAAGTGAACTTGATCAACTGAAAGTAATCTTTCACTTTATTCACCAACTTAACCGATGTTGAGTTGGCTATGGGAATATTGTCCGGCATTTTATTTAATAGTAAATGTTTCTACACATTTACTTTTCTCTTTCATTTAATATTTCAAAAATCTCTTTATCCTTCTTCGCTTTAATCTACTCCATAGTTCCCTTTTAGGGGCGGAGGGGTTTAATGATGTGTTTCATCATCACCAACCGGTGTGTTTTGCGGAATAAACTCATGCCCATCTTTTGCATAGTCATAAGCACCGCGGTAAACTTCCGGAATTTCACCAGGCCAGTTACCATGTCCCGGATTAATCGGTGTGGTCCATTCTAAAGTATTTGAACCCCATGGATTTGGCGTGGTAACTTTTCTTCCTTTATACATGCTGTAAAAGAAGTTGAATACAAACAGCAACTGTACAGCAAATACTATCATAGCTACAAAACTGATGAATTCATTAAGGCCGCCAAATTGTTTAAACGATTCCCAGCTGGAGTAATCGTAATAACGGCGTGGCATACCTGCTAAACCTTCGTAGTGCATTGGCCAGAAGATGAGGTAAGCGCCAACTATGGTAACCCAAAAATGAATATAAGCCATAGTGTTATTTAAATAACGGCCGAACATTTTAGGGAACCAGTGATAAATACCTGCAAACATGCCAAAGAAAGAGGCCACACCCATTACAATATGAAAGTGGGCAATTACAAAGTAGGTATCATGTAAATGAAGGTCTAATGCAGAGTTTCCCAAGAAGATACCTGTTAAACCACCACTGATAAATAAACTTACAAATCCAATGGCAAACAACATACCCGGGGTAAAGCGGATGCTTCCTCTCCATAATGTAGTAAGCCAGTTAAATACTTTAATGGCAGATGGTACCGCAATCAATAATGTAAGCAATACAAACACCGAACCCAGGAATGGATTAAGCCCTGTTACAAACATATGATGCGCCCAAACCAAAAACGCAAGGATAGCAATGGCAAACAGAGAACCTACCATTGCCATATAACCGAAGATGGGTTTACGGCTGTTAACGCTTATAATTTCCGAACTCATTCCCATTGCTGGTAACAGGATGATATATACTTCGGGGTGACCAAGGAACCAGAACAAGTGCTGGAACAGAATGGCACTACCACCTTCGTTAGGTAAAATTTTACCGTTAACAACAATATCGCTCAGGAAGAAGCTGGTACCTAAATTTCTATCAAATAACAATAAGATGGCGCCTGATAATAAAACCGGGAAACTCAATACACCTAATACTGCAGTAAAGAACAAAGCCCAAACAGTTAATGGCAATCTTGTCATGCTCATACCTTTGGTACGCAGGTTTAAAATGGTGCTGATATAGTTAAGCCCTCCCAATAATGAACTTACAATAAACATAGCCATACTTACCAGCCACAGATCCATACCGATCTTACTTCCTTCAGATGCATCACCCAAAGCACTTAATGGCGGATAAATGGTCCAGCCGCCACTTGCAGGCCCTGTTTGTACAAACAAAGATGAGAACATGATGATAGATGCTGTAAAGAAGAACCAGTAGCTCAGCATATTCAGCATTGGTGAAGCCATATCTCTTGCACCAATTTGAAGTGGAATTAAAAAGTTAGCAAAGGTTCCGCTTAAGCCGGCAGTTAATACAAAAAATACCAGGATGGTACCATGCATCGTTACCAAAGCATAATAAAATTCAGGTTGTAATTTTCCACCTTTTGCCCAGTGGCCTAAAAAGTTTTCCAGCCATGGAAAGGTACTTTCGGGGTAGCCTAACTGTAAACGGAAGATCACAGAAAATAAACCACCAATGATGGCCCATATCATACCGGTTACCAAAAATTGTTTGGCAATCATTTTATGATCCTGGCTAAAAACGTATTTGGTTATAAACGTTTCATGATGGTGATGTTCGTGATGTGCATCATGCCCTGCATGAACATCTCCTCCGTGTAATGTGGCAACGCTACTCATATTCTTATAGTTTATTCAAGAGTCTTTTTAAAATTATTTTTTTTCCGGCAACACCTGTGTTATTGGTTTTGCAATAGTATCGGTAACTACTTTGTTTGCCGGATCCCTGTCTTTATAAATCGTAAAATATTCTGGCTTTTGAGTGGCCAGCCATTTTTTATACTCTGCTTCACTTTCTACAATTATTATACCTCTCATAGAAAAATGCCCTTTACCACACATCTGGTCGCAGCTTATCTCGTAAGTGAAATCAGGATTGTGTGTCATTTGCTTCATTTCTTCGGTGGTGTACCTTGGTGTAAACCATTGTGTGGTTGGAATACCAGGAACGGCATCCATTTTTAACCTGAAATGTGGTAACCCTACATCATGTATCACATCCTGTGCGTTGATCACCATTTTAACTGGTTTGTTAACCGGGATATGCATTGTTCCTGAAACATGAATATCATCGAGACTTGCAGGATCATCAAAATCAACACCAAGACTGTTAGCTCCTTTGGTTAATTTAAAATTCTTTTTACCTAATACTTTATCCGGACCCGGGTACCTGAATTCCCAACCAAACTGGTGGCCGGTTACTTCTACCACAATGGCATCTTTTGGTGCATCACCTGTAGCTTTAAACCAATACTTTAAACCCACGGCAACCAGCGCACAAAGTACAATAGCAGGAATAGTGGTCCATATTAATTCCAGTTTGGTACTATGAGCAAAATAATAAGCTTTAGTATTATCTTTTTCCTGGTATTTAAAAGAGAACCAGAACAATGCTACTTGTGTAATAACGAAAACGATACCTGTTACTACTGTGGTAAGCATAAACATCCAATCCCATCCTTCTCCTTCTTTTGAAGCTGAGCCCTGCGGAAATAAAGTTTTGCCATAAAACAACTCGTTGCAGTACCAGGCACCGATAAATCCAAATATTAAAAAGCCTAAAAGCAAAAACGCATTGATCCTGTTATTTTGCCTCCGGGTTTTTTCCTCGCCTTTTAATACGCTTACGTACTCACTTGCTTTCGCAATCTGAAATACGACAACGAAAACCAAAGCACCTAAAGCAACCAGTAAAAACTCCTTCATGATTCAAAGTTATTTTCAGTAAATATTATTCTTGTTTCTTGTTTAAAACATTCAGTTTTCATTGCACAGTTAATTGCAACAAATTCATTTTATGTATGGTGTATCATACTCTCTTTTAAGAAAGGATGATTTTTTATTAATAGCGAATGACTGCTGATATAGCTTCCCACTCTCCACATAATTATCCCAACGAACAAGCAGGGGATACCAAATTCAAAAGGCATCATTGAAAAATTTTCATGCACTGTTCCGGGCATTACCATTTGAAAAAAGTCTATCCAGTGGCCAAAAATGATAAGCACTGCCATAAAAGTTACCATTGTCCAGTTTCTCTTTGTGCCTTTTTTCATCAATATTAAAATGGGGCAAAGGAAGTTCAACACCAGGTTTAAGAAAAACAGGGCGTTATATGGTCCAGATTTATCGGTGGTACCAACTCGTTGTACAAAATATTTGGTTTCTTCTGGTTGGTTACTGTACCAGATAAGCATGTATTGAGAAAACCATAAGTAGGTCCAGAAAATAGAGAATGCAAACATGAATTTACCAAGGTCGTGCAAATGCTCTTCTGTAACATAAGCCAGTTGACCCCTGTTTTTAAGATAAATAACAAACAAGGCTATTAATGAAATACCGGAAACAAATGTGCTTGCAAAAGTGTACCAGCTGTACATGGTGCTGTACCAGTGTGCATCAATACTCATTAACCATAGCCATGGAATGGTAGAGGCAACTGTTAATGCAAATACCACGCAAAAAAGAGAAGCGTACACCGTACTATCCCAGATAAATTTCTTTCCGGTTTCATAATCCATTGGCCCTTCCTGGTCGCTCTTCAAGGTCATGCTGCGCATTTTCTTGCCTAAAAGCCACCACAATAAAATAGTAATTGCCGACCATATTAAAAAGAAGGTTGGATTTAAAAATCCGCTTTTACCCAACAAAACATGATCTTTTGCTACTGCTGCTTTATCCAGCCATGGATAAATATCACTTCTGCCAAGTGCAACAAGCGATAGTAATATTACAAAAGTTATAATGCCTAAAACCGGAACCACACTTGAAATAGCTTCCGACACCCTGCGAAAAGCAATTACAAAACCAGCCATTGCCATTGTAGTAACACAAATAAAGAACATAGCGGCATTTACCACTAATAAAAAGAATACACTGTTTTGTAATAACACAGCCCAAAAGCGGGTGCTGTTTACACTGGCTTCATGTCCTTCGCCATGAGTTACCGCTGCAAAAGGGCTATAGGCTATAATCCCATAAGCTAATGCTGCAATACCGAGACCAATCAGAGCGTACGTCCACTTTTTATAATTTCCCGGTAATTCAAATTGATGGTTCATCTAAACTTTATTTTGTGTTAATACTTTTATTTTTTTGTTACTGCGCTGTCAGGTTTTACCGTTGTAGTGGCTGGTGTTGCCACTGCTGGTGTTGCTGCTGCTATCTTTGGTTCTAATGACCTGATGTATTGCACAATCATCCAGCGCTGTTTCTTGTCTAACTGTGATGCATAGCTGCCCATGTTATTTTGGCCATAAGTCATTACATAAAAAATTCTTCCGTCGCTGAAAGCAGGTGAGGTTGCAGAACCGGTAGCTGCTGCAATAATACTTTTAACGCCACCAATTTTTGATGCAACAGGGCCATTAGCTTCGGCTTTAGCGCCATGGCAAATTGCACAGTTAATATTAAATAACCTACCTGCTTCTAAACTATCGGCGGTAGTTAAAGGTGGTAAAGGGTTTTTTAACTGGCTGCTTAAATTAATTAAAGCATTGCTGTCAATTAATCCAACAGTATTATTAGGTGCTACACTAATCGGAAACAAGTCGCCTCTTTTGATAGTGCCCGGTACCGGCTGACCATTATAATATATCAGGTGCTTTGCCTCTGCTTCAAGTCTGCTCAGGGAGAAGTTGCTATCACGTGATGCATAGGTTTCATACGCCCTGCTGTAAGCCATATCAGGCATGTATACTTTTCCTGGTTCACGTTTACTGTCGCAGCTTATAAAAACAACCGCTGTTGTTAAGATAAGTGTTGATATGATTGCAATTTTTTTCATTTCGTTCTTATAAAATCTTTGAATCAGTTTTTTTCTTTTTCGTTTCAATCTTCTCCATTTACTCCGCCGCGGCTGAGACAGGGGCTTAGTAACCCACCTCTTCTTTATACAATTTTTGTTCTTTATGATACCTGCCTATCCACCAGCCTGTTTCAGCAACTTGTACCTCTACTTCTTTTGCGCCTGCATTTTTTAAAAATACTTCCACTTCTGCAGCATTGGTTTTATCAGTACATTCTATAGCCATTACAAAAAGATCATCTGTTGCCCTTGGATGAAAATGATGTTTTTTCACAAATGGCGCCAGGTTACACAGGTAACAAAAAGTAAGCACCATACCTACTGCCGAAAACAATACAGTCAATTCGAAAGTGATCGGTATCCAGGCTGGTAAAGCAAAGTGCGGTTTACCGCCAATGTTCAATGGCCAGTCGTGCACCAGGATATAACTGATACCACTAAGCGCAGTAGTAGTTCCTGTAATGGCATAAATAAACCCTGCTGTATGAAGGCTTGTTTCCCTTAAACCCATGGCATGATCCAAACCATGCACCGGGTAAGGTGTGAATACGTCGTGTATTTTATATCCTGAACGACGGGCATTTTTCACCGCAGGGAATAAAACTGCCTCGTCATCAAAGCAGCCTACAACAAATTTTTTAATTCCTCCAGCCATAAAATCGATTTATGATTTTAGATTTGCGATTTATGATTTCACTAAATCCAAACCTGTTTTATAAATTTCTTTCTTTTTAAATATTCTTTTAATCAACCCTGTGCTTAGTGTGCATGTGCCACTTCGTCTATATAAAATTTCTCTGCATCCTGTTTTTCAATATCCGTCATCTTCACTTTATAGTTTTCGCCACTGGTTTTTAATACTGATTTGATCTCTGCAATGGCAATTACAGGGAAGTATTTTGCAAACAGGAAGAAGCAGGTAAAGAATAATCCGAATGTACCAAGGTAAAACCCGATCTCATAAATACTGGGGCTGTAATAAGTACTCCAGCTTGATGGCAGGTAATCCCTGTACACAGAAGTAACAATAATTACAAAACGTTCGAACCACATACCTATGTTTACAATTACACTCATAAAGAAAGTAACCGTGATATTCCTTCTTAATTTACGGCTCCAGAATAATTGCGGAGAAACCACGTTACAGAACATCATTAACCAGTAGCTCCATCCATAAGGGCTGAAAAGGTTGGCCCTGTTCTGGCTGAATGCATACCATTCGTATGGATTCTGTCCATACCATGCAATAAACAATTCAGTTAAGTAAGCACAACCTACAATACTACCTGTAAGTACAATTACTTTATTCATGGCCTCAATATGGCCGAGTGTGATGTAATCCTGCAGGTTTAAAACTTTACGCACCACGATCATCAGCGATTGCACCATTGCAAAACCGCTAAACACCGCACCGGCCACAAAGTAAGGAGGGAAGATGGTGGTATGCCATCCCGGAACGATTGAAGTGGCAAAGTCAAAAGATACGATGGTGTGTACAGAAAGTACCAGTGGCGTACTTAAACCCGCAAGTACTAATGATAATGATTCATGACGTTGCCAGTGTTTGGTACTTCCGCTCCAGCCAAATGATGCCACACCATAGAACATTTTACGGAATTTGGTTTTAGCCCTGTCACGAACAGTTGCTAAATCTGGCAATAAACCAGAATACCAGAATAATAATGATACGGTGAAATAAGTTGATATCGCAAATACGTCCCACAACAAGGGCGAGTTAAAGTTTACCCATAATGGACCTCTTGAGTTAGGATAAGGCATTACAAAGAAGGCCATCCATACACGTCCCATGTGCCATATCGGGAATTGACCGGCGCACATTACGGCAAAGATGGTCATCGCTTCTGCAGCACGGTTTACGCCCGTTCTCCATCCCTGGCGGAATAACAACAAGATCGCAGAGATCAGCGTTCCTGCGTGACCAATACCTACCCACCACACAAAGTTGGTAATATCCCAACCCCATCCAATGGTTTTATTCAGGTTCCACTGACCAATACCATAAGTAACCTCACGGTAAACACTGTACACACCAAACAATAGTAAAGCCACACTAATATAAAAACCAATGTACCAAAGGCGGCTCGGTTTCATTTCTATGGGGCGTACTATATCTTCCGTTATCTGGTGGTAATCTTTATCACCATCTACCAGCGGTTCCCTTAGTTGCGATTCGTACTTTAATAATGACATATCTTTTTTTTTGCCCCTTTCCACCAGCTGGCGGATAACCGGGGAGATTCTGTTATATTCTTTTTTTATTTTTCACTGTCATCTTCTCCATTTCCCCCTTTAGGGGATAGGGGTTTAAGCATGTGCTTTTTCAGCTTTCTTCTCTTCGCCTTTTTCTTCTGCTTCTTTTACCGCTGCTACTTCCCTTTCTGTATTTTTTATTTTGGCCAGGTAGCTAACGTTAGGTAACACGTGCAGTTGCTCCATCACATAAAAATTACGATGCTTATGTTCTATGTTCCTGATCTTATACACATCACTTTCTTTATCGTTAACATTACTGAAGCTGATAGCGTTTGTAGGGCAAGCCTGCATACAAGCTACTTTCACGTTGCGGATCAAAGTTGGGTCGCCTGCTTTTTTTGCATTCAGTTTGTTTTCCTGCAAGCGTTGCACACAGAAAGAACATTTTTCAATCACACCTCTTGAACGAACTGTTACATCCGGATTTAATACCATCCTTGTAAGCTCGTCATTCATTTGCAGAATAGTTGTATTCATATCAACGCCTATCAATGGATTCTGGTTATCGGGGAAGCTATCAGCGCCTGTATAATCTAACCAGTTAAAGCGGCGTACTTTATAAGGGCAGTTGTTAGCACAATACCTTGTACCAATACAACGGTTATAAGTCATTTGATTTAAACCTTCGCTGCTGTGGTTGGTTGCAGCAACCGGGCAAACGTTTTCGCAAGGCGCATTATCGCAGTGCTGGCAAAGCATAGGCTGAAATATCACATCCGGATTTTCCATATCACCTGTAAAATAACGGTCGATACGCAACCAGTGCATTTCGTGCGCCCTTTGTACTTGTATCTTGCCCACCACACTTACATTATTTTCGGCAGTACATGCTACTACGCAAGCGCTGCATCCTGTACATGTGCTCAGGTCTATACTCATGCCCCATTTAATACCCGGCTTCTCTTTCATATTATCCGGGTAAAGGGTAGCATCATTTCTAAAATCTTTGCTTTCGTTAGCAGTAATTTCTAATCTTTCTTTATTAACTTCTTCTAAAACTGCTTCCGGATTTTTAATGAAAGCTTCAAGGCTGGTTTCATAAAGAACAGGCCGGTTTTCATTTGAACCATGCACCTGCGTTTGTGCCAGCGGGTAAGTCTTGTCTGTTTTTTCAATCTTTACGGTACCCGTGTACTGGTTGGTGCCATCAAAACCAACTAATGCATAAGCATTTTGTCCTGCGCCGGCAGCTGATTTACCAATATTGTCTGAGGTTTTATCTTTATCTGCACTTTGTCTTCCGTATCCCACTGCAATAGCAATAGTATTTTTTTGCACACCCGGAATCAGCAATACCGGTAACTCAATTGATTTGCCATTAGCTGCAGTAACTTTTACCACAGGTTTTTCAGGATGTACTTCATAAGCATCAGAAGCACCTTTATCAGTCAGCACATCTTTATTGTACATCACTTTGTACATATCGGTGCCCATCATCACATAGTTATCCCAGGTTACTTTGGTAACGGGATCTGGTAATTCCTGCAACCATGGGTTATTGGCCTGGCTGCCATTACCTATTGATATCTTCTGGTAAAAAACAACTTCTGTGTCGCCGCCTTTTACTGCAGCAATCTTTGCTTTAGCTTCTTCTACTTTAGCGCCACTAAATGTTGCGCCTGCTGCTGTTAATGGTGTAGCGGGTTCGAAAACACCATCCTGTAAAACTTTATCAAAATTATCTGCAGAACCTAGTTTGTTTAACCAGTAATTTTTAAAATAACTTTCGTAGTCAGCGCCTTTTGAGATAACTGCTGCTATAGCTGATACTGGTGCAGGATGAGTCACTACTGCTGAATCCCCTTTTGCGGTTTGGGCTGCCACTGCTGTTGAACCACCACTCCACTTCAATAAAGAAGTTTGGAAAGCCCTTGTTTTAAATAAAGGATTGATAGTTGGCTGTATAATACTGATGTAACCTGTTTTAGGTTCTGCATCGCCCCAGCTTTCTAACCAATGGTGACCAGGGATAACATATTTACATTGCTCCGTGGTTTCATCCATGGTTGCATTAAATGAAACACCGATCACTTTATTTAATCCGTCAATAAATTTCTTGCTGTCGCTGTAAGAATAAGCAGGGTTTACACCTTGTATCAAAACTGCACCAACTGCGCCGCTGTTCATATCATCCACCAGTTTCGTCATATCAGCGTCTATACCTTTGCGGTAGTTGGATGTAATGGCCCAGTTAATAGTTTTGCCATTAGCACCGATGGCTTCATTAATGGCATTTACAATTATTTGTACATTAACATCGTTGCTGCCACTAACTACTAGTGCATTACCACCTGCTGCTTTTAATTTGTCTGCAGCCAGTTTAATACCGTCATTTAATTTTTTATCAGCAAAAGAAGCTGCTGTGCCATTCAGCGCATTTAAGATGGCCACAGCTACTGCACCAGTTTCGGAAGGTTTGTGCATAAAACGGTCATCCGCATTACTGCCTGTCAAACTCATCATGCTTTCAAACTGAATGTGGCGGCTTATTTCAGGTTTTTCTCCTGATATCTTTCTTGTAGCTGAATATTGCTTGTTGAATTCTGTTGGACTTAACCAGGTGCCTAAAAAATCTGCACCAAGGCTAACAATTACTTTGGCATTATCAAAATGGTAAGAAGGAATTTCCCTTTTGCCATAAGTGGCTTCGTTTGCCAAAAGCATACCGCTGTAACTTACTGCATCGTATTGTACATGGCGGCTGCCGGGATATTTTGCTAAGAACTCACTTATAATTTGTAATGTAGAAGGCGAGTTAACTGTTCCTGTTAACAGCACTACTGTTTTGCCGGCAATAGCTGCACCTACCAGTTTATCAAATGCTTCAAAAGTGGGTGATTCTTTAAAGTCTTTACCATCTTTTTGCATAGGATAGCGAAGGCGTGTGGTATCATAAAGGTCGAGTACAGATGCCTGTGACTGTGCACTGGTACCGCCTTTAGTAATGCCGGATAATTCGTTGCCTTCTATTTTAATGGGGCGGCCATCTCTTTGTTTTACCACTACCGAAATAGCATCTCCTCCATTTACATAAGTAGATGCATAGTAATTAGCAACACCAGGAATAATATCATCCTGCCTTTGTAAATAAGGAATGGCTTTACGTACGGGCATTTCGCAACTGGCAGCAAGAGTAGCCGCTGCAGTACTGAAACCTAAATATTTTAAGAAATCCCTGCGGGGAGTTTTAGCATCCAAAATGCCTTTATCATCAAGGTCCGCTAATGGCAGCAACTCTTCTTTGAATTCCTTTTCAGCAGATTGCTGAAAATTTTCTGTTTGATTGAGTTCTCCAAAACTTTGCCAGTACTTTTTATTACTCATAATATGCTAATGTGCTAATGATAAATAATTCTAAATCACATCCCTGTTTGCCGTCTTGATACAGCGATTAATAGTGACATTTTTGACACTCTGTTCCACCAATTTTTTCTACAGTTACACTATCGATTATAGGTTTTTTGATCTCCCTGATATTACCATATTTATCTTTAATGGTATCAGGCTTAAGATCGTTATGGAATTTTTCGTAGATGCTGTAGAATTTGTTGCCGGTGCTGTCTGCCTTGTTATAAAAATCAACTTTAGTTTCCCTGTGGCAGTTAACGCACCAGCCCATGCTTAATTCTGCAAACTGGTATACTTCAGGCATTTCCTGTATGTTACCATGGCAGGTTTGGCATTGTTGTTTACCAACTTTTACGTGCTGGCTGTGGTTAAAGTAAACATGATCGGGGAGATTATGGATCTTTGTCCATTCAATAGGATGTGCACCATCTGGAACACCATCGCCATTTTTATCAGGATTGTAAGTTTTTGTAGCGGGGTTAAAGCCTGCGTATTCGTATAATTTCTGAATTTCTTCTGTGCCATCAACAGCAGTACCATCTTCTCTTTGCAGTTTATCCGGACCTTCATATTTGTTGATTCCTTTATGACAATTCATACACACATTAACCGAAGGAATATTGGCCGCTTTACTGTCTTGTGCACCACCATGGCAATATAAACAACTGATCTGGTTGGTACCTGCATGCACCTGGTGAGAATAATAAATTGGTTGTTTGGGCTGGTAATTTTTCATACGGCCCAGGCCAATAGCAGCATTGGTAAAAAAGTATCCTGCAACACAGAATAATACCAATATACCTACCATTAAATAAGTTTTGTTTTTATACGCCGGAACTGGTTCACCACGAACTACACCTTCTTTATCATCGGATAATTTGCGGAGGTTAGTATTTACTTGTAATAATATAAAGGCGATCAATGCAAGAACTAATGTAAGAATTCCGAAAAGGAGGGAGTTATCTTCTCCACCACCGCCATCTACTTTTGTAACAGGAACAGGTGGTGTGTAAGCATCAGCCCAATCCAATATAGCTTTAATTTCGTCTTTCTTTAAACTAAACTGCGTCATCTTTGATCCTCTTTCTGCAAGTAATTTTTTTGCATAAGGATCTGTGTCCAACATTGCGTTTACATTATTAACCCATTTATAAGCCCACTCTTTATCAGGCTCCCTGTCTCTTGCACCTTTAAGTGCAGGCCCGGTAAAATCTTTGTCCGGCTTATGGCAACTGGCACAATTAGCTTTGAAAAGCGCTTCGCCGTTCTGAGCAAAAATATTGTTGGTAAATGAAAGCAATGCAAACAGGAAAAGAAATGCAAGTACTCTGCTAAAGATTTTTCTATACCGACTCATACAGTTATTACGGGGCTAATGTGGAAAAATATCCGGTTTCGGGTGCAAATTTAAGTCAGGATGTTGACATAATATCAACATTGTTAAATTTTTTTTTCGCTGATTGGGCGTGGGTTTCAGCCGATTGTAAAGTGTTTTCTACAGTTATTGTCACATATATGTAAACTATATTTATCCCTTAATTGTCCCTCAATATTTTTTGCCTTGCATTGTCATTTCCAAATTTTTACTCCACATTTGTCAAATGTTTGAAAAACTTAAACAACGCTGGCAGGTAAACGGATTTAATCTTGTACTTATAATTACCACTTTTGCATTGGGGGGCAGCCTGTGTGGCTATGCCGGAAGAAAACTTTTAGCATTAACCAATCTTGATAAAGGTGCAGTATGGGTAGTACTATATATTATTATACTAACATTGCTTTGGCCATTAGCAGTTTTATTAGTTAGCTTTCCCCTGGGCCAGTTCTCGTTTTTTAAAAAATATATTAATAAAATAGGTAAGCGGTTTACATCGCCTAATCGCAATACGGGTCTTGACGGTTGCAACCGTCTGACCCGTATTGCCATTTTTGCAAGCGGCTCAGGAAGCAATGCCCAACAGATCATCAATACCTTCTCTTCATCCGCAACTATTAAAATTGCATTAATTGTTTGCAATAAACCTGGTGCAGGCGTGTTAACCATTGCGGATAAAGCAGGCATCCCTTCTTTATTAATTGAAAAAGATACTTTTTTTAAAGGAGACAATTATTTACCTGAATTGCAGAAACACAACATTGATTTTATAGTGCTGGCCGGCTTTTTATGGAAAATTCCGGAAGCATTAATTAAAGCATACCCCAAAAAGATAATTAATATTCACCCGGCCCTTTTACCAAAATACGGAGGCAAAGGCATGTTTGGCCATCATGTGCATGATGCTGTAATCAGCAATAAAGACTCAGAAAGTGGTATTACCATTCATTATGTAGATGAGTTATATGACCATGGGGCTGTTATCTTCCAGGCAACATGTGTTGTAAATGAAAATGATACCGCTGATACACTAGCACATAAAGTACACGTATTGGAACATACACACTATCCAATCGTAATTGCCGAAATTGTACAAAAAACGGTGTTTAATAATAATTTATAAACTGCCATCATAACCACTGTGACCTATTTCCAGGTTATGATAAAAGTAAAATTGCCGTTAAAAGAAAGCGCTGATGCTTTTGTATAAATTTGTTGGCGTAATATTATGCCTTTAAAATTTTGTTGTTGCGTAACTCTTTAAAAATATTTTTACCCTTATTGTGTGGCCTGTTACTTGGCAAAACGCTAAATGCTCAATTTGTATTGAGCGGTACTGTTTTCGATTCTTCCAGGATAAATTATGTTCCCGGTGTTACGGTGATCAATAAAGAAGGAAAGTTTACCTTAACCGATTCGTTGGGCAGGTATAACCTTTCTGTTACTGATAAAGATTCTGTTTCTTTTATTTTTCGTAATAAAGCCACACAGAGTTTTGCTGTAAAAAGTATACCCGATCCTTCGCATTTTGATATTTCATTAAGAGTAACTTATAAAGGCAAATACAGTACTTTAAAAGAAGTGGTGGTTTTTGGAAAAACATACCGGCAGGATTCTATAGAAAACAGGGAAACCTATGCCAAGGTCTTTAATTATCAAAAGCCAACATTAAGAACTTCCATTTCTCCTTCTGGTGTGCCCGGTGCAGATGTGGATGAGATCATTAATATATTCCGTTTCCAGAGAAACAAACGCCTGAAATCATTTCAGAGATGGCTGGAAAAAGATGAACAGGAAAAGTATGTCAACTTTCGTTTTAATAAAACCCTGGTAAAAAAACTTACGCACCTGGATGGGGAGCAGTTGAATACATTTATGGTAAAATACCGCCCCACTTATGAATTTACCAGTACTACTGATGAACTTACCTTTGGCCAATATATTTTAAACTGTTATTACAAGTACAAGCTCGAATTACTGCAACAGGGGGCTCAAAAATAAAAAATATAAAAAAAGAACAGTACTTTTCAATTTCAAAAAACTCTTGTATGAAAAGACATTTTTATTTCAATCCAGTAAAATATGTACAGGCGTATCAACTTTATAAATGGGTTGCACAACGAACTTAAAAAAGGAATTGCAGGTTGAAAGAATGATACCGTTCAGCGATACTGTATTTGCACTACATTTTTATACTTTAAAAGATACAATACTAATGGAAGAAAATCAATTGCACTTAGGAGTGGGTACCCGGTTACAACACACACAATTTGGGCCAGGCGTAATCGTTGGTGTACGTTATGCCACTTATTTAATTTCGTTTATCCATCATGGTATAAAAGAGATTGATAAAACTGATACCAACCTTGATGAAATTATTGCAGAAAATGTAACGGTAGAAGTAGAAACCGTTTCGGCTGTGGAAAGATCCTTATTAAAAATTTTACGCCAATGGAGTGATGTTAATGAACTTGTTCCGCTGGGTGATAAATGGATTGGTGGCACTATGCAATTACAAGCTGCAGATAAAACTTTAAAGCCAAAGGAAATTCCTATTGATGATTTTTTCCATAAAATTGTAATGCTGCGTGATCGCCTGCGTGTGCTGGAACAAAACATTAACAGCAATAAAAAATTGAGTGACGAGGATAAAGTAAATATCCAGCAATACATTACAAGATGCTATGGTTCTCTTACAACATTTAATGTGTTGTTTAAAAATAAAGAGCATTGGTTTGTGGGAGAAAAGGGATCAAAGGAAGATTAACTATTAAAAATATTACCCACCAGTTGGCGGAATGTTAGCGATAGTAATCTAAAAAGCATGTAATCAATTACGAATATTAATTGATTACATGCTATATCACTTATATAAGCTCACGCTTATGAGAACTTACTTCGGCCTGCACCACCAATTAATCCGGCGATACCAAATTTGCCTTTGATCAAAAGTTCTGGCCTGGGTTGCCAGCAAGGCGCCTGACTTAAATAGGAGTGGCTATCATGCAATAATAATCCAATAAGCACTTCTCCAACTATTCTTCCTCCCACCTCTCCAAGCCGAATCGGTGTATTATTTTTTTTGAACTGCTGTTGCGCTTCCGCCAGGATGTAATACCACAGAGGTGCCTTTCCTTTAAAAGATGGATCAATATCTACAATACTCTTATTCTTGGGAGTATCTCCCTCTGTTGCTTTGCCTACTTTTAAATCTTTGTCAGCTATTGGAGGCACACCCATTTTGCATGCAACATCTTGTCCACTGGGTAGCCCCATACGTAAGCCTCTGAGCAAATTTCTTAGTGGGAGGCTTGGCATTGTACCACCTATACTTGCAGGCAGATTTGCCAGTGGATTAACCAATGAGGTATCTATTTTATATGCCGGTTGAATACGTTGTGGCGAATGCGGATTAGGGTTAGAGTCGAAGTTGAAATATAATCTCCAGTCTATTGACCAGTTGCTGGGAAATTCTCTAAAACCTGTTAAGCTGTTCGCCGGATTATCTGAAAAAATGGCAAACCTGGGTATAGTTTGATTTAGCCGGTATATGGGGCGAACCATACTATGCCCAAACCGGTATGCAGCAACAGAAAACTCTACTGGCATGTATGCCTCTTTGCGGGGTTTGTAAAATTTCAAGCCGGTTGATAAAATATTATCAACCATACCCTGACCAATAATTGTTGGAAGAAAATCATGTAACACTGCCCATTGATAATGGAACCGTACTTCGCGTTGTACCTCTGAAAACGAACTGCCCGGCATTACTTCAACTAAATAATTGTGAAATCGCAAAAACACTCCCTGCAGTTGTGATACAATCACATTCTCATCATTACGGGGATCGCCAATGATTGCACGTTTAGGTTCACTCGTTATTCGTTGCAGGTCTTTTACGTTATGGGCCAGATCACTGCCCGTGAGTGGCCGACCCAATAAAAATTTCATACCTGTATCATCATACATATAAGGCTGGTCATCGGGCCCCCTGCCATAGACGTTATCCAGGTCAAGTCTCGGTGTCCTGAAATCAACAAGACTGTTTACATCATTGTCTTTTTGTAAAGAACTGTTGGGGTCGAATGTTATGTCATGATCAATAAACTGGCCTAAATACGTGTACCCGGCACTGATACCAGTATTTTCTTCATCATCAGTCTCCGTTTCTGGAGTTGGATTTGGTTCTGGGTCTGCACTCATTGCAGCAGCTAATTTTTTTAAGGCCTCCTCAGTCCATGTTGCCTTGGGGAGTGTTCGGAACATTCGCCCAAAACGGCCCTCAAAGGTGGATGATTGTGCGGCGGTGTCAAGCCCACGTAAAATGCCGTGGCGCCCTGGTTGGTTATTACTCATTGTTTGGTTGTTTTATGCTTACTCTTTGTCGGATTTTCAGCAACCTCCGGTGTTTGGAACTTTGTATAATAGAGGGGATAGTAAAAAATAAGAAAAACCAACTAACACCAGCTTGCACCGCTGATGTATGCAATGAAGAAAACATGCCGCTATAAGGCTCGGGATGATCCATGTTGTTGCCGGTTTAAATTATAAAATCACTAGTAGGATGTCTACACGATCATTACAGATTTGTACCGCTGTATTTTTAGTTTACTCTTGCAGTTATGAAAAGGAGATCAATCGAAGGATATTGGAGCACATTGAATAATACAGAGTGATAGAGGTCGTGCAGTAAATCACTGTGAGCCTTTAAAAATACAAATGCAGCCTGAGTATTTTATTTCGGGTATTACGCAAATTGTATCCGTAGTACTACTGATTTATACTGTTTAATTTGAAAAGGAATTTAATCTAACAGCGTACGAATTTCATTTGCGTACGCTCTCCTGAAAAATTGCCACCGTATTCTTGACAACCCCGGATATTTTTAGCATCAACAAAACCAATTCTCCCCGCAATTTATTATCTTACAGTACCTTGTCCCTTTCATGAAATTCCTGTTTTAATCTTCCCTCCATTGTAGTTTTCTTTTACGAAAGGGCTAAAGACATGCCAGAAGATGTGAGTAGCGGGTCGTCAGGCGTGTGTGAAAAGCAGGCAATCAATATAACATTCCTTTTTATCCGGGGTCACTAAATAAAATCATTATGCAACAACCATTAAGTGTACACGCAAAAAGGATCGGGTCCATTGATCTGCTCCGTGGCTTAGTAATGATCATTATGGCATTGGATCATGTTCGTGATTATTTTCACCAGGGTGCATTTCTTTACGATCCGCTTGACCTGGAAAAAACCAGCACCGCATTATTTTTTACAAGGTGGATCACACATTTCTGTGCACCTGTATTTATGTTCCTTGCAGGTACAGCTGCATATATATCCGGGCAGAAAAAAACCAAAAAAGAATTGTCGCTCTTCTTATTGACCCGTGGTTTGTGGCTGGTATTGCTCGAGTTAACCCTTATTGGATTTGAATGGAATTTTGACATCACTTTTTCCAACATTTATTTTATTGTGATCTGGGCTTTAGGAATTAGCATGATTGCACTAGCCGGTTTAATTCATTTGCCTTATAAATTAATTCTTGTAATTGGTATTGTATTGGTAGCAGGCCACAACCTGTTAGACAATGTGCATGTAACAGGAAATAATTTACCGGCATTTGGCTGGGCATTATTACACCAAATGAATTTTTTTACCTGGCATGGAAAAAACGTTTTTGTTGGATATCCTGTGCTGCCATGGATAGGTGTAATGGCTTTAGGATATTGTCTCGGCATTTTATACACCAGGAATTTTGATGCTGCAAAAAGAAAAAAGATATTGTTGCGCATTGGCAGCGGGGCCATCCTGTTATTTATTTTGATCCGTTTCATCAATGTATATGGCGATCCTTCGCAATGGAGCCATCAGCAATCGGCATGGTTTACTGTTCTTTCTTTTATTAAAGCAACCAAGTACCCGCCATCTTTATTATACATTTTAATGACGCTGGGGCCTGCTCTGCTTTTTCTTGCTGTAACAGAAAATGTGAGCAACAGGGTTTCAAAAATTATCAGCATCTACGGCCGTGTGCCCATGTTCTATTATATTCTGCATATTTTCCTTGTGCATTTATTAACCTTACTGGCTTCAGGCTGGTTTACACATTTTGGGTACCGGGTATGGATACTGCAACAACCCCTGTGGTTTTCAACTAGCCTTAAGGGCTATGGTTTCTCGTTAGGTATTGTTTATCTTGTTTGGATAAGCATTGTAGTTTCATTGTACCCGTTATGCAAATGGTATGACAAATACAAAACCAGTCACAAAGAAAAATGGTGGCTGAGTTATTTGTAACATAAAGATCATAGATACTTGTTGCTGAGATAAAAATTAAATCAATTATGAAAAAGATTTTTTTATACGTTTTACTTTTTTGTTCAGCCAGGCTTGATGCACAACTACCCAGCGTTGATAAGGTAAGAAGTGATTTTATAGCACTGTTGCAAAGGCCCATAGTTGATCCGGCCGCTTCTTTGCAGTCTTTCGTTACAGATTCAGTTCTCATAGAAAAAGGATTTTTTTATAGTGAAGCAACAGAAAAAGTTCCCCTGCTCATTTACAAACCATTATTGAAGGGAATAAAAAAAATACCTGTTGTTATTTGCCTTCACGGAACGGGTGGCAGTAAAGATGATGCCAGCATAAAAACTTTGCTCTACCGTTTTTCAAAACTGGGTTTTATGGCCGTGGGTATAGATGCAAGGTATCATGGTGAACGGGTGAAAAAAATTCCGGGACATAATAATTATGTGGAAGCCATCATCAAAGCCTGGCAAAATAAAGATAGTACGCATCAACAGCATCCCTTTTTCTTTGATACGGTTTATGACCTGTGGAGGTTAGTGGATTATTTAGTAACAAGGCCTGATGTTGACCCAGGCCGCATTGGTATGATGGGCATTTCAATGGGTGGCATTGAAACATGGATGGCAGCTTCGGTTGATACAAGAATTAAGGTAGCCGTTCCCGTTATAGGTGTACAAAGTTTTAACTGGTCGCTGAATAATGAACGCTGGCAGGGCAGGGCCCGAACTATTTGGGGCGCTCATGAGCAGGTGGCAAAAGACCTTGGTGATACAAGTGTGAACAGTAAAAATGTATTGGCCTTGTGGAATAAAATATTGCCGGGTATAATGAATGAGTTTGATTGTCCTTCTATGATAAGGCTGTTTGCAGCACGCCCACTGCTGATACTGAATACAGAAAAAGACCAGAATTGTCCTTTACCGGGTGCACAATTAGCTTTTGCTGCTGCTACTGCTGCATATCAATCCAAAAATGCGTTGAACAAATTACAAATTGATGTGGCACCAAATGAACCACACCGGTTTACACCAAAGCATATGGAAATGACAATTGGTTGGTTTAAAAAATGGCTATAAATACATTGATTATTATAAAAAATATTTAGCAATTGCCGGAGAAAAAAGATGGTTAACGTTTATAAACAACCGCTGACAGGGCTGTTGCGTAACCCCGTCAGCGGTTATAAACCCTGACGGCGGTTATGAAAGCCGCTAATAAAAAATCAAAAGAGTGTCTTAACTTACAAGCTGAAATAAACTTCAACTTCTTAATAATGAACAGGAAACATAAGAGCGATGCCGTGGACTGGAAAATGGTATGGGCACCAAAGAATCTTTTACTCATACTTGTTGGTACAGGCCTGGCCGTACTTGCCATGAAGGGTTTTATGATACCCAATAGCTTTATGGATGGCGGCATTACCGGTATCTCCATTTTATTGTTCGAATTATTTCACATCAACATCAGTTTTTTAGTCATCGTTTTAAACGTGCTGTTTATTTATCTCGGTTACAAAAGAATCGGCAAAACTTTTGCCGTGCAAACCACTATTGCCGTTATTCTTCTTTCGGTAGGCTTACTTTTTATTGACATTACTCCTATCACTAAAGATAAATTACTGATCGCCACCTTTGGTGGCATCTTAATGGGCACTGGTGTGGGTTTGGTGATACGCGGTGGCGGAGTAATTGATGGCGCCGAAGTAATTGCTGTGTTCACCGGCAGAAAAACAGGTTTTTCCAATAGTGAGATCATCATGCTCATCAACACCATCATTTTTGCGGTAGCTGCATTTGAACTGGGTATTGAAACGGCCATGTATTCCATCATTACTTATTTTACTGCCAGCCGTGCCACCAATTATGTGGTGGATGGCATTGAAGAATTTACAGCAATGAATATCATCTCTTCACTGCCTGAAGAAGTAAAAAATTTATTGGTGAATGAACTGGGCAAAGGTATCACTGTGTATAAAGGTGAAAGAGGTTATTTGCCCGGCAGCTTTGAAGTAAGAACAGAGAGTGATATCATTGTTACCATTGTTACCCGCCTGGAGATAAAACAGATACAGGAAGCAATTATAGAGATAGACCCCAAAGCTTTTATCTATGTGCAAAGTATTAAAGAAGCCAGTGGCGGCATCTTAAAAGCTAAGGCACATGCAAAGTAAACTGCACATGATACATTTTGTGATTGACCTGCTGAAAGATAATCTTCCGGTATGTTACTATTATCACAATCATGAGCACACGCTGTATGTACAGGAAAAGGCTGTTGAAATTGGCAGGCACGAACGTTGTACCACTAAAGAAATTGAACTGTTAAGCGCTGCAGGTTTATGGCACGATACCGGCTACATCCGCACTTATGCCAATCATGAAGAAGAAAGTTGTGTACTGGCAAAAAAATATTTACCTGAATATGGATTTACTGATAACGATATCAGTATCATTTGCGGAATGATCATGGCTACAAAAATTCCTCAAACGCCAAAAAATAAACTGGAAGCTATTGTTGCCGATGCCGACCTGGAATATTTAGGTACCATTGTGGCCGCACAAAAAGCAGCACTGTTATTTAAAGAACTGCAATCCCTCACACCTTCATTAACGGAAGCTGCATGGGATAAAATGCAAATTAGTTTTTTGCAGGCCCATCATTATTTTACCCCCTACTGTAAAGAAAAAAAAGAACCTTTAAAACAGGCTTATCTTAAAGAATTAATTGATGCTATAGCTTAGTATTAATTATTAGTATTGTAAATAATAATTTCATATCCTCTAAAAAATCACGGTCGCTTTGTAAATCCACTATCCCGCTTTATTCATTTATAAAACAACAAGCAATGCAGGCAAAATCTATTAAAGGAAATTCTCCCGAAACAATACAGGCTGCATTGGCACAAAGTATGACCGATGGCTTTAAACCAACACTTGCCATTGTATTTTTATCTATCAAACAAGACCGTGCTGCCATTTGCACAATACTCGGTAAAGAAGATATTGCTATTTATGGCGCCACTACCAACGGTGAATTTATTGATGAAGAATTAGGAAAAGAATCTGTTGCTATCCTGTTGCTGGATATTGACAAGGCGCATTTTACCATTCTCTTGGATGACTTTAATAATAAAAATTACCGGGACGTCTCTAAAGCCCTGGCAGAAAAAGCACTCCAGTCATTTGCCCATCCTGCGTTCCTGGTTTCCTGCAGCGAAATAAGCACCGATGCCGAAGAAGTATTGCATGGTTTTGAAGAAGTAATTGGCGAACAGGTAAATGTTTTTGGCGGCCTGGCTGGTGACGATTACAACTATACAGAGCAGTTTGTTTTTACTAATGGAAAAGAAAGCAATGCAGGTATTGTTGCTGTTGCGCTTAATGAAGAAAAGATATTCATTAAAGGCAGGGCTACCTGTGGATGGAATGCAGCAGGTACCACAAAAACAATAACTAAAAGTGAGGGACGAAGAGTATATACCATTGATGATGTGCCAGCACTTGATATTACCGCAAAATTCAGCGGCATTAAAAATGTTACTGAAGAAAATAAAGATCTTATAATGGAAATGGCCACCAATTTTCCTTTACAGTTACAAAAAGAAAATGGCGCCTCGGTTATGAGGCCTGCTTATCAAATAAACTGGGATGATCATTCTTATATATGCAGCGGATTAATGCCACAGGGATCTAAAGTGCGTTTTTCATTACAACCCGATTTTGATGTAATTGAAAAAGTGATACAGGAATGCGAATTGCTTAAAGCAACTGAAATGCCCGATGCTGATGCTGTAATTGTCTACAGTTGTGCAGGAAGGCTCATCTCGCTGGGGCCATTGATGGCCAATGAAATTGAAGGCATAAAAAATGTATGGAAGGTACCTATGGTGGGTTTTTTCTCTAATGCAGAACTGGCCAGGGCAACCAATGGAAACTTAGAGATGCATAATATTACCACGTGTTGTGTGGTGCTAAAAGAAAGAACACCCTCCGCCCCCTGAAGGGGAAACTGATTGTGGAGGAGATCAATACGATAGTAAAGGGTTGTCAACCTTTAAAAGGTTGACAACCCTAACATAAACAAAAAATAAATGAATCAACACCTTCAAAGCATATTGAATTTTATTGAGCAGGATAAAAGTTTATCTGCTGATGAAAAAACAACGCTCCTAAAATCTTTACAGGATGCCGATAAAGAATTGGAGATAACCACATTTAAACTCGACCGTACGGAAAAGGTTAAACGCACTACTTCCATTTTATTGGAAGAAACCATTGAAGAACTGGAACAAAAAAGAAAAGCAGTAGAAGCACAGAACCGGGAACTGGAAATTGAATCTTCACTGGAAAGAGTAAGAACAGTGGCCATGAGCATGAATAAGCCTGATGACATGCTGCTTATATGCAGTATCATTGCTGAGCAATTGGAATTACTGCATGTAAACAATATCCGCAATGTACAAACAGCAATCTTTTATAATGAAAGGGATACGTACATCAACTATGAATTTTATGTAAAGCACGATAAAAAGCTGGTTACTGAAGTTAACTACAAAACACATGCTGTACAAAAGGATTTTGCCGAGCAGATGATGAAAGGGCCGAATGAGTTTTATTCACAGGGGTTCTCGGGAAAAGAAGTACAGGATTGGTATGCCTATCAAAAAACAACTAATGTATTTCTTGATACATTTCTCGAAAGTGCAGACTCGCTCACTTATTACTGGTTTTCACTGGGCCCGGTTGCGTTGGGTATGTCAGCCTACAAACCGCTTAACGAAGAAGAATTGAGTTTATTCAGGCGCTTTCGCAATGTGTTTGAACTGTCTTATCGCCGGTACCTGGATATTGAAAAAGCCGCAGCACAGGCAAAAGAAGCGCAGCTGGAAGCCTCACTGGAACGGGTACGTGCACAAGCACTGAGCATGCGTACAGCAGGCGACCTTCCTGAAATTTGTGAAGTGCTCTTTACAGAATTACAAATACTGGGTTTTACTGAACTGCGGAATACCATGATCAACATCTTTGATGATGATAAAGGATCCTTTCTGAATTATGACTACGCTCCGCACGCTGGTAAAACTATCAGCAATCTTTTTTATAATACACATCCTGTAATTGAAAAACAGGTATCGCAGGCAAGAAGTTCGGCTGATGCTTTTTCCGAAGCTGTTTTTGCAGGTAAAGACCTGGAGGAATGGAAGGCTTTCAGAAAAAAAGGCGGCGAAGCAGATGATCCTAAAGTAGACCATATTAAAGCGCTCTACTATTATTTTTATTCTATCGATACCGGCGTAATTGGTATTTCAACCTATGCTTCTGTTCCGCAAGAAAAACGTGAGGTATTAAAACGCTTCCGTAATGTTTTTGATTTTGCCTACCGCAGATATATAGATGTGGCACAGGCCGAAGCACAGGCAAAAGAAGCACAAATAGAATTGGCATTAGAACGAGTTCGTGCAAGAACAATGGCCATGCAAAAAAGTGATGAGCTGGCAGAAACTGCGTATGTTCTTTTCCAGCAATTTGAACAACTGGGTGAAGATCCTGAACAACTCGGTATTGGCATCTTTAATGAAAAAGAAGCTGCACTGGAATTATGGACCACACTCAACGGAAAGATGAGGGAAAAAGTTGTTACAGTTTCACTGGATGAACCTATAGTGATGCGAAAATATTATACAGGCTGGAAAGAAGAGAAAAAAACATTGATCATCGACATCAGCGGAAAAGAATTGGAACAATACAATGATTACAGGGACAGGTTGAGCCAGGGCCAGGTAAAGATGGAACCCAACAGGATAAAAAACCGGAGGGTGATCAGTGTTGCCTACTTTTCGAAAGGCGCTGTTTCTTTGGCCACATCTGAACCAAGGCCACCCGAAACTTTACAGTTGCTGGAAAGATTTGCCAATGTATTTGATCTTACCTATACCCGCTTTTTGGATCTTAAAAAAGCAGAAGCTCAATCAAGAGAAGCTCAAATAGAACTGGCATTAGAAAGAGTTCGTGCAAGAACAATGTCCATGCAAAAAAGTGAGGAATTGTCTGATACTTCATTAGTTCTTTTTCAGCAATTAAAAGAATTGGGGGAACCTGCAGAACAATTATCCATTGGCATCATCAACGAAGCAGAAAATATAGTGGAAGTAACAGTAACACTTCATGGAAAACCACTGCAACATGTATTCAGGCATAGTATTGATGAACCGAGACTGATGAATAAAATTTATAAGAGCTGGAAAGAACAACAAAAAATGCTGGTAGTGGATATGCAGGGAGAAGAATTGATAGCGTACAACCAATACCGTAATGAGCTGATAGGCTCTGAAACATTTACCCCCAATCAGCATCCCGGCGACCGCAGGGTTGTTCATTCCGCTTTTTTCTCCAAAGGAATGCTGGCATTGGCAACTAATGAACCACGACCTGAAACATCATTGCAGTTGCTGGAACGTTTTACAAAAGTGTTTGATGGTACTTATACCCGTTTTCTTGATCTGCAAAAGGCAGAAGCGCAGGCAAGAGAAGCGCAAATTGAAACTGCGCTGGAAAGAGTACGAAGCCGCACACTGGCAATGCAAAAAAGTAATGAGCTTGCAGAAACTGCCGCGGTACTTTTCAGGCAACTGATCAACTTAGGCATTGCACCTAATCGTTTATATATCGCTATCGTAAAAGAAAATAACGGCGAAGCAGAATTTTGGATCACTGATGAAGATGGTAGCAAAGTAAGTTCAGCTTTTGAAACAAATCTCAATAGCAATACTACTTTCAAAAAGATGTTTGATGGCTGGAAAGCAGAAAGAAAATCTTTGGTCATCGATATGCAGGGAGATGAGCTACAGGAATATTTTAAATACCTTACCAGTATACATGTTCCTTTTAAAGGCGGCCTCGATCAAAAAAGAAGGGTGCAGGACATTGCTTATTTCGGCAAAGGATTTATCGGCATTGCTTCTCCTGATGAACAACCCGAAGAAACTATCTCGTTATTGGAACGTTTTGCAGCAGTATTCAATCTTACTTATACCCGCTTTAATGATCTTAAAGTTGCTGAAGCACATGCTATACAAGCCGAAGAAGATCTCATCAAATTACAAACAGAAAAAAAACGTGCCGAAGATGCCCTCACCGAATTACGTGCCACACAAGCACAACTGATACAATCCGAAAAAATGGCTTCGCTTGGTGAACTTACTGCCGGCATTGCACACGAAATTCAAAACCCCTTGAACTTCGTCAATAATTTTTCTGAAGTGAGTAATGAACTGCTTGATGAAATGAATGAAGAAATAGTAAAAGGAAATTATGAAGAAGTAAAAGCGATTGCTGGTGATGTAAAACAAAATTTAGAAAAAATAAATCATCATGGCAAACGTGCTGATGCCATTGTAAAAGGTATGTTGCAACACAGCCGGGCCAGCAGTGCCACAAAAGAACTAACTGATATTAATAAGCTTGCTGATGAATATTTACGTTTGGCGTATCATGGTTTGCGGGCAAAAGATAAATCTTTCAATGCCACGTTAAAAACGGATTATGATGAAACCATTGGCAACATCAATGTCATTCCGCAGGATATGGGGAGAGTGATTCTCAATCTAATTACGAATGCATTTTACGTGGTGCAGCAAAAACAAAAAGAAACTGCTTCCACAGAGAAGTCAAGTTTTGAAAACTTGACTTCTCTTTACGAACCGACTGTTTCCGTTAGCACAAAAAAGCTAAGCGATAAGGTTGAAATAAAAGTAAAAGATAACGGCAATGGTATCCCTCAAAAAGTTTTAGATAAAATATTCCAACCCTTCTTTACCACCAAACCCACAGGCCAGGGTACAGGATTAGGTTTATCATTAGCATATGATATTGTGAAAGCACATGGGGGCGAATTAAAAGTGGAGACGAAAGAAAACGAGGGAACAACATTCTGCATTCAATTACCAATTCATTAATAGCATGCGATTTTTTTTTAAAATTATTTTGCTGTCATTGTTACCGGCATTTTGCAACGCCCAGCAAAACAAGCTAGACAGTTTGAGAAACGAACTGGCAAAGGCAACTAACGACTCTACCCGCTATTTGGCCGGCAGGGATATATATGATCATTATGAAGAAACGAACAGGGATTCAGCTTTTTACTATGCCAACGAATGCCTGTTGCTTGCACGAAAGAATAATAAAAAGCTGGCCGAAGTTCATGCACTGGATAATAAAGCCTACCAGTTAATTGGATTAGGCCGGTATGCAGCGGCACTTCAAAATTTATTTGAAGCATTTAATATAGCAGGTGACCCCGCACTTGATAAAGAAAAAACCTGGAAATTATTCTCTACTGCATTTAATAAGTCATTTACAGGACAGAACCGTCTTTTAATGCTTTGTTATACACATCATATCATGGGTATATTGATGTGGCAGACGGATAACAGCGAACAAACGATTTTTCATTTTAAAGAAGCCAGGACAATTGCATCGTCAATCAGTCATGATATACGCCAAATGATGGCCGACATGAACCTCGGAAGAAGTTATATGATGACCAACAGGCTTGACTCTGCGTTTTTGCTGGAAAATGAAGCTGTACAACTCGCCTTTAAAACGGGCTTTAAAAAATACCTGGGACAAGTGTATGGCGTCATTGGGGCAATCTACCAGCGAAAAAATGATAAGCAACAGGAGAAGCGATACTATTACATGTCCGAACAAACTGCAAAGGAAGAAAATAACCTCATTAATTTAAGTTCAGCTTTTTTTCTTTTGACAAAATATTACATTACCCAGGCTGAAAAAGATTCCGCTATATATTATAGTATGAAAAACCTGGAAGTCATCAGACAGACAGGAAACGTAACAGGATTATCTGTGAATCTCGGTACGGTTTATGAAAATATTTATCTCGCCTATAAACTCGGTGATCAACAGGACAGCATATTCAAATACCAGGGCCTGACATTAACTGTAAAGGACAGCTTTTTTACAAACAGGATAAAGAACCTCACCGAATTTCAAAACCTCACTTTCAAAGAGCAGCTTCGGTTGCAGGAGCTTGCAAAAGAAAAGCGGCTATACCAAAGCCGGGTAAGAATGTATACTTTGCTTGGAGGTTTGGGCGTATTCCTGCTCATCGCCCTCTTGCTTTATCGCAATACCAGGCAGCAACGCAAAACAAATAAGGCATTGGAAACAACTTTGTCTAACCTAAAATCCACTCAATCGCAATTAGTACAATCAGAAAAAATGGCTTCGTTGGGTGAACTTACCGCAGGCATTGCACATGAAATTCAAAACCCGCTGAACTTCGTTAATAATTTTTCAGAGGTAAATAAAGAATTACTGGCAGAGATGAATGAAGAAATTGAAAAAGGAAATTTTGACGAAGTAAAATTGATCGCAAAAGATGTAGCAGACAATGAAGAAAAAATCAATCAACATGGTAAGCGTGCTGATGCCATTGTAAAAGGAATGTTACAACATAGCCGCAGTAGCAGCGGGCAAAAAGAACCAACAAATATCAATGTATTAGCAGATGAATATTTACGTTTGGCTTATCATGGCTTAAGAGCTAAAGACAAATCTTTCAACGCCACATTAAAAACTGATTATGATGAAAGCATTGGCAATATCAATATTATTCCTCAGGATATTGGAAGAGTGATATTGAATTTAATTACCAATGCATTTTATGTGGTTGATGAAAAAAAGAAAAACCTCCGGTCCCCTGAAGGCGGAGTTCCCTACGACCCTACTATTTCAGTAAGTACAAAAAAGATTGGCGGTAAAGTAGAAATAAAAGTTGCAGACAACGGCAATGGCATTCCTCAAAAAGTATTGGATAAAATATTTCAACCTTTCTTTACCACCAAACCAACAGGCCAGGGAACAGGATTGGGTTTAAGTTTGAGTTATGATATTGTAAAAGCGCATGGCGGTGAGCTGAAGGTGGAAACGAAAGAAGGTGAAGGTGCTACATTCATTATTATCTTATCAATTTAAAAACCAGCATATGATCACGGCAAAAAAAACGTTCATCGTATTATTAGGACTGATCGCCAGTTTTAATTTTCTGTATGGTCAGGCTAAATTATCAGACAGTCTTCACACACTGTTAGTTTCCCACACCCAGGAAGATACCGTAAAGGTAAACCTGCTTAATGATCTTGCCTATGAAATAAGGCGGGGCAAACCCCAAGTAGCAGACTCTCTTCTTAAGGTTGCTATTGAACTTGCCAGTAAACTCAACTATGTCAGGGGCAAAAGCTATAGCCTGGCAATACAGGGTGGCAGGTACTACAACACATTAAAATACAAAGCGGCAGACAGTGTATTTACTCTTTCTAAACACTTACTGGAAAGCGTACCCGATTATAAAGTTGAAGGTTTTTTAATGAGGATGTGGGCCGGTTTAAAAATGGACGAAGGGGATTACGCCAGCTCGCTGGATCATTATTTAGCTGGCTTAAAAATGGCCCAACTCGCCGGTGACATAAAACAACAGGCTGAAGTTGAACGCTCCATCGGCTACTTTTATAATGTACTCGGAGAGTTTGAAAAAGCCATTCCTTACCAGACAGATGCTTTAAAACACGCTGAAAGTATCGATTATAAGATTGGGATATCAGGTGCATATAATGCCATTGGAAAAACCTACAAAACACAAGGTAACTACCCGGCCTCTGTAGAAGCCTATACCAAGGGATTACGTGTAGATGAGCAACTCAAAGATTCTAATGGTATATTTATTGACTATGGCAATATTGGCGATGCA
>Ga0068859_100000591_pt1 | contig 36173 bp, 29 predicted proteins | sample KBSSwiS22_FD_66585 | JGI IMG/M metagenome (GOLD analysis project Ga0068859, IMG submission 66585) | Switchgrass rhizosphere microbial communities from Kellogg Biological Station, Michigan, USA - KBS Switchgrass S2-2 | ecosystem: Host-associated > Plants > Roots > Rhizosphere > Soil ... | reverse complement strand
CGGCATTCCGCTGGCCGACGAGCCGGCCATCCTCGCGAAGGCCATTCAGCTCGTGCAGTCCATCACTGATGTGCCGCTGTCGATCGACTCGTCAATCGTTGCCGCGCTCGAGGCGGGCCTCGCAGTCTACAAGGGCAAGCCCCTGGTCAACTCAGTGACCGGCGAGGAGGAACGCCTGGAATCCGTACTGCCGCTCATCAAGAGATACGGCGCCGCCGTGGTGGCGATCTCGAATGACGAGACCGGTATTTCAGAAGACCCGGATGTACGCTTCGAGGTCGCAAAGAAAATCGTTCACCGCGCGGCCGATCACGGCATTCCGGCCAGCGATGTGGTGGTGGACCCGCTGGTGATGCCCATCGGCGCGATCAACCAGGCCGGGGTGCAGGTGATGCGCCTGCTGGGCCGCTTGAAGAACGAGCTCAAAGTCAACACGACTTGTGGGGCGTCCAATGTCAGCTTCGGCCTGCCGGCGCGTGAAGCCATCAGTGCTGGGTTTCTGACTATGGCGATCGGCGCCGGAATGACCTCAGCAATCATGAACCCCATGCACTTGGAGATTGTCAAAGCCTGCATGGCTGCCGATGTCATGATGGGACACGATCCGGATTGTGCGCGCTGGATCCGCCGCTTCCGCGAAGCGCCTGCAATGCAGGCCGGTGGCGGCGCGGCACCTGCCAGCGCCGAAGGTGCTGCGCGCGGACGGCGTGAAGGCGGACATCGGCGGCGCCCCACTACACCAACATGACAGACGCACTCGTCGTATTTACTCCCTCAGGGAAGCGTGGCCGCTTCCCGGTCGGAACCCCCCTCCTCCAGGCGGCGCGTATGCTTGGCGTTGACGTGGATTCCGTCTGTGGTGGCCGGGCACTGTGCGGCCGATGCCAGGTCCTGGTGATGGAAGGTGACTTCGCCAAACACGGTGTCAATTCCCGGGCCGAAAATCTGACCCCCTTCAGCGCCGCCGAGCAGCAGTTTGCGCGCCGGCGACCGTTGCCGGCCGGACACCGGCTCTCCTGTTCAGCGCGCATCGAGGGCGACCTGGTGGTGGACGTCCCGCCGGGCAGCCAAGTTCATCGGCAGGTGGTACGCAAAGCCGCCGACAGCCGCGTGATTACCTTGGACCCGGTCGTGCATCTGCACTACGTCGAGGTGCGGCAACCTGACATGCACGACCCCAGTGGAGATCTGCAGCGTCTGATGAACGCGCTGCGGGATGAATGGAGTCTCAGCGGTCTGCAGTGTGATCTGCAGGTACTGCAGAACCTGCAGTCGGCGCTTCGCACCGGTCAATGGAAAGTCACGGTCGCCGTGCATGCCGGTTCGCGGATCATCGGTATCTGGGCCGGCTTTCACGAGCAAGTGTTTGGTCTGGCGATTGACGTCGGATCCACAACAATTGCCGCTCACCTGTGTGATCTCGAGTCCGGAGAAGTCGTCGCATCCGCCGGCTCGATGAACCCCCAGATCCGCTTCGGCGAAGACCTGATGAGCCGCGTGTCCTACTCGATGATGAATCCCGGCGGGGCGCAGCAGATGACCGAAGCCGTCCACGGCGCACTCAATACCCTGGCTGCGGAGGTCGCGCGCGAAGCGGGAGTTGCCGTCGACGACATCCTCGAGGTCACGCTGGTTGGCAATCCGATCATGCATCACCTGTTACTGGGCATCGATCCCGTGGAGTTGGGCGGCGCTCCGTTTGCGCTCACCACCGACGGAGCGCTGACGATCCGCGCGTCCGAAATCGACTTCAAGCTGCATCCTAACGCGCGCATCTATGTGCTGCCGTGCATCGCAGGGCATGTGGGCGCAGATGCCGCGGGAATGATACTCGCGGAGCGCCCCGATCTCGGCGACGAGCTGACTCTCCTAGTGGATGTCGGGACAAACGCCGAGATCGTGTTGGGTAATCGCACTCGCCTGCTGGCCTGCTCGAGCCCGACAGGGCCGGCATTCGAGGGAGCTCAGATCAGCTGCGGTCAGCGCGCCGCGCCCGGCGCGATCGAGCGTGTGCGGATAGATCCGGCAACGCTGCAGGCCAGATTCAAGGTCATCGGCTCGGACCTGTGGTCGGACGAGCCGGGGTTCGATGCAGCCGTCGCCGCCACCGGCGTCACCGGCATATGCGGTTCGGGAATCATCGAAGTCATCGCCGAGATGTATCTGTGCGGCATCATCAACCAGGACGGCGTCGTCGATGGGCAGCTCGCGCAAGCCAGTGACCGCATCGTTCAATCTGGCAGGACCTTCGGCTATATCGTTCACAAGGGAGCCGTGCCGCTGCAGATCACGCAGAACGACGTACGGGCGATTCAACTGGCGAAAGCCGCGTTATATGCGGGTATACGGCTCCTGATGGAGCACATGGGAACCGACCACGTGGATCGGATCCGGCTGGCCGGCGCGTTCGGCAGTCACATTGACGTGAAGTACGCGATGCTGCTCGGCATGATTCCTGACTGCGATCTTTCCCAGGTGGGCTCGGCGGGCAACGCTGCCGGCACGGGTGCCCGCATTGCGCTGCTGGATAACGCGTCGCGCACGAAGATCGAGGAGTTGGTCCGGCAGGTTGAGAAGATAGAAACGGCCATCGAGCCGCGCTTTCAGGAGCACTTCGTGCAGGCCATGGGCATTCCGCACTCGACGGCCGAGTATGTGCACTTGCGCAAGGCGGTCGAGCTGCCGGCCCCCAAGGCGGCCGCTCCTCGCACCAACACCCGCAATCGCCGCCCCGGCCGCGCTTAGATATTGGAATCCGGGAACGAGGCCTTGCGGCGGTTCATGTAGTCCAGAAGGGCTTCGTCTACTGCCGGATCCATAGGCGGCGCCTCGTACTCCGCCAGCTGTTTCTTCCACTGGGCGTTGGCGCGCTTGTTCATGTCCGCGGCGCCCTCACTCTCCCATTGCTCAAAGCTGTTGTTGTCAGCGAGTGGTGAGCGATAGAAAGCCGTCTGGAAATTGGCCTGCGTGTGTGCGCAGCCGAGGAAGTGCTTACCCGGGCCGACTTCGCGGATCGCATCCAGCGCCTGGCCGTTGTCGGACAGGTCCACACCCTCGAGCAACGTGTGCATCATGCCGGCCTGGTCCACGTCCATCATGAACTTCTCGTAGCCCATCGAGAGCCCACCTTCGAGCCAACCCGCCGTGTGCAGAACGAAGTTGACTCCACCCAGCACGGTGGGAATCATGGTGTTGGCGGACTCGTAAGCCGCTTGCGCGTCCGCAATCTTGGCGGCACACAAAGCCCCACCCGAGCGGAATGGAACTCCGAGCCTGCGTGCCAGCGCCGCCATCGCGTAAAGAACGAGCGCCGGCTCAGGTGTTCCGAAGGTTGGCGCTCCCGACTGCATCGACAGCGACGAAGCGAAACTACCCATCACCACGGGCGCGCCGGGATTTACGAGCTGGGCGAGCGTCATTCCCGCAAGTGATTCAGCCAGTGTCTGGGCCACGGTACCGGCAACTGTTACCGGGGACATTGCCCCCGCCAGAATGAAGGGTGTGACAATCGTGGCCTGGTTGGCGCGAGCATACGTCTTCAATGCGCCGAGCATGGTTGAATCCCATGTCAGCGGAGAGTTGGCATTGATCAGGCTGGTGATGAACGTCTTAGGCTTGCCGGTAGCCGCATCCAGGTAGTCATCGCCAAACAGGATCTTCGTCATCTCCACCGTATCCTGGGCGCGCTCGGGATGAGTCACCGATCCCATGTACGGCTTGTCGCTGTATTTCATGTGCGTGTACACCATGTCGAAATGCCGCTTGTTGACGGGCAGATCGACCGGCTCGCAGATGGTGCCGCCGGAGTGATGCAACGAGCTCGCCATGTAGGCGAGCTTCACGAAATTGCGGAAATCCTCGATCTTGGCGTACCGGCGGCCCTCATCCAGGTTGCGCACGAATGGGGAGCCATAGGCCGGCGCGAAAACCGTGCGATTGCCGCCGATGATGACTGTATGAGCAGGATTTCGGGCGTGTTGGGTGAACTCCCTGGGCGCGGAGCGGCTGACAATGGTTCGGCACATGCCGCGCGGAAAACGCACGCGCTCCGCCTGAACGTCGGCGCCGGCCTCCCTCAGCAGCTGCAGTGCTTCAGGGTCATCCCTGAAGTCGATGCCGATCTCCTGCAGAATGGTATCGGCATTGTGCTCGAGCAGCTCCAGCCCTTCGGTCCCGAGAACCTCGTAGTACGGAATCTTTCGGGTGATATAGGGGACGAACGCCGCGCTGCGCGCCGTGCGTGCCGCCCTTTTTGCATCGCGTCCGCTCGGTCGGCGTGACCGCGAGACTTGACCTGACTCATCCATATCGTACCCCCGAAAAATGACCGCAATGGGCACACCGCCCTATTATGGGCAGCGCTAACAGCGAACACTGGCCGATATGCGGCACTGACTTATCTTCCGGCGCGTCTTCGCGCCGCTACCCTTCGGGGGTCGCGAAGCGATCCCCCTTGAACCCTGCGCGCAGCGCATGAGAAGGCTACCGGATCTGGAACAGGCTGGTGGCTGTGAGCTCGAGCACCTGCACAGCCGCCTGGGTCGTCAGCATCCAGCGCCACTTCACTATGCCCACCGCCCCGGACCGGGAGTGACGCGTCTCGAGGACTTCCATGCGCAGTTCGAGCTCATCCCCGGGCCGCACAGGATTCAGCCATTTGAGCTGCTCAACGCCGGGGGAGCCAATGGATTCGGAAGTTGCCAGCACGCTCTTCACCGCCAGCTCCATGGCAATCGAACAGGTCATCCAGCCACTGGAAATGAGGCCCTTCCAGCGACTGTCCCGGGCGCGCACCGGATCGGTGTGAAACCACTGCGGGTCGTAGCGCGTGGCAAACTCAATGATCTCCGCTTCCGTCACTGTCCGGCGGCCGCCCTCGATGACCATTCCGGCCTTGATTTGGTCAAATCGCATCGCGACCTTCGTCTTCAGCGCAGTCAGCGCTTGTTGCTGTCTTTGCTCTTGGGCGGCTTCGGCGCTGCCTTGCCAGGGGTCTCAGCACTGGCAGCAAGAGCCTGCTCGAGCGCATGGCGCGCCAAGGGTTCCATCACTGAATACCCATCGCGGTTGGGATGCACGCCATCATTGCTGAAGGTCTGCTTCATCGCGTCACGCTCATCGGCGAGTGGCTCGTGGTAATCCACGTAGATCAGGTTCTTCTCGCGGGCGAACCGCCTGAGCCACTCGTTCATCTCGACAATGTGCTGAGCGGGCTCCAGCACCGTTGGGCGCCAGGGAAATGCGCCCGCCGGAGGTACCGACCCAAGCACGACGCGAATCTCATTCGCAATCGCCAGGTCCACCATGGAGGCAATGTTGTTTTTGATTGCGTCGAGCGTCGTCGGTCCGCCATTGCCGGCGAAATCATTTGTACCGGCCATGATGTGCACCACAGCGGGCTTTAACGCGATCACGTCCTGGCGAAAACGCACGAGCATCTGCGCCGTCGTCTGACCGCTCACCCCGCGATCGATGTAGTTCTCCCCGAAGAATTCGGGATGAGCAACCTTCCACAACTCGGTGATGGAGTCACCCATGAAAACGACACGCGGGCCAGTCGCACGGCGTAGTGCGGCATTCTCCGCTCGGTAACGGCAAAGAGACGCCCAGTCGTTGTGCAACCGTTCCTCTTCCGCTGTGTGCAGCAAGTTGAGGGTGTTCATGTCGGGAGGCTCGAATTCCCGGCCCTCCTCGGGGTCCAGGATGTGCTCATGCCAATCCTTCATAAGCTTTTCCGTGTCACCCGTTGGTGCAGCGGGACAGGGCTGCTCGACGATGCCGACAGGGCGGACGGGAGGCTCCCCTGAAGGCCGGGCAATTGCCAACGACGTGCACGCTGCGAGTGCCAGAATCAGGGCCCCGCGATATCCTGCGAGAACCGCTGTAACGGCTTGATCCATCGACCCCTACCTTCACCGTAGCGCATGTGTCTGAAGGTGCGAGAGACTACGGGAAGCGCGGTAGGCTGTACAACCGCCGCCGCGGCCCTACAATCGACAGCTCCGCCGCAGCCTGCCTACTCGGCCCGGGACGGCTTTCTGCAACACACGAGGAGGACGGATGAGTGAAGCAGGAAGCCTGGTTTGTGTGGGAATAGGCATGACGCTGGGCTCGCACCTCACCCCGCTCGCCAGAAGCCATATCGAGAAATCGGACGTCGTCTTCGCTGCAACGTCCGATGGCATCATCGAGATGTGGCTGGCGAAGCTGAATCCGGACGTCCGAAGCTTTCAGCCGCTCTATCAGGAAGGCAAATCGCGCATGGACACATATCGCCAGATGGTGGACTCCATGCTGACCGAGGTGCGTGCCGGCAAGCGCGTTTGCGGCGCGTTCTACGGCCACCCGGGAGTCTTTGCGTGGCCACCCCATAAGGCGGTGGAGATCGCGCGCCAGGAAGGGTATCGGGCTCACATGGAACCAGGCATCTCGGCCGAGGATTGTCTCTATGCCGATCTGGGGATAGATCCCGGAAAAGTAGGATGCCAGCATTTCGAGGCCAGCCAGTTCATGCTCTATAGGCGCGTCATCGATACGGCCGGCTACCTGGTGCTATGGCAAGTCGGTGTGGCCGGCGACCGGACCCTGACACGCTTCAAGACGGGATCCGCCTACAGGCAGGTGCTCGTTGACCTTCTGTCCCGAGACTATCCATTGGACCATGAGATCATTCTGTACAAGGTTGCGACGCTCCCAACGCAGCAGCCCATTGTCGCGCGTCTGCCACTCGGTGCATTGCCGGCCGCCGAAGTTGACATGCATATGACAGCAGTTATCCCGCCAGCCCGGGCGATGCAACCTAATCCCGAGGTCCGAAAGCGGCTGGCGGCCATTGAGCTGTCCGCGGGCGGGAACCCTTGAATGCTTCTCATGGCCTGCGGCCAAACTTTCCAGGGGGATCGCGCGGAGGCGCGACCCCCGATAGACTCAGCTTCCGTGTCGCTTTCGCCCGACTACCCCCCCAAGGAGATGATTTCGTGTCGAATGTCATTGATTTTCTACAGAAACTAGGCCAGGACGCCGACCTGCGCCATGCCTCCCGCACGGCGCTCGAGGTGGCCTTGGCCGAGGCGAACATTGACCCGGCCTTGCGTGAGGCACTTCTCGGGGCGGATCAGCGCAAGCTGGAGACTCTGCTGGGTGCGGACACCAATGTGTGCGCCATGATCTCGCCGGGCAAGAAGGAAGACGACGAGGAAGAGGACGAAGACGACTTCGAGGATGACGAAGACGACGAAGATGAAGACGATGACGAGGATGACGACTTCGAGGACGACGATGACGAAGACGAAGATGAGGACGACGAAGATGATGATGACGAAGATGAAGAAGAGGAAAACAGCCTGACACCTCGTCGCTCAACCGTGCGTCGTGTGGGCTAGGCGCACTACCCATCGTTGTACCGATTCTCTGCCCGCCCGGCGTTGGTCGCCGGGCGGCATCGGTATCGTCTTGCTGATCATTGCCCAGGCTGTGACGCTGTTTGCGCAGCCGGCCGCGGCCTTACAGCCCGGTGAAGCGGCCACGCTGTTGCAGCGGGCGGACCGGATCAAGACCTCCGATCCGGCCGGCTTCACGGCCCTGCTGGAATCGCTGGAGGCCGAATCGAACGATCTGTCCGCGCCGCAGCAGGAATTCGTGCGTTATCTGCGGGGATGGAAGAGCGCCTATGACGCCGAGTACGAGACCGCGCTCGCCCGCTTCCGGGCGACGGTCCGCGAGACTCACGACGTCACCCTGAAATTCCGCGCCAATGCCTCGATCACCAACGTACTGCTGGTGGGATCGCATTACGAGGAGGCGTTCACTTACCTGAGTCAACTCCTGGTGTTGTTGCCCAAGGTCACGGACCCGGCCGCGCGCGAACAGGGACTCGTTGTGGCTGCGCAGCTATACAACGAAGTCGGGCAGTACGATCTGGGGATTAGCTACTCGCAAAAGGTAGTGGATGAGAACTGGCTCGGCCGTGGAATCTGCAAGGGCTCGGATCAGAAGCTGAAGGCCGAGGTGGCGAGCGGTAAGGTCCGTTCGGTGGGACCCGAATTCGCCGCGGCTGTCGAGGCATGCAACAAGTTGAAGGAGCCAGCCTATGCCAACTTCATCCGCACGTATGCGGCGACGGTGTATATCGCAAACAACCAGCTCGACGAAGCCATCCGGCTGCTGACCGAACACTACCCGGAAGCCGTTCAAACCCACTACCGGCATCTGGTCTCACGCTTCGAGTCGCTGCTTGCGGAAGGCTATCAGAAGAAGGGCAACTTCGCCGCGGCCCGGCAGTTCGCGCTGCGGACGATCGGCAGCGCCGTACCCAACGAAGTCACTGAGCCTCTGGTCGTGGCCTACCGCTTGCTCTACGAACAGGCCCGGGAGGCGGGCGACTACAAATCGGCGCTCGAGTATCACGAGAAGTACGCGGCCGCGGACAAGGGCTACCTGGACGTTACGACGGCGCGGCAGCTTGCTTATCAGCGCGTTGCACACGAGAGCGTTGCGAGCAGGCTGCAGATCGAGGCTTTGAACAAGGAAAACCATGTGTTGCAGCTGGAGCAGGCACTCGGCGCGAAGGCCGTGGAGAACAGCCGGCTCTACATCATGTTGCTGCTGATGATCGTGGGTTTCGTCGGATTCTGGGCTTACCGGACCAAGCGCCTGCAGTTGCATTTCATGAGCCTGTCACAGGTTGACGGGCTGACAGGTATCGCCAACCGCCCGCACTTCCTGCAGCAGGCGCAGGACACGCTCGCGAGTGCTCACAAGGCGCGGCAGCCCCTGTGCATCATTCTGTGTGATCTGGATCACTTCAAGTCCATCAACGACAGGCACGGCCACGCGGCCGGCGACCAGGTGTTGCGGCAGACGGCAACGGAGTGCCAGACCTACATGCGCTCCGGTGATCTGTTCGGCCGTTTCGGTGGCGAGGAATTCAGCTTCCTGATGGCGGGCTGTGAGTTGGAAGACGCGCGGCTGCGGGCCGAGCAGCTGCGATTGACCATAGCGGGTATATGCGCCGATGGCGCGATGGATTCCACCGTATCCGCGAGCTTTGGCATCGCCTCGACTACCGCATCTGGTTACGACCTGCGCCAGCTGCTTGCGCATGCCGACTCGGCACTGTATGCCGCCAAGCGCGCGGGCCGGAACCGCGTCGCTGTGTATGACACCAGCGTCGCGGTCATGGGATCGAACTCGCCGGGCGTGCGCACACCGGCGGCCGCTGCTGAGTCGGAGATGACCGACGTGCAGATCCTGGGGATAGCGGGAAGCTAGCCGCCGGCGCTATCTGCGGCCTCGCTGGGCAGAGGGCCGCGGCGGTCTCAGAACTTCCCTTGCTGGAAGTCCTCGACCGCCTGGACGAGTTGCTCGCGCGTATTCATTACGAACGGCCCGTAGCGCGCCACCGGCTCCCGCAAAGGTTTGCCGGCGACCAGAATCGCACGGCTGGTCTCGCTTGCAGCGCCCCCAAGCCGCACCTCGGTGCCCTCGCCCAGAACTGCCAACTCTCCGCTCTTTACAATGGACTCCCCGCCACCCTTGCCAACCCGCACAGTCCCTTCGTAGACATACATGAACGCGGCATGTTGCTGCGGAAGCTCATGTACGTAGCCTGCGCCGCTTTCCAACGCAACATCCAGGTAAGTGGGATCCGTGGCGGGCTGGAAGATTGGCCCCTTGACGGCCCCCACCTCGCCGGCAATCACCTTCACCTGGACACCGGCCGCAGGTGTTGCGACCGGAATCCGCTCGGGACCGAACTCCTGATACTTCGGCTGCGTCATCTTGTCGCGCGCCGGCAGGTTCAACCACAACTGGAAGCCGCGCATCCGCCCTTCCTGCTGTTGCGGCATTTCCGAGTGCACGATCCCGCGGCCCGCGGTCATCCATTGCACGCTGCCGGGCACCAGTACACCTTCGTGACCATGATTGTCGCGATGACGCATGCGTCCATCCAACATGTAGGTCACCGTCTCGAAGCCGCGATGCGGATGCTCCGGGAAACCCGCAATGTAGTCGTCAGGCGAGTCCGTGCCGAACTCGTCGAGCATCAGGAACGGATCGAGGTCCGCGAGCTCCGGCTGACCAATCACACGCCGCAGCTTCACGCCCGCGCCATCCGAAGTCGGCATGCCACGTACGACACGAGCCACCCCGCGAGTGATGGCCCCTGTGGTAAGGGTGCCGTTGGAACCTGTCATCTCTAACTCTCCTTCTGCGCGGGCATTCGCCCGCTCACCGTCGATCCGGGGCGCCCCTCGCGGGCCACCCGTGCAACGCATGCGTTGCACCCTTTTGCGCGAGCATTCGCCCGCTCACCGTCGATCCGGGGTGCCCCTCGCGGGCCACCCGTGCAACGCATGCGTTGCACCTCTTTTGGGCGGGCATTCGCCCGCTGGCATCAAGCTGCTGCGGCAATCGGCGTAGGTATTGTAGCCAACGCCATATTCAGGCTCTTGGTACGCTGTTCCGCCGAGATCCCGAGCCCCTCAGCCCGCACGAAGGTCACATCGCTGATGCCGATGAACCCGAGTACGTGCTTCAGGTAGGACTCGGCGAACTCGGCTGGCGAGCCAGGCGCATAGAAGCTGCCGCGTGACACGGCAACAAACACCCGCTTGCCCTTCACGAGCCCTTCCGGACCCGTCTGCGTATAGCGGAACGTCTTGTCTTTCACGACGATGCGGTCTATCCAGGCCTTGAGCTGCGACGGAATCCCAAAGTTGTACATGGGGGCGCCGATCACAATTACATCAGCAGCGAAGAAATCACTCATCGCCTGGGTGTTGCGCGCGGTCTCGGTCAGGTCTGCCTGTGCCAGCGATTCGCCCGAGAGGTGGGGCAATGAATCCGCGGCGAGGTCCAGGTACTTGACCTGGGCACCGGGGTTCTCCGCGGTCAGCCGCGACACGAGCTCGCGGCTGAGCAACCGGCTCGCCGAATTGGCGCCGAGGATGCTCGAATCAATGTGCAGTACGTTCATGGACTTTGGCTCCCAAGGGGTGTTTAACCGTGGGATGTAGCCTAGTCCGTGGAACAATACTTGAGAATCCAGTCAAATCAGAACATATTGTTCCATTGATGGTATCAATTATAGGCCACCATGCAGCCCCTCGATGACTTCTACTATTTCGCCAAGGTGCTCGAGCACGGCGGCTACGCCAAGGCCGCCCGGGCACTGGGGATTCCGAAGTCACGTCTTTCCCGCCACGTCGCAGCCCTGGAGACCCGCCTCGGCGTTCGGCTGCTCAACCGCTCGACGAGGCGGTTTGTCGTAACCGAGGTCGGCCAGGAAGTGCGGCGCCATGCGCTGGCGATGCTTGCGGAGGCTGATGCCGCTGTCGAGGCCGTGGAGTTTGCGCGAGCCGAGCCACGTGGCGTAGTCAAAGCCAGCTGCCCTATCTCACTGGCCCAGACGGCCATGGCGCAGTTGCTACCCGAGTTCCTGGCGCGCTATCCCAATATTCGCCTCGTGTTGGATGCGACAAATCGGCGCGTAGACGTACTCAATGAAGGATTTGACGTCGCACTGCGCGTCCGCACGACACCAACAGGCGAGGATGGGCTCGTGATGCGTACCTTCGGCCAGTCGCGCCATCTGCTCGTCGCCAGTGGTACGTATCTCGAGCAACGCGGCCGCCCTGAGCGGCCAGAGGATCTCGCCCAACACGGCACCCTCTCCTTTGCGCCGCAAACAGAACGTCACAGTTGGGATCTGCTGGATTCCAGTGGCGTCGCGGCGCGTGTTGAACATTCACCGCGGCTGGTATGTCACGACTTCCCGCTGCTGCGCGCTGCGGTGTTGGCAGGTCTGGGCATAGCGCTGCTGCCCGAGAGCGTAGTGAAGACAGACATCGAGAGCGGTCGCCTCGAGCAGGTCCTACCGGCCTGGACTCTGCCGCTCGGCGTCTTTCATGTCGTATTCCCAACCCGGCGCGGTTTGCTGCCCTCGGTGCGGGCCTTCATTGATTTTTTGGCAGAGCGGATGCCCGGCGCGGTCTGACCGCGCCACCGCCAGCGAGCAGCCGCGGCCGGGCGTGCTGCTGTTGCAATGTGCGCTTCACGGCTGGCCTGCGGATCAACGTGCTCTTACCGAACAATGACTCGACGAGATCCACTGCGAGCGTGGCGGTCTTGTTGCGCACATCGAGCGCTGGATTCAGCTCGACGATGTCCACGGATCCGAGCCGGCCGGTATCCGCGATCATTTCCATGCACAGCTGGGCCTCGCGGTACGAGGGTCCGCCCGGCACGGTCGTGCCCACTCCGGGTGCAATTTCCGGATCCAGGAAGTCCACATCGAAACTCACATGCAGGTGAGTGCGGCTATCGAGGTCGGCGAGCGCCAGGTCCATGACCTGCTGCACTCCCATCTCATCGATCGAGCGCATGTCGAATACTTCGAGGCCCTGCTCGTGGACGAAGCGCTTTTCCCCGGCATCGACGCTACGGATACCGACCTGCCGGATGCATCCCGGACTGATGGCCGGAGTGCTGCCTCCGAGTTGCACCAGTTCCCGAGGCCCAAATCCGCACAGGCATGCCAACGGCATCCCATGCAGGTTGCCGCTCGGAGACAACTCGCTCGTGTTGAAGTCCGCATGAGCGTCGAGCCACAGGACGCGCAGGTTCAGCCCCGCCTCGCGGCAGTAGCGCCCCACGGCGCTGATTGAGCCTATGCCCAGACTATGATCGCCACCCAGCAGTATGGGCAGATTGCCGAGAGTCAGATCCCGGTAGACGGCATCGTGGACGCTGCGGTTCCATTCGAACACTTCCGCCCGATGCCTGTAACCATCGACTGCGGGCAGGCAGGGATTCGGCGGCCCGCTCAAGTTGCCGCGGTCAATGACCTTCAAGCCATGACGAACGAGTGCCGCGCCGAGCCCGGCTACGCGCAGCGCCTCGGGGCCCATGGAGGATCCACGATCGCTCGCGCCCACATCGGTGGGCGCGCCAATCAGACTGGCCGTGCGCAAGCCCTGGCCCATCACGATCCCAGCCGCCCATCAGCGCCGGCACGCAAGCTATCCGTCGCGGGCCATTTGCCCGCCGGCCGACGCCCCGCGTTGTGTTCGAGACCGCCATACAGATCCTTCGGATCTTCGAGGTCAGGCACGAGGTCAATCTCCTCGGGCGCCGTACGCTGGTCACGATTCAAGCGATACAGGTACCTCAGGGCGGAGAAATCGGTCAGCGCGAATCCAACAGAGTCGAATATCGTCACTTCCTGCTCGTTGGCACGACCCGGCGATTTGCCAGCCAGTACGTCGCACAGCTCGGTCACGCGGAACCAGGACTCTAGCTGCTGTATCTCGCCCTCGATGCGACACTGCGGCTCGAATTCAACGATCACGCGCGCATCAGGCCTGCGCAGGATGTCCGCATGCAGCTCTGTCTTACCAGGACAGTCGCCGCCAACGGCATTGATGTGCATGCCGGGCTGAATCATTTCGGGTGTGAGGATCAAGGCGTTACGCTTGTCCGCGGTCACGGTGGTGACAATGTCCGCGCCGTGAACGGCCTCGGCCGTCGAGCGGCAACGCACGATCTTCAGCGCTTGCAGTCCGAGACCGGTGAGATTGCGCTCCAGCTTCAGAATCGCCTTCGGGTCGGTGTCATACAGCCGCACCTCGCGAATGCCCAACATGTGATGGAAGGCAATGGCCTGGAACTCACTCTGCGCGCCGTTGCCGATCAGGGCCATCACCCGGCTCGAGTGACGCGCCATGCGGCGTGCGGCCAGCGCAGACATCGCTGCCGTACGCAGCGCGGTCGTGAATGTCAGCTCTGAAAGCAAAAGCGGATAACCGGTTTCAACATCGGCGAGCACGCCAAAGGCGGTAACCGTCAGAAGTCCCTCGGCGGTGTTCTTCGGGTGACCGTTGACGTACTTGAAGGAGTACAGGCGGCCATCGCTGGTGGGCATGAGCTCAATGACGCCCACGGGGGAATGCGTTGCATGCCGCGGCGATTTGTCGAATTCACGCCAGCGCCGGTAATCGGATTCGATTTCGTGGGCGAGCGCCTCGATGAACCGCGCCGGTCCGATACGGGACACGAGCTCCTGAACCCGCTCAACGCCAATGTAGTCCACCATGATCTTCTCTCCACCCTTGCGGCACCTGAAGCGCTGCTAGTGTCGGGGGCCGGCGAGCCAATAAATAGCCAGAAACTTGATCAATTGCGCCGCAATTGTGAGCAAAATGCCACCTCCGGCTGGCGTTTTGACTAAGATATGCACCTTCTTTGTGCATAGCCTCTTTGCGGGGGAAGGCGTGGACGACATCGACCGGCAGCTTCTTGGCCTGCTTCGGGACAACGCCAGGACCTCGGTGGCCACTCTCGCTCGCAAGCTGCGGGTGGCACGTGGCACCGTGCAGAACAGGCTCGCGCGTCTGGAGAACGACGGCACCATCGTGGGCTACACCGTGCGCCTGCGGCCACAAGAGGAATCTCAACGAATACGTGCGCTCACAACAGTGGCCGTCGAGGGCAATCGCACTGATGAGGTGATCAGAGCTTTACGCGGCGATCCAGCCGTAGGGGCGCTGCACACGACCAATGGCCGCTGGGATATCGTCGTGGAACTCCGCGCCGACAGCCTGGAATCCTTCGACCGTGTGTTGGGGCGGATTCGGCTCATCGAGGGAATTTCCAACACGGAAACCAGTTTGTTGCTGTCGACGCATAAGTTGTAGTGAGGCCGGCGTGCCCGACCCGCGAGTTGATTTGCAAATTGCCGAGCCTGCGTAGCCGGAGACGTAGCATCCAGCTCCGCGGCGCCCGTTCAGACCATCCGCTTCAAGCGCCCCACGAAGCGAGTTGCCAACTCGCGACGCTGCCCGAAATGCACGTGCAGGTAGCTTGCGAGTAGATTGCCTCGTGCATAGCCAACGATATCAACCGGCGTGTCAACGCGCGTGCCCCGTACCTGCCACGCGGTTGTGTCATCGATGGTGTCCGCATCGCGAATCCAAGAGCTGTAGCGGAACTCGTGTCCCCGCAGCGAATCACCCGGTTCCGCCAGAAGGTTGGGTCGTAAAGCCGTTGCGTGCCGATATCCCAGCGCGGCCAACTTGCCACTCATGCGCGCGAAGCCGGGTAATAGACCCGCCATGGGCCATCGGTGACCCTCAGAATCCGTCAGCGCCTCCGTAAGCACCATGAAGCCGCCACATTCGGCGTAGATCGGCGCGTCAGCCGCGTGAAGGTCCTTCAACGCGCTCCACAATCCCGTGTTGGATGCGAGCGCAGCCCCGTGCAGCTCGGGATATCCCCCGCCGAGGTAAACGCCGGCGGCGTCGGCAACCGGCCGTTCGCCCCGCAAGGGACTGAAGAACTGGACGGCGGCGCCCTCCTCGACCAGGAGCTCGAGGTTTTCGGGGTAGTAAAAGCAGAAGGCTTCATCGCGTGCCACTGCGATGATGGGGCGTGGTGCGTGGCCACTCACCGCGCCACTCACCGCGCCGCGCGCCGCACCGCGCCCGTCGGCCACAGCGCCACGCGCATCGCCAACCCCGCCGCGTTCAGCGCCGGCAGCCGCCCCCCTGGCAACTTTCACAACCCGAGCAACATCGAACCGCGCACTCACCGCCCCCGCCATCCCGGCGATCAACGCATCGCTGTCGACTTGCTCACCACCCGGCACCAACCCCAAGTGCCGCTCTGGTATCCGCAGCTGCAACTCGCGAGGCAACCAGCCCAACATGGGCAACCCGGTCGCGTGCTCGATGGCCTCCGCGCACCCCTGAGCGTGACGCTCCGATCCCGCAAAATTGAGCACCACGCCCTGAATCGCGACGGCGGGATCGAACTTCTGGTATCCAAGAGCCACCGCCGCGGCGCTCCGTGCTGATCCGGATATATCGAGCACCAGCAACACCGGTGCGTTTAATAACTTGGCGATCTGCGCGGTTGACCCACGCTCCTCGTGCCAATCGCTTCCGTCGTACAGTCCCATCACACCTTCGATAACTGCGACGTCCGCGTCCTGACACGCCCGCGCGAACGAGTCGAGCAATTGCCTGTCACTCAGCATCCAAGTATCGAGATTCCGGCACGGCCGACCGGCGGCCCGCTCGTGATAGCTCGGATCGACGTAATCGGGACCGCACTTGAAGGGCTGGACAATCAGACCGCGCTGGTGAAGCGCAGCGATCAAGCCCGCGGTAACAGTAGTCTTACCGACGTTGGAAGAAACGCCCGCGATGACAATGCGGGGTATTTCGGATTTCAAAACTCGATACCCGCTTGCGCGCGAACCTTCTTGTGCTTCAGCGGATGCTTGACAAGGGTCATTTCCGTAACGAGGTCAGCCCGCTCGATGAGCTCGTCGGGCGCATTTCGGCCGGTAAGAACCACATGAGTGTTAGGTGGCCGGCGCTCGATGCCGGTGAGTACCTGCTCGACGGACAAGTAGGCCTTACGCAGCGCGACGTTCACCTCATCGAGTAATACCAACTTGAATTCGGGATCCGACAGGTAGCCGGCCGCCACCTCCCAACCCGCCTGTGCCATTGCCTTGTCGCGCACCCGATCCTGCGTTTCCCACGTAAACCCGCCGCCTGTCGCGTGGAATACCAACTGCTCACCCCACGGTTCGAACGCACGCTTTTCCGCCGGCTCCCAAGCCCCCTTGATGAATTGGACGATGGCGACCCGATGACCATGACCGAGACTGCGCAGCACCATGCCCAATGCGGCTGTGGTTTTACCCTTTCCGGCCCCGGTGTGAACGATGATCAGACCCTGCTCGCCGACGGTCGCGGCGATTCGTTTGTCCTGGATGGCCTTACGGCGCTCCATGCGCTCTTTGTACGCAACGTCACCATCCTGAGTGGTGGGATCAAGGGAGTCAGGCGAATTGGAGTCCGTCATGGCAGCAGGCCCCTCTCAGATCTTCGGCGTCAAGGACGCCACGCACTTGACGAGGCGATCGGCCTCTTCCTTGGTGTTGTACATCGAAAATCCCACGCGCAGCAACGACCCGCCGGGGACATTCAGTACGTCAACGGGGCGCGGCGCGTAGAAGCTCCCGTCCCAGACACAGATACCCACCTTGCCAAGAAACTTTGCTATGAACGCGGGATCCGCACCATCTACGGTGAATGACACCGTGGGTGCGCGGAGTGGCCTGGAAAAATTCACGCCCCACAAATGAACGCCAGGCAATTCCTCGAGCGCGGACCACAGATACGCGCCTAACTCGTGCTCGTAAAGAGCAATGGCCGCGATGGCGTCGTGAACTGTCTCTTTCCGGGTACTCCCGCGCCCAAACCGCGCCAGGTAATCGACTGCCGCCCCAACACCCTCGATCGCCGGGTGATTGAGCGTGCCGGTCTCGATTCGATACGGTGCGGCATCTTCCTGCACAATCAGCTTGTCGGTCGTCAATGCATCCAGCGCGCCGGGACGCGAATAGAGAATGCCTACGTGCGGACCGTAGAATTTATAGGCGGAGCACAGGAGGAAATCCGGATCGAGTCGTTTTACGTCCACCGGAAAATGCGGCGCAAAATGCACGGCATCCAGTATCAGCAGTGCACCCACCTGGCGGGTCAGCTCCCGCGCCAAGGCGAGGTCGTTGACGGTCCCGATGGCGTTGGATGAACACCCCAACGCCAACAGTCGGGTTTTATCGGTGATGAGAGTCCTCATCTGCTCGTAATCCAACTCACCTGTTGGCAGTAACGGCACCTCGCGCACCACCGCCCCGCGCTCCTGCAGAAGCTGCCAGGGACCGCGATTTGCCTCATGGTCCAACTGCGTAATGAGAACCTCGTCGCCCGGGCGAATCGTCCGGCCGATGGCACGCGACAGTGAGAACGCCAAGGTCGTCATGTTCTGCCCGATGGAGATCTGCTCGTGCCCCTGCGCGCCGAGGAGATCCGCCACCGCGCAGCGGGCTTCGAGCATTCGCTCGTCAAGCTCTGCCGATGGCTGAAAATTACCGTGCGTATTCACATTCCGATTGCGATAACAATCGACAATGGCGTCGATGACGGGCTTGGGCACCTGCGTGCCACCGGGACCATCCAGGAAGGCTACCGGATGACCGCCGAAGGTCCGCCACAGTGAAGGGAAGTCCCCCCGGCAGCGATAACAGGTTTCTTCATCGAACACGGTCGTGGATTGCATCGTCGATAGTCCTATTGCGCGCTCAGCTCGGTGGCATCGATACCGGCGGGGCCCCGGACGAGTCGCTCGTAGCTGATGTCGTAAATGACGCTCGGCATGCTCTGCCGCCAGTGATCCATGAGGCGCCGGTAGCCAACGTAATATCGCGCGGTGTCATCGAGATCGTACGAGAACGGGTAGCCGTCCTTGAACAGAGTCTTGAACATAGCGTAGCAGGATGCCAGAGGGTGGCGAGTTACGTGCACTATCCGCGCGGCGGGCAGCGGCGTACAGGGCCTCGCTGACCCCGTCTTGCCGCCCTCAGGGCGCCGACGTTTCCGCGACCACGGCTGCCTTGCCAAACGTTCCGCGAACCTGTGCCCGTGCCCGCGCAACCCCCTCCGGCCATCGTATATTGAGGGCACCACTCGGTCCCGTCCCGCGACGACAGCGTCCGCCGTTCCATTGCCACTTCGGCCCGGACTCACCACCGGACACCCGCACATCGTTCGTCCCATTTACGTCATGTAAGCTCAAGCGGCTCCCTTCGGGGTCCAAGGCAATGTCGCTGGCTCGAGCTCCTGAACCTGCGCGTTGAGCTCACCTCGTGAAACGGTATTCGAGGTTGATGCCAACGGTTCGCGGACGCATCAAATACTCGGTGGACTGTTCCGGCTGCCGGGCCACAGACCATGTGGTGACACCGAGTTGACTCGTCACGTTGTTACAGTGACATAACAGCCCCGTTTCCCGCGTCAAGCCTCGATTGCAGGCGGCGCTGCAAATCGCTCCTCGGCGTCGATTCCCAGCCATGCGAACGCACCAATGACGGCAGAAATGGCTCCAATGACGAAGGCGGTCGTCCAATGACCCTGCCCGGAGAGGTAGGCAACGATAGGAATGCCAATCAAGCCGCCGGCATTGCCGCCTGTATTCAGGATGCCCGTGGCCGACATAGTGTCGGCCCTGGCCACGAACATGGTTACGGCCCAGAAGGGCCCTTCGCACAGCTCAACGATTGCGTAAGCCAGTGCAAGCGCGGCGACCGCGGCGTAGGGGCTGTTCAAATTGACGGTGGCGAGCAGGAGGAGCCCCGATGCGGGCAGCGCCACCATCGGCACCAATCTGAATCCCCACCTGTTGCCGAATCGTGCACACGTAACGCCCACGAGCTTCCCGCCGATCCCGGCACCCAGGCCAGCCGCCAGCGGCGGCAGAGTCGCAAGCCACCCGCTCTCGAGCGAGTTGAAGTGCCTTTCCTGCACCAGGTACAGAAAGCACCAGTTGGCGATCAAATAGAACACGTAGTTCATGCAGATGTACGAGAACGTCGCCAACAGGATGGATCGATTCGCCAGCAGGTGTCGCAATCGCCGCCAATCAATCTTCGCCGGAGGCGGCAGCGCTGCGTCCTTCCCGAGCTCGGCGATTTCATCCGGCGTCACTGACGGATGCTCACGCGGAGAATCACGCGCATACCACGCCCACAACACGATGATGATGATCGCCGGCAACGCGGGCCAGAACAGCGCCTGCTGCCAACCCAGAGTGCTCATGAGGTATGCGACGACAGGTGGCGTCGCCGCCGCCGCAAACTGCAGGCCCATCGACTGCAACCCCTGGATCAAGGCCCATCGTTCCGGCCGGAACCAGGTCTCCATGACACCCGAGCCCACGGGAAATATCGAGCCTTGCGCCAGTCCCATCAGCAATTGCAATGCAAACAAGGCAACGAACAGGGCTTCACCGGCCAGTACGGCCGGCGCGGCCGGGGTGAGAACCGTCGCCAGAAAGGCCACTGAGCTGATCAGCGTGAACATCCAGCGAGCGCCCAGGCGCTGCCCGATTACCCCACCGGGAAACTGGAACGCGGCGTAGCCAAGCACAAACGCCCATTCCAGCCAGCCGATCCGCATCTGGCTGAAGCCCAGCTCCGGCATGATCCGCTCGGCTGCAACCGTGAGCCCCTTCTGTTGGAAGTAGGCGATGAACCCGAACGTGAAGAGAAAAGCGTAGATCCGCCAGCGGACTCGGTGCGTCAGCGCGTACACAAATCCGGCCCCAACCGCTCCTTGACGTAACGGCGGATGTCCAGACTGTAGTCTTCCATCGGCGCATAGTATCCATGTTGGTGTACGCGGCTGCGGATGCCTCGCTGCACCGATTCACAGATGGACCAGTCCTGCCGGTTGGTGATATCCCAGAATTCAACCGCATCGCCGGGGTTGAAGTCCGGTTTTTCGATCTCGCAAGGCTCGAACAGGAAATGGCAGACGATGTCGGTCTGTTCGGGGCCGCGCGGCTGCAGGATGAACGCCGCCACATGATCGCGGGCAAGGCTCACGAACAGGTTGGGGTAGCTGACCTCGCCTTTGTGCCGCTCGCGCTCGTCCTCGTTCAGGGCCGGAAACGCTCTGCGGCTGCTCGTACCGCTGTAGGTGAACGTGTTTGCTCCATCGCGGTGCGGTATGCCCCGCAACCAATCCAATTCAGCCCCGCCTGCCTCGCGAAACGCCGGTACGACCGAACACAACTCAGGGTGGACACCACCGCAGTGATAGCACTCGTTGTAGTTCTCGCAGATTGACTTCCAGTTCGCTGCAACGCGATAGGTGATGGAATGCCCGATGCGCAGGCCTGCCAGCGGATAGCGTTGCGTACGCTCCGGAATCTCACCCAACTGCGAGCCGAAGGGCCGCGCATCGGCCGGCGTGAGATTCAGGAAAATGAAGCCGCCCCAGCATTCGACGCCCACCGGATAGAGACGGACCGTGCTCTTGTCGAACCCTGGAACAGCGCCCATGTGCGGAGCGGCTAGCAGGTGTCCATCCAGATCATACGACCACTGATGATACGGGCACAGAATGGATCTGGCGGCAATGACGCCACCGTGAACTGCCATACCCGCCGGTGCCGCTTCGTCTGTTCGGCAGAGCCGCGCCCCTCTATGGCGGCATACATTGTAGAAGGCCCGTAATGCTCCCTGACGGTTTCGCACGAGGAGGATGCTCTCCCCGACGACATCCACAACCCTGAAGTCGCCTGGCGCCGGCAGCTGTTCTTCCCGCGCCACGCAAACCCATTCCCGGCAAAAGATGCGCTCTTTTTCGAGCGCGTAGATATCGTCGCGATAGTACCAACTCGACGGTAGTGTCTGTTCGAGTCCACCGATGGGTGAAACGGATTCCGCGCTCATCAGGCTGTACGCTCCCCGGTTCCATCATCATACAAAGACGGAACATCCTCGACGATCGGTGAGTCTCTCCTATACAACTCGCTGCCGCGCCCGGTGTCGAGTTCCCGCGCGTAGCGGTGCCCACTGTGCACCGCATGAACGATCGCCCCGGGCACCAGCGCGTCACCAATTCTATCGACCGAAATGATCCCGGCCGGTTCCAGCTCTTGCGCTCGCATCATCAGCGCCTGGTACAGCTCATCGCGAGCCGTGCGGGCGCCCACGATCACGAGCGAACGGCACGGCAAGTGCCGCTCCTCGCCCGTAAACAGATTGGCGATCACAACCTCCCCCAGCTCGAAGCGGACAACCCGCGAAAGGGTGTGTAGCCGGACCCCTGCTTTCGCCAGTGCTCTGTGCACCTGCGGTTGCTCGTTGGTCATGATGGTCCAGGCCGATGCATGCCCGGCGGGCGTCACATAAGTCACATCATCGGCAGCCTGCGTCAGATGCTCGGCCAACGCACCACCCATGTAGTAGTTATCGAAGTCGAATACCACAATGGGACCGTCGAGATAGGCTCCGGTTGCTACATCATCGGGCGTATATACGTGGGGCTGCTCCAACTCACCTACCGGCAACTCCAGCGGTGAGTACAACATCCGGGTCCAGCGAGCGCCCGTCGCGATAATCACCCGCTGATGCTCGAGCTCGAGAATGTCATTGACCGACAGCTGATTGCCGGCATACAGAGTCACGTTGGGCAGGCGCTGCAGCTGACCCAAGCGCCAGTCGAGCACCCTGCCCCAGGTGGCGAGCCCCGGCAGAGTGGTCTCGAATCGCAGCCTCCCGCCAAAATTGTCCGCAGCTTCCGCGAGCGAGACGCTGTAGCCGCGCCGGGCAAACGTCAGTGCGCATTCGAGTCCGGCCGGGCCGCCTCCCACAATCAACACCGATGAGCTGCTGCCCGCGATAGCGTAGCGCTCCGGGTGCCACCCGCGGCGCCACTCCTCGCCGATGGTCGGATTCTGCGTACAGCGCACTGGCACACTGTCATGCCAGCTCGAAATGCAGATGTTGCAGCCTATGCATTCGCGGATGTCCTGCTCGCGGCCCTCATCGATCTTCCTGGGCAGAAACGGATCGGCAATGGAAGGCCGTGCGGCGCCAATCAGATCCAGGACTCCGCGCCGGATCTGGGAGACCATGGTGTCGGGTGAGGTAAAGCGCCCGACACCCACCACCGGCTTTTTCGTAATCTGCTTGACGAAGTCGATGATGGGCTCGTGGCTGCCTTCCGCTGTGAACCGCGAGGGAGCGCAGTCGGTCGGGCTCGAGTCCATTTTGACGTCCCACAGGTCGGGTACGTCGGCCAGCAGCTGCACCACTTCATGCGCCTCGGAAGCGGCGCGGTCGCTCCTTCGGCCGCGCAGCTCCTCCAGGCTGATGCGCAGCGCTACGGCGCATTTGTCGCCCACCGCATCCTTCGTGACCTCGAGCAACTCACGCACTATACGGACGCGGTTGGCGACACAGCCGCCGTATTCGTCCGTCCGGTGGTTCCATTCGGGCAGCAGAAATTCATACGGCAGGTAGCCCATCCCCGCATACACGTACACGATATCGAAACCGGCGCGCCTAGCCTTCCGTGCGGCTTCGGCCTGCCAGCCCAGAAGGTTGCGAATGTCCCCGGCATCCATCGCTTTCGAACGCTGGTTGCCCATGAAACCGACGTGAGTGGCCATCCATGACAGGCCAGAAGGCGACAGTGGCGGGAAGCGACTCGTCTTGTTCGATACGGAGCCACCGCCATGCCACAGCTCTATACCTGCCAGTGCGCCGTGCTCATGAACGGCGTCAGTCATGAGCGCATGGGAGCGGACATCGTTGTCGTCCCAGAGGGTCGCGTAGGGAAGTGGCGAGTCGTCGGCGGTCGGGTGCACAGAGACGTATCCAGTGCAAACGACGCCCCATCCACCTTCCGCTTTCGTCGCGCGGAAACCAGCGCGCATGCGAGGCATGGTGTTGGTCATGCCGCTGGCATGCGGAACTGCATAAAAACGATTGGGAGCGGTGACCGGGCCGATACGGACCGGCTCGAACAGAATATCGAATCGCGAATGACGCGCCATACCGGAACCCCACGAGTCGCGCGCAACCAGTATAGAGGCAGTTCCCGGCACCGCGCCACTGTTAAGCGGTCGTTCAACAAGGAATTTCAGCTCCCCTCGGGGGGACCGGGCGCCGGGAGCACGATTACAATCGCCAGCCAGGAAGTCGCCCCAAGCGGAGCTGTCGTGACCAGCCAACCCAAACGCACACTAGCGCAGTTAGCCAGTGATCTTGCCGCCCTACGGCTTTCCAGCCGCGAGCTCGTGTCTGACTGTCTGGCACGAATATCCTCGATGACTGGTGAGGGTGCACGTACCTTTTTGAAGGTTTACGGCGAGCAGGCGCTGGCGACGGCAGACTTCTACGACCGTATGCGGCAACAAGGCGCCCGCCTCAGCCAATACGCGGGCATTCCAGTGTCGGTCAAAGATCTGTTCGACGTTGCGGGTGATACAACCCTGGCGGGTTCGACCGTGCTCAAGGGCGGCGTGCCGGCACACCAGGACGCCACGGCAGTTGCGCGTCTCAAGGCAGCCGGATTCATTGTCATCGGACGAACGAACATGACGGAGTTTGCGTTCTCCGGTCTTGGCATCAATCCTCACTACGGCACGCCTTTGAACCCGTGGGACCGCGCAACGGGCAGAATACCCGGCGGCTCCTCATCCGGTGCGGCGGTTTCGATCACCGATTCGATGGCTTACGGAGCGTTGGGGACGGACACCGGCGGCTCATGCCGGATCCCGGCAGCACTTTGTGGTCTCGTGGGTTTTAAACCAACCGCGAGCCGGGTTCCACTGACAGGCACCTATCCGTTGTCTGCATCCCTCGATTCCGTCGGCCCGCTGGCGAACTCCGTCGGCTGCTGCGCGGTGCTCGACGCAATCCTCGCAGCGCAATCATCGCCCGAGAGCCCGGCTCAGGCGCCACGGACCGATCTCGCTGCAAATGACCTTCGTCTAGCCGTGTTGACCAACTATGTCACAGACGATCTCGACAAGGCCGTTGCCGCCGATTTCGACCGGGCCCTGCGTGCGTTGAACGATGCCGGCGCGAGGCTGACCGACGTGACCTTGCCAGAGCTGAGCGAATTGCCCGAGATCAACCGCAATGGCGGCCTGTCTGCCGCGGAATCATATGCACACCACCGGGCGCGGCTGGCGAGCGACGGGTCGCGGTACGACCCACGAGTTTCCACGCGCATCCTGCGCGGAAGCAAGCAGGATGCGGCCGACTACATCGAGCTGTGCAACATCCGCATGCACTTCATGGAACGGGTTGCGAGGCGTATTCGAAAGTTCGACGCCGTTCTGATGCCGACGACGCCCATCACCGCGCCTGCGTTGGCGGATCTTGCATCCGATGATGCATACGTGCGAATCAACGGACTAGTGCTTCGCAATCCGAGCATCGTCAACTTCATTGACGGCTGTGCCATCTCGATACCGTGCCACGTGCGTGGCACCGCCCCAGTGGGCTTGTCACTGTTTGGACTGCGCGACACCGATCGGCAGGTTTTGTCGGCTGCTGCGGCCGCCGAGGCTATAGTGGCAACCGGTGCTTAGCGGCTGGTCTGCGAATTCGTTATGTGGCAACAGGATGGGAAAGGCAATGGGCTATCACGTTAATGGGTTATGGGGGCTACTGGTTCTGGTGGCCGACATCTGGGCCATAGTGAATATTTTTCAAAGCTCGAAAGACACGGCTGCGAAGGTATTGTGGACCGTGCTGGTCATTTTGCTGCCGGTGTTGGGGTTCATCATCTGGCTGATTGCGGGGCCGCGGACATCAAGGTGAGTGCGCTGACGCGTCGCCGGTTTGGCGCTGTACTCGCCGGTACACTCACCGCTCCCGGACTAGCCTGGGGCCGCAAGGCGCAAGCCGGCCGCAATACAGTGCTCTATTCCGGCGTAGGCCCCGAGCTGACCCGGTATGAGGTCAATGCCGCCGCCGCGACCCTGGTGAAAAGAGATTCGGTCGCGCTGAACAGCAATATCCAGTACGCGTGGCCGCACCCGTCACGGCGATTCCTGTATGTCTCGTCAAGCAATGGCGGTCCCGCGCAAGCCGGGGGCAATCACTACGTAGCCGCATTCCGAATGGCCCCCTCTTCCGGTGCACTGGAGCTGCATGGAAAGCCGGTGCAACTACGATCGCGCCCGATTCATAACAGCGTTGACCGGCTCGGTGAATATCTGCTCATCGCTTACAACGAGCCCAGCGCGGTCAGTGTGCATCGACTCGCCCCCGATGGGACGATTGGCGAGGAGGTCCCCCAGACTCACGGACTCGACTTTGGCGTCTACGGACATCAGGTCCGTGCAACTCCTGCCAACCGGTCAGTCATTCTCACAACACGTGGCAATGACCCCACGGCGACACGCCCCGAGGATCCAGGCGCGTTGAAGGTGTATGGCTTCAAGAACGGCTTACTGGCCAACCAGGAGTCGGTCCAACCCGGTAACGGGATCGGTTTCGGTCCCCGGCACCTGGATTTTCACCCTACACGCCCGTGGGTTTACGTCTCGGTGGAGCGGCAAAATCAGCTTCACGTGTACGAGTTGCAGAAGGACGGCGGCCTCTCGGCAGCCCCTTTGTTTGTGAAGGACACGCTGACCAAGCCCGATAAACACGTCTCAACGGCCGGTCCGATTCAGGTTCATCCCCAAGGCCGATTCGTCTATGTGGCCAATCGAGGCGGATGGTCGAGCTCGCCCGACCCGGCGTCAGAGTTATATCAGGGACGGCCTGTCTATGACTCCACCAACAGCAGCATCGCTGTCTTTGCCATCAACCCGCAGAGCGGGGAACCCAATCTGATCCAGGTTGCCGACTCTCACGGCGCCCATCCGCGAACCTTTACCCTGGATCCCGAGGCCCGCATTCTGGTGTCAGCGAGTCTTGTTCCCATCGCGCTACGCGGCACGGACCGCGTGACTGTGCTGCCCGCAGGTCTGTCAGTGTTCCGAGTCGGTGGGGACGGGCTATTGGACTATGTACGCAGGTACGACGTCGAGACCGGTAACAAGACGCAATGGTGGAGTGGACTGGTTACACCCGCCTAGAGCAGAGCCCCCTCTCATGAGGGCCTCTGCACCAGCATAGCGCCGGTTTCGTTGGCCCCTGCAGCGCCAACGACATAACGTGATCAGGGAAAGTATTAGCGCCGAGGAGCTGACAGTGTTTCGCGTCACGGGTTGCCAAAATAGGGGGAAGTCCATTCCGATTGCGACTGGATCACTCAGTTAGAGTTGCCCACTAACTTTCTCGTGCGGCCTCTGCTGGTGATATGAACAAGTGCAACCTTCCGTTGATTCATCGCAACGGGCTCGTCTTCGTCGTAAGCATTCTTCTTTCAGCCTGCGGCGGCGGCGGCGATGGCAGCGCGGGCGGGCCTGCCGGCGGAGGCAGTAGCAGTGGCATAAGCGCACCAGCCACTCCGACCGGAATCGTGGCGACTCCTGGCAACGCGCAGGTCGCCCTGACATGGGGCGGAAGCACCGGCGCCACCTCTTACGCGGTCAGTCGCACGACGACGAGCGGCGGACCCTATACCAGCATCGCCAACTCCAGTGCCCCCAGTTACACTGATACCGGCCTCACGAATGGCACGACGTATTACTACGTAGTGTCGGCCTCGAATGCCGCCGGCGCGAGCCCTAACTCCTCGCAGGTTTCAGCAACTCCGAGCGGTGGGAGCGCACCGGTTACTCCGACGGTTCCGGTTGCTCCTACGGGAGTTACAGCGACTCCAGGCGATGCGCAGGTCGCACTCACGTGGACTGCAAGCGCTGGTGCCAATTCGTATGCGGTCAGCCGCTCAACGACGAGTGGCGGACCCTATACCAGCATCGCGACGCCGAGCGCACCCTCCTATACTGATAGCGCCGTCGCAAACGGAACCACGTACTACTACGTTGTGTCGGCGACCAATTCCTCGGGAACGAGCTCCAATTCCTCCCAGGTTTCCGCGACCCCCGTCCGCACTGTGACCGGCGGCACCACGATCACCATCGACGTGCTCTCGAACCGGCACTACATCAGCCCTTACGTATATGGCGGCAACTCTTCGAAAGATGCTGCCACCATTACCGATAGCGGCGCGACGCTCGTGCGCTGGGGCGGCAATCAAACCTCAAACTATAACTGGCAGCTGTTCACGTACAACTCCGGCGCCGACTACTTCTACGAAGACTTCGTGTACACGCCGTTGAATAACATTGCCGATCGTGACTCGGCGCAGTTCATCAGGGACGTCAAGGCCGCAGGCAGCGCTGCCCTCACGACCATGTCGATGATGGACTGGGTTGCCAAGGCGCAAGGCGTGAGCTTCCCGGCCACAACCTGGCCGTCTCAGTGCCAGTTTGACCAGTACAACTCCAACGCTGGAAACGGCCTGCAGGCGGACTGTAAAACGCCCGTGACGACGGCGGCCCAGACGGGCGCCTATTATCCCTTGCTCGACCAGCCCGGCAGCAGCGATCCGCCCAACAGTGTCTATCGCAATCAATGGGCGGCAGCTCTGAGCAACGCCTTTGGAGCCGGTCCCACCTGCCCGATTCCCTACTCCACCCTCACGTCCTGCCACTTCTACGACATGGATAATGAGGTCGATATCTGGTCCGGATCCCACCGCGACGTTCACCCGGCTCCGTCCGGATATGAAGAGCTCCGTGATGTATATCTCAAGGTGGCCAATGGTCTGAAAGGGTGGGACCCTGCGGCGGTCCGCCTCGGCCCGGTGGTCTGCTGCTGGTGGTTCTACTGGAATGGTGCAAATGGCAACGACAGGAGTGCGCACGGTGGCGTGGACTTCCTGCCCTGGTGGCTCAACGAAGTCTACTGGCGGGACCAGATCGCAGGCACGCGGTCGCTCGATGTGTTCGACATACACGCGTATGCCCAGGGGCCGGATACCACCGGCTTGTCACCTGCACTCGTGCAGGCAGCCGCGACACGCGTCTATCGGGAATACTGGGATCCGACCTACACCACCGAGTCCGCGTACAAAGATAATCCCTACGTCACCCTGATCGAGCCGAAGCAGACTAATTTTTTCCGCATCCCACGGATGCGGGCCATCGTCAATTCCATTTACCCGGGGACACCGCTGGCGTTCTCGGAGTGGAGTGCAGCGTTCGCCGGTGAATCTGATTTTTCCACCGCTCTCGGCGATGCCGATGGCTACGGTATCTTCGGCCGGGAGCGCGTCGCGCTGGCAACCCGTTGGGGAGCGCCGGATCCAGCAAATCCGAATTACCAGGCATTGAAGCTATTTACCAACTACGACGGTGCACACCACGGGTTCAACACCATTTCAGTCTCAGCTACCAACAACGCCGATCCCAATCTCCTGAGTGTCTACGCTGCCAGCAATGCAGCGGGCAATTCGATGACAGTGCTGGTACTGAACAAAGATCCAAGCAACGCAGCGCAAGCCACCTTCAATTTCAAAGGCTTCACACCGTCGCAGGCGACGCGCTACACCCTCTCACAAGGTGCGCCAAAGTCCATTGTTGCTGGCGCCGCCCAATCCTGGAACTCCTCCACGATGAGCTTTCCTGCGTACACGGCTACGTTGCTGGTGATCACCGGGAGCACGGCGAGCGTTCCGGCCGCCGAATGGGACTTGAATCCGGACACGATCAGGGTACCGGCCGGAGGACAGGTGACGCTGCACCCTCAACTGGTCTCGGGCTCGGCCACTCTGACAATCAGTGCGGGAAGTTTCGACGCAGGGATCACTCCCACCGTGACGGGCTCAACCGTCAGCGGATCTCAACTAGGTTCGGTGTTGATCGCTGCGGGGAGCACCCCGGGCTTTTACCACTTCAACGTGAAGGCGTCCGATGGAACGACGCAAGGTGGTTGGATTGTGGTGGGCAACCCCCCCGCTGCCCTCGCCAAGACCGCCGGTGCTGATCAAAGCGCGACCGCCGGAACGGTGTTGCCGGTGAATCTTGCGGTCACGTTGAGCCCCGGCCAGTCCGGGGGCAGCGCGGCCGGCGCTAGCGTCTTTTTTACGACCAGCGCAGGGTCCTTGCAGAACGTGCTGGTGGGATCAGAGAAGGCCTTTACCGGTTCGAAGGTCATCGCCGTTACCAACAGCTCGGGGGTCGCTAGTGTCAGGATGACCCTCCCGGCAACGCTCGGAGGCGTACAGGTAACCGCCGAAGGCCCATATGATCTCGGGCATCCCGTTGTGACCTTCGCCGAAACCGCACAATAAGTTCCGTGCGCCGCCGCGCGCCAGGGCGCGCGTATTATTTGGCGGAGAGGGTGGGATTCGAACCCACGGTCCCCGTGAAGGGACGCCAGTTTTCAAGACTGGAGCAATCAACCGCTCTGCCACCTCTCCACGTGTAAATTCAATTACTTACAGAATATTCTTCGCACCGCGTACTCGGATCAGGCCAAATGCTATCAAATTTCGGGGGCACCTCGCCGCTCGACGCGGTCATCAGCGCCCACGCCACGCTAGAGCGTGCCCGCATAAATTTGTGCCAGCGGCACCGATAGCCCGATCGATCGAAACTCCGCCGTAGCCTCCGGACCCGTGTCGCGCCGGCAGGCGACCATCAAGTCCGGGTAGTAGAAGATTTCGTCGGTATCGGACTGTATCAGCAGTTTGAGCCTCGTGGAGAACACCTCGCACGGCCCGTGTGTTGTGTTAGTGACAGCGTATCATTACAAGTCCCCATTCAACACTGTCAAATTCACGCTGGCAGCGCCACACCACGTCGAAGACGGACGTCCGCAAACGCACGGTGGTGGTATCGCTCGAAACTGTCGTCGGCGGCAGACGTCCATGAGTGACACCGAGTGATTCCACATCGCCTGACGCAACGGGGCGACTACAAGGTTCCTTACAATTTTCTCACCGTGGAATCGGAACAAAATGCGCGTTGCGCAGCCCAACCGATGGGCCACACACCCGATTTGGCCGACAGGCGAAGGCGGCGATCTATGATCACGGAACTTTATCTGCAGCAAACCGCGCGTGAACGCCTCGCGAGCGGCCGGCTGCCGCGGATGCACTCCCAGTGCATCTGGGGTGGGTATGGCCGAGGGGACGTGTGCTCGTTATGCGGCGAGCCCATCCGATCAACCGAGGTAGAATTCGAAGTGCCAGAGTCTGAAGAGGATGGTCTGCATCCGGGCCACCGCCACCCGGCGCCGGGCGCCCTGAAGTTCCACATCACGTGCCACGCCGTCTGGCAACTCGAATGCGCTGACGACGAGACAGCTGCCATGCCTGAAAACACCGATTGAACTGACCCTCGCTGCGTTGGCGTAGTTTCCGAACGGGTCACATCGGGCTCGCTCCAAAGGCTCTATCGTGGGCCCATGGGAACGGTCGCCCAACTCAATCCTGATACGTCTCCCGACTCGCCTTACGCCATAGAGCTGCAACGCAACGCCGCAAATCGGCGCTTCTGTCCCCGGCTGGAGGCCGAATACGGGCGAGCCCGCCTAATGGAGGGCCGCGCGCTCGTGCGGGTGACCTGTGCGTTGGCTGTCCTCGTCGCCATACTACGTGGTGTGGAGCAGGCTGTTCGCGGCTCCTGGAACGCCTCGCTCGTCGTTGCGTTCGGGTTGGTCATTGCGAGCTCTGCCGTGTTGGCGGCAATTGCCTGGAGCCCTGCATTCGAGCGCGTCTATCTGCCGTTGGCGCGTATTGTCGTGCCGCTCAGGAACACCCTGGTAGCGGCTCACATCGCCGCGGCAGCAGCCCGCGGTCAACTCGAAGTGCTCATGGCTCTGCCGGTGATGCTGGTCGGGCCTTTTTTCTTCTTTGGACTGCGTTTCCCGACAGCGCTCGCTGCGGGCCTGCTGACCATCGTATCCTTTCTCACCGCCGCGCTCTTCTGCGGGTTGGCACTCCCGGTCGTGATCCACTGCGGCGTATTCCTGGCTCTGGCCGTGATTGCGTGCGCGATGGCTGCCCGGCATTTCGAAAGGCGCTCGCGTACCGGCTTTCTCGAAGACGGCCTCATCGCGGACCTCGCACAACACGATGCGCTCACGGGCATGAAAAACCGGCGGGTGTTCGACGAGCATCTTGCACACCTTTGGCAGCAGGCGGTGCAGGATCGCCGTGTCATTGCCGTCCTGGTGCTCGATGTCGATCACTTCAAGGCTTACAACGACCGCTACGGACACTTGGCTGGCGACCTCGCTCTGCGCCGGGTCGCACAGACCATCCAGCGGTTCGTGCGCCGTCCCATGGATCTCATGGCGCGCTACGGCGGTGAGGAGTTCGCTGCGATCCTCTACGATGTCGAGGCAGACCAGGCAAAGGAGGTTGCCGAGCGCATCTGCAGGGCAGTCGCGGAGTTGGCCATCGAGCACCGTGACTCGCGTACCGCAGTTGCGGTGACGATCAGTGTGGGCGTTGCAGTCGTAAACGCTACCGCAGATCGCAGTGCCCGCGGCGCCTTGCAACTCGCCGATCAGGCGCTCTACGAGGCCAAGGTACGCGGCCGTAACCGGGTTGAGCTCAGGGACGACGAAGAGTACAGGTCGCTGGTAACCGGTGTGTTTGCGAATCCTTCGCGCGTTGGCCGCGTGTGACCCGAGGTGGACAGCTCCACACACTCTCCTTACATTAGGCGCCGCCACAACAAGAAAGGATCGCCATGCAGCTGCGCAAGCGCCTCACAGCAGAATTCATTGGCACTTTATGGCTGGTACTCGGCGGCTGCGGCAGCGCCGTGCTGGCGGCCGCCTTCCCGAGCCTCGGGATCGGATTCGTGGGGGTTTCGCTGGCGTTTGGCCTGACTGTGCTCACCATGGCCTTTGCCATCGGCCACGTGTCCGGCTGCCATCTCAACCCGGCCGTTTCCGTGGGGTTATGGGCGGGTGGGCGCTTCCCTGCCAGCGATCTCGTGCCCTACATCATTGTTCAGGTCCTGGGAGGCGTTGCCGGTGCCGGGATCGTCTACATCATTGCAAGCGGCCACCCTGGATTCGATCTGACAGGCGGGTTGGCATCGAACGGCTATGGCGCGCACTCCCCGGGCGGCTACTCGCTGGCGGCGGCGCTCGTGACTGAAATCGTCATGACCTTTGGTTTTCTGTTCGTGATAATGGGCTCGACACATGGCAGCGCACCCAAGGGCTTCGCGCCCGTTGCCATCGGCTTATGCCTGACGCTGATTCATCTGATCAGCATTCCCGTGACCAATACATCGGTGAATCCCGCGCGCAGCACCGGCCCGGCGCTGATAGTCGGTGGCTGGGCACTATCGCAACTGTGGTTGTTCTGGGTCGCACCCCTGATCGGCGCGGTGCTGGGCGGTGTGGTATATCGCTGGGTAGGCGGCGACGATCCCAAGCCTGTACCGGTGACTGGCAAGTAAGATCGAGGCGCGTGGCGCCGATGGCGCACTAATGCGCGCGATCGCCCTGGGTCGTCGTGCGCGCCCGCGCATGACGTCCCGCTACGCGGCCAACCCCCGCGTCATCGCCCAATCCAACCCGCGGCTTACCCAACCACCACCGAGGCTGGCGCCCGTCACATCGTCCAATCGATAGGGATCACCGTCGAGGATGGACTTCGCCGCCCGCAAGCCGCTGCGGATGGCAGGTCCGATCCCCTCGGCCATGTCGCGCGTAGCGAGTCCCGCCGCATCGCCTGTAATGAACGCATTATCGCGCCGAACAACTTCAACGCGGCCCCGTAGAAAATAGCTGTAGCCCGTCGGCTCGTAGCGGGCACCGGGCGCGAGTTTCTTATCCAGCGTACCGATGAACCGATTCCAGTGATGTTTGATGTCGCCGCCGCTGGCCTTCATGCGATCCGCCATTCCCCCGATTCCGACATTCAGCCAGCCGTTCTCCTTGGGCACATACCAGGAGTAGCCCGGTAGCCCCTTCTCAAAGAACCACAGGTGGCAGGTCGGATCTTTCCAGTCGTATTCGATCTCGTGCTCGAGTGTGACGGTCTGGAGCTCGCTCACGCGCGGATTCAACTCGCGGAACAGCGTGCGGTAGACCGGGCAGCGCGTCCCGCCCGCGCCGATGAGATAGCGGCACCGGAATTCATCGTCAATCACGTAGCCGTCCGGCTCCGCACGAACATTGCGAACCGTGTGCCGCACGACAGGCGCGCCTGAGCGCTCCAGGAGCCATGAATCGAACTCGAAGCGGCGGATCGAGTGCTGCACGCTGGGGACTCGAAGATGCAGCCCCTTGAGGTGAATATGCAGCCGGTCGAATGTCAGGAACCGGTGCGGGTATGAGGCGACGTCCATCTCGAGGTCGCGGACAACCTCCGGCGTAATCCACCCGGCACACAGCTTCAGGCGCGGGAAAACCTCCTTGTCGAGCACCAGCACATCGGCCCCACGCAGCTTCAATTGCCGCGCGGCAGCCGAGCCGGCGGGCCCACCGCCGACAATCAAAACATCACACGTCCGCACGCTTGCTCACCGCGCGTAGATGTAGTCGCGCGTCCACGGAACATCGTTGTTGACTCCAGGCGCAAACAGCACCTGGAACAACTGCAGAGTGCCCGTCGTGAAGCCCGCAATGGACCCCGCCAGGTACAGCCGCCACATCCGCACGAACTTCTCATCGAACATCTCGGCCACGCGCTCCGTCGCGCCTTCATACAACTCCAGCCAATGCCGCAATGTGCGCGCGTAGTGGAGCCGGATGTTCTCGACATCGAGGATCGACAGATTCCACGGCTCGAAAATCTGCATCATCTCGCTCAGCGATGGTGGATGGGCCCCCGGGAAGATCCGCTTTTCGATCCACGGATGCATGGCGGCCGGTCGGTTGCGCCCGATCGAGTGAATCAGGCCGCGGCCCACACTGCCCAGGCATTGCGAGATCACCCGGCCCAGACCGGGGTAATTCTCCACCCCCACATGCTCCAGCATTCCAACAGATACGAACGCGTCGTACTTGCCGGCGATGTTCCGATAGTCGTCCTGGATGAATTCAACGCTCGAGCTCAGCCCCTCGCGCTGCGCTCTCTCACGCGCAAACGCAACCTGCTCTTGCGAGATGTTGAACGCGCGAACCTTGACACCGTAATTCTGCGCCATATGGATGGCAAGACTGCCCCACCCGCAACCCGCTTCGACGACGCTCTCCCCGGGCCGCAGCCGCATCTTGCGGCAGATGTGATCCATTTTGGCCACCTGCGCCTCATCCAGCGCCGCGCTCGGCGTCGGGTAGTAGGCGCACGTGTAGGCCATGGTTTTGCCCAACCAGAGCGCGTAAAACTTGTTACCGATGTCGTAGTGGTGATGAATGTTGTCGCGCGATCCCGGCAGCGTATTGACGCGCCTGCGGCGCATCAACTCCACCCCCCGGCGCAGCACCGAGAAGCGCCGTTTGCTGTTGGCACCTGCGTTGTAAACGGCCTCGAGCACCTTGACGAGGTCACCCTCGACACTGATCCGGCCATCGCTGTAGGACTCGCCAAACCGCACCTGCGGGTCGGCCAGCAGCCCAAAGAGAGCGGCCCGATCAGCAATGTGCAGGCTTGCAATGGGGTCACCAGCTACCGCAGGGCGCACGCTCTCCCCCGTCCACAGGACGAACTCCAAGGGCGGATCGCCGAGAAAGGCTAGCAGCCGCGACAAAAGTCGGCCCTCCACGGACCGTCCCTTGCGCTCCCGCGGCCTCACAATGACACCCGCCACGGGTGGTGGTGCGCTCTTCCCCTTCGAAGAAGCGCTATCGGATTCGGAAGCTACACAGTCTTCGACTGCATTCACCGCTATTCTCCCTCCGGTCTGCGCAGGCATTCGCCCAGGCCATTAATTTAGCAATGTACGGACCCGCTGTAATCGTTCTGTAGTGCATTGGGGCGCGGGACACTGACGAATGTGCCTCAAAGCGGATGTCGTAGGCAATGGAGGACCCCCTGTGAAGCGACGTTTTCCCCGTCTCACGTGCCTCTTGGCTGTCACCCTGCTACCTATCGTGATCCTCGGCCCGGCCCTCGGCGTCCCGGTCCCGTCGGCGGCTGGCGCCCCACCGCTGCTGATCCTGATCTCGATGGACGGCTACCGGGCCGACTACCTCGATCGGAGCCACTCACCCGTGCTGGCAGCGCTGGCAGCGGACGGCGTGCGCGCCAAGGGACTGCGCCCCGCATATCCGTCGCTGACCTTTCCCAATCACTACACGATTGTCACTGGACTCTACCCGGACGAGCACGGCATCGTGAACAACACCATGCACGATCCCGTTCTGGGAAACTTCAGCCCGCCCAATCGGGTTGCAAATACCGATGGCCGCTGGTGGGACCAGGCGGAGCCGATCTGGGTCACGGCGCAGAAGCAAGGCCGGCGCACCGCCTCCGTCTACTGGCCGGGGACGCAGGCAGCGATCCATGGCGTTCTGCCGACATACTGGCAGCTCTTTGACCCGAGCGTTTCGCCTGACGCGCGTGTCGATCAAGTATTGGCGTGGCTCGACCTGCCCACCGATCAGCGTCCGACGTTTGTTTCGCTCTACTTCGAACAGGTCGATGTGGCAGGCCACAACTACGGACCCGACTCATTGCAGGTGAACGAGGCGCTCGTGACGATCGACGCGGCGCTCGGGCGTCTCGTTGCCGGGCTTCGCGAGCGCAACCAGTTCGACAGCGCCAATCTCATCATCCTCTCCGATCATGGCATGCGCGCCAGCTCGCCCGAGCGGCTGGTGCTCCTGGATCAGATCGTCAATCCGCAGCACATCGAGCTGGCAAGCGCGATTGTCAATGTAGGCATCGATCCGAAGCCCGGCTATGCGGCCGAGGTCGAGC
>Ga0068859_100000586_pt1 | contig 36318 bp, 31 predicted proteins | sample KBSSwiS22_FD_66585 | JGI IMG/M metagenome (GOLD analysis project Ga0068859, IMG submission 66585) | Switchgrass rhizosphere microbial communities from Kellogg Biological Station, Michigan, USA - KBS Switchgrass S2-2 | ecosystem: Host-associated > Plants > Roots > Rhizosphere > Soil ... | reverse complement strand
AGCGCGGAACTTCGCCTAGGGTTATATGTTTGAGTCGCTCTCGGATAAATTAAAACGCACGCTAAAGAATTTGCGGGGCGAGGGCGTGCTGACGAAAGAGCACGTCGACGCTGCGCTACGGGAAATCCGTCTGGCGCTGCTCGAAGCTGACGTCAACTATAAAGTCGCCAAAGACTTTATCAGCTCAGTTCAGCAAAAGGCCGAAGGACAGCAGGTTTGGCAGGAACTCAAGCCGTCGGAACAGGTCGTTAAGATCGTTTTTGATGAGCTGGTCGAATTGCTTGGGGGACAGTCGTCGCGGCTCGTCTTTACCAAACAGATACCAAACACGGTGATGGTGGTCGGCCTGCAAGGCTCCGGTAAAACCACCTCGACGGGCAAGATCGCGCGTTGGCTGTCGAAAAATCAGGACCGAAAGCCGTTGTTACTTTCGGTGGACGTTTACCGGCCGGCAGCGCGTGAGCAGTTGAAAGTGATCGCGAAAGCGACTGGCCAACAGATCTTTGAATATCCGGAAAGTAACGATCCCCTGACGCTTGTGCGCGAGGCACAGAAACACGCACAGCAAACAGGCTTCGACACGTTGCTTATCGACACTGCCGGACGCCTTCACATCGACGATGAGTTGATGGAAGAGCTGGTCAACATCAAACAGGAAACTCATCCGGTCGAAATCCTTTTCGTTGCTGACGCGATGACTGGTCAGGATGCGGTTCGTTCTGCTGAAGAATTTCACCGCCGCGTGGGAATTACGGGGGTGATCCTGACGAAGATGGATGGCGACGCGCGCGGTGGCGCAGCACTTTCGATCAAGCAAGTGACGGGGCAGCCCGTGAAGTTCGTCGGTGTTGGCGAGCGTTACGACGCACTCGAGCCGTTTTACCCGGATCGAGTGGCGCAACGAATTCTCGGCATGGGCGACGTGCTTTCGCTCATCGAGGAAGTTCAGTCAAAGGTCGATCAGCAGGAAGCTGAAGAACAGCTCAAGAAGCTACAGAAGAACGAATTTACGCTGGATGACTTTCGTTCGCAGTTGCGCCAGGTCAAGAAGCTCGGCTCTTTCTCAAAGATTATGAAGTTGCTACCGGACCAACTTCTCGGCGGCATCGGTATGCCGCAGTTGGACGAAGAGCAATCGAAGATGATGGAGCAGGAGCTGAAGCGAACTGAAGCCATTATCGACTCGATGACCTGGGAAGAACGGAACGATCACCGGATTTTGAACGCCAACCGCCGGCGCCGCATCGCTCGTGGTTCAGGAACATCGGTCGCGAGTGTTAATCAACTCATCAAGCAGTACGTCGAGATGCGGCAGATGATGCGGCAGCTTTCGAGCTCGGGAATGTTTGGCGGTGGCGGATTGAAAAGCAAGATGTTGAGGAAAATGACGGGCATGCCTGACATGGCCGGATTTGCCGGAGATGAAGGCGAACTACCGTCGTTGCCGTCTTTACCGGCTGGACCATCAAGAAAGAAGCTTAAAAAGAAGCGAAAGAAGAGAAGACGATAATGTTAGCGATTAAGTTAATGCGCACTGGCGCGAAGAAAAGCCCGTCGTATCGTGTGGTTGTAAAAGAGAAGCAGTCAAAACGCGACGGCGCATATCTCGAAAACCTGGGCACCTACAATCCCACACGCGATCCGGCCGAGATCAAACTTAACCTGACCAGAGTCAACTATTGGATCGAGAAGGGCGCGCAGCCCACCGACACCGTTAGTCGCTTAATCAAGGCCAGCAAGAAGGCGGAGTACGCTGCCGCGGGTGAGGTCCAAGCGTAAGTTTTTGAAATTATGCGAGACGCGATTGAGATGATCGTCAAGGCGCTGGTCGATGACAGTGAGAACGTCGACATTCGTGAAGTCGAACAGCGCAACGGAGCCACACTCATAGAAGTGCGTGTCGCGCCCGAGGACATGGGCAAGATCATCGGCAAGCAAGGCAAAACGATTCGCGCCTTGCGCTCTTTGGCTCGCATCGCCGGATCCAAGAAGAACCGGCGTTATCTGCTGGAAATTGTTGAGTGATTCAGATGGACGACGCCGCTTCGAGTGAACTGGTAATCATCGCTCGAGCGGTCAAGCCTCGCGGGCTTAAAGGTGAGATCGTCGCGGAGCTCCTAACAGATTTTCCGGAACGCTTTGAAGGTATTGATGAAGTGGTGCTAGTTTCGCCAAGCGGTGAACGCAGCACTAAACGACTCGAAGATTACTGGTTTCAAAACGATCGAGTCGTGTTGAAATTATCGGGTTACGACGACGTAGAAACAGCGAAGGAATTAGTCGGGTTTGAATTCGCTGTTCCGGAGTCAGAACGAGTTTCGCTTCCCGCCGATCATTACTACGATTGGGAGTTGGAAGGGTGCACGGTTAAGGTCGGCGACGACAGCCTCGGCCAGGTCAAGTCAGTTCTTAAAACCGGCGGCGCCGAGATTCTGGTGATTGTCGACAACAGCGGCAAGGAACTACTGATACCGCTGGCCGATTCGATCGTGGTTGAAGTCGACCTCTCCCGGAAGACGATCGTCGTCGATCCTCCGGAAGGGCTTTTGGATTTGTAGATCTTTGAGATGCTGCGCTTCGATATCATCACGATTTTTCCTGAGTTCTTTCGCGAAGCGATTGATTGTGGGATTTTGCGGCGAGCGCGTAATGCCGGGTTAGTGGAAGTAACGGCGCACGATCTGCGGCAGTGGACCACTGATAAGCATCACGTCGTTGACGATCGGCCGTTTGGCGGCGGCGACGGGATGATACTTAAACCCGAGCCCATCTTCGCCGGTGTTGAAGCATTAACCGGAGTTTCGCGAAGAGAAGACTTTCCGGCCCACACGCGCGTGATTTTGTTATCGGCCCAGGGTCAGGTTTTTTCGCAAGCGCTGGCCCGCGATCTTTCACAGAGCGCAGCACGAATCGTACTTCTTTGTGGCCGTTACGAAGGCGTGGACGAAAGAGTTGCCGACACGTTGGCTACAGACGAAGTTTCGATTGGCGACTATGTACTGTCGGGCGGTGAACCGGCGGCGATGGTGTTGATAGATGCCGTTGTTCGCTTGTTGCCGGGGGCGCTGGGTAGTGAGACGTCGGCGGTGTTTGAATCATTTTCTGAAGGGTTGTTGGACCACCCGCAATACACGAGGCCGCCGAACTTCAGAGGCATGAAGGTGCCGGAAGTATTGTTAAGTGGCAATCACGCGGAGATCGAACGTTGGCGTAAGGAAGCCGCCATCGCAAAAACAAGACGTAAACGTCCTGACTTGCTGAAAGAATAAAGCGAAAGATTTAAGGAGCATCGAGCAATGAACCGATTGGATAAGATTGAACAAACGCAACTGCGTAATAATATTCCGGAATTTCAGCCAGGCGATACGGTTCGCGTCCACGTTCGGATTAAGGAATCCGAGACCAAAGAGCGATTGCAGGCTTTTGAGGGTGTGGTGATTGCGCGCAAACACGGCGGCGTGCGCGAGACGATCACGGTTCGTAAGACAAGTTTTGGCGTAGGCGTCGAGAGAATTTTTCCGCTGCACGCTACGATCATCGACCACATCGATCTCGTAAAGAGAGGTCGTGTGAGACGAGCCAAGCTCTACTACCTGCGCGGTCTGCGCGGCAAAGCGGCACGTATTCGGGAGCGCGATACACGCGGGCCTAAGGGCGATGATTCCCAGGCCTCCGCAGCCGGCAAGAAGTAGATCGAGTTTCACGCAAAGGCCCAAAGAGAACGCAAAGGCGCAAAGAAGATAATCAGACTCTTCTCTGCGTCTTTATCTTTGCGCCTTTGCGTGAAAAACTTCTTCGACACATTTATGGGATAGACGTCGTTTATAACCCGACTAGCCTGGTCCACCAGGGCTCTTGCGAGGAATCGCTCAACATATAAGCTGCTCGAATTATTAGTCCGATGCGAATCGCCATTCTCGGAACTCGAGGCATTCCGGCCAGCTATGGCGGGTTTGAAACGTTCGCCGAACATCTTTCTACGCGCCTGGTCGCACGCGGCCACGATGTCACCGTCTATTGTCGCTCTCACTACGTTTCGCCCAGACAATTAAATTTCCATGGCGTCAAGTTAAAAGTTCTGCCGACGATCAGACATAAGTATTTCGACACGGTCGTTCACACTTTCCTCTCCGCAATTCACGCAGTTTCACAACGCTACGACGCGGCACTGATTTGTAACTGCGCAAATGCCCCGTTTAGCCCCATCCTTCGACTCGCCCGAACACCAGTGGCGATCAATGTCGACGGCCTCGAACACAAACGTAAAAAATGGAACTGGCCCGCGCGGCGCTATTACCGGTTCGCCGAGTATTTGTCGACCGTGCTTCCAACTGAAATGGTCACGGACGCACAGGTGATCCAGGATTATTACCTTGCACGTCACAATGCGCGGTCCACGATGATCGCTTATGGCAGCGAGGTTGAGCGGCGTCCGAATCGCGAACTCGTGCGCAAATGGCGAGTGGAACCAAACAGATACGTTTTGTACGTTTCCCGGCTCGAGCCCGAGAACAATGCCCATCTGGTGATTGAGGCTTTTAAGAAAGTGCGCACTGCCTATCGTCTGTTGATAGTTGGCGACGCGCCTTACGCCGAGCAATACATCAACAGTCTGAAAGCCAGCGCTCGCGGCGACAAGAGGATCGTCTTCACCGGTTTCGTGTTTGGTCAGGACTATCGCGCGCTTCAGCAGAACGCGTACTGCTACGTTCATGCAACCGAAGTCGGCGGCACTCATCCCGCGCTGCTCGAAGCGATGGGTTATGGAAACTGTGTCCTGACTCTCGCGACACCCGAGAACATAGAAGTCGTCGGTGACGCAGGTGTTCCGTACATCGATGAATTCGATCTCGCCGAGAAATTACAGAGGGTTTTGCGAGACGGATCGCTGGTCCAGGCCTACCGAAATCGAGCTCAACAACGCATACAAAAGCACTACGACTGGGAAACCGTCGTTGATCAATACGAGCAACTCTTTGCACGCATGTGTGGCCAGGAGGTTCGGTCCGAACCGGTGTCTGTCGAAGCTGAAGCCACTAAGGTGATGAAAGCAGCGCCCTAAAAGAGGGGAACCCCGCCAGTTCAAAGAACGGGCGGGGCACAAAGCGTAACGGGTAGGGTCGGGCAACAGGGTGGCTGTGCAAACTGAGATCGTCAAACTCCGGACGATTCGTATGGGCGGCGCGTGTGCGGGTACAGATAATGGCAAATAATCAAACGCACCATCCAACAGTTAACAGCCGTTTTCAAACTATCCAACAACCCTTGCATTTGGGTTGGTGCGAAATTATACGATTAAGGCGTGACCTGTCAAGGACAATCTTCACCTTTTCGTAAAATTCTCGTGACACATTGGAGCGGACAGTAAAAGAGATCACTGAAATTGGCGCTATTTTCACTGGCCGCCGCGTGCATGTTGAAGTCTGTAGGCCTGGCGCCGGACAGCTTCCGAAACATTACGATTCTGAGTGAGATTTAGGAGATCCTTTGTTCTTATTCGAGGCAGAAGATTCATTACTGTCGGGATCGGCGTGCGTGGGTTGCGGGCTAGATTGTGAATAATCGGGTAAGACCGAGCCCAGCTACGGTTGAGCGCGATAAGTCGCAGCACCTCATCGGCAACGGTTCTCATCGACGCAATGTTCTCGACCTCCTGCTCCGTTACCCGCGGATTCTTTACCACAGCCGAACAAACGACTTTATTGGAATCACGGATCAGAATGCTGCGCGCTTCGCGGTCGCCTTTCATGGCAAGTTTCATTCTGTCCTTAGTGTTCATGAACATGATGCGCCGAATCAGCGACACTCTCTCGGGGTTGACCTCGCCCTTTTCGAGCTGTTCACTTTGAATCACACGCTGCACGTTTGCCGAAATCTCGGCCTCGCTTTCAGTCGCCAACTCTTCGAGACGTTCAGCCGGTAGCCATGAGTCGTCGAGGTCGGCGTCCGAAACTTCAATATGCTGAGCAATGAGCCAGGCATCTTCGAAACTGAGTTCGCCGGCTGCCGAGGTCAACTCTGCTGTCTCGAAGAATTCAGCGGCAGCAGTTTGACCTCTCGCTCTCAACTCGTCCGCAATCTGCCGCGCGCCACGCTCTTTTTCAAAAAACTCTTTGCGCGTCTCGCGTGCGCGTCTTTCGGCTTCACTGCTACGCGCCGGATTACCGAGAATGGCGTCGATGATCTCCGGACAGCGAACGAGTCGCTGTTGGTTAATCGTGATTAGTTCTAACAGTGAACTGTTCGTCGTGGCCGCAGCCAACTTAGCGAGCGCTTGATCGGGAGTGCGTGTGTTAAGGATCGCGGCCTCGTAGATGTCCTGCTTTCCGTCCGCAATGGTCGCGAGGTAAAAGAGCACATTCGGTGCAGTTTCTTCTCCTGATGCGGCGATCAGAAGATCTTCGGAACTCTCGGCCCTTAGAGTCTCGTCGGCAGCGGAGGCAATCTGCTCGTCTTCGCTGGTAGTGAGTGCAACCAACACCTCAAGCAGATCGCCTTGGGGCAACGGTAACATTCCACGCGCGGCTGCAAGACGTGCAGGTTGCGGAGCTTTGCCACTAATGATGGCTTGAACGACGGGATTGGTAGATGTGATTTCGGCGGTCAAAATTGAAAGGAATAGGTCCAATTAGGACTATTGGACCTATTCTTCGTTAGGCATTGATGCCGTGGCACTTTTTATACTTCTTTCCTGAGCCACACGGGCAGGGTTCGTTGCGTCCGACTTTTGGCTGGTCGCGCACGACCGTCTTTACTTTACCATCTTCTTCACCGGCTGGAGCGGCGCCCTGGTTCGGACCCGTGAATTTCAACGAGGCCGCACGCCGCGCACGTCGTTGTTGCAAACTCTCAGGCGCTTGTTCCGATACTACCTGGAGGTTGAACAACGATCGGATCGTCGTGGTGTCAATGCGATCGAGCATCTCCTGAAACAGGTCGAAACTCTGTTTCTTATACTCAACCAGCGGATCCTTCTGACCGTAACCAACCAGGCCAATGCCTTGTTTCAGGTGGTCCAACGACAGCAGGTGGTCCTTCCACTGCGCGTCGATGATGTTGAGCATGATGATGCGCTCGTAGGTACGCATCGCTTCCGGTCCAATCTGCTCTTCCTTCGCCTGGTATTTGACTTTGAGCCGTTCCCAGATCGCGTCAGCCACTTCCGGCGACGACATATTCGGAACGTCGATGTTCTCTCTGTCCGCATCGAAGTCGTAGATGGTCTTGATCTGGATCTTGTAGTTCTCAATGTCCCAATCATCAGGCGACACATCAGGATTGAGATACTGCCGCGTGATATCGGACAACAGGTCGTAAGCAACGCCCGCACTCGGCGGATCACCCATCAAGTACTCGCGTTGATCCGGCTCCTCCATCAATTGACGGCGCAAACCATAAATCGTCTCGCGCTGCTTGTTCATGACGTCGTCGTATTCAAGCAGGTGTTTGCGAGCTTCGAAGTTTCGTCCTTCAACTGACTTCTGCGCGGCGGCGATTCGCTTTGAAACCATTCCCGACTCGATCGCGACGCCTTTCTCCATGCCGAGACGCTGCATCAGCGCCTTCACCTTGTCGCCGGCAAAGATGCGCATCAGATCGTCTTCGAGCGATAGGAAGAATCGTGACGAACCAGGGTCACCCTGACGACCGGCACGTCCGCGTAGCTGATTGTCGATGCGGCGCGACTCGTGACGTTCAGTGCCGAGGATGTGCAAGCCGCCGAGCGAAACCACTTCCTTGTGCTCCTCTTCGACAATCGCCTTGGCTTGAGCATAAGCAACGCGCCACTGCTCTTCTGTAGCCTCGTCAGGATCGATTTCGTCCTTCTTCAAAAACTCACGCGCCATGAAATCAGGATTGCCGCCGAGAAGAATGTCCGTACCACGACCGGCCATGTTGGTGGCGATCGTCACTGAACCTTTTCGTCCGGCCTGGGCCACAATTTCCGCTTCACGCTCGTGATACTTCGCGTTTAGCACGTTGTGCGGAACCTTTTCTTTAACCAGTCGCCGCGCGATCAACTCGGAATTTTCGACCGAAACAGTACCTACCAGAGCCGGCTGGCCCTTTTCGTAGCACTCCTTGATTTCCTCGATCACTGCGTCCCACTTCTCCGGCAGCGTGCGATAAATCACGTCCGGAAAATCGGTACGAACCATCGGCATGTGCGTCGGGATCACGATCACGTCGAGCTTGTAAGTCGAGGCAAACTCGGCTGCTTCCGTTTCGGCGGTACCAGTCATGCCCGACAGTTTTTCGTAAAGACGGAAATAGTTCTGGAGTGTGATGGTGGCGAGCGTCTGGTTCTCTTTCTCGATCTCGACGCCTTCTTTGGCTTCAACCGCCTGGTGCAGTCCGTCGGACCAGCGACGGCCTTTCATCAAACGACCGGTGAAGTCGTCGACGATGATTACTTCCCCGTCCTGGACCACGTACTGATGGTCTAACCTGTAAAGCGTGTGCGCTTTCAAAGCCTGCTCGACGCAGTGGAGCAACTCCATGTTCGACGGGTCGTACAGATTGCCAACGCCCAGCAGTCGCTCAGCCTTATCAACGCCTTCTTCGGTAAGCACTGCGGTGTGCGCCTTTTCATCGACGACGTAATCACCAGTCTTTTTGCCGTCGACGTCTTCGCCTTTCTTCAGGTGAGGAATGATCGCATCAGCGTTCTTGTACTTGTCAGTGGCTTCGTCTGATGGTCCGGAAATGATCAACGGCGTTCGAGCTTCGTCGATCAAAATCGAGTCGACCTCGTCGACGATCGCGAAGTAGTGACCACGCTGCACGCACGTCGCAAGGTCAAACTTCATGTTGTCGCGGAGATAGTCGAAACCGAACTCGTTGTTGGTGCCGTAGGTGATGTCCGCTGCGTAGGCAGTCTGGCGCTCGAAGTCGTCCATGTCGTTCTGAATACAACCGACTTCAAGACCGAGGAAGCGATGGATCTGACCCATCCACTCCGCGTCGCGCGATGCGAGATAGTCGTTCACCGTAATGACGTGAACGCCGCCGCGGCCGGTGAGCGCATTCAAGTAAGAAGGCAAGGTGGCAACGAGCGTTTTACCCTCGCCCGTGCGCATCTCGGCGATCTTGCCCTGGTGCAGCACAATGCCGCCGATTAGCTGCACGTCAAAGTGGCGCATGCCGGTCGTGCGGACACTCGCCTCGCGAACCACAGCAAAAGCCTCCGGCAAGATCTCATCGAGCACGGCTCGTTCGCGACGCTTACGCTCCTCTTTGTCTTTCGTGTCGCCCACCGTGCGCTGCACACGCTCTTTGAACTCAGCGGTCTTCGCGCGTAGTTGGTCGTCGGTGAGCGCCTTTACTGACGACTCGAGCGAGTTGATCTCCTGGACCATCGGCGTGATGGACTTCAAGAACCGCTGATTACTGCTGCCAAAAAGTTTAGTAAGGAATTTATCGAAACTCATATCTAATAAGCTGCTCCATCAAAAGTCGCTTTTAATTTTAATTTCTAAGAATGTTTCTCGCAAAGGCGCACAGAACCGCTAGACACCGGGCTCCAGTTGTTTCTTGATCATATCGACGACACTTTGCCGCGGCATCGAAAAGTTAACTACCACGCGCTTCCCGTCCGGCGTCGCATTAGTATTCTTCATCAACACTTCTTCATCTTTACCGGCCCGCGATCCCGCGCCGAAGTAGAGAAGACTGTTGAGTGCTTTGGCAAGAGACTCCGCGCGTTGCGGCGACGACGTCTCCGACTCCACCGACGCCAGCACTTCTTTCTCACCTTGCTTCACTGTGATCTTCACTGTCGCGCCCGGATTGTCTGTGCTAATCGGTTTGAGATAGATCAAAAATCCACTATCGTTCAACGCTGCTACCATCTTGCCGAACAAGTCCACCAGGTTTTCATCCCCCGCCTTTTTCGTGAATCGAGCGTTCGTCAGTTTTCCCTTTTCATCCAACTCGGCTTCGATTACGACTTCAAAAGGCTGATTGAGATCCAGCTTGCCCTGATTCTTCAAATCGTTGGCGTACTTGGCAAAATCCTTGAGAACCTTTTTGTTGATCTCGTTCTCATCGGGCAGCGCGACATTGTTTTGCTCGGCAGTTTTATCGAGCTGCTTCTGAGCCTCTTCGGGAGTCAACGGCGAGCTCGCAGGACTCGCCTGAGCGACAGCGGCTGGTGACGCCGATGCAGCCGGACTCACTCCTGGAGACGCACTCGGACTTGCTGCCGGACTTGGCGAAGGTGACGCTGCCGGCCCAACATTCTTTTCGGACGATGCCTGCGAGATTATCTTCGGCGCAAATGGATCCAGTATTGCTCCCATCACGGGGTCCGGCGGCACCTCAACTCCAAGTCGACCACCAGGTTGGAAATATCCATCCGGATAACGAAACTTCTCGCTCACCTGAACCCACTTCACATCCTCCGCAATTTGAGTGGCTTCGTACGGTTTATCTACAAACTTGCTGCTCGCAACCAGGGCGACGATATTCAACGTGTCGCGGAAAGCCGGTACATACACAGTCGTCCACAACAGCGCCAGATGCACGATTAACGAGGCGCCGACAAGTCGCATTAAGACTTTCCAGCGAGGATCGCTATTTACCTCAAATTTTTCGAATAACTCTGCCATCCTGTAAATTCCGTGACCGTGGTTAGACGCTATTGTAACTCTCAGGGTTTGCGTTAGCACTTCGCAGGCCACAACAGCAAAGTTAGAATGGCCTCAGTGAACCGATAGTGCGTCGAAATAACAGAAAAACGTGGGACAAACGCAAATCGCGCAACCGCAACCGTCCCGAAAAACCAGCGCGCAAAAGCCACGAGGTGGCTAACGAACCCGTAAACCGCCTTGTTCCGCATTCACGCGAAATCAAACGCCTGCTCGAAGGAATCGGCACTCCGCGCACTGCGCCCTTCAAACCCGACCCGTTTCAACTCGACGCCCTCGAGCTGCTGGAATACGAGGACGTGCTGGTCACCGCGCCGACCGGCAGCGGCAAGACGTGGATTGCTCGCGAGGAAATACGCCGCTTGCTGGAAAACGGGCGGCGCGCCTGGTACACATCACCTTTAAAAGCCCTCACGAATTCCAAGTATCAGGAGTTCAGCGATGAATTCGGGGCCGAACAGGTCGGAATTTTGACTGGGGATCGCAAGGAAAACTCCGACGCGCCACTCATCGTCGGCACCACCGAGATCTATCGCAATCAACTCTTCGATTCTTTGCGCGGTGGTAGTGAAGTCAGCGCAGACCTCGTTGTGCTTGACGAAGCGCACTACCTTGCTGACGAAGATCGTGGTCACGTTTGGGAAGAAGCGATCATTCTGACGCCCCCGCGCATACGGCTGTTGCTGTTGTCAGCGACGATTGGTAATGCACACGAGTTTGCGTTGTGGCTTGAAGAAGTGCGCGGCGTGCGTTGCGGAGTCATCACTGGACCACCGAAACGACCTGTGCCTTTGCGCTCCGCGGCGCTGCTACCGGATCTACGTTTGGTGCCGCAGATGAACACGGATGAAGGCGGATACCGTGAAAAGAAGCAGCGCATGCCCGAGATGCCGCCAGCGACGCTGGTGGCGACGCTTGACGGTTACAACTTGTTGCCGGCGATCGTTTTTCTGCCGACGCGGCGTCGTTGCGATCAAGCGGCGTCGGAAGCTGCGCTCACGCGGCGCGACCACAACGACAGTCGTCGCGAAGCGCGCCGCGATTTCATGCGCGCGTTTGTGACGCAGCACGAGGAAGTGCGTGGTCATCGCCACTGGGACACAATCATTCGCGGCGGCGTTGCGTCGCATCACGCTGGTCACATTCCCGCGTGGAAACTGGTGATCGAAAAACTGATGAGCGCAGGTTTGCTCGACGCGATCTTCGCTACGGCGACTGTCGCCGCGGGTGTTGACTTCCCGGCGCGCACAGTGGTGCTGACCGGCGCTGACGCGCGCACCGCGAGTGGTTGGCGTCCGCTATCTGCCTCAGAATTGCAGCAAATGACCGGACGCGCCGGTCGACGCGGCCGAGACAACGTCGGCTTTGTCATTGCTGCCCCCGGAATCCATCAGGATCCGGAACGCATCGCGCACCTCTTGAAAGCCCCACCGGACGCCCTGGTCAGTCAGTTCCGCGCAACTTACACGACGCTGCTCAATCTCCTCGATGCTTACGGGAGTTTTGCGTCAGTGCGCGAAATTGCCGGACGCAGCTTTGCGTATCGCGACTCGGCACACCAGATTTTTCAACTCGAGCGAAACCGTGATGAAAGTCAACAGAAGATACACCGGACGTTGAAAGAAGCTGCTTGTGATCTGCCAATTTCGGTCGTGCTTGGATTGGAACGACTGCTTGGCATTCGCGCGCGTTTGCAGGAAGCGAGGCCACAAACCCGCGCTGAAGTTTTCCATCGCTGGGTCAATGAGGTCGTAAAACCCGGACGAGTGGTGGGCGTCGGTCGCTCCGGCAAACGCCTCGTGATAGTGACTGAAAAGCGCGACGGAAGCGTGCGTGGCTTTCGTGAGGATGGGAGCAGCGTCAGTTTCCCGCAGGAGCGAATCGGACGCGTTTACTCGCCCATGTACCAGCTACGTGACGACGATCTCGAACGCGCCTTTAACGAGATTCGCGAGCGCGGCCGTGAACTCGTTCTCGCCGAGCCACGACTGCGCGACGCAGACGCCGAAGAAGTTGACGCACTAAAGATCATCGACGACTCGATCGAGAACCTCCTTCCTTCGGCTACTGACAAACAGCGCTGCACTGAGGTTGTCTGGCAACTTCACACCACTGCCGAAGACTTTGAACGCGCCTCGCGCTGGATTGAAGCACTGCGCGATGAAGTTTGGTCGCCATTTGAGCGACGCGCGAAAGTGCTATCGGTGTTTGGCTATCTCGATTACGAAGCGGAAAAGGTCACTGAGCGCGGACGTTGGCTCGCGGATCTACACATCGACCGGCCGCTGCTTGTCGGTGAAGCACTAGAGAGCGGTCTATTCAATTCAGTTGAACGCAAACAACTCGCCGGGATCATGGCGGCGCTCACTGCCGATGAAGATCGTGACTACGGCGAGCTCGAATTGAACGACGACATGCTCGACGCCCTCTCGCGTTTCGAAGAGATCGGTTTCAAAGTCTCGAATGAGGAGTGGAAGTACGGGCTCGATCCCTCGCCGGAGTTGAACTTCTCCGCGGCCGGCGCTGCGGTGCGTTGGGCGAGTGGCACTGAATGGTCGGAAATCGTCAGAGAGACTCGCGCCGAAGAAGGCGATCTGTTTCGAATGTTCTCGCGAACGGGCGAAGCGCTGTTGCAGATCGCGGGCTTGCGTCGCAGCCATCCCGGAGCCGCTGATATGGCCGCCGCAGTGGCTGAGATGGTTTTGCGCGAGCCGATTCGGTAAGATCCGCCGCGGATTTTCACTAATAAATACGGATAGGAAAGAGAAACGAACTAATATGTCTACTTCCGCAGCCCAGCAACCATCACCACAATTATTCTTCCAAACGATCAACGCGCACATGCGCACTGAGGCTCTGAAAGCCGGAATCGAACTCGAAGTCTTCACCGCGATTGGTGAAGGCAACACTACCGCCGCCGAGATCGCGAAGCGGTGCAACGCTTCTGAAAAAGGAATACGCGTCCTCTGCGATTACCTCACGATCATGGAGATGTTAACCAAGAAAGACGGTCATTACGGATTGACACTCGATTCATCGGTGTTTCTTGACAAACGTTCGCCTGCATATGTCGGCGGCGCAACCGAGTTTATGTGCTCGCCGATGTTGACCGAGGGCTCTAAACACATGACCGAGGCCGTTCGCAAAGGCGGTACCGCGATGGAGGGCGACGGGACGATTGGACCAGACCATCCGGTCTGGGTGAAGTTTGCGCGCGGCATGGCGCCGATGATGGCGATGCCTGCTCAGTTGATGGCCGCCCTTGTCGATCCGAGCGCCGATCAGAAACTCAAGATTCTCGACATCGCCGCCGGTCACGGTCTGTACGGAATCAACTTCGCCACGCGCAACAAACAGGCGGAAGTCACCGCACTTGATTGGAAAGCCGTGCTTGAAGTAGCAAAAGAGAATGCGCAGAAAATGGGCGTCTCCGACCGGTACAAGACGATCGAAGGAAGCGCTTTCGATGTCGAGTTTGGCACTGGTTACGACCTGGTCCTATTGACCAACTTCCTGCATCACTTCGACGCTCCGACTTGCGAAACGTTGTACCGGAAAGTACATGCAGCACTGGCGGATGGCGGTCGCGCAGTGACATTGGAATTTGTTCCGAATGACGATCGCGTGACGCCGCCGGATGCCGCCGGCTTCAGCATGATGATGCTCGTGGGCACGCCGTCCGGCGATGCTTACACGTTTGTCGAGCTGGAGCGAATGGCGGCAAACGCCGGGTTCTCGCGGAGCACGATCCATCCGCTGCCGCCAAGCATTCAATCAGTTGTCATTTCGGAGAAATAGATCGCGATGCGACTCTCGATCTTGTTACTGCTCTGTCTTGCGGTTATGTTCCCTCAGACCCCTCAGACCCCTCAGACACAAAGGACCAGTACCCCGGAAACAGTGTACTTGCTCAAGCCGGCTCACGTGTTTGACGGTGAGTCGGCCCAGGTACACGACAACTGGGTCGTGCTCGTTCGTGGTGAGAAGATTGAAGCTGTTGGACCAGCCGGCAGCGTTACTGTGCCGGCTGGCGCCAAAGTGATCGACTTGCCCGGACTCACGTTGATGCCCGGATTGATCGAGGCGCATTCTCACGTACTGCTGCATCCGTACTCGGAAACTATTTGGAACGATCAGGTCGCGAAGGAGTCTTTGAGCCTGCGAGTCGCGCGAGCTACTAACCATTTGCGCAACACGCTTCAAGCCGGCTTCACGACCATTCGCGACCTCGGCACTGAAGGCGCGGGCTATGCCGATGTTGGTCTAAAACAGGCAGTCGAGCAAGGCATCATTCCCGGACCGCGAATGATCGTCGTCACGCGAGCGATCGTCGCAACCGGCAGTTATGGACCAAAAGGATATGCTTCGGAGTGGACTGTGCCGCAGGGCGCTGAAGAAGCTGACGGCATCGATAGTTTGACACGCGTCGTTCGCGATCAGATCGGACATGGCGCTGATTGGATCAAGATCTACGCTGACTATCGTTGGGGCAGGTCGGGAGCAGCGCCGACTTTCTCGCTCGACGAAATCAAGCTCGTAGTCGAGACTGCGAAGAGCGCAAACATTCCAGTGGCCGCACACGCCACGACCGCGGAAGGAATGCGACGAGCCGCGTTGGCGGGTGTGGAAACGATCGAACATGGCGACGGCGGTACGCCTGAGGTGTTTCGGTTAATGAAGGAACGTGGCGTGGCACTGTGTCCGACCCTCGCGATCGCGAGTGGCGCCAATGTCGAGCGCAAGCGAACCGCGTTTCAGGCAGCGCTCAATGCCGGTGTGACGATTGCGAGCGGCAGCGATGTCGGCGTCTTTGCGCATGGAGACAATGCGCGAGAACTCGAGGCGATGGTAAAGTTTGGGATGCCGCTGATCGATGTGCTCCGATCGGCGACCTCCGTGAATGCTCGTGTGCTGCACATGTCTGACAAGATCGGCGCGGTCAAGTCAGGATTGCTGGCGGATTTGATCGCAGTCGAAGGAGATCCGACGCGTGATGTCGCGGCGCTGCGACACGTGCGATTCGTGATGAAGGGCGGCGCGATCTACCGCGAAAGATAAGGGACCCAGTAAACTCAGCTAGAACAAGTCAGGAAGAGGGGCTTGCCCCCGCTTGTTGATGAATTAGTCCATCAGCGGGGGCAAGCCCCTCTTCCTGACTTGTTCTTTTTTCTGAGTTGTCTTTTCTAGGTGGTCTTCTACGCGGGATTTGTTTTTGAAACCAGACGCGCGACGGTCATCAGCAGCTCTTCGGTCTTGAAGGGCTTCCCAACAAAGTCGCTGAACCCGGATTGCAGGGCGCGAGCCCGGTCGCGATCGGTGTGCGCAGTCACTGCCACACACGGGATGTGCGCAGTGAGCGAGTTTGCTTTGAGCGCCTGGAATACCTCCCAGCCATCCAATTCCGGCATGGAAAGGTCAACCATGATCAGATCCGGCGGGTTTTCACACGCCAAATCCAGGCATTCCTGTCCGTTTCGAGCCTCGCGAACGTCGTAATTCGCTTGCGCGAGCAGCAAACGCAGCAGCTCGCGATTGTCGTCGTAATCCTCCGCAATGAGTATGGTAGGTGGCATATTTAATAGTAGACGACCCTCGGCCCGATCCGTTAGATTACCAGAGGAGACGTTTTGGCGAAAAGAATGCGCCTCTGTTCCCGACAGCCAGTCAAGGAAAACGATTTCTTGACTAGCTGATTACCAGCCGTTCATAATCACACCCAGAGTTTCTTGCGGCCCCTGCGAGACTCTCCATTGCGGATAATCAACCCAGGGTTAGAAATCCCTACCTGAACAACCTTGAGGTTTATCAAACCAACACCACGACACGGAGGAGCGAGCTGTGGTCAACGGACATCTTGAAGATAGTTTGCGGCGTGAAATTGAGAGTTATCTCGAAACTCGCCTCGGTGCGGTAAGGCAGGAGATAACCACTCTGCAAAGTCTACTCAACGAGTCGCTTTCGAGTTTTCTTGACCGGCAGGCGGCGAATGTGCAAATGGAAGGCAGCCTGGTCGCTGCCATCACCGAACACCTGCACGCTGCTCACGAACGTGGCGTCGAGCTCGCCGCATCCGAATCGTCGCGCGCGAAAGCCTCCAGCGACATGGCCATCGTCAAAGCGGCCATTACCGAGATAAACGAGCAGAAATCGCAGTCAGACATTCTCAAGGCACTCGTCAATCGCGCCTCATCATTCGCGCCGCGCGTCGCTTTCTTCGTAATCAAAGGCGAGCAGGCAACTGGCTGGCGTGGTCGTGGTTTCGAAGGAACCGTGGGCGACGAAACGATTCAACAGATCTCATTGCCGTTGAGCGCCGACACCGTCGTCGCGAGCGCCGCGAAGGGTCTCGCTACGTGGAGTGGCGGTGCGGGTTCGCACTCTGAAGACCACACGTTGCTGAACCGGCTCGGCGAAGAGCCCGCGCAACGAATCATCTCGATCCCACTCGTCGTACGCGGACGGGCTGTGGCCGTTCTTTATGCCGACTCGGCCGGACTCGATTCAGAGTCGATCAATCTTGAAGCACTCGAAACACTCGTGACTGTAGCCGGAATGGCGGTCGAACTGTTGTCAGCTTCGCGTAGTGCAGCTCCGAAGAAAGTCGCTGAAGAAGCGCCGGTGCCCGCGCCTGCTCCAGAACCGGAGCCATCGTACGCGCCAACGAGTGAATACGCAGAGCCCGTCACGCCTGCGGAGCCAACATTTTCGGGCGCAGAGACGATTGAGAGTTATCAATCTTTTGCGCCGGAACCCGCTGCGGCCCCTACGTCATACGTCGAAGCAGTCCCGGTAGAAGAGCCGGCCGGCGATTTTGACGCGCCGCCAGTCGAAGCAACGCCAGTTGAAGAAGTCTGGACCACGCCTTCTGAGCCAGAATCTGCATCCGCAGCGCAACCGCGCCGGCGTTTTGGCCAGGATTCGGAACTGCCTGTGGAAGTCCACGGTGACGAAGAGCGGCGTCTACACAATGACGCGCGGCGGTTTGCACGGTTGCTAATCTCTGAGATCAAGTTGTACAACGAGCAGAAGGTTGCTGAAGGCAGAACCGAACACGACCTGTACGATCGTTTGCGTGAATACATCGATCGCTCGCGCGAGATGTATGATAAGCGCGTTAAAGCGGAAGTCGCGGCTCGTTACGATTATTTCCATGGCGAATTGGTAAACACCCTGGCCGAGGGTGATGCTTCGAAACTCGGCTCGAATTATCCCGGCGCAACGGTCAACGCGTAATTAAGTAGTATTGGAGAAAGTGGCCAAGCATCGTTTACTTCTGATTTTCGTCGGTGTTGCTCTGCTCGCTGTTTGCTCACTCCCATTTCTGATGAGCGCGAGCTGCCTCACGCGCCCGCAAACTCCTGGAGAACAAAAAGCTCTCGACACACTGCGCAGCATGACGCGTAACGACGTGCTGCCGTCTGAAGACGCTGTCGCGGGTATCGAGAACCAGTTTCCACGCACGAAAGCCGCGGCGCTCGCACGCATGCTGCGCGCGCGAATCAAACTCAACGCCCGTGATTTCGCCGGCGCGGCTACACTACTCGACAGCAAATTGATTGGTGAACAGACGTCGCTCGCTGATTACGCGCTCTTCATGCGCGGCGGCGCGCTCGAGCAGGCCGGAAGAACGGCGGAAGCGCGAGCCATTTACCAGCAGTTAATGCAGGAACATCCAACGTCGGCGCGTGCTCGCGACGCGGCGCTGCGAGTCGCGGACTTGATGATGAAGGGCAGTGACGCCGCAGCCGTACCCCTGCTGCTGAAAGGCTTCACTGACGCCGCCGCCGCTTTGTTAGCGACGGCAAAGGCTTACGAACAGTCGTCTGATCAGAATCGCGCGCTTGCAACGTATCGACGGCTTTATTTCTTTGCGCCGGAATCAACCGAAAGCGCCGAAGCTGCAACTGCCATAACGCGGCTCGGCTCAACTACATCTCCAGCCAGCATCGAAGAAGCGATGGCGCGCGCCGATCGTCTCTACTCAGCAAAACGATTCGCGGATGCGTTTACTGCTTACAGCGACGCGTTCGCCAGGTTTCCCGCAACCGCAACGCCTGAGAATCAACTGCGCCGCGGCATCGCGGCGTACAACGCGCGCAAAATTCCCGATGCCGTTTCAGCGCTAACTGCAATACCAACGTCCGCGGCGGAGACGCGAGCCGAAGCGCTCTTCTATCTCGCGCAAACTTACGGCCGCGCGCGGCAGTGGGAACAAGCACGAGCGACTGCCGAAGAATTGCGACGTGCGTTTCCCAACAGCACCTTCACGCCGAAGACGTTTGTCGCCCTGGGCCAGATTGCTGACGACGCAAAGAACACAGTTGACGCTTTATACTTCAAGAAAACTGCCGTCAACAACTTCGGAAATTCCATCGAGGTCGCGCAAGCTCAGTTCGACCTCGCCTGGATTGCACACGACGGGAAAAACTTCTTCGAGTCGTCGCGAATGCTCACCGAGCACCTCGCTTACTACGCCGACAAAAACACAGACAATCGCGGCCGCGCCGGTTATTGGGCCGCGCGTGATTCTGAACGCTCAGGCAGACTTTCTGAAGCACGAGCGCTCTACGAGGCGATGCTCGCGCGTTACGACGCGAACTGGTACGGCTATCTCGCCAAGCAACGTCTGGATGTTCTGAGTCGAACCACCTCGGCGAAGACTTTCGCGCCGGATTCAATCGTCGCGCGTGCTGTCGCTAGCTTAAAGACGGTTACGGTCGCGGAAGAGACCGCCGGGCCTGAAGAAGACGCGCGCCTCGTCAAGGCCGATCAGTTGTCGAACATCGGACTCGACGACTGGGCTTTGAAAGAACTGGCGAAGGCGGGCGAGAAAGGTCCTGATAGTCCGAAGATCAATCTCGCGATCGCAAAGATTTATCGTTCTGACGACGATAACGTGCGCGCCTTGAATGCACTGAAACGCAGTTTCCCGGACTACTCACAGATGAAGCCCGAAGAGATGACTCGCGAACAGTGGGACGTCTTCTATCCACTCGCTTACTGGGACATCATCGTGCAGGAATCGAAGGCGCGAAATCTCGATCCGTATCAAGTCGCCGGCCTGATTCGTCAGGAAACAATTTTCACGACGCGCGCGCGTTCCGGAGCTAACGCTTACGGGCTGATGCAGGTGCTGGTGCCAACCGGCAGACTGACTGCGCGAAAGTATGGCGTGAATCGTGAGATCACTGTTGACTCGCTTTACGAGCCGCGCTTGAATATTCAACTGGGTACAGCGTACCTTCGAGATCAGATCGACAAGTTTGGTCGCATTGAATACGTCGCGGCGGCGTATAATGCGGGTCCTGGCCGCGCGGTGCAATGGAAAGCTTCGTTGCCGCTGGAGATTGACGAATGGGCCGAGGCTGTTCCATTTAAAGAGACGCGCGGATATGTTCAGGGCGTGGTGCGCAATCGATTGCAGTACATGCGGCTGTACGATCAGGACGGAAAGTTTCGGCCCGAGGTTGGTTCACACGCTGTAACGGACAATAATCCTGACGTCCGTAAGCGACGCGTGACCGGCGGTAGCTCTGAGGAATAAGCCACAGATAACACGGATTTATTACGGATTATGAGGTTAGGACTTTTTGTTGTCTTGTTCTTCCTCGCTGTGCCGGCGATTCATGCTCAAGCTCCACTCACGATTACGACCGAACCCAACGCTGTGGTCTGGATCGACGACATCAGACGCGGAACCGCGGACGCATCCGGAAAACTAGTCATCAATAAAGTCTCTGCCGGCCGGCACTCGGTCCGCGTTCGCGCCAACGGCTTCAAAGAAACTGTCACGCCTTTACTTCCCAGTCGCCGCACACTCGCGGTCAAACTTGTCACCACCACAGACCAGGCAGAACTCAAGTTTCAGGAAGCAGAAACCGCCCGAGAAAAAGCTCGCGACGACGCCTCATTACAGAAAGTCGCGGATCTCTATCGGGAAACGATCAAACTGCGGCCCGCATTTCCGGCGGCGCACGTTGGCCTCGCACGCGTGTTAATGGACCTCAACGAGTTCAAACAAGCGCACGCGGAAATCGAAGCCGCACGACGGACCAGACCCGCATACTCCGAAGCATCAGCAGTTGAAGGACGAATCTATCGTGAAGAAGCATTCGGCGACGATGCGATTCGCTCCTTTCGTCGCGCAATCAGGGAAGGCGGAGGCGTTCAACCTGAGGCTTACGTAGGCCTAGCGCGTGTGTTGGAAGACAAAGGGCAGTTTGCCGAAGCGATAGTGGAATATAAAAAGGCGTTGGCCCAACTTTCCGAGAGCGAACCGATCATCTATCAGATGCTCGGCGCGGCCTACGAAAAGATCGAAAAGCCAAAGGACGCTGTGACCGCTTACGAAAAATACCTCGAGTTAGCGCCGAACGGCAGCTATGCGGCAGCGCTTCGCTCCATCCTCGAACAGTTAAAACGCGAAGCCGCCGGCGAACAGATCATCCCCTAAAACGGCCACGAAAAGGCACAAATACACAAAGCTGATTTAAGGCCAATAGTGCTTCTTTTGCGCCTCTCGTGCCTCTTTGTGGCTAAAATTGATTAACTGGCACATTTTGTGTACTTTTGTGCCCTTTCGTGGGAGAAATTATGACTACACCCTCAATCTCCAGAAGTCGCCATGTATCGCTCAAGGCGAGTTTGTTTACCGAGTCGGTCATTCGCGAAATGACGCGCGAGGCGTTGAAACACGGCGCGGTCAATTTGTCGCAGGGCTTTCCGGATTTCTCCGCGCCCAACGACATCAAGCGACACGCAATGGAAGCGATCGATCAGGACATTAATCAATACGCCATTACCTGGGGCGCAAAAGATTTTCGCGACGCCATTGCTCGCAAGACGCGGAGTTATCTCGGTATCGAGATCGATCCGGAAACTGAGATCACCGTCACCTGTGGTTCGACCGAAGGCATGATCTCGGCGATGATGGCGACTGTCGATCCGGGTGAAGAAGTGATCGTGTTTGAGCCCTACTACGAGAACTACGCGCCGGACGCGATCCTTTCGGATGCGACTCCGCGTTACGTGCCGCTGCGTGCGCCTGATTGGAGTTTCGATCGTGATGAGTTGCGGGCAGCGTTCAACAAGAAGACGAAAGCGATCATAGTTTGCAATCCGAATAATCCGACCGGAAAAGTTTTCACGCGCGAGGAGATGGAGTTCATCGCCAAACTTTGCATCGAGTTCGACGCGCTGTGCTTCACGGATGAGATCTACGAGCACATTCTGTATCCACGTGAAGGCGCGGAGATCAAACACATCTCGATGGCCCAACTCGATGGCATGCGTCAACGCACCGTCGTTGTCAACTCGATGTCGAAAACCTATTCGGTGACCGGCTGGCGTGTTGGTTATTGCATCGCGCCGCCGGAAGTTACGAACGCCATTCGTAAGGTCCATGATTTTTTAACTGTTGGCGCGGCGGCGCCGTTGCAAGCCGCGGGTGCGTATGCGTTGTCATTGCCGCAGGAGTACTACGACACGCTGCAACGGGAATATCAGGCGCGGCGCGATTTGCTGTTGCCGGTGCTGGAACAGGCGGGTTTCGGAACGTTTGTGCCCGACGGTGCTTACTACATCATGACCGACATCTCGGCCTTTGGGTTTGCAGATGACGTTGAGTTTACGAAGCATTTAATCCGCGAGGTTGGTGTGGCTTGTGTTCCCGGCTCGAGTTTCTACAGCCATCGGTCCCTCGGCGCGCAACAGGTGCGGTTCTGTTTCTGCAAAAAGGACGAAACGCTCAATCGCGCCGCGGAGCGTTTATCAAAATTAAGGTCGAGAATCTAATCTTTAAGCAATTTCTCCCGCAAAGGCGCAAAGGCGCTAAGATTTTTTCTTTGCGTCTTTGCGTCTTTGCGGGAAACTTCTTTTGTTCATTATGAAAATCTTTGCCATTTTCTGTACGCTGTTTTTATTAACCATCCCAGTCGTCGCTCAACAGCTTCCCGACCTCGAGTTCAACACTTTGGTCGAGAATCCGGCCTACAAACGTGAAGGTCCGCGGGTGATGTTTGATGAAGCACATCACAACTTTCACACCACCGACGGTCGCTACAAACCATTCGTCGATCTCGTATCGAACGACGGCTATCGCGTGATTCGCAATCGTCAATCTTTCAGCAAAACAACGCTCGCCAGTTACAAGATCCTCGTAATCGCCAACGCACTCGGCGCCGAAGAACTCGATGACGAAGGCGCCGACAAAGCAGCCTTCACTGACGAAGAGATTCAAGCCGTACAAGATTGGGTGAAGGGCGGCGGTGCGTTGTTGCTCATCGCCGATCACGCGCCTTTCGGTGGCGCTGCTGCGGCACTCGCCGGCCGTTTCGGCGTTGACATGAGCAAAGGCTACACGTTCGATCCGAAGAACTCGGTCGCCGGCAGTCCCACGCAGTTGATCTTCTCCCGTGAAAACAAACTGCTCGCCAGCCACCCTATAACTGAAGGTCGCAGCGAGAGTGAGCGTCTCAAGCTGGTGCGAAGTTTCACGGGCCAATCATTGAAGGGGCCGGAAGGTAGCGTCGCTATTCTTGTCTTGTCAGATGCTGCCACCGACCGTCCGAACTTTGCCTCGCAAGAATCCGTTTCCGCAGGCGGACGCGCGCAAGCGGTGGCACTGAAGTTCGGCAAAGGCCGCGTGCTGGTCCAGGGTGAAGCCGCGATGCTTTCGGCCCAGGTCTCAGGTCCTGACAAACGCACGATGGGCATGAACGTGCCCGGCAATGACGACAGGCAATACGTGCTGAACGTAATGCACTGGTTGTCGGGGGTGTTAAGAGAAAAGTAAGTGTGGGATCGGAAACGTCAGTTGATCTGGATAATCGGCGGGCTCGTGATGGGCACTTACGTCGCTTATTCCAACTCGTTTCTCGATGACGGAACGTTTGTGCTCAGCTTCTTCGTCTTTATGGAGATGCTGATACTGCTGATTATGGCGGGACTCTTCTACTGGTATTCGCGACATTGAATCCACAGATTACACAGATTCTTCTGAGTAATCTGCGTAATCTGTGGATTAATTCGGCTGCTGCATTGACTTGGCTCGGACAGTAATTCCTTCATTCCCAACAACCAGCAAACTGCGCGCTTGACCGAACGGCGCACTCGACGGCACGTACGAGAGCACATAACGATTCTGTCGCAACTCGTCGCAGATAGCTTTTGCTGCTACTTGCGGCTCATCGATCGAAAAGATCTGTCCGCCGGTTCCTTCCGCCAACTTATCGATCACGACTTTCGGCTTCGGCACGTCGCGCCGGATCGCTCCACGTGTGCGATCCACAGCCTGCACTGCATAGACCATGATATTTTCTGATTGCAGTTCGGCGAGCGTCTGTTCGAATGTCGCTTTGCTGCCGCGATCGAGTCCATCGCTGATCACGACGATGATGCGCTTCGGATTCTGCATCGGTCGCAACGCCTCTTCGACCACTGCGCGGATCGCGTCAAAAAGGTGCGGCTGACCCTTTTTGCGAAACAGCTTCAACTTCGTTTCGATCGCTTTCGCGTCGTCGGTCCAATCGGAAACGATCTCCGCCTCCTCGTCGTAGCCAATAATTAGCAGCTTGTCGCCTTCGAAGATCTCGTAAGCAAACTCGCGCGCAGCCTGTTCGAGCTTGTCAACGTCAGCGCGGATGGTTAATGAGTTGTCGACCAGCAGCACGATGCGCGCCGGCGAGGGGTCTGGAGTGAAGTTGCGAATCGACTGTTCGACGCCGTTGTCGTAAATGGAAAGCTCTTTACTCGTGATGGGTGCGGGTTTGTTGCCGTCGCGACGCGCCACCACTCCGACCATCACGCCGCCCGAAGCATTCGCGTTTGGGCGATATCCCGACTGGCCTGCAATCGAAACCGCCAGCACCGCGGTTGTGAGCAACGTGATCAGAACTCTTGTCCGACGCATGTTTTGACACCTGAACGCTTTAATCGCCGGTTGAGGCCTTGGAGGATGAAGGCTTATCGGCAGTCTTTTTAGCGGGGGAGCTCTCTTTGGACTTCTTTTCAGTCTTGTCAGATTTTGACTCCGATGTTGACTCGGATTCTGACTTGTCGCCTTTAGTTGTCTTAGCGGCGTAATCAGTTACATACCAGCCAGTGCCCTTGAACTGAATCGCAGGGGCTGACAGCTTCTTCTCCAGCTTGCCGCCACACTTCGCGCACTTCGTCAGGGGCTTGTCGCTCACCTTCTGAAACGCCTCGACGTGGGCTCCACACTTCCTACATTCGTACTCGTAAATCGGCATAACTCACTTTTACTCCATACCCGTCTAGAGTTCAAGGGTGACTATCTTTCTTTGCGGGCTCGGCGGCCCTCTACGTCCTTTTGCGCGAAAGGGAAGTTTCACGCAAAGACCGCAAAGGGCTGCCGAGCCTGCAAAGAAGAACATGCTTTGCAACTTGCCGCGGGCATCGTCTATCCTTTCAGCCAGAAGATGTCGAACAGTGCTCAATCTCTTTCTCTAGAACGCAAGATCAAAATGCACGAGGCGCGCGAGGGGATTATTAATCGCCTCGCGATGACTCTGCCTCACGCCATCAATCTCGACCGCTTCCTCAACGTGATCGTTTCCGAACTCGGCCGCATGATGAACGTCGATCGCTGCGACGTGATTCAGTTGAAGTCCGCGAGCGAGTTGCGCATCAGTCATGAGTGGCGCGCGTCGAACGACGTGCCTTCGAGTCTTGGAACAGTTATTCCACTCGACCTGAAACAACTTTCCGAACAGGTCGATCTAAGAAAACCGATTCGACTCGACGACATCTCCGCCGCCGGCCTGGACCAGAAAGTTCGATATATCGCCGCCAGTCTCGGCACTCGCTCGCTGCTCGTTGTGCCGGTGATGCTTGGTGAGAACGTGCTTGGCCTGGTTGGTCTACACACAACGCGCACGCCGCGCGAGTGGCTCGATGATGAAGTCTCGTTTCTGCAATCAATCGCGGGACAGATCGCGATTGGCTATCAGTACACTCGTCTCTACACGGATAAGGAGCGCGAAGCGGAAACGAAGCGCGCGCTGTTGTCGATCGCGAATGCGCTGAACGCGCGTTCTGATTTTCGTGAAGTGTCAACGCTCGTACTCGAACGTGCGATTGCGCTCGTCGGTGCTGACTACGCGGCGCTGGGCGTGCTGGAGCCGGCGGGTGGTCGCATCAATCTCGCCGCCTTCAAATCCGCGCCTGATGTCGCGATCGATACCGTTCAGGGATTAGTAGACGAACACGGACAGTCGCTCGACGTGACTGCCTTTCCGGCGATGGTCGAGGTGCTGGCACAGGGCAAGACGATGCGCCTGCTCGAGACTGATCTGCCGCTTGCGTGGCGATTCGCGTTCAACGCGATCCTTGGCGGGCGCGCCGCGCTCGTGGCGCCCGTTAGAGTCGGTGGACAAACGTTTGGTCTGCTCGGACTCGTTTGGAGCCAGGCACGCGAGGGATTTGAGGAACACGAAGTCGCGCTCGTCGAGGGTATCGCGGATCAGATCGGCACCGCACTCGAACGCGATCAGTTGTCGGCGGAGGTCATGCACCTGCGCAGCGCGCTGCATGAACGTTACGGCGAAGATCGGATCATCGGTCAGACCGCCGCGATACATCGAGCGATCGAGCTGGCATTGAGTGTTGCCGACACGCAGACGACGGTTTTGATCGAAGGCGAGTCGGGCACGGGAAAAGAGTTGCTGGCGAATTTGATTCACTACAACTCCGGTCGCGAAGATCACCCCTACGTCAAGCTCAACTGTGGTGCGATTCCCGAAACGTTGCTCGAGTCGGAGCTCTTCGGTCACGAAAAAGGCGCGTTTACTGACGCACGCGCACTGCGTCGCGGGCGCTTCGAAGAAGCGAATGGCGGCACGTTGTTTCTTGACGAAGTGGGCGAGATGAGCCTGTCGGCGCAAGTGAAACTGTTACGCGTGTTACAGGATGGAGAACTGACGCGCGTCGGCGGCAATGAAGTGATCAAGACTGACGTTCGCGTTGTGGCGGCGTCGAATGTCGATTTGAAACGCGCGGTGGAGCTCGGAAGTTTTCGGCAGGATCTATTCTACCGGCTTTCAGTCTTTCCGATTAAGTTGCCGCCGCTGCGTGAGCGGCCCGAGGACATTCATCCTCTCGTCATTCACTTCCTCGAACACTACAAACAGAAGACCGGCCGCTTTATCTCGGGCATTTCGAAAGACGCGTTACAGGCGTTGATCACCTACGACTGGCCCGGCAATGTCCGTGAGCTCGAAAACGCAATCGAGCGCGCCGTGATCATCGCTTCCGGTCGTCAGATCGAGCTCGAAGATCTGCCCGAAGCCATTACCAAGATTGCATTGCAGGAACGCGACCGGATCAAAGTCGAACGAGCGAAAGCCGCCAGCGAAGGCCGCACCACGACGTTTGCGGTCACCGTACCGTCGTCAATGGAAGAGATTGAACGCCAGGCCATCGAAGCCACACTCGAATTCACCTCGGGAGACAAATCGCAAGCCGCCCGCCTCCTGGACATCGGCCGTAAAACGCTCTACCGAAAACTGGAGCAGTACAACGGCAAGAATTAGCTTCATCAGTGCGGATCTGTGGCCGATGTATGCTATAGTCCGAGACCGTCAAAATCCAAGTAATTATTGAGAGAAAGGACCCAGAAAATGGGAAATGATGATTATCGGAGAGATAGCGGCGATAGCGTCTCAACCAGATTAACTTACCTGCTTATCGGCGGTGGTATTGGCGCCATTCTCGCACTGCTTTTCGCGCCGAAGTCGGGCCAGGAACTGCGCGGCGATATCGCGGACGCCACCAGAAAAGGTATCGATCGTTCTCGCGAGGCGGCGCAGCAGTTGGGTGACCGTGCCGGTGAATACTACGAGGCGACGCGTGGTCGCGCGGCTGAGCTTTATTCACAGGCCTCGGAGAAAGTCACTGATATGGCCCAATCCGCTCGCGAAGCAGCCGCACGCCAGGGTGGAACGTTAACTGCGGCAATTGACGCCGGTAAGAAGGCTTATCAGGAAGAAAAACGGAAGACCGAGATGTCGGGCCGCATCGATGCGTCTCCCAACTACGGTGGTGAAACGACTAACTAGGTAAACGTCGGAAATGTACCTCCCAGCGCTTCTGCAAATGAGCACCCACGATCCGCTGTTCTGGATCATGGTGATTATTGCCGCCTCGTTTCTCGTGATCGCGATCGCGATGATTGCGATCGCGACGTTTGTGAGTCGAGCGGTGAAGTCAGTGAACCGGATGGAAGAGAAGATGGAGCCGCTGCTCGAACGCGTTACGGTGATGAGCGAGCAGGGTAAGCAGATCGCGGTGCAAGGGAAACTGATCGCGGAGCAGTTCACTGCTGTTTCGGGTCATCTCTCGACCGCGACCTTGCACTTCTCCGAGTCGCTGGCGATGGTCAAAAGTGAGATTGGGGAATTGCGAGCGCTGGTGAGCGACACAGCCGTCGAGGCTCGCGATAAAGTTGAACTCGTGAGCCGCACTATCGATCGGACGCAAAAACAAGTGGCATTAACGACTGACTTTGTCCAATCGAAAGTGATAGAACCGGCCCGCGAGATAGCCGCGATTATGGCGGGCTTCCGCCGCGGTCTCGAAGTACTCGTGGCCCCGATGCCGAAGCCCATTAATCAAACCTACGGCGAGGATGAGATGTTTATCGGTTGATTAAACGAAAAACCGATCTTAACCCGAACCCGAGCCAGATCATCGTTGCTGGCTCGGGTTTTTGATTTAAAACCCATCCACAGATTACACCGATTCTTTGGGTCATCTGTGTAATCTGTGGATGGCTCTGTTACTATTGCGAATTCAAACTATGTCGACAGAAACCCCTTTAGATCTCAAGAAAACCATCAATTTACCGAAGACCGCCTTTGCGCAGAAAGCGAATCTGGCGCAAAGCGAACCCGTGCGCCTCGAGAAATGGAACAAGCTCGATCTCTACCACTTGATCCGGCGCGCGTGTGAGGGGCGGCCGAAGTTCATAATGCACGATGGCCCGCCATACGCGAACGCCAATATCCATCTCGGCACCGCGATGAACAAGGTTCTCAAAGACTTCATCATCAAATCGCGCACGATGATGGGCTTCGACACGCCGTACGTTCCGGGTTACGACTGCCACGGTCTACCGATCGAAACACACGTCGAAAAAGCACTCGAGAAAAAAGGTAAGAAGAAGAACGATTTGAACGCTGAGACTTTTCGGCGCATCTGCCGCGAACACGCCGAGAATGCGTTGAAGAGCCAGACGCGTGACTTCAAACGACTCGGTATTCTCGGTGAGTGGGACAATCCTTACCTCACGATGTCGAATCACTACGAAGCCGAGACAGCACGCATGTTCGGTCGCTTCGTCGAGCGCGGCTGGGTTTATAAAGGCGCGCGTCCTGTTTACTGGTGTCTCAAGGATCAAACAGCGCTCGCGGAAGCTGAGGTTGAATACCATCAGCACACGAGTCCATCGGTGTATGTGAAGTTTCCGCTGCTAAGCGATCCGGCCGAGATCGATCCGGCACTCGCGGGTCGAAAAGTTTTCGTTCTGATCTGGACCACGACGCCATGGACGCTGCCCGCGAACCTTGGTATCGCAGTGAATCCTAATTATGAATACTCCGCTTTCGAACACGGCGATGAGGTTTACATTGTTGCGAGTGATCTGGTTGAGGCGGTGGCTGCGAAGTGCAATGTGGGAGAGACGCCGCCGAAAGTGCTGGCACGCTTTCCGGGTACAAAACTGGATCGACTTGAAGCCCGGCACGCCTGGCTCGATCGCACGTCGCTGATGATGATGAGCGAGTTCGTCACGCTTGGCGGTGAAGCAGACGCGGAAACAGAGCTCGACGTTCGTGAAGCTGAGAAGAAGCCGGCGGCCAGCAAAGCGGGAACCGGCTGCGTGCACACTGCGTCCGGTCATGGTCACGACGACTTCGTGATAAGCAGGCGTTACGGTTTGGAAGTCTATTGTCCGGTTGACCACGCCGGGCGCTTCACGCCTGACGTGGAACACTTCGCCGGACAGAGTGTGTTCGAGGCGAATGATCGAATCGTTGAGTTCATGCGCGAACGCGGCGTGCTGCTCTTCAGTGAGAAGTTTGACCATCGTTATCCGCACTGCTGGCGTTGCAAGAACCCGGTGATCTTTCGCGCCACGCCGCAGTGGTTCATTGCGATGGACCAGGTCAACAGCGATGTGGTCGAAAAAGATGAAGATGGCCGCGATCGCTCAAATTTCACGGACAACTTGCCGGACACGCCTGTGAGATCGTTACGTGCCGTAGCAATCGCCGAGACTGAGCGCGTCAAGTGGATTCCAGCATGGGGCGTCGATCGCATGCGCAACATGTTGAAAGGCAGGCCTGACTGGTGCGTCTCGCGACAGCGTGTTTGGGGTGTCAACATTCCAGTCTTTTACTGCGCGCGTTGCAACGATGCGGTTGCGGATCGGGCGGTGATCGATCACGTGGCCGACATCTTCGAGAAGGAGTCGGGCGATGCGTGGTACACGCATGACGCGAAAGATCTGTTGCCCGAGGGTTTCACCTGCAAGGGCTGCGGAGCGCAGGAGTGGATCAAAGAGTCTGACATTCTTGACGTGTGGTTCGACAGTGGCACGTCGTCCATAGCCGTGCTGGAGAACCGGGCCGAACTGCGTTGGCCCGCGGATGTTTACCTCGAAGGCGGCGATCAGTTTCGCGGCTGGTTCAATTCGTCGTTGATGATCGGCATCGCGGCTCACGATCGCGCGCCTTACGACGCTGTGATCACACACGGCTGGACACTCGATGCGCAGGGTCGCGCGATGCACAAGTCTGCCGGCAACGCGGTCGAGCCTGAAAAAGTGATCAAACAATCGGGCGCGGAGATCATTCGTCTCTGGTGTGCGTCGTCAAACTATTTCGACGACATGCGTGCGTCTGACGAGATTCTTCAGCGCGTGATGGATGGTTATCGGAAGATGCGCAACACTGCGCGTTTCGCGCTCGGAAATCTCGACGGCTTCGAACCCGAGCGCGACAGTGTGCCGGTCGAAGAGATGGAGGAGATCGATCGCTGGGCGCTCGCGGAGTTGAATCGCGTCACGAAAGAGGTTTGGGCCGCGTACGAAGCTTACGAGTTTCACAACGTCTATCGCGCGTTGTACGCCTTCGCCACGGTGACGCTTTCGGCGCGATATTTCGACATCATCAAGGATCGTCTCTACACGTTTGCGCCTCGTAACAAGGCGCGCCGCTCCGCGCAGACTGCGCTGCTGCAAATCGGTGATGCGCTCGCGCGTATGTTCGGGCCAATCCTTGTGTTTACAGCGGATGAGATCTGGGAAAACTTACCGGGGCGCAGGGAAGAGTCGATCCACCTGGCGCTGTTACCCACCGCCAGTGATGAAAATCACGATGCTTTGCTTGCGGAGTGGGAACGCCTTTATGCAATTCGAGACGATGTGCTTCGGGCGTTGGAGGAAGCGCGCGTGGCGAAGCGTATCGGCAGCTCGCTGGAAGCGAAAGTGATCCTGAACGCTTCAGGCAGTGCCTTCGAGTTACTGCAAAAGCATCAAAAGGATTTGCGGTATCTGTTCATCGTGTCGCAGGTAGAGCTGGGGAACTCCGACGCCGGCGCGGGCGTTTCCATTACGATCACCGACGCAGACGGCACGAAATGCGAGCGCTGTTGGAACTATTCGACGCACGTCGGTGAATCCGAAACTTATCCAACAGTCTGCGAGCGCTGCGTCGCGGCGTTGCAGGAGATTGAACAGGAATAGATTTGGACACGAGCATCAACAAGAGCACTGATTTGCGCGCGCGGTTCGCGTGGCGCGCCGGCTATTTGCTCGCCGCGTTCGGCATTTACATGGCTGACCAGGCCTCGAAAGCCTGGGCTGTACGAGCGTTGCGCTTCGGTGACGAACGCGTTGTCATTCCCGGGTTCTTTCAGTTCATCTACACCGAAAACCCCGGCATCGCGTTTGGACAGTTGCAGGAAGGCGGTGCGTTTGGCCGCTGGTTCTTCGTCGTGCTCGCGGTGCTCGCCGGGGTCGCGGTTCTTTATTACTTCATGCGCACGCCGCGAAACGACGATCGCGTGCTCGGCGCTTGTGCGCTCCTGATCGCCGGCATCGCGGGTAACCTGACGGATCGCGCGCGTCTCGGCTACGTCATCGACTTCATCGTGCTGCACGCGGGTCAATATCATTGGCCCACCTTCAACATCGCTGACGCGAGCATCACTGTCGGCGCGTTGTTGCTCGCTTACGATCTGATTTTTAGCCGCAGATCTGCGCGGACAAACGCGAATCAATCCGTGGCTGATTAAAGTATGTACCCGGAAATTATTCGTATCGGCAGTTTCCCCATCAACACTTACGGCGTCTTTCTCGCCATCGCGTTTCTGTGCGCCATCGTGATCGCGACGCGGCTCGCGGCGCGTGATGGCTTGCCACGCGAGCGGATCTACGATCTCTGTTTGTGGATGTTGCTCGGCGGCCTCATCGGCTCGAAGATCCTGATGCTCTTCACCGAGCCGGAATATCGCGACAATCCGCTGCAACTCATCTCGCTCGACTTCCTGCGCTCCGGCGGTGTTTGGTACGGCGGACTACTCGGCGCCGTGGCAGTCAGCTACTTCCTGATGAAGCGCTACAAACTGCCATGGTGGAAAACTGCCGACGCGTGCGCGCCCGGAATCGCTGTGGGCAACTTCTTCGGGCGCCAGGGATGCTTCGCTGCCGGTTGCTGCTGGGGTAAACCAACCTCACTGCCGTGGGGCGTGAAGTTTTCAGAGCTGGGCCATGAAATCACAGGGGTGCCGACCAACACGTACCTGCATCCGACGCAGCTTTACGAATCGTTTGCGATGTTGCTCGTTTTTTTCTTTCTCCTGTGGCTCCACAAACGCAAACGCTTCAGCGGCCAGGTAATTCTCGCTTATGCGTTGCTCTACTCGGCCATCCGCTTTGCTATAGAATTCGTGCGCGACGATCCACGCGGCGACGTACTCGGTTTGACCACGCTGACCGGGCTTTCGACTTCGCAGTTGATCAGCCTGGTTGTGGGAATCACGTCGCTGATCGTGCTCATCGTGCGGCGGCGGCGCGCGCAGCAGTTAGAAAAGACCAGCGGGCTCGTGGCCAACGGCGCCCGCGCGTAAACACACTATGAAAATCTTCGTTTCGCTACTCACGCTGGCGTTACTCTTTACGCCTTCGCTGCTTCTTTCTCAGTCGCCGCAGCAACTCGCGTTGCCGTCTGAAAAGCACCTGAGCAACATCAGGCAACTGACCTTCGGCGGCGAGAACGCCGAAGCCTACTTCTCCGCTGACGGCAAACAACTCATCTTCCAGTCGACCCGCGACGGTCACGGCTGCGATCAGATCTACTCGATGAACGTCGACGGCTCGAATGTGAAGATGCTTTCGAACGGCGAGGGGCGTACTACTTGTTCTTACTTTTACCCGAACGGAAAACGAATCCTTTACTCGTCAACGCATCTCGGCGACAAACAGTGTCCGCCGAAGCCGGATTTTTCAAAAGGTTACGTCTGGGCGGTGTATCCGGCTTACGACATCTTCACCGCCAATCCCGATGGCTCGAATCCCAAACAACTAACAAACACGCCCGGCTACGACGCGGAAACAACGATCACGCTCGACGGCAAGAAGCTCGTTTTCACCTCGATGCGTGGTAGCGATCTCGATATCTACACGATGGACGCCGATGGCAAAAACGTGCGCCAGTTGACGAATGAGCTTGGTTACGATGGTGGTCCATTCTGGTCTTACGACGGGAAGCAGATCGTTTATCGCGCGTATCATCCGCAGACGGAACAACAGAAGCAGGAGTATCTCAATCTGCTGAAACAGAACCTGATTCAGCCGTCGACGCTCGAGATCTGGGTGATGAATGCCGATGGGTCAAACAAACGGCAAGTGACGAACAATGGCAAGGCCAACTTTGGTCCATACTTCTTCCCGGACGGTAAACGCATCATCTTCGCGTCGAACATGGACGATCCGAGCAAACGAAATTTTGATCTGTACAAGATCAACGTCGACGGCACTGGACTGGAGCGGATTACTTTCAACAACACGTTTGACGGTTTTCCGATGTTCTCGCCTGACGGGAAGAAGCTGGTGTTTGCATCCAACCGCAATGCGAAAGTACAAGGCGAGACGAACGTGTTTATTGCTGACTGGGTTGAGTAAAACAACGATCTTTTCACGCAAAGCCGCGAAGGAAAAACGCAAAGGCGCAAAAGAAATGACTCAGTTTTTCTTGCGTCTTTGCGGCTTTGCTTTGCGCCTTTGCGTGAAACAGAGGCTAGCGATATGAAATCGAAACGACTATCAATTCTTTTCACAACTCTACTGCTTATCAGCGTGGCTGCTGTCGCACAGCAATCGGCGCCTGAACCATCGGCTGAGAAGCTTCAGCAACACATCAGCTATCTCGCCTCGGATGCCCTGGATGGCCGGCGTACCGGGACCGCGGGCGCAAACGATGCCGCGCGTTACATAGCGGGTGAGTTTTCGCGCGCCGGCCTGAAGCCGGGGAACGGGAAAGCAGCGCGCAAGCCGCGGGCTATTATTGCGAGTTATCTCCAAACATTCCCGTACGTCGGCCGCGTGGAGTTGGGCAAAAACAATGTGCTCTCGCTGCACGACGACGTCGCGGTCGCTAATCTGCGCGTTGGTGAAGACTGGATGCCGCTCGGTATTTCAGCCAATCAGACGCTCAGCCTGACGGGAATCGTAAACGCCGGCTACGGCATCATCGCGAACGAGCTCAATCACAATGACTACAAAGGCACATATTCGAAAAACCAGGTTGCCGTGATTCGCACAGGCACCCCGGATGGCGACAATCCCCACGCAAGATTCACGACCGCCGGTCAATTTCGTTTTAAGGTCGCGGCAGCCCAGAGCGCCGGCGTAGGCGCGCTGCTGATTATCTCGGACGAAGACGATCTCAAGAATGAGCCGCTCGCGCAGTTGCGTTATGACAACGCCGGGCTGGCAGGTATCCCGGTTGCGGTCATCTCGAAACAAGCCGCGAAGAAGTTAGCAACTGCGAAAGAAGTGACACTTACAACTGACGTTGTGCGCGCCGAAGTTCCTTCGTACAACGTTATCGGCGTCCTCGAAGGCTCCGATCCTGTACTGAAAAACGAAAGCATCATCATCGGCGCGCACTACGATCATCTCGGTCGTGGTGGCGAAGGCAGCGGCAGTCTGGCGCCGAAGGCTGGCGAGATCCATCACGGCGCTGACGATAATGCTTCGGGAACGGCAGGTTTGATCGAGTTGGCTCGTATTTTCAGCGCTCAACAACCGAAGTTAAAACGAACGCTCATCTTCATCGCTTTCGGCGGCGAAGAAGAAGGTCTGCTCGGATCAAATTACTACGTTAATCATCCGTTCACGCCGCTTACAAACACAGTCGGCATGATCAACATGGACATGATCGGCCGCATGAAAGATCGCAAGCTCATTATTGGCGGAGTCGGTACGGCAAAAGAGTGGCGCGGGCTCATCGAACCTGAGAAGAGTTTCGAGCTGACGCTGAATGAAGATGGTTTTGGTCCAAGTGATCATTCCTCGTTTTACAGTAAGCAGGTGCCTGTGCTTTTCTTCTGGACCGGAACTCACAACGACTACCACAAACCTTCCGACACCTGGGACAAGATCAACTACAACGACGAAGTGAAGATTCTGAGTTTTGTAGCACGCATTGTCAGAGACATCGACGGCGCAGACAAACGTCTGACTTACACGACCGCGAAGAGCGATTCAACCCCACGCACCGGCGGTTTTCGTGTTTACCTCGGCACGATTCCAAACTATGCCGACAGTAGTGTGGGGCTGTTACTCGACGGTGTTCGCGAAGACTCGCCCGCAGCCAAAGCCGGACTTAAAGCCGGCGACCGCGTCGTCAAGATCGGTAATCGCGACGTCAAAAACGTTTACGACTACACGTCTGCGCTCGGCGAAATGAAAGCCGGTCAGGAGTATGTATTCGAGGTTATGAGGGGCAGTGAGAAGCTGACTTTGCGGGTCACGCCAGAAGCGCGCAAACAATAGCCACAGAGTACACGGATAAATCAGGCTTTATCTGTGTAATCTGTGGCCAAAAACTTACCAGCGAGGCTCGCGTTCATAACGATCGTTGTCGCGATCACGGCCGCCGCCACCACCACCGTAACCACCACGACCACCGCCACCGCCGCGATTGCCACCATAACCGCCACGGCCACCACCGCCGCCGCCACGGTCTGTTCTCGGTTTGGCTTCGTTGACGGTCAAATTGCGGCCGCCAAAATCTTTGCCATTAAAAGCCTCGATAGCTGCTGTTGCCTCTTCAGGGGTTGCCATTTCCACAAAAGCAAAGCCGCGTGATCGTCCTGTTTCGCGATCCTCAATCACCGAAGCTGATTCCACTGTACCTACTGCGGCAAAAGCCTCCCGCAGTTCCTCGCTCGTAGTACGAAACGAGAGATTTCCGACGTAAAGTTTTGTAGCCATTCTACTATCCTTAATGTGAAGGGAAGCGCGGGTCTTGCTGGAAGTCGCTGATCCAGTTCGGGGGGGACTACCGATACTTTCCGCGAGCTGCGACGAACCCGATGCTCTAAAAATCTCGAGAGCGGCTTCTAACTGGTTGACAACTGCCTCACT
>Ga0068859_100000584_pt1 | contig 36403 bp, 27 predicted proteins | sample KBSSwiS22_FD_66585 | JGI IMG/M metagenome (GOLD analysis project Ga0068859, IMG submission 66585) | Switchgrass rhizosphere microbial communities from Kellogg Biological Station, Michigan, USA - KBS Switchgrass S2-2 | ecosystem: Host-associated > Plants > Roots > Rhizosphere > Soil ... | reverse complement strand
GGTCGGCATCGATTTCGAAACGCTGTGCTGGCGGATTCTCGAAACGAGTTTCGAGAAGGAAGCGGGGAGCGCACGATGAGCAGCATCGCCAAGCTCATCGCCTGGGGCATCGCGCTGACGCTGGTCGCGCTGCCGATCGTCGGCGTGCTCAATGGCTGGTTCGCCGGCGATCGCTGGCCGGTGACGCGGCTCGACGTGCGCGCGGAATTCAATCACGTCAGTGCCGAGCAGATCCGTTCGGCGGTTGCGCCGCATCTCGGCGAAGGATTCTTCGCGGTCAATCTCGGCGACGTGCGCGGCGCGGTCGCCAAGCTGCCGTGGGTCGAGCGCGCCGAAGCGCGCAAGCGCTGGCCGGATTCGATCGAGCTCGTCGTCTACGAACAGCAGCCGTACGCGCGCTGGGGCAACGATCGCCTGATCAATCGGCATGGGCAGATCTTCAGCGTCGCCGGCGTCGAAGGCTTGCAGGGACTGCCCGAGCTCGCCGGTCCGGACGATCGGCTCGACGAAGTGCTGCAGTTCCACACCGATTGCCTCAAGGAATTTTCCGGCAGCGGTCTCATCGTCAATGCGGTGACGCTGTCGCCGCGCGGCGGCTGGAAGCTGACGCTTGCGAGCGGTGCCGTCATCGAAGTCGGGCGCGAGAACGCGCGCGAGCGCTTGAAGCGCTTCCTCGATGCGTGGCCCAAGCTCGCCGCCGGACGCAGCGACGCGCCGGCGTACGTCGATCTTCGCTACGCGAACGGGTTTGCATTGCGCTGGACGGCGTCGCCGTTGGCGGGAATCGGGAATCGGGAATCGGGAATCGGCCAAACCGGTCTCGCCAGCGTTGTTCCGCTTCTCCCAATCCCTCTTCCCCATTTCCGATTCCCGGCTCTCCACACATGAACCGCAAGTCCGAAAAAAACCTCATCGTCGGTCTCGACGTCGGTACGTCGAAGATCGTTGCGGTCGTCGGCGAGCATGCGCCGGGCGAGGCGGTCGAGATCATCGGCATCGGCTCGCACCCCGCGCACGGATTGAAGCGCGGTGTCGTGGTCGACATCGAATCGACGGTGCACTCGATCCAGCGTGCGGTCGAGGAAGCGGAATTGATGGCGGGCTGCCAGATCCGATCGGTGTACGCATCGATCGCAGGCAGCCACATCAAGGACGAGAACTCGCACGGCACAGCGCCCATCCGCGACAAGGAAGTCAGCGTCGGCGATCTGGACCAGGTGCTGAATTCGGCGAAAGCGGTAGCGATTCCGGCGGATCGCAGCGTGCTCTACACCGAAGCGCAGGAATACGTGATCGACGGACAAGAAGGCATCCGCCATCCAGTCGGCATGTCGGGCGTGCGCCTCGAAGCGAACGTGCATCTCGTGACCGGCGCGGCGAGCGCGATCCAGAACATCACCAAGTGCATCAACCGCTGCGGGCTTGCGGTCGACGAGCTGTTGCCGGCGGCGGTCGCGTCGGCGCGCGCGGTGCTGACCGACGATGAGCGCGAGCTTGGCGTGTGCCTCGTCGACATCGGCGCGGGCACGACCGACATCGCGATTTTCACGCAGGGCGCGCTGCGCCACACGACCTCGCTCGCGATCGGCGGCGATCAGGTGACCAGCGACATCGCGCACCTGATGCGCACGCCCACCGCGCACGCGGAGGAATTGAAGGTGCGCTACGCCTGCGCGCTGGCGCAGCTCGCGCACGCGGAAGAAACGATCCAGGTGCCGAGCGTCGGCGATCGTCCGCCGCGGCGCCTTGCGCGGCAGAACCTCGCCGAAGCGGTGCAGCCGCGCTACGAGGAAATCTTCGAGATGGTGCAGGCGGATCTGCGCCGCAGCGGACGCGAGGAGCTGGTGCGCGCGGGCATCGTCCTGACCGGCGGCGCGGCGCGCATGGAAGGCGCGCTCGATCTCGCCGAAGAACTTTTTCATATGCCGGTGCGGCTCGGCACGCCGCAGCACGTGACCGGCTTGGCCGACGTCGTCGCCAATCCGATCCATGCGACCGGCGTCGGGCTTTTGATTTACGGCAGTCGCCGCGAAGGCGGGCGCAGCGCGCCTTCGGGCGGCACGTCGGCGGTAGGTGGGCTCTGGGGCCGAGTCACGACTTGGTTCAAAGGAGAGTTCTGATTTTCCCCCTCTCCCGCTTGCGGGAGAGGGTTGGGGTGAGGGCAGTTCTAGCTAGACCTCCCTCATCCGGCCTTGCGGCCGACTTCTCCCGCAAGCGGGAGAAGTGAAAGAAACAGCCGCCGCGCACGGAGCGCGCAGCGGAGGCCGAAACGGCCGATGGCGAGGCACGCCAGCTTCGCCGGACGAACCGGACCGGGAAGGTCACGGATTCGGGAACGACAAAAAACCAGCAGTAGCCAATTGCGGAGGATGGGAAAATGTTCGAGATGGTCGAGAAGATGGCACCTAACGCGGTGATCAAGGTCATCGGCGTCGGCGGCGGCGGCGGCAACGCGGTCAGCCACATGGTCCACGCGAATGTCGAAGGCGTGGATTTCGTCTGCGCGAATACCGACTCACAGGCACTCAAGTCGAGCGGCGCTAAGTTCACGCTGCAGCTTGGAGCGAACGTCACCAAGGGTCTGGGTGCGGGCGCGAATCCCGAGGTCGGCCGCCAGGCCGCGCTGGAGGATCGCGAGCGCATCGTGGAGCTCCTCACCGGCGCCGACATGGCGTTCATCACCTGCGGCATGGGCGGCGGCACCGGAACGGGCGCGGCGCCCGTGGTGGCGCAGCTGGCCAAGGAGATGGGCATCCTGACGGTCGCGGTCGTCACCAAGCCTTTCCCGTTCGAGGGCCGCCGGCGCATGCAGGTGGCGTTGAAGGGCATCGAGGATCTGGGTCAGTACGTCGATTCCCTGATCACCGTGCCGAACGAGAAGCTCCTGACGGTGCTCGGCCGCGACGTGACGCTGCTCTCGGCGTTCAAGCAGGCCAACGACGTGCTGCTCGGCGCGGTGCAGGGCATCGCTGACCTGATCACGCGTCCGGGTTTGATCAACGTCGACTTCGCCGACGTGCGCACGGTCATGGCCGAGATGGGCATGGCGATGATGGGCACGGGCACGGCGCGCGGCGACGATCGCGCGGTGGCGGCGGCGGAAGCGGCGATCAACAACCCGCTGCTCGAGGACGTCAATCTCGCCGGTGCGTGCGGCATCCTGGTCAACGTCAGCGCGGGTCCGAACCTCACGATGCGCGAGTTCGACGACATCGGACAGGTCATCCACGAGTTCGCCAGCGAGGATGCGACGGTCGTGGTCGGCACGGCGCTCGATCCGGAGCTTCAGGACGAAGTGCGGGTCACCGTGGTCGCGACGGGTCTCAATCGGGCCGCTGCGCGCCAGCCGGTGCGTGAGCGCGAACGCGAGGTGGTGGCCGCTCCGCGTCCGCCGATGCGCGTCATCCGCAACGCGACGACCGGTGCCGTCGATTACGTCGACGTGCCCGATCGCACGCCGTCGCGCGGTGTCGCCCCGGCCGAGCACGCGGCGGAAACGCCGAGCGATTACCTGGACATCCCGGCGTTCCTGCGCCGGCAGGCGGATTGACGCGTATCGAGGGTCGTTTAGGTCCCATCCGCAAAGGTCGCGGCGCAGCTCCAAAGCGCCGCACCATCCGCTTCCGCATGCGCTTGGGCGCACGCGGCCGGACCGCTCACCGCGTGGCGTCGCGGTGAGCGGGGCTTGGGTGTCGGCGTCGATCGCCACCGGTTTTCGGTACCTGCGTTCTTGCGAATGCATCCTCGCGAACGCTCCGTGATTTTTGTTTTCTCACGGTCTTCACGACCGGATTGGCTCCCGTTCCGGCGTGAAAGAGTCGCGAAGATCCGCCCATTTGTCCGAATTCGCCGCGCCTTTTGGAGGCGAGCTCTTGCGCCCCGGCCCGAACGCGTTTCAGCCCTTTATTTCCCGCATTTCCAGCGCAATCTGGGTGTCTTCGGCGCCCCGCGAAGCCGTCGTAGTTTGTTGTTTCTGCGCAACAAATCTGTCGGTTCCATACATCGCTTAACTTTTCTCCACAGATTCGCTGTGCTAGCATCCCTCGCGTTTTGTCAGCTCCTGCCCCAGGGGTTACAGCATAAAAATGATCAGACAACGCACGCTCAAGAACGTCATTCGGGCGACGGGCGTGGGTCTCCATACGGGCGAGAAGGTCTATATGACCTTGAGGCCTGCGGTAGTGGACACGGGTATCGTGTTCCGCCGCGTCGACATGCCAAGTCCGGTGGAAATCCGTTCCTGTTGCGAAAACGTAGGCGACACGCGCCTCTCGACCACGTTGGTCAAGGGCGAAGTCCGAATCGCCACCATCGAACATCTGCTTTCGGCCATGGCCGGGCTCGGTATCGACAATGCCTATGTCGATCTCTCCGCGCCCGAGGTGCCGATCATGGACGGCAGCGCAGGACCTTTCGTGTTCCTGTTGCAGTCGGCCGGCATCGAAGAGCAGTCGAAAGCCAAGCGCTTTATCCGGATCAAGAAGTCGGTCACGGTTCGTGATGGCGACAAATGGGCACGCTTCGAACCGTTCGACGGGTTCAAGGTCGGCTTCTCGATCGACTTCAATCACCCGATGTTCACCAAGCGCACGTCGACGTCCGAGATCGATTTCTCGACGACTTCGTTCGTGAAGGAAGTAAGTCGCGCGCGCACGTTCGGTTTCATGCGCGACATCGAGATGCTGCGTGAGAGAAATCTCGCGCTTGGCGGATCGATGGACAACGCGATCGTTCTCGACGACTATCGTGTCTTGAACGAAGATGGTTTGCGCTACGAGGACGAGTTCGTAAAACACAAGATCCTCGATGCGATCGGTGATTTGTATCTCCTTGGACACAGCCTGATCGGGGCGTTCTACGGATACAAATCGGGTCACGAGTTGAATAACAAGTTGTTGCGGACACTGCTCGCCGAGGCGAGTGCGTGGGAAGAGGTCAGCTTCGAGGACGAAAAGGAAGCGCCCATCTCGTACGCACACCCGGCACAGGCGGTGTAAAGAGCGGTTCCGTCAGGAATCGCGGGGAAAAAGAGGGCCGGCCCCGGCCCTACGTGGAATCGTCCACGGCGAAGGACGCCAGGTGGAGATAAAGGGCCCGTAATTCTGGGTCCGTGAGGGACTTTGCTGCTTTGCGCAAGTGTTCTGCGCTGGCAGCTGAAAGCGGCGTGTGCCTTGGGTTCTCCGGGGGAACGGAGGGCAGAGGCGCCACTTTCACGGCGAAGCGTTCGACCACGTCGCCTAGTGCGGCGCGGGCTTCGGCCAACAAGGCTGTTTGATGCAGCCTTATGCGGCTGGCCCAGGTCTGGCTCGACGCCAGAAAGACAACTCGTCCGTCGCGCACGTCAGCGAGTCTCGACTCGCGAGCGAGCGCTTCGGGCAAAAGGCGGCGCAGCCTTCGATCCAATGCATCCAGAGCGCGCGCGTGATCGGCGAGCGCGCCCAGGGTGACGCATTCCGCGGCAGGCCTAGGGCCTTTCGTGGAGTGGTCCGCGGAACGACGGCTGGGCATGGCGGAAACCTGGCTGGCTTAAAATATGAATATCATTATCGTCGGGAACGCGCATTCGGTTCCAAAGCGCATCGATCTCGATAGCACACGCGGCCGTATCTTGGCCGGCGGCATTCTCGGTGCGGCGGCACTGACTCTCATGGCGGCGGGCTTCGCCGCAGCGCTTCTCTTCAACGGATCCACTAGGCGCGATCTCGCCGAGATCTCCGACCTTCGCGCCAGCATCGCCGCGCAGCGCACAGCGCTGCAGGGCGTCGATCAGGACTCTCAGCGCAACCTCGACGCGCTCGCGCTCAAGCTCGGCCAGCTGCAGGCCCAGGCGACGCGCCTCAACGCTCTCGGCGACCGGCTGACCCAGATCGGCAAGCTCGAGGACGGCGAATTCGATTTCAGCTCCGATCCGGCCCTCGGCGGTCCCGAGGAACCGGTCACCGGCGCGAACTCCGCGCCGCCGCTTACCTCCGGCATCGAGAACCTTCGTGCCGAGTTCGACCGCCAGGAAGCCCAGCTCGGCGTGCTCGAAAACCTCTTGCTCGACCGCAAGGTCGACAACGCGCTGCTGCCGAGCGGCATGCCGGTCGCGCAAGGCTATATCGCCTCCGGCTTCGGCGAGCGCTCCGACCCGATCAACGGCCACCAGGCCATCCACCTCGGTATCGACTTCGACGCCCCGGTCGGAACCCCGGTCACGGCGGTCGCCGAAGGCGTGGTCACGTTTGTCGGCGTCAAGCCCGGCTACGGCAACGTCGTCGAGATCGATCACGGCAACGGCTACATGACGCGCTACGCGCACAACTCCGCGCTGGTCGCCGAGGCCGGCGCGCGCGTGCATGCGGGCGACACGATCGCCAAGGTCGGCTCGACCGGCCGCGCGACGGGTCCGCACTGCCATTTCGAGGTCTGGCTTAACGGCCGGCCGGTCAATCCGATCGCCTATGTGAAGTCCAAGCGGGCCGCGAAAGCCTGATTCGTCCGGGCGAAAATCTGGACCCATTTGCTTTTCGGGGAAGATCAAAATGGATCCCGGCTTTCGCCGGGATGACGGCTCGGCGGCTTCGCCTCCTTGAAACCCGTCCCCGCGGCACAAATTCGCCATTGAGCGAAGGCCGCCGTATCATCGGCGCCCCGCGATAACTCGCGGAATTCATTCCGCGGAAGAAAAGCCGGCCATTCGTGGTCGGACTTCTTCATCGAACGCCCGCGCGGACCGGGCGACAACCCGTTTCCCAATCGAAGACGACCGATGTTGAACCGTTTCCTGACGAGCATTTTCGGCAGCCGCAACGAGCGCGTGCTGCGCCAGCTCGGCAAGGCGGTGGCCCAGATCAATGCGCTGGAACCGAAGTTCCAGGCGCTCACGGATGCTGAGCTGCGCGCCAAGACCGACGAATTCCGCGAGCGCCTCGCGGCAGGCGCCAAGCTCGACAGCCTGATTCCGGAAGCGTTCGCGACCGTGCGCGAGGCCTCGCGCCGCGTGCTCGAGCTTCGCCACTACGACGTGCAGCTGATCGGCGGCATGGTGCTCCATTCCGGCAAGATCGCCGAGATGCGCACCGGCGAGGGCAAGACGCTGGTCGCGACCTTGCCGGTCTATTTGAATGCGCTCGAAGGCAAAGGCGTCCACGTCGTCACCGTCAACGACTATCTCGCCAAGCGCGACGCCGCATGGATGGGCAAGGTCTACACCTTCCTCGGCATGTCGGTCGGCGTCGTCTATCCGGGCATGGATCACGGCGACAAGCGCGCCGCGTATGCCGCCGACATCACGTACGGCACCAACAACGAATTCGGCTTCGATTACCTGCGCGACAACATGGCGCTCTCGAAGGAGCAGCGCTACCAGCGCGGTCTCAACTACGCGATCGTCGACGAGGTCGACTCGATCCTGATCGACGAGGCGCGCACGCCGCTGATCATCTCGGGTCCGTCCGACGAATCGCCGCAGCTTTACGTCAAGGTCAACCGCATCGTTCCGCGCCTGACGCGTCAGGAAAAGGAAACCCCGCCCGGCGAGCCGCCCGCGCCCGGCGACTACTACGTCGACGAGAAGCAGAAGCAGGTTCACCTCTCCGAAGAGGGCATGGAGCACGCCGAGCAGCTGATGCGCGAAGACGGCATCATCGGCGAGGAAGAAGGCCTCTACGATTCGCAGCACATCGCGATCGTGCATCACCTCAACGCGGCGCTGCGCGCAAACGCGATCTACCAGCGCGACGTCGACTACATCGTGCGCGACGGCGAAGTCATCATCGTCGACGAGTTCACCGGCCGCACGCTGCAGGGTCGGCGCTGGTCCGATGGTTTACATCAGGCGGTCGAGGCGAAGGAAGGCGTGCCGATCCAGCGCGAGAACCAGACGCTCGCGTCGATCACGTTCCAGAACCTCTTCCGCATGTACAAGAAGCTGGCCGGCATGACCGGTACGGCCGACACCGAAGCGTACGAATTCCAGCAGATCTACGGCCTCGAAGTCGTCGTGATCCCGACGCACCGCCCGATGGTGCGCAAGGACGAATCCGACGTCGTGTTCCTGAAGCAGCAGCCGAAATTCGACGCGATCGTCGAGGACATCAAGGAATGTTTCGATCGCGGCCAGCCGGTGCTGGTCGGCACGGCGTCGATCGAGATGTCCGAGCTTCTCTCGAACCTTCTCAAGAAGCAGCGCATTCCGCATGAAGTGCTGAACGCGAAGCAGCACGAGCGCGAAGCGCACATCGTCGCGCAGGCCGGCCGTCCGAAGGCGATCACGATCGCGACCAACATGGCCGGCCGCGGTACCGACATCGTGCTCGGCGGCAGTCTCGAAGCCGAGTTGAGCGCGCTGCCACCCGAAGCGACCGACGGCGATCGCGAGCACATCAAGACCGAGTGGAAGAAGCGCCACGAGGAAGTCATCGACTTCGGCGGCCTTCGCATCGTCGGCACCGAGCGCCACGAATCGCGGCGCATCGACAACCAGCTACGCGGCCGGTCCGGCCGTCAGGGCGATCCGGGTTCCAGCCGCTTCTATCTTTCGCTCGAAGACAACCTCATCCGCATCTTCATGGGCGAGGGCGTCGCGCGCCTGATGCGCATGTTCGGCATGAAAGAAGACGATGCGATCCAGGATCGCATGGTCAGCCGACAGATCGAAAAGGCGCAGCGCAAGGTCGAGGCGCACAACTTCGACATCCGCAAGCACTTGCTCGAGTTCGACGACACCGCCAACGATCAGCGCAAGGTCATCTACCAACAGCGCAACGAGCTTCTCGACAGCGACAGCGTCGCCGAAACGATCGTCGACGTGCGCCGCGACGTCGTCAACGAGCTGGTGCGCCGCTACGTGCCGCACGATTCGGTCGACGAGCAGTGGGACATCGCCGGTCTGGAGCGCGAGCTCGAATCCGAATTCGGCCTCAAGCTCGACGTCAAGTTCTGGCTCGAAGGCCAGACCGAAGCCGATTCCGAAGGCCTGCTCGAATACGTGCAGAACAACGTCGACCGCATGTTCCGCGAGAAGGAAGCGATGGTCGGCTCGGAAGTCATGCGCGCGCTCGAGAAGCACGTGATGCTCTCCGTGCTCGACAACGGCTGGAAGGAACATCTCGCCAGCATGGATTACCTGCGCCAAGGCATTTACCTGCGCGGTTATGCGCAGAAGCAGCCCAAGCAGGAATTCAAGCGCGAAGCGTTCGAGCTCTTCCAGCTGATGCTCGAGCGCATCAAGCACGAGATCATCCAGATGCTCGCGCGCGTGCGCATCCGCAGCGAAGACGAAGTGCAGGCGCTCGAGCAGCAACAGCAGCGTCAGGCTCAGGCTCGCAACCTTCAGTTCCAGCACGCCGAAGCCGGCGGCTTGCCCGCAGGCGATCCGGATCCGCAGGAGCCCCCGCAGCAGATGCCGCAGATGACCGTGCATCGCGACGCGCCGAAAGTCGGTCGCAACGATCCGTGCCCGTGCGGCTCGGGCAAGAAATACAAGCACTGCCACGGACAGCTCGCCTGATCATCGGTCCGGCCGGCGCTGTGGCGCCGGTCGGACCGATCGTGACGATGCCTTCGCTGCCGATCGTCCATGTCGTCGCCGGCGTCCTCCGCGACGCTGAAGACCGTATCCTTCTGACCCAGCGCCCAGCCGGCAAGCACCTCGCCGGATTCTGGGAATTTCCCGGCGGCAAGAGCGAGCCCGGCGAAGCGCCGATCGATGCGCTCAAGCGCGAGCTCGACGAAGAGATCGGCATCGCCGTCGAATCCGCGCAGCCGCTGATCAGCGTCGCGCACGACTACGAAGAAAAACGCGTCGTGCTCGACGTGTGGAGCGTCGACGCCTATGCCGGCGAGCCGCACCCGCGCGAGGCACAGGCGATGCGCTGGGTCACGCTGGAGGAAATGGCAGATCTCCCGATGCCACCGGCTGATCTTCCGGTCGTCGCGGCATTGCGCCTGCCGGACCGCTATCTCATCACGCCGATGTTCGAGCCGTCCGAACAGGGATATCTCCTCGAAGGCATCGAGCGCGCGTGCCGCGCCGGAATCCACCTGATCCAGATACGCCAGCCGAGCTGGCCGCGCAGCACGCTGCTCGAAGCCGCGCGCGCGGCACGCGAAATTTGCGTGCGTCATGGCGCGCAGCTCCTGATTCATTCCGACTGGGAAGCGATGAGTGAGCTTGGGCTCGACGGCGTGCATCTCCCCGCACGCATCGCCGCGACGCTGCGAACCCGGCCGATTGGAGCGCGAGCGTGGCTCGCGGTCTCCTGCCACGATGCCGACGAGCTTGCGCACGCTCGGCGCCTCGGCGCCGATTTCGTCACACTGTCGCCGGTGGCGCCGACGCCGAGCCACCCCGACGCGCGCGCGCTCGGGTGGCCGCGTTTCGCCGAGCTCACGCGCGAGGCGGCGATGCCGGTCTTCGCCCTCGGCGGCCTCGGTCCTTCAGATATCCGCGCGGCCCGCGCCTACGGCGCGCAGGGCATCGGCGCGATCCGCGAGCTCTGGCCCGCGCGCGACTGACCGCGCAGACTGCCGCGTCGGCGTCCGCTATCATCGAGCCCGCTCCCGGGGAAGCGCATCGATGAAACTGGTCATCCAGATACCGTGCTACAACGAATCGGCGTCGCTGCCGCACACGATCGAGCACCTGCCGCGCGAAGTGCCCGGTTGCGACGTCGTCGAGTGGCTGGTCATCGATGACGGCTCGGCGGACGACACGGCCGCCGTGGCCGAAAAGCTCGGCGTCGACCGCGTCGTGCGCCACCCGGTCAATCGCGGTCTCGCCGCGGCGTTCATGACCGGACTCGAGACGGCCGTCGCGAGCGGCGCGGACATCATCGTCAACACCGACGCCGACAACCAGTACGACGGTCGCGACATCGAAACGCTGGTGCGCCCGATCATCGAGCAGCGCGCCGAAATGGTCATCGGCGCGCGACCGATCGGCGACACCGAGCATTTCTCCTGGCTGAAAAAGCGCCTGCAAGGTCTCGGCAGCGCCGTCGTGCGCGCGGCGAGCAACACGCGCGTCGCCGACGCGCCGAGCGGATTCCGCGCGTTCACGCGCGAAGCCGCGCAACGCCTCAACGTGTTCAGCTCGTACACCTACACGCTGGAAACGATCATCCAGGCCGGACACAGCAACATCCGCGTGTTGTCGGTGCCGATCCGGACCAATCCGGATTTGCGGCCTTCGCGCCTGGTCAAGAGCATCGGCCGCTACGTATGGCGCTCGGCGTCGACGATCGTGCGCATCTTCGCGACCTACAAGCCGCTGACGTTTTTCTGGATGTTCGCGCTCTTCTTCCTCGCGATCGGCGCCGTTTCGGGCGGCTGGTACTTCGTCTACAAGCTGGCGGGGCAGGGCGCCGGACACATCCAGTCCGCCGTGCTCGCCGCCGCGTCGGTGACGATCGGGTTCATTCTGTTCATGCTCGGTTTCCTCGCTGATCTTTCCTCGGTGAATCGCCGCCTGCTCGAGCGCATCGACTGGCGACTGCGCCGACTCGAGAATGCCGCGACCGCGAAAACCGATGCTTCGGCGACGCCGCGCGCATCGTCGGCGCCCGCACGACAGGATCGCGTGGCGTGAGCGCGACGTCGCAGCCCGCCGGCAACTATTACGACAAGTACCGCACCGCGAATCCGATCGCGCGTTATCTGATGCAGGGATTTCTCGGCGCGTTCGACGCGCTGGCCGCGAAAGTTCCGGTCGCCTCCGCGCTCGAGATCGGCTGCGGCGAAGGCGAGCTCTCGATTCGCCTGGCGCAGCGCGGATTCCGCGTGCGCGGCTGCGACATCTCCGCCGACATCGTCGAAGAAGCGCGCCGGCGCGCCGCCGACGCCGGCGTCGATGCGACGTTCTGGCAGCAGCCGATCGAATCGATCGACGACGCAAACGCGGCGCCGCTCGTCGTCTGCTGCGAAGTGCTGGAACATCTCGATGATCCCGTGAGCGGCGTCGATACGCTCGCGCGTCTTGCGCGGCCGCATCTGATCGCCAGCGTTCCGCGCGAACCGATCTGGCGCGCGCTCAATCTCGCGCGCGGCAAATACGTCGGCGATCTCGGCAACACGCCCGGCCACGTCAATCACTGGAGCCGGCGCGGTTTCCTCGATCTTCTCGCGCGCCGATTCGACATCGTCGAAGCGAAGACGCCGCTGCCCTGGACCATGGCGCTGTGCCGGGTGCGCTGAAGCGCGCCGCGACGATCGCGGGCGGACTTCTCTGCGTGATTGCGGCCGGGCTTCTGATCAAGCGCGGCGTCGCACTCGGCGATGCGCTCGGAGATCGCCTTTCGCAAGTGCGGCCCGCAGCATTTGCGATGGCGCTCGGCCTTTATCTCGGCGGCAGCTTGTTGCTCGGCTATGCCTGGATCGTGCTCGTGCGCAGCGTCGCATTCGGCCGGCCGCGCGCGTGGCCACTGTTCCGCGCTCACCTACGTGCGCAGGTTGCGAAATACCTTCCCGGCAACGTATTCCATTTCGCGTACCGGCACGTCGCCGCGCGACGCGAAGGCGTCGCGCACGCGTCGCTCGCCGCCGCGCTGGCGCTTGAAGCCTCCCTATTGCTGGCCGCGGCGGGCGTCATCGCGCTCGGCGTCGTCGCCGATCCGCGACTGGATCACTTAGTTCCGTGGGCGCGCCACGCGGTCTGGCTTGCACCGCTCTTCGCCATCGCTGCGTGGCTTGCGCTGAGCTTCATCGCTCCGCGTTTCGGCGTTCCCAAAAAGCCGATGTCGCAGCGCGCGCCCCAGCTCGCGCTCGTGCTCGCGATCAATATCGCGTTCTTCCTGCTCGCCGGCTGCGCGCTGCGCGAGTTGCATCCGATGCCGGAGGCATTACCGTTTTCTGCTTGGTTCGGCTGGCTCGCGCTGGCGTGGTTGCTCGGTTACGTGACGCCGGGTGCGCCCGCTGGCCTTGGCCTGCGAGAAGCAGTGCTGGTGCTCGGGCTCTCGCCCACGCTCGGAGATTCCGAGGCGTTGGCGATCGCATTGCTTTATCGCCTCGTCACGGTGATCACCGACGGCGTGCTCGCAGCGGTCGGTTTCATCGGATCGAGAAGCGAGCGCGTTTCGGAAGACGCGACGCCTTAGCTCAAGACGTTCGTCGGCATGCCGCGTCCCATGCGCTTCTGTAGATTTTTTCGATGTCGCGCGTGAAGCGGGTTCCATCCATCAGCGCCGAACTGCGCATTTTTTCGGGCAGCGCGCCCCGAAGCGCAGCGACGTCGTCAGGATCTTGCGTGCGACGCATCAGCATCGGGACGAAATCTTCGCGCGAGCTGGCGATCCATTGTTCGAGTCCGACGGAACTTAGCAGGCTGACGCCGCCGCGAGAGATCGAGCGATCGCCCGCGACGGTCGCTACGGGTACGCCCATCAGCAATGCATCGCAGGTCGTCGTCGCGCCGTTGTAAGGAAAAGAATCGAGCGCGATATCGACGTCGCGGTAAGTAGGGAAATAATCCTCGATCGGAATGCGTCCGATCAGATCCAGCCGATCCGAAGCGATGCCGCGTTCGGCGAAGATCGCACGGATGTTTTCCGCGAACGACGGATTCGGCACGCCGACGATGCGAAGGCGGCTTTCGGGGATCGCGTCGACGAGCTCGGCCCAATGGCGCAGGAGATCGGGATTAAGTTTTGCGGCCTGATTGAACGAGCCGAACGTCCAGTATCCCAGGCGCAGGCGCGGCAGGTCGGAAGGATCGGGAACGCTGGCCTGCGGTTGATAGCACCATTGCGCGTTCGGAAGGCGCGCGGGGGTTTCCACCTGCCATTGCTCCGCGATTCCGGTCGGGTCGGTCTGAGCGTCGCACAAGCGATAGTCGATGGCGGCGAGACCCGTCGTGCACAGGTAGCCGAGCCAGGTGTATTGAAGCGGTGCGGGCTTACGCGCAAACACACCGAGTCGATTTCCCGTGGTGTGGCCAGCGAGGTCGACAAGGATATCGATGCCGTCGTCGACGATGCCTTGCGCGATCGATGCATCGTCGAGCGTCGCGATGTCGTGCCAGACATCCGCAAGTCCCATGAAGCGCCGGGTGATGTCGTCGCGCGTCGCATGGTTGTAATAGCAATGCACCTCGACGGCGGATCGGTCGTGATGGCGAAGCAAAGGCTCGATGAAGCACGACACCGAGTGACGCCTGAAATCGGGCGACAGGTAACCAACGCGTAGGCGTTTGTCCGGATTCTGGGCCGACCTTACGCGTATCCTCGGAATCTGCGCGGCAAGAAGTTCTCCATATCGGCGGTGTTCGGCCAGGATCGCCTGCGCGTCGAGCCGCTCATCGAAGTTGAGCGAGAAAAGATACGCGCTCCACGTGGCGGTATCGTTCGGATCGAGCGCCAGCATCTTGCGATAGGCCGCGATCGCAGCGCCGGCGTCGCCCATCTGTCTGGCGAGGTCGGCTTCTACGAGAAGGACATGCCGGTTGTCGGGGTCGCGCTGCAAGGCCGCGTCGATGACGGTGCGCGCCGCGTCAATGTCGCCTTGTTGGACCAGCAGCGCGGCGAGGGCGGCGGCGGCCATGGCGTGCGCCGGGTCGAGAGCGAGCGCTTTTTCATGAGCCTCGACGGCATCGTGTGCTGACGGCAAGCGCTCCAAGGCGCAGCCGAGGCCGAACCAGGCCTCCGCCCAGTCAGGCCGCAGCTTGATCGCGCCGCGGTAGCTGTCGGCGGCTGCCGATGCGTCGCCGAGGGCCACCAGCACATTGCCGAGATTCAAATGCGCACCGGCAGAATCCGGCTGAAGCGCGATCGCGCGGCGATATCGATCGACGGCTTCGTCGAGGCGGCCCAGCAAACGGAACGCATTTCCGAGGTTGAGAAACGCGCGCGACGAGTTGGGTGCTTTCGCAAGCGCTTCCTCGTAGCGCTTGCGCGCGCCGTCGACATCTCCGGCATCTTCGAGGCGATTGCCATCGACGATGAGATCGTCGATGGCCGGCGGCGGCGAGGCATCCGCCGGCGATGCGGGTTCGGATGCATTCGAGCGGCGGCGGAAGAGGAATTTCATCGGGCGTCGTACTCCGTCGGTGCGGCTGGAGGCGCGCGGGGCTCTTTGCTAGGCTTCATGGCGCGCATGCGCGATGCTTGGGAACGATACGATGATTCTGCGCTGGTTCGATACGGCCGAAGTGACGTCTTTCGCGAAGTCCATCGCCGAAGAATACGGTCGTTTGCGCAAATCCGTCGTCGTGCGCCACGACAGCAGCGAAAAACGCACGCAGAAATTCGACAAGCTGTCCAAGAAGGTCGAAGAATTCAATCGCGTCAACAAGCTCAATTTCTACAAGAAAGCCAAGCTGCTCAACGAAATCCGCTACGGCCTGCGCAGCCAGAGCGTGCCTGAATCCGATATCGCGGCGTTCGTCAACTCGCTGCTGCTCTCGCCGATTTCATGACGAGGTCGAAATACCGCCGCCGCGCGGTGTCCGCGCAAGCGCGACATAGCGTTCATGCAGCGCCGCCACGGCGGCGTCCAGAGCCTCCGGAGATCCGCTGTTGTCGATGACGTCGTGCGCCGCCGCCAGTCTTTGCTCACGCGTCGCCTGCACGTCTACGATCGTGCGCGCCAGCTCTTCGCTGACACCGTCGCGTGCGATAAGGCGCGCGATCTGATCTTCGCGCGTCGCGTCGACGACAAGCACGCGATCGACCCAGCCATAAGCACCGCTTTCCACGAAAAGCGGGATGACCAGCATCGCGTAGACCGCATCGGTTTCTTCGGCGTGCCGTCGAAGCACTTCGCGCACGCGTGGATGCAGGATCGATTCGAGCAAGGCCTTCGCGGCGGAATCGTTGAAGATCAGCGCGCGCATCGCGGCGCGATCGAGCGAGCCGTCGGAACCCAGCATTCCGGAGCCGAACGTCGCGGCGATTTCGTCCAGCGCGGGCGTCCCGGACTTGACCAGCTCGCGTGCGACTACGTCGGCATCGACGACTCCGGCGCCCAAAGCCGCGAAGCGCCGCGCGACTTCGGATTTTCCGCTGGCGATACCGCCGGTGAGTGCGACGGTGAAGCGAGTGCGAGGTGTTGGATTCATCGCCGGAGAGGCCGACAAGCTCAAGTCGCGATTCCGAACAGGGTCGCATACACCGATCGCAGTGCGTCGCCGAAAACGAACCAGCTCCAGCCTGCCGCCGCGATGAACGGCCCAAACGGAATCGGCGTGCTGCGATCCTGGCCGCGCAATGCCAGAGCGGTGCCGCCGACGGTCGCGCCGATCAGCGAGGACAGGAGCACGATCGGCAAAAGGCTGGCGACGCCCATCCATGCGCCGAGTGCGCCAAGTAGCTTGAAATCACCGTAGCCCATGCCGTCCTTGCCGGTGGCAAGCTTGAACAGCCAGAACACGGTCCAGAGGCTGAGATAGCCAGCGGCGGCGCCGATGATTGCAGCATCGGGGGCGACGAAAACCGGCACGAGCGCGAGCAGGAGTCCGAGCCACAACAGCGGCAGCGTCAACTGATCGGGCAGAAGCTGCGTGCGCACGTCGATGCCGGATGCTGCGATCAGCATCCAAGTGAAGACGAGACCGGCGGCGAGCTGCCCGCCGAATCCGAACCGCCATGCGATCGCGGCGGAGGCGAGTGCGGTCAGGAGCTCGACCAGCGGGTATTGCCACGAGATGTGCGTGCGGCAGTAACGGCAGCGTCCGCGCAGAGCGAGCCAGCTCACGAGCGGAATGTTGTCGAGCGGCGAAAGCTTGTGCTTGCAGTTCGGGCAATGCGAACCGGTGACGACGAGATCCGGCGGTGCTTCTTCGTACAGCTCTTGGCCGAGCAATTCGCGGGCCTGGCTGCGCCAGTCGTGCTCGAGCCGTCGCGGCAGGCGCAGGATGACGACGTTGAGGAAGCTTCCGACCAGAAGCCCGAGGACGGCCGTGAGAGGAATCAACAGGGAGGGCTCGTGCAGCCAGACGAGATCGATCATCGGGTGTCCGTGGTCGCGGCGCGGGCTGTCGGGCGGAGAACGACGTTGCTATTTTTGCATGCGCGGCGCTTTGGCGCACGCGGACCGCGGATACGAAAACGCCGCGGCGATCCTGCGATCGCCGCGGCGCGAAGAAGTTCGTAGGCCGCGAATCAGCCGACGACCGAACCGAGCTTGAAGATGGGCAGGTACATGCCGACCACCATGCTGCCGACGATCAGGCCGATGATGATCATGATGAACGGTTCGAGCAGGCTGGAGAGCGCGTCGACCGCGTTGTTGACTTCTTCTTCGTAGAAGTCGGCGATCTTGAACAGCATCTTGTCGAGCGCGCCGGCTTCTTCGCCGATCGCGATCATCTGCACGACCATGTTCGGAAAGAGATTGGTCTGGCGGATTGCGAGCTGCAGCTGATGGCCGACGGCGACGTCCTCGCGGATACGCTTGACCGCGTCGTTGTAGACGACGCTGCCGGTGGCGTTGGCGACGGAGTCGAGCGCTTCGACCAGCGGTACGCCGGCGCGGAACGTGACGCCGAGCGTGCGCGCGAAGCGCGCGATGGCCGACTTCCTGAGGATGTCGCCGATGACGGGCAGCTTCAGCATGCCGCGTCCGACCAGATGCGCGAATTTGTCGGATCGCTTGTACAGCATCATGATTCCGACAATCGTGCCAATCAGGATGCCGAACACCAGCCACCAGTACGACACCATGAAGCGCGACACGGTGACCAGCATCTGCGTGAACGCAGGCAGGTCGGCGCCAAAATTCTTGAATACCGTTTCGAACTGCGGGATCACGAAGATCAAGAGGATCGCCGCGACGATGACCGCGACGGCGAGCACTGCCGCCGGATAGAACATCGCCTTCTTGATCTTGCCCTTGATCGCTTCGATGTTTTCCTTGTACGTCGCGACCGTGTCGAGCACGGTATCGAGCACGCCCGCCGATTCGCCGGCGCGCACGAGATTCTGGAAAAGCTCGTCGAACTGGACCGGGTACTTGCCGAGTGCTTCGTTGAGCGAGGAGCCGCCTTCGATATCGACCTTGATATTCGTCAGCATGTCCTTCATGCGCGGGTTGGTCTGGCCGCCCGCGACGATTTCGAAGCCCTGCACCATCGGCACGCCGGCAGCCATCATCGTGGCGAGCTGACGGCTGAAGATCGCGATGTCCCTGGGCTTGATCGAGCTGCCCGTCTTGCCGAACAGCGGCTTGGCTTTCGCCTTGACGACCTGCGGGTTGATGCCCTGCTGGCGCAGCGAGGCTTTGACCAGGCTCGCATTCTTGCTGACCTGCTCGCCCTTGATCTTGATGCCGCGCTTGTCGATGCCGACCCAGGTGAAGGTCTGCATCTGACTGATCGATGCGCGTGACTTGCCGACGTTCGGCTTCAAGCCGGCGCGGGTGGCAGTTGCGGTCGTGGTGGCCATCGGTCAGTCCTTGGTGACGCGGTTGATCTCGGCGAGGCTCAGGAAACCGTTCTTCAATTTCAGCAGTGCGGACGCGCGCAAATCGCGGATGCCGCTCAGCTTGGCGCGTTCCGCGATCTGGATAGCGCTGCCGCCGGCGAGGATGATCTTCTGGATCTCCTCCTCCATCGGCATCACCTGGTACAACCCCGTGCGACCTTTATACCCTTCGTTGCAGCCGGAACAACCGACTGCGTCAAAAATCTGTATGCCGGCGTCGATTTCCTTCTGCGAGAAGCCTTCGGCCAGGAGGGCGGCGGGCGGAAGGCTGAACGGTTTCTTGCAGTCATGGAGGCGGCGGGCAAGGCGCTGCGCGATCACGAGCGTCACCGACGAGGTGATGTTGTAGGGCGCGATGCCCATGTTCATGAGGCGCGCGATCGTCTGCGGCGCATCGTTCGTGTGCAGCGTCGACAACACCATGTGACCGGTCTGCGCGGCCTTGATCGCGATCTCGGCGGTCTCGAGGTCGCGGATCTCGCCGACCATGATCACGTCCGGGTCCTGACGCAGGAACGAGCGCAACGCCGCCGCGAACGTCATGCCGCGCTTGACGTTCATCTGCACCTGGTTGATGCCGGGCACGCGGATTTCGACTGGATCTTCGACGGTCGAAATGTTGCGACCTTCGGTGTTGAGAATGTTGAGCGCGGTGTAGAGAGACACCGTCTTGCCCGAGCCGGTTGGACCGGTCACGAGCACCATGCCGTACGGCTTGTCGATCGCGTTGACGAAGAGTTCCTTTTGATCCTCTTCGTAGCCGAGCTTGTCGATGCCCAGGCGCGCCGCCGATCCGTCGAGGATACGCAGAACGATCTTCTCGCCGAAAAGGGTGGGGCACGTCGATACGCGGAAGTCGATCGACTTGGTCTTGGAAAGATTGAGCTTGATGCGGCCGTCCTGCGGCACGCGGCGCTCGGCGATATCAAGGCCGCTCATGACCTTCAGGCGCGAGGCGATGCGCGGAGTCAACTTCACCGGCGGCGCTGCGACGCCGCGCAGCATGCCGTCCATGCGAAAGCGCACGCGATAGTTGGTTTCGTAAGGCTCGAAATGAATGTCGGAGGCGCCGCGCTTGATCGCGTCGACGAGCACCTTGTTGACGAATTTCACGACCGGCGCGTCGTCGTTGCCGACGGCATCATGGCCCGTCGCTTCGCCGTCGTCATCGACGGAACCGAGGTCGAGGTTCTCGAGGCCCTCCGCGTCGTCGAGACCGGTGATGACCGGGCCCGACGATGTCAGCGCGAGCTCGATCGCGCGCTGCAGCTGCGCTTCGTCGATGAGGATCGGATCGATGATGTGGTTGGACTGGAACTTGATCTCGTCCAGCGCACGAAGGTTAGTCGGATCGGCGATGCCCAGGAACAACCGATTGCCGCGTTTGAAGAGCGGCAGCGCCTTGTGTTTTGTGATCAGGTCTTCGCGGACCAGCTTCAGCGGAAGCAGGTTGAGATCCATCGATTCGACATCGAGGAGCGGGATGCCGAACTCGGCCGACGAGGCCTGGGCCAGCTGCTGCGTGGAGACCAGCGCGTTCTCGACCAGCCAGGCGCCGATCGGGATTTTCTGGCGCTGTGCGTCTTCGGCCGCCTTGCGCGCCTCGCCTTCGGCCAGCACGCCTTCGGCCACGAGACGCCGAGCGACGCCCGTAAGGCCGGCCAGCGGCACCGGATTCATTTGCATCGCCATAGAAATCGACTGTAAACCCCTGAAGACATGGCGAATGTAACGCAAAAATCAGGCCATGAACATGACGCGGCTCCGCAATCTGAGAGCCCGGACACATCAGCGTCGGCAACGTGAACGGCGCGGCGGGGATATCCCGGCGGTTGGAGGTCGGACAAGAGAATTTGCAGCCGGCAAATGCGCCTCGAGAAGGCCATCTAGCGCCATTTCATGACAAGGAGTGCGACCCCGTTGTAACTATTTGGCGTCGGCAGGCTTGAGTGTTGAATTCGAGGTATCGGCCGATTCGGCCTGACGCAGCATCGCCTTGAGTTCGTCAATTTTCTTGTCCTGGGACCCCAAGTAGTTCAGGCGCTCGAACGCTTCCAGCTCGGTACGGGCCGCATCGAGTTGGCCGTGGTGAATGAGGAAGGCGGTCAAGTTGATGTGCGTCGTCGGGTCGCTCGGCGCCAGTGCCAGCGCGGCTCGGTACTGTTTCTCCGCGAGGACGGAGTCGTGCAGAAACTTGTCGACGAACGCTGCGTAGATCGTCAACAGCGCCCGGTCGGCGCTTGGATAGGAAACGGCTGCCTCGAACGCGTCTTTCAGTCTTTCCGTTTCCTGAGGACAAACGCGTTGTTCCTGGCACCAGAAGAGCTGGACCAAGCCTCCGATGTCGGTGGACGTCGGCGGCCGCGACCGCAGTTTCGCGATCAGCGAATCCCACCAGGCGGGGTCGATGGGCCTGCCGAGTTGCGCGTGCCCGACGATCAGGATTTGTTCGTGCAGGATGTCCGAATTCGGGATGTGCGAAGCCCGTTCGAAGACTTCGAATGCCTGATCGACCATCGGCGCGTCATCGCTCTTGCGCGTCGAGGCGAGAAGGACGCGTCCGAGTTCGTATTGAGCCGCCGAGGAATCAGGCCTCTTGTTCGATTCCGCAAGAGCCAGACGCAGTGGATCGGACCACTCCTCGGCGCGCATCCAAGTCGTGAACGAATAGAACAGGAAAGCGCATGCCGCGAGCGTCAGGCGCATGCGGGATCGCTGAAGACCTGATTCCAGCGTGATCAGCGACGCGCCTGCGAGGAGAAGTCCCAGCGAAGGAAAATAGTTGCGATGCTCGAAGGCAAGCATCAGCGGGATGACCGTTCCGGTGAGCAGGTGTCCTGCGAAAAACCACAGCACGCCGAGCGTAAACAGCGGCAGCTTAAAGCGCAGCCAGCACGCGGCGCCGAAGAGGCCAGCCAAAGAGGCGATCGCAAGTGCCGTCGTTGGCGGATCGAAAATGCCGTGCGATACGGCGATGTCGTCGTGGAAAAGCGTCAGCGAATCCGCGTTCGGAATGAGGGTCCAATGGATGTAGTCGACGACGACGCGAGCTTCGGTCATGAGGCGCTCGATGGTGTCGAAAGGACGCGCGTAGCTGCTGTCGCCGCCGACCCACGTGCCGAGCCACACCAAGCCGACGATGAGCGGGACACCGAGCATTACCGCGTACATCGACAGTACCGGCCTGCTCCATCGGCCATCCTTTCCGCGAAAACCCGTGATCGCGAATTCCACGCACGCCGCATACAGCGGCAGCATGATCGCCGATTCCTTGGCCAGCGCTCCGATGAAAGTGAGAGCCACGAGACTCAAGCACAGACCGAGCGTCCCGGAACCTTTGGACCACAGCGAAAGTCGCGCCCGCAGATACCACCAGAGGCCGATGAATACGAACGTGTTCGACAGCGATTCGAGGCGTTGGGTGACGTAAAGAACCGCGGTCAGATTGATCGGCAAGACCAGCCAGAGGCCGGCGATCGTCGCGGCGCAAAGCGATGGATCGAAGGTCGTGCGATCGGCGATGTCGCTTCTGCACTCTCGATACAGCGCGAACAGCGCGCGAAGCATGAGGAAGACCAGCACACCATTGACGAGATGGATGCCGAGATTGGTGAGCTTCAGATAGAACGGATCGAGGCCCGTGAAGAAATGATTCACCGCAAAGCTGAGCATCGTCAGCCAGCGTCCCTGGTGGCTTCCGGCGGGAAAAGACAGCGCAGCACTTACGAGGTCGGCCAGGTGCAGAGTCTGTATGTGCAGAGCCGTGTTGCCGACGATGAAGGTCAGATCGTCGAGTACGAACGCACCCCAGAGTCCCGGTGCGTAGATCGCAGCGCAGGCGACGAGAAGCGCGCCGATGAGGAGCCATGCTTTCGTCCGGGCACTTTCGCGCCACGCACTGGCCGGAAACTGGCGATTCATGGGGTCGGCGCGTGTCGCTTGTCGGCGAGCGCTTTCTCGACCGGCCCGATCAGATAGTCGAAGATGCCGAAATAGTTCGTCTTCTTCAGCGCGTCCAGTTCCATTTGCGCTTCGTCCAGCTTGCCTGTGGCAATCAGCAGAATGGCGAGGTTGCGTCGTGCGTTGACGTCAAGCGGCGCACGTTCGACGGCCAGGCGGATTTCACGCTCCGCGAGCGCTTTGTCATCCTGCAGATACCAAGCGAATTCCGCGTGCACCGAAAGCAGCGCGGGATGCGGACTCGGGAACGACAAGGCCGCAGCGTATGCGTCCGCAAGCATGGGCAGTCCGTCCTTGCAGATATGGTCTATGAAGCACGCGTTGAGATTGCCCAGCGATTTTGCATCGCTGATCGCGGGCGGTCGCGTGCGCAGCTTTTGAATCAACGAAGTCCACCAGTCCGGATTTGTGGGCGTGCCCATGCGTGCGGCGCTGGTGATGAGGACCTGCTCGAACAATATGCTCGCGCCGGGCAAATGCCGGTTGTCGTCCAGCACAAGGAGTCCGTCGTCGACGAGCGATCGACCGTTCAACACTCCCGTGGAAATCATCGCGGATCCGCGCTCGTATTGCGCTGCGGCCGACGTCGGTCGCTTGCTCGCTTCGCTGATCGCCAAACGCAGCGGGTTCGACCATTCCTCCGCGCGCATCCACGTCGTGAACGCGTAGAAGGCGAACACCGCTGCCGTCAATGCGACACGGATGCGGGCTCGTTGCAGCCCACCCTCGAGAACGATCAACGACGCAACCGCCAGCAGCAGGCCGAGCGACGGAAAGTAGTTGCGGTGTTCGAAGGCCAGGAGCAGGGGAATGATCGTCGCGGTCAAGAGATGCCCGCAAAAAAACCAGGCAATGCCGAGAGTGAAAAGTGGCCTGCGTTTTCTTTGCCAGATTGCGGCGATCGCAAGGGCTGCAAGTGCGGCGATAGCGGCGATCGTCGTCGGCGGATCCAACAGCCCGCTGGAGCTCTGGATGTCGTCGTGATAGAGCGTCAGCGCGTCGAGGTTGGGCGCGAGCGACCAGACGATGTAGTCGATCAGCACGCGCGTCTCGCTGAGAAGTCGCTCCCAGGTGTTGAACGAGCGTGCGTAGGTCGATTCGCCAAAGACCCAGGTGGCGAGCCAGGCGAGACCGATGCAAAGAGGTACCAGCAGAAGACAACCGTACAACGCATACACGGGACGGCTGCGGCTGCCATTCCGGTTACGTCCGCCTGCGATCGCGAATTCAGCGCAAGCTGCATAAAGCGGCAGCATCGCGCCGGATTCTTTGACGAGAACGCCAAGACCCGAGCAGACCAGGAGGCTGATCCAAAGACCACTCGCGCCCGACTCCCCGCGCCAATAGCGCAGACGCGCGCTCAGATACCACCACAGGCCGAGAAAAACGAATGTGTTCGACAGCGCTTCGAGACGTTGCGAAACGTAGAGAACCGCGGTGAGGTTGATCGGCAGCACCAGCCACAATCCCGCTATCGCGGCGGCGGCGAGCGACTCGTTGAATCCCAACTCGGCGGTACCTGCGGCGCACGCGCGCCGCAGAGCGAACAGTGCACGCAGCATCAGGAATACAAGCAATCCGTTGACGAGATGGATTGCAAGATTCGTCAGCTTGAACCAGAACGGATCGAGGCCGCTGAAATAGTGGTTCGCGGCAAAGCTGATCATTCCGAGCCAGCGGCCCTGGTGCACGCCTCCGGGAAACGACAGCGCGGCGGCTACCCACTCGCGAAAGCTGCCGGTGGAAACCTGGATACCGGGATTTCCGACGACGAAACTCGCATCGTCGTAGATGAAGCCGCCGGAGAGTCCAGGGGCGTAGATAGCAACCGTAATGGCCAGCAGCACGCCGATGACGAGCCACGGCAAGAAACGTGTCATCCGCGAAGCCATGTGTCCCCCATAGCAGACGCGAGGACGATAGCACGCGACCGAAGGGTCGCACGGCAGTCAAGCGGCGCTGCGTTGCAAAAAAAAGCCCCTCCGAAGAGGGGCCGTGTAACGTCTAGCAGAAAACTTTATTGCGTCTAGCAGAATTGCGCTTGCGATTAACGGCAGCTCGCCGGCAGCAGCTGCTTGTCGATCGTGCTGGTCGTGCAGCTCCACGCGGTGATCTGGCCGCTGGTGACCAGCGTCGTGTTGGGAACGAGGTTGTAGGTCTTGCCGTCGACGCCGCCGCCCACGTTCTGGTAGGTCATGCTGATGCCGGCCGTGGCGCTGTAAGCAATCGCCGAGACGTACTGGCTGGTGTGGAAGCCACCGCAACCGGCCTGGGTCAGGTTGGACGGCATCGTGTTCAAGCTGGCGACGTATTCGGAAACGGACGACTTGCACGCGTCGGCAGCGACGACACCTTCCGTCACCTTCGAGCGCTTGATGTAGTTCTGGTACGCCGGCAGCGCGATGGCGGCCAGGATTGCGATGATCGCCACGACGATCATCAACTCGATGAGCGTGAAGCCTTTGCTGTTCTTGATATTCATGACTTATCCCTTGCGGAGTTGAAAAAGGAATTGCCCCTGAGCAACGAACCAAACCTGGCGGGCCGGCTTTAACTGCAAGACCGCCGGCCTGGCGGATCAGAAGCTCGGGCTGAAAGTAGCAGCATCTATGCCAAGAAATGCCCGGCCGACCGGCGGTACGTTTTGAGAACTGCGCGGCAGTTTGGTCTCGACTTCCGGAAGGCTTCGACGTCGCGGGCGCCAAATTTGTCAGGAGGTGACAAATTGTGCGTGGTGCGGGTGTCCACAATTCGACATCGAGCGATCGATCGCCTTCATTTCTTCCAGGGATTTATCGCAACCGCGCCCAGCGGATCACCGCTGTCGTGATCGAGCAGCATGACCAGATTCGCCTTGCGCGCGGTGAGCGGCACCCACACGACCTGATCGGCCGCACGTCCGATTTTCGTCAACGCTCGATCGAGCTCCTCACGCTGCTCCGGTGTGTTGATGCTCAGATCGTCGAGAGGCTTGGCGTCTTGTAGCAGGCCCTGTGCGACTTGCGAATAGTCGACGTAATACTTCGGCATCCTGTCGATGTCCTTGCCGCCGATGCCGGACAGCATGATTTTCGTGCGTTCACGCCCTTCCGGCGGCAGCAGCGCGCCGACAGTTCGCGGGCCGAACCACGACAACGAACGGAATTCCGGCTTCTGTCCCGCAGCAATATCTTGCGGAGCAAGGTCGCTCGCGGAGACGAGCGAGAAGCGGTCCACAGCAGCCACGAGGAATACGGGCCGCGATCGCAACACGACCGACATGCCGTAAACGAGCGCCGCCGTTTGCACGATGGCGATCAAGGCAAGATCGAACTTGAGTCCTTTCTTGCCTTGCTTGAAGACGACGCACGTGAGCAATGGACCGAGAACAATATCGACGCTCACCAGCAACAGCACGAGCGTGTCTGCGCCGGCCGCGTGAAACAACGGCGGCGGATACCACACGCCGAGAAGCAATGCGCCGACGATAAGGCCGATGGCTACGCTGATGGACAGATGAATGCCAGCAGCTTTCCAGCGAGACATCGCATGACCTTCGTATCGGAATTCGCCGAAAGGATAGCGAATGCGCGAAGCCGACGGAAAGCCAGAATGTCGTCCGCTCGAAAAGACGATCGGTCAGCAGATAACGGCGTTACTCGATGCCCAGTTTCTCGAGCCGATATCTGAGCTGCCGCAGCGTCAACCCCAACTGCTTCGCCGCTGCCGTGCGATTCCACCGCGTCGCTTCGAGCGCCTTCATGATCGCGGCGCGTTCCGTCTCCGCGACCGCAGCGGCGAGGTCGCTCGGGATTTCCTCGTCGGGCCGGTCGAATGGGGATACCGGCGGCGGCGCGAAAGCCGAGGGCGTTGGTGGCGCTGCGTAACTGCGAGGCGCGGGCTCGCCGATAACGCCGGCGTTCTCAATGCCTGCGGGCGGGCGCGACACGAGTCGCAAATCCTCGGCCGTGATGTTGCCGTTCTCGCACATCGCGACGGAGCGCTCGAGCACGTTCTCGAGCTCGCGCACGTTGCCGGGGAAGTCGTAGGCGAGCAGCGCCTTGAGCGCATCGGGGGTGAGGCGCGCGGGTGGGGCGCCGGTGCCTTGGGAGAGACGTTCGAGCACGCGGCCGGCGAGTTTGGGGATGTCGTCGCGGCGGTCGCGAAGCGGCGGCACGCGAAGCTCGATCACGTTGATGCGATAGAAAAGATCCTGGCGGAACGATCCGAGCTCGACCAGGCGCGCGAGATTCTTGTGCGTCGCCGAGAGAATGCGCACGTCGACCGGAACTTCCGCGCGCGCGCCGATCGGGCGCACGGCTTTTTCCTGGATCACGCGCAAGAGCTTCACCTGCATGTGCACCGGAAGCTCGGCGACTTCGTCGAGGAACAGCGTGCCGCCTTGTGCAGCGTGGAAGAGGCCGTCCTTGTCGACGTGCGCGCCGGTGAAGCTGCCTTTCTTGTGGCCGAAGAATTCGCTTTCCATCAGCTCGGATGGAATCGCGCCGCAGTTGACCGGAACGAACGGCGCGCCGGAGCGCGGGCCGAGCTCGTGGATCAATCGCGCGGCGAGCTCCTTGCCGACGCCGGATTCGCCGGCGATGTAGACCGGCGCCTGGCTGCGGGCGACTTTGGCGATCGTGGCGCGAAGCTCGACCATCGGAGGCGAATCGCCGATCAGCTTGCTGCTGCTAGCGGCCTGGTCGGCGCGTTTTTCTTCGGAGAGCTTGAGCGCGGTCTGCACCAGGCGGCGCAGCACGCTGATGTCCACGGGTTTGGACACGAAATCGAACGCACCCGCTTTAAGCGCGGTGACCGCCGCGTCGACGTTGCCGTAGGCGGTGATCATCGCGACCGGCGTCTCGGCGTACTGCGCGGAGATCAGCTCGACGATCTCCTGGCCCGAGCCGTCGGGCAGGCGCATATCGGTGAAGCACAACGAATAGTGGCGCTCGGACAGACGCTGACGCGCTTCGCCGACGGTGGCCGCGGTCTCGACAACGAGATCCATGCGACCCAGCGTCAGGGTGAGCAGTTCGCGAATGTCACGCTCGTCATCGATGACCAGGGCGTATTGCTTGCTCATGCCTTCTAGGGGGCTGGAATCGCTCACGCAAGGTTAAAGCGTGACGTGCGTCAACGCAAAGGTCGAAATCGCCCTCGGGCGGTTGTGGGCGAGGATGGATGCCGAACGGAAGACGCGCCACGGAGGGCGGCTCGAAATTTCCGCCTCATGCCGACTGGGCCGCGATCCGCGACGCCAGCAGTGCGCCGGCCGGCATCAGCGTGATGCGAAAACACGCGCCGCCGCCGGCGACCGGCACGTATTCGAGCGTCGCTTGGCTGGCTTCCGTCATCTGCTTGGCGAGATAAAGACCAAGGCCGGTGCCGTATTCGTGTGTCGTGAAGAACGGCTCGAAGATCTGCCCGGCGACCTTCGGCGGGATGCCGGGGCCGCGGTCGACGACCTCGATGAGCGGTGGTCCCTTGTCGGCGGACAGGCGCGCCGCGATCGTCACGCGCGCCGGCTCGTTCGGCTGGCGGCCGTAGCGGAGCGCGTTCTGAACGAGGTTCCAGGCGACCTGCTGCAGATGCTGCGGATCGACCATCGCCTCGATCCGGCGGTTCTGCGTCACCGCGCGCAGCTGATCGCCGCCGAGATCGTTGGCCTGTTTGTAGTCCTCGACGAAGGCCAGCACCCAGGCATTGAGATCGATCGTCTCCGGCCGCGAGCGCTCGCGGCGCGAGAGCTGCAGGATGTTCTCGATGACGTCGTTGGCACGCGTGCAGTGGTTGTTGACGATGTCGACGAGGCGCTTGTCCTCCGGAATGAGCTTGGGCGATTCGGCGAGAAGTTGGGCGGAATAGCGGATCGCCGCGAGCGGGTTCCTGATCTCGTGCGCGATCGAGGCCGAAAGGCGGCCGAGCGAGGACAGGGTCAGCTCCTCGGCGCGGCGCGACAAAAGCGACGTGTCGTCGAGGAAGATCAGCACGTTCGTATCGTCGTTCGGCGCGAGGCGCGTGAAGCGCGGAATCACCTCGGGTACGTCGGCCGCAAGCGCGACGGCGGTCTGGTCGGTCTTGCCGGAATGGCGCCAGTGATAAAGACGCCGCGACAGCTCCGGCGCGATCGTGCCGAGCTCGCGCTGGTTCGGCGATGGATTGCCGATCAGGTGCCAGGCCGCCTCGTTGATGCGCAGGATGTGATTGGCCTGGTCGCACAGCAGCACGCCGGTCTTCATGCGCTGGATGATGAGATCGTTGACCTGCTCGAGGTTCAATAGATCGACGCCGCGCTGCGCGGCCAGCGCTTCGGTCGCGCGCATGTGGCCGCCGAGGTAGTAGCACAGCGCCGCGACCGCGAAGTTCGCGATCGAGAGCAAGCCCGCTTCGAAGAGGTTGGTGCCGCCGACGCCTTCGACATAGTTCGCGTAGAACGAGGGCGCGACTACGCCGATCGCGGCGAGCGTGGCAAAGAAGAACGCGCGATGCGGCAGCAGTAGCGACGCGACGCCGACGTTGACCAGCAACATGATCGGCACCGCGGTGTGTCCCGACAGCGCGAACAAGATGATCGACGCCGCGAGGATGTCGATCATCAGTGCCGAGCTGATGCCGGTCGCAAGGCTGAGCCGCATGCGATCGGTTCCGATCAGGAGCGTGATCGCGATAGCGAGGTAGGCGACCGAGACGATCTGGCCGAGCTCGGGATGGGTCAGGCGCACCCAGTCGCGCGCGAAGGCGGAGCTGAAAACGAGGCCGGCGTAAACCACGGCTTCGAGGCAACGGTAAAGATTGAAGAAATAGAGTTCGCGCCGGGTGATGTCGCCCGGAGATTCGGCCGCGCCGCGCGCTCTACGATCCGCGATCACGAGGTCTCCTTCGCCGCCTGCAGTATAGCAGTCGTTTCGACGTTAGTTGCGTAGGGTACTGTTTTTTCATGTTTTCGACATGGCTTCGTCGCCGTCGTGAAAGCGCCGATCGTCGGTTCCCGCGAAAGCAGGGACCTAGTGACTTGAAGCACAGGTACTAGGTCCCCGTTTTCGCGTGGACGAAGCGACGCGGGGATCGCGTCGCTTTGCTTTCGCAGACGCGCTTGCCCAAAATACGCGCCCGTCGCGCCGGCCTCCTTGCCGCCGCTCCCAGGATTCGCCGATCGCAGCGTGCGCTCGAATCGCCGCCGCTGAAAGGCTCGTCTCATCTCCAAGGTGTCCGCATGAATTTCCACGAATACCAGGCCAAGGAACTGTTCGCGAATTACGGCATCCCCGTGCCCGCCGGCAAAGTCGCATTGACGCCCGAGCAGGCGGTCGAAGCCGCCAAAGCGCTCGGCGGCGAGCAGTGGGTGGTGAAGGCGCAGATCCATGCGGGCGGCCGTGGCAAGGCCGGCGGCGTGAAGCTCTGCAAGACGTTCGACGAAGTGAAGTCCGCCGCGGCCGGCATGCTCGGCAAGGGCATGACGACGTATCAATCCGGCGGCCGCGCGCTGCCGGTCAACGTCGTCCTGATCAGCGAAGCGAACGACATCCTGAAAGAGCTCTATCTCTCGGTGCTGGTCGATCGCGGCACCAAGGCGGTCGCGTTCATCGCTTCGGCTCGCGGTGGCGTCGACATCGAGCAGGTCGCTCGCGAAAACCCCGAAGACATCCACACCGTCGAAGTCGATTTCGTCGAAGGCCTGCAGCCGTACCGTTGCCGCCAGCTCGCGTTCGACATGGACCTCAACGCCAAGCAGGCGAACCAGCTGACCAAGATCATGACGGGCCTCTACAAGCTCTTCAACGAGCAGGATCTGTCGCTGGTCGAGTTGAATCCGCTTGCGATCGTCGCGTCGGGCGACTTGATGGCGCTCGACGGCAAGGTCAACTCCGACGACAACGCCGAGTTCCGTCATCCCAAGCTGGTCGCGATGCGCGACGTCTCGCAGGAAGATCCGACCGAAGCCGCCGCGCAAGCCAACAATCTCAACTACGTCACGATGGACGGCAACATCGGCTGCATGGTCAACGGCGCCGGTCTTGCGATGGCGACGATGGACGTGATCAAGCTCGCCGGCGGCGAGCCCGCCAACTTCCTCGACGTCGGCGGCGGCGCGACGAAGGAACGCGTGACCGAAGCGTTCAAACTGATCCTCTCGTCGGACAAAGTGCGCGCGATCCTGGTCAACATCTTCGGCGGCATCGTGCGCTGCGATCTCATCGCCGAAGGCATCATCGCGGCGGTGAAGGAAGTCGGCCTCAAGATTCCGGTGGTCGTGCGCCTGCAGGGCACCAATGTCGAGAAGGGCCGCGAACTGCTCGCCAACTCGGGACTTGCGATCACGCCGGCGGACGATCTCAACGACGCGGCGCAGAAAGCGGTTGCGTCCGTGAAGAAAGCGGCCTGACGCATCCCTCGACGAAACAGAACGAATCCGGGAATTCACTACATGAGCGTTTTGGTCGACAAGAACACGAAAGTCATCTGCCAGGGCTTCACCGGCCAGCAGGGCACGTTCCACTCCGAACAAGCCGTCGATTACGGCACCAAGCTGGTCGGCGGCGTGACGCCGGGCAAAGGCGGCACCGAGCATATCGGCCTTCCGGTTTTCAACACCGTGCAAGACGCCGTCAACGACACCGGCGCCGACGCCTCGATGATCTTCGTGCCGCCGCCGTTCGCGGCCGACGCGATCATGGAAGCGGCCGACGCCGGTATCCGCGTCATCGTCGCGATCACCGAAGGCATTCCGGTGCTCGATATGCTGCGCGTCAAGAACGTGCTGAAGAAATATCCGGACACCGTGCTGATCGGACCGAACTGCCCCGGCATCATCACGCCCGGCGAGTGCAAGATCGGCATCATGCCCGGCCACATCCACAAGCCCGGCAAGATCGCGATCGTGTCGCGCTCGGGCACGCTGACGTACGAGGCGGTGTTCCAAACCACCAACGTCAATCTCGGCCAGTCGACCGTCATCGGCATCGGCGGCGATCCGATCAACGGCCTCAACTTCATCGATTGCCTGAAGCTCTTCCAGGACGATGCGCAGACCGAAGGCATCATCATGGTCGGCGAGATCGGCGGCAGCGCCGAAGAGGAAGCCGCCGAATTCATCGAGGAATACGTGACCAAGCCCGTCGTCGCATTCATCGCCGGCGCGTCCGCACCGGCGGGCAAGCGCATGGGTCACGCCGGCGCGATCATCTCCGGCGGCAAGGGCACGGCCGCGGCGAAGTTCGCCGCGCTCGAGAAGGCCGGCGTCACGACGGTCAAGTCTCCGGCCGATCTCGGCAAGACCATCGCCGCGCGCCTTCAGAAACACTGAAGCGGCGCACGAGCTGAACGAGTAAGACCTTTCGCACGCGACACGGCGCGAAAATCTCGCGCCCGAAGTCGCAAATTCGTGCGATTTGACGTTCTGACCCGGATACCATGCGGCGCAGTGCCGGTGGGGGCACTTCGGGGGAACGGGCATGCGCCGTATCGTCGTCGCTTTGCTGGTTGCGGCAGTGACCGCTGCGTCCGCGGCACCGCCGTGGCCTGAAAACCAGGACGGCGTGCCGTCGATCACCGATCCGTCGGTGCCGCTCTCGTATGTCGGCAACGACGCCAGCGTCTCGATCGGCGTCAACGAGGAAGGCCACACCGAAGGCCAGATTCTCGGCGTCTTCGCGCGATCGAGCGAACACGCGACGGTCGGACAGCTCTGGTGGGATCGCAGCGGCGCCGGCGGCATGCAGGCCGACTTCAACTGGCTCTGGGGCATGACGCCGATCGAAGCGCGCGAGCATCCGGATCAGGCGACGGTCGCGCGGCTTTCCTTCGCGCTCGACCAGAATGCCGATCGCGATCGCAAGGCGACGCTCGGCTTCGGCATCGAGCGCCGCGCGTATTCGCTCGAAGCGTATCTCGCCGGCGGCATCAGCGGTGCACGCCATTCCGGTCGCACGCTCGCCAACGACAGCACGACGATCAACGGCAGCGACGACATCGGCGACTACACGCAAGTCGAGACGACGACGACCGAAACCTTGTTCGATCGCAAGCCTTACGGCGTCGAAGTCGGATTGCAGGCAAGCCATGTTTTCGAAGCGACCGCGACGCGCGTGCACGGCGGTCTCGGTTTCCAGGACGGCAGCGGCGGCGCGCATTCGAACACGCTCTCGCTCGGCGTCGACACGCCGCTCGGTACGCGCGGCTGGGGCTTGTCGGCGCTCGCCGAGCACGTCAGCAAGCACGGCAGTCTCGACGAGGATCAGAGCGACGATCGCGTCGCGGTGTTCCTGCGCTACGAATTCGGATCACACGGCTCGTTCGTGCCGACCAGCCAGCTCGAAGATCCCGCGTGGATTTCGCGCTCGCTCGCACGCCCTTCGACCGCGCATCCGCGCGACGTCGAGTCGTATCGCACACGCCGCAGCCAGACCGTCAGCGTCACGCGCAGCCCGAAGAACTACACCAATCATTTCCCGGTTGCGCAGAACGATTCGGCGAGCGTCGCCGACGGCACCTCGGTCACGATTCCGGTGTTGACCAACGACACCGACGCCGACGGCGATGCGCTGCGCATCACCGCGACGACCGCGCCTTCGCACGGCAGCGCCGCGATCGCCGGCGCTGCGATCGTCTACACGCCCGCGCTCGATTTCACCGGCACCGACACATTCCGCTACACGATCAGCGACGGCCGTGGCGGCAGCGCGAGCGCCACGGTCACCGTGACGATCACGGGACAACCCAATCGCCCGCCGCGAGCCGTGCCCGACACGGCGAACACGGCCTACGGTCGCTCGGTACGCATCAATGTGCTGACCAACGACATCGATCCCGACGGCAACGCGCTCGCGATCGAAAGCGTCACCCAGCCTGTCGGCGGCAGCGTCGCGATCGACGGCGGCACGCTCGTGTTCACGCCATCCACGGGTTTTTCCGGCACCGCGCGCTTCACGTACACGATCAGCGACGGACACGGCGGCACCAGCAGCGCGAGTGTCACCGTCGTCGTCGGTGCGCAGCCCAACCGCGCACCGATCGCAACCGACGACGCGGCGACGACGACGTTCAACACGCCGGTCACGATCAACGTGCTCGCCAATGATTCCGACGCCGACGGCGACACGCTGTCGATCACCGCCGTGACGCCGCCCGCGAGCGGCATCGCGACCGCGAAAGGCATGGTCATCGTCTACACGCCAACACCAGGATTCTCCGGCGTGGACCGCTTCAACTACACGATCGGCGACGGCCACGGCGGCGCCGCGACCGCGACGGTCACGGTCACCGTGACGCCGCAGCCGAATCGCCCGCCGGTCGCAGTCGATGACGCAGCGACGACCGTTTCCGGCCAGCCGGTCGTCGTCAACGTGCTCGCCAACGATTCCGACCCCGACGGCGACACGCTCACGATCATCGGCGTGACGACGCCCGCCAGCGGCAGCGTCGTCGCCAACGGCAGCAGTGTCACGTACACACCCGCAGCAGGTTTCGTCGGCACGGATCGCTTCACGTACACGATCGACGACGGCCGCGGCGGAACCGCGACGGCGGCCGTGACGATCACGATCACGCCGCCACCGAACCGTCCGCCGGTCGCCGTCAACGACACGGCGACGACCGTCTCGGGCGCGCCGGTCGCGATCGCCGTGCTCGCCAACGACAGCGATCCCGACGGCGATCCGCTGACGCTGCAGTCGGTGACGGCGCCGGCGCTCGGCAGCGCAGTGATCTCGGGCAACACGGTCGTCTACACGCCGGCCGCCGGCACTATCGGCACCGACACGTTCAACTACACGATCAACGACGGTCGCGGCGGCACAGCGACCGCGAGCGTCACGGTCACGATCACGCCGCCGCCGAACGGCCCGCCTGTCGCGGTCGACGACGCGGCCACGACCGCCTTCGCAACCCCGGTGACGATCGACGTGACCGCCAACGACAGCGATCCCGACCAAGATCCGCTGACGGTGGTGAGCGTCACGCAGCCGGCGGGCGGCACCGCACAGATCGCGAACAACCAGGTGACGTATACGCCGAGCCGCGCGTTCACGGGTCTGGACACGTTCGCCTACACGATCAGCGATGGCCACGGCCACAGCGCAACGGCGAACGTCAGCGTCGATGTGTTGCCGATTCCGCGGCCTCGCTAGCGCGCGCGGTACAATCCGCCAAACGCCGCGCAACGGGTGCGGCTTCGCGTATTGCCGATCGCTTCGATGCCCAAACTTACCCTCGCGCTCGCCCAGATGGATTTCCCGGTGGGCGCCGTCGCGCGCAATGCCGCGCGCATCGCCGAAGTCACGGCCGAGGCGCGCGACGCGCACGGCGCCGACCTCGTGCTTTTTCCCGAGCTCGCGATCTCAGGTTATCCGCCCGAAGATCTCCTGCTGCGGCCGAGTTTTCTCGCCGCGTGCGAGCGCGAGCTCGCGACACTGGCGCAAGCGACGCACGGCATCGCGGTCTATCTCGGTCATCCGCACGCGCAAGGTGAGGTCTACAACGCCGGCAGCCTGCTGCGCGACGGCCGCATCGAAATGACATATCACAAGCAGGCGCTGCCGAACTATACGGTGTTCGACGAGAAGCGCTATTTCCGTCATGGTCACGCGGCGGCGGTCGTCGATATCGGCGGCGTGCCGACCGGCCTTCTGGTCTGCGAAGACATCTGGGAAGCCGAGCCCGCCGCACGCGCTGCTGCCGCGGGCGCCGAGCTGCTGCTGGTCATCAATGCATCGCCTTGGGACATTCCGCAGCCGGCGACGCGCGATGAGCTTCTGGCGATGCGCGCGCGCGAGAACGGCGTTGCCATCGTCTACGTCAATCTCGTCGGCGGCCAGGACGATCTTCTCTTCGACGGCGGCTCGGTGCTGGTCGAGCCCGACGGCCGCATCGTCGCGCGCGCCCCACATTTCGTCGACGCGCTGCTCTTGTGCGAATACGACAGCGCGACGCGCCGCTTCGTCGCCGACGGCTGGCCCGTCGCAAAAGACTCGTCGGTCGAAGCGACCGTCTACGCCGGCCTCGTACGCGGCATCGCCGACTACATCGGAAAAAATGGATTTCCCGGCGTGCTGCTCGGACTTTCCGGCGGCATCGATTCCGCGCTGACGCTCGCGCTCGCCGTCGATGCGCTCGGCGCCGACAAAGTCACCGCGGTCATGATGCCGAGCCGCTTCACCGCGGACATCTCCGTGCGCGAAGCGCAGGCGCAAGCGCAACATCTCGGCGTCGAATACCACGTGCTGCCGATCGAACCCGCGTTCGCGGCATTCCGCGAAACGCTCGCGCCCATCTTCGCCGGCCGCCCCGAGGACATCACTGAAGAAAACCTGCAGGCGCGCTGCCGCGGCGTGCTGCTGATGGCGATGTCGAACAAGCTCGGCCGTCTCGTGCTCGCGACGAGCAACAAGAGCGAGATGGCCGTCGGCTATTCCACGTTGTACGGCGACATGTGCGGCGGCTATGCGCCGCTCAAGGATGTCTACAAGACGCTGGTCTGGAAACTCGCGCGCTGGCGCAACGCATGTGCAGGCGAGAAAGCTTGGGTGATTCCACCCGCCGTCATCGATCGTCCGCCGTCTGCGGAGCTCCGCGCGAACCAGACCGACCAGGATTCGCTGCCGCCGTACGATGTGCTCGACGCGATGCTCGAGCGCTTCGTCGACGCTGAGGAATCGCAAGCCGAGATCGTTGCGGCTGGATTCGACGAAGCGACCGTTCGGCGTGTGGCGAGGCTGGTGCTCGCGAGCGAGTACAAACGGCGGCAGTCGGCGCCGGGGCCGAAGATCACGAAGAGGGCGTTTGGGAGGGAGAGGAGATATCCGATTAGTTCGGGATGGAGGTGATTTCTCGAACCGTCATTTCGGCGGAGGCCGGAATCCAGCTCCTCATCCGTCATCCCGGCGAAAGCCGGGATCCATTTTGATCTTGCTCTGATCGGTTCGGTTTTCTCTTAAAACACATCCGTGTGTTTTTCCGTCCGCCCTCCTGGCGGACGGGTCACTTTCTCTTGCTTGCCCAAGAGAAAGTAACCCAAGAGAAGGGCACCCCCGCGGTCGCGGTCGCCGGGCTCCTGCCCGGCGACTTCGTGA